>WNGF01006527.1_pt1 | contig 14421 bp, 13 predicted proteins | sample 5400641 | NCBI WGS metagenome assembly WNGF01 (sample SAMN13153371, study PRJNA577476) | soil metagenome | isolation source: 80 cm soil or saprolite under grassland replicate 2 | place: USA:California | collected 2016-06-15
GTCCGCTTGAGTGTCACGAAGTGCTCAGCCAGGTCCGTATCAGCGGTCGGCATGGCGGAGAATTCGTCAACCGGTCCCGACAGCAGGACCCGCGCCCCGGCACCGGTCTCGAACCGTCGCTGCCGATCCTCTTCCAGCTTCGCGAGCAGGTCCTCCCACTGGCCGGCCGTGCGCAGCGATCTGAGCCACCTCCGGCCGTGAACGATCGGCATCTGTCCGACGACAGCCTTGACGCGTCGATCTACCGCCGCGGCATAGAGCACGACCCCGCCGGCGAAGCTTGTGCCCCAGAGTCCGATCCGGGCGGGGTCAGCTTCTGGGCGCGTCTGCAAATAACTGATGGCGTTGCGGAAGTCTTCGACGTGCGCCAGGGGGAAGGCCTGGCAGCGCGGCTCCCCGTCGCTCTCGCCGAACGTGCGGTAGTCGATCGACAGCACGACGTAGCCGGCGTCATGGAAGTAGGTCGCCTCTTTGAGGTTGGCCGCGCGCACGCCGCCGAAGCCGCGCCCGATGACCAGTCCCGGTCGCCGAGCGCCTGCCGCGGCCGCCGTGGGCACCAGCAGGTCGGCAACGCACAGCACTCCTTCGCTCATGAACCGGACGGTCTCAACCACCGGGCTGTCCTTTCTTTGGTCCTCGCGTCATCGCGGGGCCACACTCGCGGCGCGGAGCGAGCTGAGGAGGTCGCTGTATGCGCCGCGGTCGAGCGGCAGCCGGACTTCGGCCCCCGTGAGCGACGAGTAGGTGATCGCGTTCGCAAGCTCGAGGGTGAGGGCTGCCTCGTTGCCGGGCGCGAGCGGCGGACTCGAACCGGCGAGCGCTCGCTCGAGATCGCGGTACAGGTCCTCGTGACTCCGCCGGCGCCCGAGACCGGCGCCAGTCGATGCGTGGACGGCGGTGCGTACGGGTTGTCAGTGCTAGCGGCGTACTCGCGGAAGTCGACTTCGTTGCGGAACAACTCGAGATGGCCTCGCAGCAATCGTAGTCTGCCTGCCGTCCCGGTGAGCTCGATCCGCTCCGCCTCGTCCGCTTCCGCCGTCGAGAGGTGGATGGAGCCGACGGCCCCCCGCGGCCATTCGACGAGGGCGGCGACCGTGTCCTCGGTCTCGATCGGATGAACTCTGGTGCGGGTCGAGCCAACGACGCGGCTCGGCATGCCGGCCAGGTAACACAGCAGGTCCAGGTCGTGCTGGCCCTGGTTGATCAGCACTCCGCCGCCCTCCCCCCGCCACGTCCCGCGCCACGGAGCGGTCCCAAAGTACGAGGACCGGCGTGGCCACGTCGCCAGCAGATCGGCCCGCTGCAGATCGCCCAGGAAGCCAAGCTGGATCAGTCGCCGAGCCTCCTGAACTTCGGAGCGAGTCCGCTGCTGGAAGGCCACACACAGGAGTCGTCTGCACCGCTCGGCCTCGCGCAGCATGGCGTCGGCCTCGGCCACCTCCACGGCGATCGGCTTCTCGACCAGCACGTGGAGCCCGGCGCGCAAGCACGCCGTCGCGTGTTCGGCATGCACCGGGTGGGGAGTCACGATCACCGCCAGGTCGGCGGGCGTCTGAAGCAACTGGGCGATGTCCTCGCGCAGCGGGCAGCCGAGCTCGTCGGCCACAGGCCGCGCACGCCCCAAATCGATGTCCTGGACGCCGACGATCTCGGCGCCGATCGCCCGAAGGCCCCGCTGATGCGAGGGGAAAATGTGCGCCCCCGCGCCGATGACGACGACACGCAGTCCGCTCATCCCCCGCTAACCCCTCAGGCCGGTCGTCGAGATGCCCTCGAGCAGCAGGCGCTGAAAGGCGACGAAGAAGACGAAAATCGGGACCAGCGAGAGCAGCGACATGGCGAGCATCTGACCCCAAGATGACTGCCCCGAGGAGTCGACGAAGGCCCGAAGCGCGACCGGCACCGTATACGTGTCAACGCTGTTGCCCAGGTAGAGCAACTGGGAAAAGAAGTCGTTCCAGGTCCAGATGAACGTGAAGATTGCCGTCGTGGCGAGGGCAGGCGCCAGGAGCGGCAGGATGATCCAGCCGAAGGTGCGGAATGGCCCACAGCCGTCGATCTTGGCCGCGTCGTCGAGAGCGGTCGGGATGCTCCGAATGAACTGCACGAGCAGGAAGACGAAGAACGTATCGACCGCGAGGTATTTGGGCGCCAGGATGGGCAGGACCGTGCCCACCCAACCCAGCCGCAGGAAGAGGATGTATTGCGGCACGATCGTGGCCTGAAACGGCAGCATGATCGTCAGCAGCATGGCCCCGAAGAGCACGCGCTTCAGAGGGAAGCGCAGCCTAGCGAACGCGAACGCCGCCAGGCTGCAGGACACCACGTTTCCGAGCGCCGCCAGGCTGCACAGCACGAGCGAGTTGACGAAGAACCCGCTAAACGGAGTCCGCAGCGCGGTCCACCCGAGCCTGTAATTGTCGAGTGTCGGCTGGTGCGGCAGCAGGCCGAGGTTCGTCACGACCTCCTGAGGCGGCTTGAACGATTCCGAAGCCATCCACAGCACGGGATACACCATCACGAATGCTCCGGCGACGAGGACCAGGTGGAGGATCCAGCCCGGCCAGACCCTGAGGAGCTGCGCGCTCATGGCCCCGACTGTTCCATGTAGAAGACCCAGTAGCGAGAGCTGCTGAAGATGGCGGCGGTGATGACCGCGACCGCCAGCAGAAGGATCCAGGCCATCGCGGTCGCGTATCCCATGTGCAAGAAGCCGAAGGCCTGTTCGTACACATAGAGCGTGTAGAGGAGGGTGCTGTCCACCGGTCCGCCCGTGCCACCGCTGACGATGAAGGCAGCTGTGAAGGCCTGGAAGGCTCCAATGATCTGGAGCACGAGGTTGAACAGGATGAGCGGTGTCAGGAGTGGCAATGTGATCCGAAAGAACTGCGCGACCCGCGAGGCTCCATCGACCTGAGCGGATTCGTAGATCTCGCGTGGGATCTGGCGCAGCCCGGCCAGGAAGATGATCATCGGGGAGCCAAACTGCCAGACCCCGAGCAACACCAGGGTGTAGAGCGCGAAGCGGGGGTCGTGGAGCCAGGTTGGCGGATTGGCCCAGCCGATGGAGGCGAGCATCAGGTTGACCATCCCGTCGGGGCCGAAGAGCTGGCGCCAGAGGACGGCGATGGCGACGCTGCCACCCAGCAGGGACGGAAGATAGTAGACCGCGCGGTAGAGGTCGAGGCCGCGCTGGCCGCGGTTGAGCAGGAGCGCCAGGCCCAGCGCGAAGCAGAGTCTGAGCGGCACCTCCAGCAGCACGTACACCAGGGTGACGCGCACGGACTGCAGGTACCGTCCATCAGTCGGCAGATCAGCGTAGTTCTGGAGCCCAATCCAGCGCGGCGCCGAGACGAGGTCGTAGCGCGTAAACGAGACCCAGAGCGAGGCGAGGATCGGGCCCAGCGTCAGCCCCACCAGACCCAGTAGCCAGGGCAGCAGGAACACGTAGGCGGCGATGCTCTCGCGGCTAGTGTCGGTCAGCCTGGGCCAGGCGCGTCGCTGGGCCAGCCTGGTCGCGAGCGTCGCCACCGGCTCTTCGAGTCTCACGCGTTGAGCGCTTTGTCGGCCTCCGCCATGAACTTGTCGGCCGCCTCGGACACCGAGGTTCCCGACAACGGAATCGACAGCGCGTTGCGGGCCAGAGCCTTCTGGATCTCGCCGGCGCCGGAAGGATCCAGGATGGTCCTAGCGGTGGTCTTCTTCGTTTGTTGATCGAAGTAGTCGAGCTGCGCTCGATCCTGTGGGCTGAGGAGAGGCTTGAGCGTCTCGCGCGCCTTGGCCGAGCCCGGCACGCCGCGCTCCGGGCCCAGCGCCTTGACGGCCTCCGGATCGGTGAGGAAGAAGCCCATGAAGCTGGCCGCCCCCTGAGTGAACGCCGTCTTGGCGGAGACGCTGAAGAGGGACCCGGCTCTCAGATAGGCCCCGGGCCGGCTGCCCGCGGGACCGCTCGGGTTGGGAACCATGCCCAGTTGATGCTGGGTCAGCGGTTGATACTGGCCCAGGAAATTCGACCACCTCATCTTGAATACGGCCTTTCCCTGGACCAGCGGGGTGTTTTCTGGCCTGTCGTCCTGGAAGAAAGCGGCCGCGATCTCGCCGGGCACGCAGGCTCCCGCCTGTCGGAGGTCGGCCCAATACTGGAACCAGTCGACCATGTCCTGGCGCGAGAAGCTCGCTTTCCCGTCCGGCGTGTACAGCTCCTTGTTCCGCTGGCGAATGAAGACCTCGAACGGGTCCATGTTGACGCTCTCGTCATCAGATGCCCAGGTGCCTTTCGGCAGCGTCTTGCTCAGCTTCTCGCAGTAGGCGGCAAAGTCTGCCCAGGTCTCCTGGCCCGTCGGCGGGGCCAGGCCAGCCTGCTGGATCGCGGTCAGGTCGTAGAGGCTGGCCTCGACAATCCCGCCCAGCGGGACTCCATACAGACCCCCGCTGATCTTGCCCTGGTCCAGAAGGCCCGCGTCGAAATCGCCAAGGTTGAGGGCGTTGTCCGCGAACCTGGCCAGGTCGGCTATCAGCTGCTTCGAGGCGAACTGCCCGATGTAGCGCATGTCCATCTGGAAGATGTCGGGCAGAGCCCCACCAGCGGCCTGGGTGTTGATCTTGTCCCAGTAGGCGAAGAAGTTGGTGAATTGCGAGTTGAACTTCCACTGGGGGTACTTGTTCGAGAACAGGTCCATCGCCTTTTGGGTCCGCTCGGCCCGGTCGTTGCCTCCCCACCAGGCGACCTGCATCGTCCCACTCGAGGCCCCGAGGTCGGGGCCGCCAGAGCCCGACCTGCTGCCGACCCCACATGCAGCCACGAGAGGAAGCAGACTTGGGGCTGCCACGAGGCGCGCCCCCGTCGCTATGAATTGGCGTCGCGTAGGCATCACACCCTCCTTTCGACTCCACGCAATTCAGGGTCCAGAAAGCGATCTTTAAGTCAGCCGTCGGGCGTAGAAGACGCTTGCCACCCAGCTGGGCGGGGCGTCGCACTGAAACGTCTTGGTTGGGGGCTGTCCAATCTGGCAGGGGCGGCAGATGTTGCCAAGCGCGCACCTCCAGTGTCCCTGGGCGGGGCCGACGAGGCGCGGATCGCCAGCCCGAAGCTCAACAGCTTGTTCGCGATCGGGCGGCCTTCCTGGAGCTGGCCCAGCAGCGCTTCCATCGCCGTCGCGCCCAGCTCGTGCCGGGGCACCGAGACGCTCGTCAGCGGCGGCCAGGCCTGGCGCGAGGCCGCCGTGTCGCCGAAGCTGACGAGCGTCAGCTCGCCAGGGATGTCGACCCCCCGCTCGTGGGCCGTCTCGAGCGCGCCAATGGCCATCAGGTCGTTCATCGCGAACATCGCGCTGGGTGGCGTGGCGAGGTCCAGCAGCTCGGCGGCCGCCTGGGCGCCGCCCAGGGCTGTGAAGTTGCCCTCGACCACGCGGTGCGGCTCCAGCCCCCGCGCGCCGAGGCCATCCAACACTCCCTGAAGACGCTCGCGGGCCGTCGTCACGTTGGGGGGACCGGCAATGACGGCCAGCCGACGGTGGCCGAGGTTGACCAGGTAGGCGGTCATCGCCACGGCGGCGGCGTGGTTGTCGATGGTGACACTCGGAACCATCGCGGGCGTCTTGGCGAGTGCGACGACGACGGTCCCGTGCCGCTCGAGCTCGGCCACGGCGCGCTTCAGGGCACGGCCGTAGCCAGTGTCCAGCAGGCCGCCACCGGCCAGCACGATCCCGTCGACGTGGTAGTCCAGCAACGACCGCAGGTAGCCCAGCTCGGTATGCGGATCGCGGTCCGAGTTGCACACGATCACCAGGTAGCCAGCGCGGCGGGCGACGTCCTCGACACCCCGGACGATCTCCGCGAAGTAGGGATCGCCGACATCGCCGACCAGGACGCCGACGATGTTGGTCCGCTTGGTGACCAGCGCCCGCGCCAGCGCCGAGGGCGAGTAGTTCAAGGCTCGGACGGCGGCCAGGACGCGATCGCGCGTGCCGGGCGCCACCGGGTAACCGTTGTCGTTGGCGACCCGCGAGGCGGTGCTCAGCGAGACACGCGCCTGGCGGGCGACGTCGGCGAGGCTGGCACGGGCGGGGCTGCCGGGCACAGGCAGGGCCTCCTAGACCGGTGCGGCGGACTTCGACTCGGCGAAGGCAGGAAAGACTTCGGTGGCGAGGAGCCGGACCTCCTGCAGGATGTGCTGGTGCGGCATGCCGGGGAAGAACAGGCGGCAGATCAGGTGGTCCACGCCCACGGTTTCGCGGAACGCTTGGATCTGTGTGATGCACTGATCCGGCGTCCCGATGATGAAGCGGTTGCAAGCGATTGCCTCGAGTCGGTCGACAGGCGTGGAATCCTCTGCCCCGATCAGGGGATGGCTCCAGGTGCCGCCGCCGTACTCGTCGCGGTAGTTGATCAGCAGATGGCGCTCGGCCAGCTCGCGCGCCTGCGCCTCCGTCTCCGCGATGACGACTTCGCGCGTGAGCGGGGCCGGCACCGCGGCCGGGTCCTTGCCGAGCGTGCGCAGCTCGGCGTGGTACTTCTCGCGGGAGGCGAGCAGCTTGTCGAGCTTGGCGGTCGGACCGGGCAGCCAGGCCTCGGCGAGCTGAGCGGCCCGCTTCATACCAAGCGGACCCCACGCGCCCAGCCAGATCGGCACGCCGCCAGGTTGGACCGGCTTGGGCTCAATTCGGGCGTGCTCCAGACGGTAGAACTGGCCCTCGAAGGTCACCGAGTCTTCGGTCCACAGGCGGCGCATGATCTGGAGCTGCTCCTCGAACCGGGCACCGCGCCGCTCGAGCTGAGCGCCGAGCATGGCGAACTCGTCAGGTCGATAACCGATCGCAACCCCGAGCGTCAGGCGGCCATCCGAGATGACGTCCAGCATCGCCGCGTCTTCTGCCGCCCTGGTGGGGTGATAGAAGGGCAGGACGATGACGTCCGTGCCCAGCCGGATTCGGCTGGTGCGGGTGGCGAAGCCGGTCAGGACGAGAAAGGGTGACGGCCAGTAATGGTCCTTGATCCCGTGATGCTCCTCCATCCAGACGGAGTCGAAGCCCATCTTCTCCGCCAGGACAACTTCTTCGAGCGCCTCGCGGTAGAAGTGGCCACCTTCGGTCGGAATGAGCCCGAACTTCACGACGCGTCTCCTCCAGTGTGCTTGCGAGCGTCCTAGATGCTGGCCGTCACGGCGTTTAGACGCTCGAGGATGCGCTCGAGTACGGGTATGTCGGACGGGGGGCGGCTGACCGCCCCGGGATGGGGGGCGGGAGCTGGAATGTGGCCGCCCAGGTAGAGGAATTGCGCGGCGCTGTGCTTGTAGCCCGGGACCGGCGCGCGGAAGGCGAACGAGCCCAGTGACTGGAGGGCATCGTTCACCACGAAGAAATGCAGATCACCGTCTGCCCAGAGACGGTCACGGAGCGCGAACGCTTCAGGCGCGAAGGCCGACAGGCCCAGCAAGTAGTCGCTGCCGTAGATGACCATGTCGATCGCGAGATCGTTGCCGGTGTACAGCTTGAAGTCGGGCCGAAATTGGTCGCGCAGGGCCAGTCGCTGCCACTCCAGCTCACGGTCGAGCGACGAGTGCTTGATGCCGACCAGATTGGGGATCTGGAGCAGATCCGCGAACATCTCGAGCGAATAGATCCGCCCGAATGGGGCGAACATTTCGCCGAGCTCGAAGCCGAGGATTGGACCAACGCGCTCGGCGACGCCGCGATAGACGTCGATCACCGCGTGGTCCGAAAGTGCCTTGAGGGCGGACGATTGAAACAGGATTGGTGTCCCGCCGTGGGCGCGGACTTCCTCCGCCGCGGCGCAGTACAGCGACACCAGGTCGCCGGCGCGGCCCTCGACGAACGCGCCGCCCACAAAGGGTGTGTCGCCCAGCACCTCGGCGGAGATCCGCAGCACCTGGCTGCGCTCGGCATCGGTCAGGAGGTCGACATAGCCGGTGTCCATGTTGACGGCGGGCCGGAGTCCGGCGCCCGTCGTCGCCTGCAAGCGCCCGGCGAAGGCGTCCCAATCCGGCCGACCGTCTACCCGGTACGGCAGCAGGAGGGCCGAGATTCCCACGATAGCTCGGGGCCGCATCCGGGCCCGCAGCTCGTCAAGCGTTAGCGCGGTCCGAGCGCTCAACACCGCATGCCTGCCTTCTGATCGATGGAGGGTAGAAAGCGTTTGCAGAAAGCGTTTTCTGCATGCTACAGATAGGCTCGCCGCGTGTCAAGCCTCTCGGCTCGCCGCCCGTCGTATTCGAGACCGCGGCTTCCAGGCACGGCGGCAGTGTGTCGCAATCCGGAGGTGTCAGAGACCGCCATGCACGCTGTGATTGTCAGCGCCAGGGTCAAGCCGGAGCGGCGCCAGCAGTTCCTCGCGGCCATTGAAGACCACTCGACGTGCTCCGCGCGCGACGAGCCAGGCTGTCTTCGGTTCGACGTGCTGCAGGATCGAGCCGATCCGGACCACTACTATTTCGTGGATCTCTTCCAGGACGAGGAGGCGGCCAAGGTGCACGCGAGCTCGCCTCACCGAGCGCGGTGGCGGGAGGCCTCCAGGGAGTGCCTGGCCGAGCCGACGTCTGTCACGCGCTGTGACACCGTGTTCTGAGTCGCGAGCACGATCCCAGCGATCCACTCCTGGAGCGGCGCCAGATTGCGATAGTGCTCGAGGCACAGGGCTGGCAGGTCGGAGCTGTAGACCTCGGGCGGCAGCGACAGCTCCAGGCCGGCGTACAGCGCGGCGTGGAGCAGTAGTTCCGCGCGCGAGTGGTCGGGGTCGAAGCCGGCCGGCACGCGCTTGAAATATCGTCCGCCCAGCTCATAGGGGCCGGCCGCCCGCATCGCCTGGATCGCTCGCTCCAGTCCGGCGCCACGCCTTTCGTCTACCACCGCCTGGCGATATCGCTCCAGGAGCAGCTTGTCGAACGTGTGCATGCCGGCTCCAAGCATCAGGCTCCGGGCGGTCAGGCGGAAGAAGTAGCCGGGGCACTCCCGGCTGGCGCGCGGTCGCCCTGCCAGAACCACAGGTCGAGATGTGTCTTATACGGGCTCTTGTCCTTGGAGAATCGGATGTCGCGGTTGATGCGATGGATCGAGCCGTTGATCCGCGGTTCGGCGTGGACCTGTTCGGACAGGCTGTGAAGCCGCTCGCCCAAGGCCGCGACCAGGTCGTTGGCTGGCTCGAGGAGATGGTCCCGACATTCCTGGCCGTGGTCCTGAAACCAGGCTCGATTGTTGTTGCCGGCTAGCTCCACAAGAAATCGCGCCGCCTCGGGCCGAAAGCCTGCAAAGGCCATCTTTCCTCCGAATCCGTATTTCGAGACGGACCGCTTTTCACGACGGCAGCAGCGACCGCGTAGCGGCGAGGGCCTCGCGAGCGACCTCCTCGGGGTCACGCTCCCAGGCGGCCGGGTTCGGCGCCTCGTAGCTCAGATAGCCTTCATAGCGCTTGTCGTCGAGCAGTCCGAAGAACTCTCGGAACGGGACGATGCCGCGTCCGGGTGGCAGGCGGTTCAGGACCACGCCACGCTCGAGCACTCCGGACGGCACGTCGCTGTACTGGACGTAGACGATCTCCTCGCTGCGAACGTCCGTTGCCGAGTCCAGTCCACCGCTGCGCTGAAGGTGGTAGGCGTCCAGCAGCAGGCCGCACTGTGGATGGCGTGCGGCCGACAGGACCTCGCGGACGCGGTCGAGTGTATTGATCTGCTCCGACTGCGAGTTGAACTCGAGCGCCAGGCGGACGCCATGCTCGGCGGCCAGGTCGCCCACCTCGCGCACGCTCGCCACGGCTCGACGAAAGTCGCCCTGGCCGCGGTCGACCGGGCTCATCACCGTCTGGCAGTTGAGCGCAGCCGCCCATCGGCAGCTGTCGGCAAACGCTTCCAGCAACTGCCGTCGCTCCTCGGCCTTCGCGAACATCCAGCCGTACTGGACGCCGACACAGGCTACCGGCAGGCCGCTGCCCTGAACGAGCTCCAGCACGTCCTCGGCCGACCGCCCGGCCTCGAACGCTCGGATGAAGTCGACCCGCCGAAGCTCGACCGCTTGCCAGCCCGTCCGCCGCGCGACCTGCAGGACCTGGGACAGGGGCGTCGAGTCCAACGTCCAGGTGTGCAGTGCCAGTCCTTTGAAAGGCATGGGTTCCCCAGCCCCTTCTTTGTCGTCGTTTTCCGTAGGGCCGCCTAGATCCTCGGCGCCGCCCGGTCTGGCCCGATTGTACCGTCAGCCTCTCCCCCGCGTGGGAGAGGGGCGGGAACAAGTGCGCTTCGCGGGGTGAGGGCGGGGTGAGGGGCGTGGGCGATTGCTTTTACTGCCGCCTTGCGCCATCCTTGTGCGCGACAGCAGACAGAGAGAGCAGGAGCATGACCGTAGCCACTCGAAACGGCGCTCGCGCGCTGGTGGATGCGCTCGAGGAGCGCGGGGTGAATTACCTGTTCGGGGTGCCCGGCCACGGCGCCTACCCGATCTACGGGGCGCTTAACAGCGTACCGGGGATCCAGCCCATTATCGGCCGGAACGAACAGGGAGCGGCGTTCATCGCCGACGGATGGGCCTGGACCACCAACCGAGTCGCCATCTGCACGAGCGTTCCCGCCGCCGGGTTGACCAATTCAGCGACGGGCTTGCTAGAGGCGACTCTCCACGAAGAGCGCATGCTGTTCCTGCTCGAGCACGAGCCTGGACATCGCGACGTGCTGCGCTCGGTTGTGCGCTACTACGGCCGCGCCGATCGGGGCGAGGACGTCCAGCCAGCCTTTCACCGCCTGATGGACCAGCTCGAGACGGAGCGTCCGGCGGCGGCGGCCCTCGAGGTGCCGACGGAAGTCCTCAACGCGCCGGTCGAGCGAGCCGGCCGGCGGCCGACACGCCCCTCGCCCGAGCTGCCGGAGCTGCGGATGCTGGACGAAGCGGCCGATCTGCTGTCGCGCGCCGAACGCGTGGCGATCGTCGCCGGGCGGCCGGTCGTCTCGGCGGGCGCCGAGGGCGACTTGCTCAGGTTGGCGGAGCGGCTGCAGGCGCCCGTCTTCGCTCAGCAGCAAGCCAAGGGCGTCATGGCCGAGGACCATCCGCTCGCGCTCGGCTGCACCTGGAGCCCCACGACACCTGGGGAGGAGCTTCTCACATCGGCCGATGTCGTCCTCGCGGTTGGCCCGCGGGCAGGCGCCGCGACCGGAGTGCGAGACCCGGAACTGCTGGCTCGGCAACTGGTTCACCTGGACTGGGACGCCGCCGAGCAGGGCGAGGACAAGCCGGCTCGAATGAAGTTGGCCGGCCACGTTGGGGCGAGCCTCGCGATACTCGCCGACCTGGTCCGCGCGCGCGATAAGGGGGCTTTCCCGGCCGAACAACTGGCGGCCATCCGTGAGGGCCCGTGGCGGTACGCGGAGACCCGAGTCCCATGGGCGATGGGGATGTTCAGGTCGCTCCGCGAGGCGCTACCCCGCGACGGCCTGCTGTTTGCCGACAGCCTGGTCGGCTTGTGGGTGTTTCGGCTCATCTCGGCCTATGGTCCGCGCTCGTTCCGCTTCCCGCACGGCACCGGAACGCTCGGCTATAGCCTGCCGGGCGTGATCGGGGCCAAGCTAGCCGAGCCGAGCCGCGAAGCGATCGCCATCGCCGGCGACGGGGCTTTCCTCTACAACCCGCAGGAGCTGGCGACCATGCTGCGCTACCACCAGAAGCTCACCATGATCGTGTGCAACGACAACTGCTACGGCGCCGTGCGCGACAACATGACTGAGCGGTTCGGAAGGGCCATCGGCCATGAGCTCGCAAACCCGGATTTTGTTCAGCTGGCTGAGGCGTTCGATATGCGGGGCGTCAGACTGACGGAGCCCGGCGAGCTGGGGACGGCCCTCCGCGCGGCGCTCGAGGGCGATCGCTCGACCCTGATCGAAGTGCCCGTCGAGATGCGCCCGCCCCGCTATTGAAGTACGCTACGGCGTCCCGCAGGCGTCAGAGCGGGGCGCTGGGGACTCCGGGATGCGGACGATCGCGTTCGGCTCGGCGAACTCGACGTCCGGATCGAGCTGGAACTCGGCCATCTTCTCGAGCACGGTCCCGCTCGGTATACCGACCACGTACACGTCGATGGCGGGCAGGACCGATTCGATCGTCGCGTCGTGCCGCGCGACCACGCCGAGCGGGTCAGCCCCGGGGCGGAACTTCACCAGCAGCTGGTCTGGCACGCACTCGAGCGCGGGCGCCGGCTCCTGCCCGTCAGCGGGGGACACTGCCGCGCTCGCCAGCGCCAAGAAGGCCAGCGTGAGCCCAAGCCACCGCGCGAGCGGCTTCATAGGCGAACCCAGCAGTCAAGCTGTCCTCTGTTGGAGAGTGTAGCAAGTCCACCCAGTCGCCCGGGGCTCGAGTCTGCGCGCCCTTGCCGGGCACGCGGTCTGGATGGCGTGCGGGGTTCGGCCCTAGAAGCCGGCCGTCCCGTTGGGCGTCCCGAGGCCGCTCGGGCCATCGTAGCCTGACGTGCCCGTGCACAGGTAGGAGCCCCCGCAGCTGCCGTTGCTTCCCGACGTGACGTCGTTCAGCGAAGAGGTATGGCCGTAGGGGTAGGAGCCGTACGTAATGGAGGACGTGTTCCCGGCCAGCGCGTAGACCGACGCGATGATCGGCGACCCGGCGCTCGTGCCGCCCACGACGAGCCAGCCGCCATAGCCGAAGGTATCGTACACGGCCACGCCGGTGTTCGGGTCGGCGACGGCCGAGACGTCGGCCACTGTGCGCTTCCCGCAACTGCCGTCGGTCTGCCAGTTCGGCTTGGAGATGTGAGCGCTGCAGCCGCTGCCGGCGCCGCTCCAGACCACCTCTGACCAGGTGGTGCCACTCTTCGTCAGGCTCGTTCCGCCCACACCCGTGACATAACGCAAGTCGGCTGGGAATTCGACGCCATATCCATTGTCGCCCGAGCTAGCGGTGACGGCGACGCCCGGGTGATCGTAGGGCGATGCGTAAACCGAGTTGGTCACCCAGCTGCCTTCTGACGCGCCGTAGCTGTTGCTGATGGCCACGGCCCCGAGCCTGGCAGCGGTGTTGACTGCAACACCCAGGTTCGCGATGCTATTGTCTCTCGCCTCTACCAGCAGGATCTTACAGTTCGGGCAGATAGCGCTGACCATGTCGAGATCCAGCGCGATCTCCAGGCCCCAATTCGAATTCCGCCGCGGTAGCGGGAACGAATTTCCGTCCTGATTGACCTTGCGGAAGCAGCCGTTTGCCGTGGTGCAGGGCGGTAAGCCGAACTGATCCCGGTATACGGCCAGGTCGCTCTCGGCGTTCGGATTATTGAACGCGTCCACGATCGCGACGGTTTGCCCGACGCCCGCCGTATTCGACGGGAGGCTGTAAGCCGACTGGAGATCGATGGGACGGTAACCGGCCGGGGTGGTCGTCACGAATGGCTTCCCCTGTGGATCGATGCGTACGTGCGAGTGGCACCGCGTCGTACCCGGAGCGGCGGGGCCGGGACAGACCGGAACGGCCGAAGGAAGCGGTGGTGGCCCCGGCGGGTTTGGGGAGCCCTGCGCCGCCGCCGGCATCGCCGCAGGCGCCAGGCCGATCAACACCACTCCCACAACGGTGAGGAACGAGACGAGCCGCCCGGCGCGCCGCGGATTCATCATGTGCACCTGAGTCCCCCGAAACCGAATTCAGCAGCGGAGCTGTGTGTATACGTCTTAACGGGCGACCACGGCAACTGTAACGCGGGCACCCACCAATCGTAACACGAATCCGTAAAGAAGCAACAGGGCCACGCTTCAAGTCGCCACGCGCTCCGCGTCGAGAACCGGACGCGAGGCGGCCGCCCTGGCCCGATCAGCGACCCCCGTCCACATCCAGGCCCCGGCGCGCCACGGGACCGGGCCTGACCACCGCCAGGCGCTCGGCAGATTGGTAGGCGCCAACGATTCGGCCGCCCGAGTCCACGAGCGCCAGGTTCGTGTGGCCCCACTCATCGGGCTTGCCGGCCAGCGCGAAGAGCGCGACCGCCTTGACGCGTGGGTCGACGTTCCAGGGAGTCCAGCCGATACCCGGACCGTCGAACGCGAGCGAGACGTAGTCCGCGAACCGCTCGTCCTCGACGGTCGCGCCCGACACGTCGAGTGAGGCGGCGACCTGACTCTGCACATGGCGCCAGCCGGTCTCCGTAATGTAGACGGGCAGCTCTCGCCCGAGGCCAAGCTGGCCGAGCTTCCACAGCTCCCAGGCGTAGCTGTTGACGCCGCGGTTTGGGAGCCCGGGCGCCGGGGCCGAGCGTGGGGTGGCCTCGGGCCGGACGTCGTCGATCCGAAACTCCTGGCGGCCCGGCGGCTCGCCGAATGGCCCGAGCGGGTAGGCGTGCGCGGCCCAGCCATCGACCAGCTCGAGGCAGTCGGGCACCTCGGCCAGCATGCCCTGCAGGAATCGTTCGGCGTCAAAGCTGGCGCCGCCTGGC
>WNGF01006530.1_pt1 | contig 14414 bp, 9 predicted proteins | sample 5400641 | NCBI WGS metagenome assembly WNGF01 (sample SAMN13153371, study PRJNA577476) | soil metagenome | isolation source: 80 cm soil or saprolite under grassland replicate 2 | place: USA:California | collected 2016-06-15
CCGCGATGTGCCGGAACAGACGGGTCGGTGATGGCCATGACGATGGCGAAGGTCGATCCCTCCGCACCTGTGGCGAACCATTTGCGGCCGGTGATCTCCCAACCTCCGTCGACGCGCACCGCTTGCGTCTTGAGCATCGTCGGATCGGCTCCGGCTCCCGGAGCGGGCTCCGACATCGCGAAGCACGAACGAATCTTTCCCTCGACAAGCGGACGCAGATACTCCTGCCGCTGCTGGGCGTTCGCGTACACCGACAGCAGGTGCATGTTGCCTTCGTCGGGAGCGGCGCAGTGCAGCGCGAGCGGTCCCAACAGACTGCGGCCTGCCTGCTCGAAGAGAACGCACATTCCTACGGTGCCGAGTCCGAGGCCGCCCCACTCGCGAGGGAGTTGCGGGCCATAAACGCCGGCCTCGCGTGCCTTTTGCCGCAACGCGTTCAGATCGCGCGGAGAGAAGTGGTCTTCGAGCGGGATGACCTCGTCGCGAACGAAGGCGGAGACGCGATCGCGCAATTCGATCAATTCGCTTGGAAGCTCGAAGTCCATCTCGTCCTCAGCGCTGCAGGTTTTCGAAAATGGTCGCCGCGCCCTGACCGCCGCCGACGCACATGGTGACCATTCCGTATCGCGCACGGCGCCGGCGCATCTCGCCGAGGATCTGGACGGTGAGCTTCGCGCCGGAGGCGCCGAGCGGATGGCCGAGGGCGATGGCACCGCCGTTCACGTTGACGCGCTCCTCGCTCATGCCCAGCTCGCGCATCACCGCGAGCGCCTGCGCGGCGAACGCTTCGTTCAACTCGATCAGGTCGATATCATCGAGTTTCAATCCGGCGAGCTGGAGCGCCTTAGGGACGGCGACGACCGGTCCCATGCCCATGATTTCCGGCGGGACACCGCCCACGGCGAACGAGATGAAGCGCGCCAGCGGCTTCAGCCCGAGCTCCTCGGCGCGCTTTCGCGACATCACCACAACCGCCGCCGCACCGTCTGAGGTCTGACTGGAGTTGCCAGCGGTCACGACGCCCTTCGCCTGAAAAACCGGCCGCAGTTTCGCCAGCGCCTCGAGCGAAGTGTCCGCGCGCGGACCCTCATCTTTGTCGAAGGTGATGTGCTGCCGGTGGTCGGCATCGACGATGTCGACGTTGAGTGGAATGATTCCGTCATCGGCGAATTTGCCCGCGTTCTGCGCCGCGATCGCTTTCTGATGGCTGCGATACGAAAATGCGTCGGCATCTTCGCGCGAGACGTTGTACTTGCGCGCGACGTTTTCTGCCGTCAAGCCCATGCTGAGATAGACACCTGGCCGGTGCTCGATCAGATCGGGATTGGGACGGAACCGGCCGTTGCCTCGTACGAGGCTCATCGACTCCGTTCCACCGGCAACGATCGTTTCCGCCATTCCGGCCATGATGCGTTCCGCCGCCATGGCGATCGTCTGCGATCCCGATGAGCAGAACCGATTGATCGTGACGGCCGGAACGGAATCGGGAAGTCCGGCGCGCAGCGCGGCGATGCGGGCGACGTTGTTTCCCGACTCCCCTTCCGGCATCGCGCAGCCGATGATGACGTCGTCGATCGAGCCCGCGTCGACATTCGTTCGCTTCATCAGCGCGGCGATCACTTCCGCGGCCATGTTGTCCGGACGCGTCGTGCGAAGCGTGCCGCGCGGCGCCTTGCCGACCGCGGTGCGCAAACCGGCGACCAGGACCGCCTCGTTCATGATTCCTCCGTTGTGTCGCGAAAGAGAATGCACGTTGCGGTGCCGTGCGCGTACAGCTTGCCATCGCCATCCACGATGCGCCCTTCGGCTGTCGCTGTGCGTGAGCCGGCGTGAACGATGTCGGCCGTGCACGTGAGCGTGCCGGTCCTTCGCGTCACGGCACGCGTGAAATTGATTTTCATTTCCAGCGTGGTGAAGACTTTTCCCGCAGGCATCACGGAGTTGACTGCGCAGCCGAGGGCAGTGTCGAGCAGGGCGGCAGCGAATCCGCCGTGCGCGATGTGCAGACCGTTTTCAAATTCTTTCGCCGGCTCTGCGGTGACGATGACGTGGCCTTGTTCGACGCTGGCGATGTGAATGTTGAGCAGGCGCGCCATCGGCGCGGCTTCGATCTCCCCCGCCACGATCTTGCGCATGTACTCCAGGCCGCTCATGGTGCGGCGAGCTCCCGCGATTTCGGCCATCTCAGTTCCTCAGCGGCTTTCCATTCGTCAGCATGAATTGAATCCGCTCGATCGTCTTCGGCTCGCGGCAGAGCGCAACGAATGCGTCGCGTTCACGATCGAGGAAGAATGGCTCCTCGACCCATGAACCACTCGACAGATCGCCGCCTGTGAGAATCGCCGCGAGCTTTCCGTTGATGAACGCGTCGTAGTCACTGATGTATGCACCCTGCTGCAGTTGGTAGATTCCGGCGCGAAGTGCCGCGCAGACATCGCGGCCCGACGCATAACCATTCTTCTCACGCGCCGGAGGAGCATAGCCTTCCGCCGCCAGCTCGAGAACGCACTTCTTCGCCTCAGACATCAAGTGATCGCGATTCATGACCACGCGATCTGCCGTCGTCAGGAATCCCATCCCCCTCGCCTCTTCTGCGCTCGTCGAGACCTTCGCAGTGCCGATCGTCTGCAGCACGTTCTGCACAAATGGAAGCGGATCAGCATTCGGCGTCTGCTTCATCGCCGGCGAGACGATGCGGCGAATCAGCTCTTTGCACCCGCCCGCGGCCGGTACCCGGCCGACGCCCACCTCGACCAGTCCCATGTACGTCTCGGCTGCCGCCACGATACGTGCAGCGGCCATGGCCAACTCCGCGCCGCCGGCGAGCGTGCGGCCGAACGGCGCTGCAACGATCGGCTTCGCGGAAAAGCGAATGGCCATAAACGCATCCTGCATCGCCTTCACGGCGGAATCGAGAGCGCTGCCGGCACCCGCGATGTAAGCGAGATTCGCACCGACGCAGAAATCGACGCCCTCATTGCCGATGACCATTCCGACCCAGCTTCCGCGCTCGAGCTCCGCGACGGAGTCGATGATCATCGCCCGGACGTCATCATCCAGAGTGTTCATCTTCGTGTGGAACTCGAGACAGAGGACGCCGTCGCCGATGTCGCGGAGCGTGGCGCTCTTGTTTCCCCTCACCCGGCCTTCGGCCACGCTCTCTCCGCGCGGCGGGGGGAGGGTCCGCGGAGCAGCGTGAAAGCGCTCCTGTCCGCGCGCGAGCATCTCGGTGACCCACGGCGCGACAGCGATGCCGTTCCTTTTCACGGCTTCCACTGTTTGCCGGACGCCGAGCGCGTCCCACAACTCGAACGGCCCCATCTCGTGCGAGAAGCCCCAGCGCATTGCGCGGTCGACGTTCACGATGTCGTCGGTGATCTCCGGGATGCGCCGCGATGCATACGCGAGCGAGTTGTAGACGACATGTCGCGCCAGCGCGCCCGCTTTGTCGTTCTGCTGCAGCACGAATTTCAGCCGCTCGGGCAGCGATTTGATCTTCATCGCTTCGGCAATCGATGGAATCTCCGGCTCGCGCCGCGGCCGGTACTCGCCTGTCTGGAGATCGAGCGTCTGGATCGACTTGCCGTCTTTCTTATAGAACCCCTGGCCGCTCTTGTCGCCCAGCCGTCCGCGCTCCATTTGCTTGTTGCGCAGCTCCAGAATTCGGGGAGAGCGGAGCACCTCGCGCGAGTCGTCACCTTCGATCAGCCCGTAGAGGTTCGAAGCGACGGATGCCGCGACATCGAGTCCGACGAGATCCTGCAGCCGGAACGCGCCGGTCTTCGGGCGTCCGATCAGCGGACCGGCGATTGCGTCGGTTTCCTCGATGGTGTAGCCGTTGGCCAGAACGAAGTCGAGAAGCATCGCCCCGGAAATGGAGCCCAGCCGATTGGCGATGAAGTTCGGAGTGTCTTTGCAAATCACAACGCCCTTACCGAGACGAACCTCGGCAAAGTCGCGAACGAAACCGACGATCTCCGGCTTCGTCTCTTTCGTCGGAATGACTTCGAGAAGCTTCATGTAACGCGGCGGATTGAAGAAATGCGTGCCGAGAAAGTGGGCTTTGAACTGGGACGAGCCGTTGCACGCAATTTGTGCGATCGGCAGACCCGAGGTATTGCTCGAGACGATGGCCTCCGGTTTTCGCAAGCGGTCGATCTGCTTGACGAGATCGCGCTTGGCCTCGAGATTTTCGACGATCGCCTCGATGATCCAATCGCCCTCGGCGATCCGCGCTTCATGCTCTTCGAGACTGCCAATGGTGATCAGGTTTGCGATCTCGGCCGTGAAGAACGCCGGCGGCTTCGATTTCTTCATTCGCTCGAACGATGCCGTGACGATCGGCTGCGAGATATCCAGCAGATGAACGGGGATGCCGGCGTTGGCGAAATGCGCGGCGATGCCGCCCCCCATGGTTCCCGACCCGATGACCACCGCGCGTCGAATGGTGCGCGTCATACTTTCTCCACAGCCGCTTCTTCTTCGCGCAAGGCGCGGCGCAGGACTTTTCCGACTGCGGTCTTCGGCAGCGAATCGCGGATCTCGATGGTCTTCGGCTGTTTGAATTCCGCGAGATTCGCATCGCAGTGCCAGTCGAGCTCGCCCGGCTGAATCTTTGCGCCCGGTTTCAAAACGACGAAGGCCTTCACGACTTCGCCGTAATACGCGTGCGGAACGCCGATCACCGCGGCCTCCATCACCGCAGGATGTGCGAAGAGGACCGACTCGACTTCAGTCGGATAAACGTTGAAGCCGGAAACGATGATCATGTCCTTCTTGCGCTGCACGATGTACGTGTAACCATCTTCGTCCATTCGGGCGATGTCGCCGGTGTAAAGCCAGACCCGCCCATTTTCGTCTTTGCGCAGAGCGATGTCTGTCTCTTTCTCGAGATTCCAATAGCCCTTCATCACCTGCGGTCCGGCGATGCAAAGCTCGCCGTCCGCTCCGACGGGAACTTCCTTCGTTCCCAACTCCAGGTCCACGATCTTGATCTCGGTGTCGGGCAGCGGAATGCCGATGCTTCCCGGCTTCCGACGCGAGAGCGATGGCGTCGTGTGCGTGACCGGCGATGCTTCGGAAAGCCCGTAGCCTTCGTTGAGCGTTCCGCCGGTCATCCACTCGAATTGGTCGATGACTTCGACGGGCAGCGGCGCGGAGCCGCTGTTGAACGCACGGACCTTGTCGAGGCCGTACTCTCGCGCTCTTGGATGGTTGAGCAGGGAAACGTAAATGGTGGGAACTGCGGGAAAGTACGTCGGCTGGAAGTCGCGGATTGCGCCTAACAGCGCGTCGACGTCGTACTTCGGGATGAGGATCTGCAACCCACCCTGCCAGGTCACCGACATCAGACCGACGGTGAATCCGTAAATATGAAAGTACGGGATGACCAGCAGGGTGCGCTCCTCCCCGCGACGCTGATCGGGATGATGCAAAACCGTCGTCTGGATGACATTCGCGAAAATGTTGTGATGGGTCAGCATCGCCCCTTTCGGTGTGCCGGTGGTTCCGCCGGTGTACTGCAGCACCGCGACATCGGTTTCAGGATCGATCGACACGCGCGGGAGATCGGGTTCGCTGACACTGGCCAGCACATCGGAGAGTCGCCGCGTCCCGTCGATCGCTCGGCAGGGCGCAGCAGCCGCGCTGTATTCGCCAGCGGAAGTGATGATGATCGTGTCCAATGACGTTTGCTGACGAATGGCGAGAGCAGCAGGAGCGATCAGGTCGAGCACGATGAGAACGCGCATGCCCGAGTCCCGCGCGATCACCGCGATTTCTCGCGGAGTATAGAGCGGATTGACGTTCACCACGATGGCGCCGATGCGCAGGATCGCGAACCCCGCGAAGACGTACTGGGGGCAATTGGGCAGCATGATGCCGACGCGGTCGCCTTTCACAATGCCCATGCGCGTCAGCGCAGTGGCCAGTCGATCGCTTCGTTCCTTGATGTCCGCCCACGTGAGCTGCGCGCCGAGAAATGCAGTCGCCGGTCGATCGGGAACATCGGCCGCCGTCAAGCGGAGGATGTCGCCGAGCGGGCGTCGCGGGTAGTTCATGTGGGGCCGAACCCAGTAGTCGTAATGATCGATCCACGGTTTCGCGGCGTATGGAGAGGTCACGGCATCCTCCTCAAACAATCGTGGCACCGCCGTCGACGGCGATGACCTGACCCGTGATGTAGCTCGACGCATCGGAAGCGAGAAATACGGCGAGACCCTTCAACTCACCTTCCTCACCGACGCGCGGAATTGGATTGCGCGCCTTGATCGAGGATTCGACGAGGCCGATCACCGGATCGGCAAGACGGGAATGAAAAAATCCGGGAGCGATGGCGTTGACGCGGATGCCGCGCGGTCCCCACGACGCCGCGAGCTCGCGCGTCAGTCCCATCAATCCCGCTTTACTGGCGACATAGCCGGCGTAATGCGGACCGTGAACCGATGAGCGGATGCCGGCCACCGACGCGACGTTCACGATCGCGCCGCGTCCGCTCTTCAGCATCACGCGTGCTGCCGCCTGGGAGAAAAGAAACGCGCCGGTCAGGTTGGTATCGAGGACGCGGCGCCACTGCTCGAGCGGCATCTCCTCCGCTTTTGCTCCCCAGGAGATGCCGGCATTGTTGATCAGAATGTCGATTTTTCCGTATGCGGCAACCGTTGCCGTAATGACCTCCTCGACTTGCGCCGGATCGGCGACATCGCAGACGCGTGCCTCGACCGGAACGCCTCGCTTGCGGAAGGCGGCGATCGTCGGAGCGAGCCACTGCTCGCGGCGAGCGCACAACATTAAAGATGCTCCCGCCTCCGCGAGGCCCTCAGCCATCTCCAGTCCCAGGCCGCGCGAGCCACCGGTGACGATGGCCGCGCGGCCGGAGAGATCGAAAAGCTCCCGGAGCGTTTTCGTCAAATCAGAAACTGACTTTCGCCGCGAGTTGAATCTGTCGCCCGGGAAGGGCCTCCGTATACCTTCCGTAGGTCACCCGTCCCGCGGCATCCTTTTGCGCCGCCGAGGGGAACGCGCCCGTTCCGAAGATGTTGTTGATCTCGGTGTAGTTCGCCCGATTGGTCAGATTGAAAGCATCGATCATCGCTTCGATCCCGCGGCCTGCGCCGAAGCTGAACATCTTCGAAAGACGGGCGTCGACGTTGAACTGACTGGCCATCCGCTGGCTGTTGCGGCGGACCGACGTGGACGGATCCGCAGGATTGGTTCGCGCGCGATCGGATGGGAATGCGCCGCCGTCTCCGTCGCCATTCAAATCGACACCGGCAAGCGGGGTGTACGGCCGTCCTGAAGCTGCGGTGATGATCGTCGAGACCTGCATCCGCCACGGCAATTGATACATCCCACTGAGGACCAAGCGATCGCGCTGATCCTGCGTCGAGAGTCCGCGCTCCGCATTGGGATTGAATCCGATCGGCAGACCTTTCAGATTGTTTGGATCGCGTCCGACACCGTTGTTCTGGGCGATGAATGCACTCTGAAAATCGGTGGAATTGTCTTCCGCTTTCGAGCGGGTGTACGAGAGAAGGAACTGGAAGTTGTTCGACAGCCGCTTATTGACCGACAACGTCAAACCTTTGTACCAGGTCTCGCCAAACGACGTGTATTGCAGCACGGACGCGGACGTGCCGGCGACGCTGTTCTTGTCATTCGGGCGGCGTCCAGTGCCTAACGCGGGGACGACTGGGTTGTAGTCGATCGTTCCGAGCTGATGGGTGCCGTGTACGTACAGCAGATCGGCAGAAACGGACATCGTCTGTCCGAGGGCCCGGTCGTAACCCAGGGCGGCCTGCTGCGCCTGGGGCGTTCTCATTCCCGGATCGGGAGAGATCACCAGACTCGGATATGGCGTCGAGGGCTCGGTCAGCTTGTGGCCGGGAGCTTTCCAGGCGCCGATCGATGAAGGGATGCGCAAAACGAGCGTGCGCAGTTCGCGCCCGTTGATGCCGTTGCCGATTTGCGCGGCAGCGAGGATCTGGTTGTCGTAGAAGATGCCCCATGCTGCGTGCAGCGACGAGCGGCCGTTGCCCTCCGGGTCATAGGCGACCGACAATCGCGGGGCGAAGTTGTTGTTATCGCTCGGAATCGTATACGTGTACGAGCCGCCGCCCGGCGTGGACACGGTGTAAGGGATGTCATAGATCCACTGCCGCTGATAGCGCAGGCCCATTTTGAAAACGAGCTTCTGCGAAATGTTCCAGTCGTCCTGGACGAACAGAGCGACGTCGGGATCGTTGTAGGAATCGCCCGACGTTCCGTAGCCCTTCACGTACGCAGCGGGAAGTCCGGCCGCGAACGCCTGCAGTGCGGAGATGGGCTGATTGATTCCCAACGCCGGGATGGCGGGAAGGGCGGCAAAGATGTACCGGCCGCCGAAGTGCAGCGGTAGCGCCGTGAATGAAGTGTGCACATCATTCGCGTCGAATCCCGTCTTGAAAGCGTGCTTGCCGTTGAAGAAACTGAGCGAATCCTTCAACTGATACCGTTGATTTCTCCTCGGCTGCGGCGTGAATCGCTGACGGCCGACGCTGGCAACACCGATGATCTCCACCGTCGGGCCGCCTTTGTCAAATGTGTTGCAGGGGCCGCCGCAGTTCGGGTCGAGCGACTCGATCAACTGCCGTTCAAACGCGTATTGACCCCGAATTTCGTTGATGACCCGTTGGGAGATGGAATCGGTTTCCGACGCCGCCAGCGCCCAGTCCTTACGATTCTGCTCGGCGCCGCGGCTCTTCGCCGTAATTCCGCCGAACGGCTCGATGTTCTGATTGATCAGACTCGCGTAGTTTGCGCGGACCGTCAGGTTGTGGGCCTGCGCGAACTGATGATCGATCTTCGCGAGGAATGCCTTCGATCGCACATCGTAAGGAACGTTCCCCAACTCGATGGGAAAACCGTTCTTGTTCAGCAGATCGGCGGCCGCCGGATCGATGGTCACGAAGTTGCTCGCCGCTGTCGACAGATTCTCGGCAGAGAGAAAGTAGAACGTCTGATCGCGCTTGATCGGTCCGCCCAGGGTGAAGCCGTACTGGTTCTGCCGGAACGGCGCCTTCTGCTGATCGATCGAGTTGCCCGAAGACATCGAAGCGCTCGAAATGTCCTTTCGAGTTCAAGCGATCGTTTCGGAAAAACTCGAACACATTTCCGAGCGTCTCGTTCGTTCCGGAGCGCGTGATGATGTTGACGATCCCGCCCGTGGCTTTGCCAAACTCGGCGGAGTACGAATTCGTCAGCACCTGAAATTCCTGGATCGCTTCCTGGCTGAACGTGGCTCGCACCGCGCCGACGATGGGGTCATTGTTGTCCACGCCGTCGACCATGATGTTGTTCGAGCGAGCGCGCTGACCGCCAAACGTCAGGCCCGACGTCGCCGATGCGCCCTGTTGGGGGGTGCGATCGAACGTCACGCCAGGCGTGATCACGCTGAAGCTGAGGAAATTGCGGCCGTTGGTGGGCAGCGCGTCGATCTGTTCCTGACCGACGACCGTGGAGACCGTCGTCTGCGTCGGATCGATCACCGGAGACCTCGCAGTAATCACGATCGCCTCAGCGGTTCCGGGACGAAGCGTGAAGTTCATTTCCGCGAGTTGCCCGATCTGTAGCCGGATCCCCTTTCGCTGCTGCGCTGCAAAGCCCGCCAACTCGGTGGAAATGGTGTACACGCCGGGCGGCAAGGCGCCGATGTAGTACCGCCCTTCCTTGTCCGAGACGGCAGTGCGGGTCTGGTTCGTCGCGGCATTGGTCGCCGTGACGGTGACGCCGGGCAGGACAGCGCCCGATTCGTCGTGAATGGTGCCCGACAAATCAGAAGCCGTCGCACGCTGGGCGAAAAGTGCGACGGGCATTGCGATGAAGAGAACGAGGATCACCAGAAGAACCCGAAATGATCGCGCCATCGACTGCCTCCTTTTCATGAGTGATCAAAGAACAGCGACAGCAGCCGGCTCTCTCTTCAGCCGCTCCGCTGAACGCTGCGATTCATCGACAACCAGGGATGCGATGCGTTCGCGATGGAATGTGGAGTCACCAAACAACGTCTCCGACGATTTGGCCCGCTTGTAATAGAGGTGCAGATCGTGCTCCCAGGTGAAGCCGATCCCGCCATGCACCTGAATGCCGCGATTGCCCACTTGGCGATAGGCATCGGAGCAATACGCTTTCGCAATCGAGGTGGCTAGTGCTGCGCCGGGATCATTCTCGCTCAGAGCCCAGGCCGCGTAGTAGGTCGCCGAGCGCGCGCTTTCCGTCAACAGCAGCATGTCGGCGCACTGATGCTGTACCGCCTGGAACGATCCGATTGGACGGCCGAACTGCTGACGCGTTTTCGCATAGGCCACCGTGGTCTCGAGAATCCATTGCATGCCGCCTAACATCTCGGCGCAAAGCGCAACCGTGGCCAAATCGATCGCGGCGCGGATCGCGTCCGCCCCTGCTGGAAATGCGTCGCCGGTCTCCAGGTGGTCGAAAGCCAGGCCGTAAAGCTTTCGTGTCGCATCCATGGAGATCGTCCGTTCAATTGCCACACTCCCGGCCCTCTGCTCGACCGGCACGACGACGATGTCCTCGCCCGATCGAACGACACAAAGAATCAGATCGGCAACCGCGGCGTCGCCAACGAACATTTTCAGTCCTGACGTGCGCATGCGGATCGAATTCAAGTCCCAGCTCGCGCTGTCTTCCAGAATGGCGACCGTCGCTTTCATTTCGCCGGAAGCGATCGGCTGGAGATAGTGCTTCTGCTGCTCACTGCTCGCTGCCGAGCGAATCAGCGCGGTGGCGAAAACGTTGGAGAGAAACGGTCCCGGCAAACACGCGCGGCCCATCTCCTCCATGACCGCGGCGAGCTCCACCACTCCGCTGCCGATTCCGCCGAACTCCTCGGCGACAATGAGTCCTGTCCAACCTTGCTCGGCGATCGCCCGCCACAGCCCATCGTCGTGTGCCGTCTCCGTCCCCATCAGCCGGCGCACGCGATCGACCTTGCACTCGCGAGCGAGAAACTGTCGCGCGGTGTCTTTGAGGAGCTTCTGCGTTTTGCTCAGATCGAAGTCCATCAGTCTCCCCTCATCCGGCCTTCGGCCATCTTCTCCCCGCGGCTGAGAGGGTCGCTCATGACGAACCCCTCGGCAATCCGAGCACGCGCTCGGCGATGATGTTGCGCTGGATCTCGCTTGTCCCCGCCTCGATGGTGTTTCCGCGCGAGCGCAGATATGCGTACTGCCACAAGCCATCGTCGAAATCGGTGAGCTGGCCGTAAGGGCCAAGGATTTCCTGCGCGATCTGCTGCGTGCGCTGATTCATCTCGCTCCAGTAGAGCTTCTGGATCGAGCCTTCCGCGCCCGGCACGCCGCTCTTGCTCAGTGACGTCAACGCCCGGTTCGTGTTGAGGCGAAGAATTTCGAGCTCGAGATACGCCTGCGCGAGTTTTTGCCGAACGAGCGGATTGCCGCTGCGTCCCATCGCACGCGTGCGCGCGATCAGCGCATTCAGATTGCGCTTGAACAGAACCTGAATGCCGGTGCCAAGGTTTGCCCGTTCGTTCATCAGGGCCGTGATCGCTGTCGTCCAGCCGTTGTTGATCTGGCCGAGAACGTTCGTGACTGGCACGCGAACGTTCGAGAAGAACACTTCGTTGAAACCCGCGTCGCCGGTCATCTGGCGCAGCGGGCGAACGGAAATACCGGGCGTGTTCATGTCAACGAGTAAGCAAGTGATTCCTTTGTGTTTCGGCGCTTCGAAATCCGTGCGCACCAGCAGCAGACAGTATTTGGCGATGTCCGCAAAGCTGGTCCAGATTTTCTGCCCGTTGACGATGAAGTCGTCGCTGTCGCGAATTGCTTTCGTTCCGACGGCGGCGAGATCGCTTCCCGCGTTCGGCTCCGAGAACCCCTGACACCAGATCTCGTCGCCCGAGAGGATCGGCGGCAGATAGCGCTGCTTTTGCTTGGGCGTGCCGAGAGCGATGATCGTCGGGCCGACGAGCGAGAGTCCGATCGTGCCGATGAGATGCGGCGCGTCGGCGAGCGCGAGCTCTTCCTGAAAAATCGCCTGCTCCATCAGAGCGGCGCCGCGGCCGCCATACTCCTTCGGCCAGGAGATGCCCGCCCATCCGCCATCAAAAAGCGTTCGCTGCCATTTACGCAGGTACGCCACGTGGTCGACGCGATTTTCAGAAGTGATCGCCCCTTTCCACGCCGGCGGGACGTTCACGTTCAGCCATGTGCGGAAGTCGTCGCGGAACTTTTGCTCGTTCGCAGTCAAATTCAGATCCATGGCATCAACCTTCCGTCGCCTCAAGCAGGACTTCGGCGATGTCCATCACGCGCATGTCGCGCGTGGTCTTACGCGCATTGATGCCGTCCTGCATCATGGTCATGCAGAAGGGGCAACTGACCGCCAGCACGTCCGCGCCGCTCTCCAGCGCTTCACGCGCGCGCTCCTGATTGACGCGCTTGTCAGGCGGCTCTTCGACGAAACTCATCCCGCCACCACCGCCGCAGCAGAAGCTCTGATTTCGATTGCGAGGCATCTCCACGATCGTTCCGAGCACGCGGCGCGGCGCGTCGTAGACGCCGTTCTGCCGGCCGAGATAGCAGGGATCGTGGAACGTAACACTGGAGGCGCCATTCTTCGTCACGATCTTTCCTTGGTCGACGAGACGCGACAGAAACTCGCTGTGATGGTAGACCTCGAAGCGCCCGCCGTATTGCGGGTACTCGTTCTTGAAGGTGTTGAAACAGTGCGGGCACGGCGTGACGACTTTCCGTACGCGATAGCGATTCAGATTGGCGACATTTTCCTTCGCCAGCTTTTCGAAGAGAAACTCGTTTCCGATTCGCCGCGCGGGATCGCCGGAGCATTTCTCTTCGCGACCGAGCACGGCGAATGCGACGCCCGCCTTCTGCAGCAACTGCGCGATCGCGCGGATCACGCGCTGATTTCGCTCGATCAACGCCCCTCCGCACCCCACCCACAACAACACCTCGGCGTCGGCGGCCTCGCTGATGTGCCGGATATCGAGGCCCTGCGCCCAGTCCAGCCGCGTGGCCTGCGTGCCGCTGAAGGGATGTCCGCGCTTTTCCAGCGAGACGATAGCCTCCTGCATCGTGTCGGGAAATTCCGCCTCCTCCATGACCAGATGCCGCCGCATATCGACGATCTTCGGCATCTGCTCGATGAAGACGGGACAAATCTCGACGCACGCCGCGCACGTCGTGCACTCCCAAAGCGATTCGGGCGATGTGGCTGGAACGGAGCCGATGATCGTGGCGTCCCCCCAGTCGCGCAACTGAAGAATGATGTCGCGCGGCGAGAGCGACTTGCCGACGGCATGCGCCGGGCACACGGCAGTGCAGCGACCGCATTCGGTACACGCGTCAAGGTCGAGCAGATCCTTCCAGGTGAACGCTCGCAGCGAGTTCACCCCGAGCGGCTCTTCCGATTCGAAATTGACGTTTTTCAAGGAAGCGCCGATTGGATCGAGATTCGCGGTGTAGATGTTCAGCGGCGCGGCGAAGACGTGCATCAATTTCGTGTACGGCAGCCACGCCAGAAATGCGAACGTGATGGCCAGGTGAAGCCACCACGTCGTGCGATGCGCGACTTGGAGCGCGACGAGACTCATCAGCGGCCGCGACGCGGTCGCCACGAGATTTCCGAACGGCGACCACGCGGCCCACGGATCGTTTGTCGCCGCGATTCGCCACCCTTCGAGCAGGAATCCCGTCCCGGCGATGACGAAAATAGTGATGAGAATCGATGCTGATTCATCGGTGGGAACGAGCTTCGCCGGCCGCGCGCCGTACCGCCGCAGCGCAGCCATGATGATCCCCATCATCACCAGCGCGCCGAAGACATCGACGGTGAGCGATTGAAAGTAGAGATAGAACCAGCCGCGCAGAATCTTCGTGTTGAAGTCGGCGTCGACTCCCACGAGGATCGTCGCGATGGTCAGGACGATAAAGCCGAATGTGATCAGCCGGTGAAAGAAGCCCGCGTAACGCTCACGCGCGGTGCTGCGCTGTGCGAACGCGTGCGTGAGGAGCAACCCGATGCGCTCAGCCGGTCGATCGAAGCGCGCAAGCGGTCTTCCGCTTCTCCATCGGAGAAAACGACGCACGATCCCGTAGCAGCCGATCCCGATCGCCGGCGCCAGCATCGCGTACATCATCCAGACATGCGAGATGTTCCAGTAGATCGGCCGCGTCGCTTGTGCGCTGTTCATCGTTGCGTGGCCGACAACTTCTGCCGAAGCAGCGGCACGACCTTTCTGTAGTCCTCGACGATCCCAAAACGGCAATGTTTGAAGATCGGCGCATCGCGATCGATGTTGATCGCCACGATCTGCTTCGCGTCGGAGATGCCGGCCATGTGCTGACTGGCGCCGGTGATGCCGATCGCGAGGTAGA
>WNGF01011141.1_pt1 | contig 14414 bp, 10 predicted proteins | sample 5400641 | NCBI WGS metagenome assembly WNGF01 (sample SAMN13153371, study PRJNA577476) | soil metagenome | isolation source: 80 cm soil or saprolite under grassland replicate 2 | place: USA:California | collected 2016-06-15
CACATTCTGGGAGTACCGAAGCCCGCAGTACGAGAATCCGTCTCGGCCCATGCTCAGACGGAGCGATCCTCCGCAAGCGAAGCCATGATCGCCTCGGCGGCGGACGGCAGCAGCCGTCGCATGCGCGCGCGCCAGGCAAGACCGCAGCGCGATTCCGGGCCGGCCACGGCGAGCGCAGCGACGATCCCATCCTCCCGGAATATGGGAACGGCCATCGCCACGGATCCGGCAACGTACTCACCCTCGCTCAAGGCGATGCCGCTGGAGACGATCTCCGCCAGGCCGGACCGAAGGTCCGCTTCGCCCGGCGGCCGGTCGGTGACGGGCTGGATGCCCTGGGCGACGACCTGCTCGAGGATCTCCGGCGGGGCGTACGCGAGCAGGACCCGCGACATGGCGCCCGCGTAGAGCGGCGCCATCGCGCCGGGTTCCAGCGCCACCCGGAGCGGCTGCTTTGCCTCCACCTGGTGCAGGCACAGGGCCGACAGGCCGACCCGGCGGACGATGAGGGCGGTCTCGCCGGTCTCCTCGGCCAGCATGCGCAGGACCGGATCGGCCAGGCGGACGAGCCGCTCGCTCGTCACCTTGGACCCTGCCCCGATGAGGAGGCGCGGCCCGAGCCGGTACCGGCCGTCGTGGCGGTCGACGAAACCGAACTCGCCGAGCGTCCGAAGGTACCGGTAGACGGTGGACGAGGGCATGTCGAGGATCGAGCTGAGCTCGTCGGCGCGGATCTCGCCGCGGTCGGAAACGGTGAGGAGCAGGCGCAGGCCGCGAGCGAAGGACGTGTCCTCCGCGGCCTCCTCGGGAGGGCGGTCGCGGGCGGTCGAATCGCGGGCAGTCGATTCGCGGGTCACGGGGCTATTGTCGCCCAGGCTCCCCGGATCGAACGATCGCCACGAGCGGCTCCAGGTCGGGCACCTCGCCGCCGGACTCCAGGAACGGCACGACGTCCCGGACCGCTTCAGTCACTCGGGCGGTTCCGCGTCCGAGCGGCCCAAGGCCGCGAAGCTGGGCGGCCTGCGCCGCCACGACGAGCTCGATCGCGACGATCCGCTGCCCCAGGCTCACCATCTCGGCGGCCCGACGCGCAGCGAGCGGGGCCATCGTCGTGCGGTCCTCGATGCCCTCGGCGTGAGCCGTCGACGCCATCTCGAACGAGACCGGCTGCGCCAGTGACCGAGCCTCGGCGGCCAGCGACTGGCTGGCGATGCCCAGGTACGACAGGCCGGCCTCGGTCGATCCCGGCTCCGCCGTCAGACCGGTCGGTAGTCCCGACCAGGGCGTCTCGAGCAACTTCACGATCCGCTCGCTGGCGGCCAAGAGGGCCGGCGCCAGCACGATCCGCAGGTAGTCCATGGCAGCCGCCAGCGGCAGGATCTCGTAGTTCGCGACGGACACCACGCGCTCCTCGGCTGCCACGACGATCGGGTTGCCCTGGGAGGCGTTGAGCTCGATCGCGAGCTGCCGGTCGACGTGGTCGAGGACGTCGTGACAGGCGCCCAGGATGTGGGGCAGATTGCGGAACGTCAGGGGGTCCTGCAGGTTACGCGGCGCGGCACTCCACAGGAAGCTGCCGTCGAGGAGGTCCCGAAGGCGGCCGAGCCCGCGCTGCAGGCCCGGATACGGTCGGACCTGGGCGATCGCCGGATGGAGCATGGACGCGTTGGCACCGAGGGCTTCCAGGCTGAGCGCTCCGGCGGCCTCCATCCATTCGAGCAGGGCATCGGCATCGGCCGTCGCGAGCGCCGCCCAGCCCGTGGAGAACGCGTTGCTGCTGACCAGCGCGAGCCCCTCGCCGGCGGCGAGGTCGAACTCGTCGAAGATCGCGGCGGCGAGGTCGGCCATCTGGGCGAGGTCCGCCTGGCCCACCGAGCCGAGGATCCGAATGCGCGGCTGGAGATCCGTGTTGAGCGCGTCGACCAACCGCTCGGCGAGCTTCGGTCGGACGCCGGCGCTGCCCTCGGCGAAGCCATTGGCCAGCCGCAGCATCGTCGCCCGGACGACGTCGGCCGCCGCCGGGGCACCCTGGCCCACGAGGTGGTGGCGGATGAGGCGACGCGCATACACGGCTGCCTCGGGACCGGAGACCGCGACCCGCTTGAGGACGCCGACCCCGGTGCTCAGCCCGTAGACCGCGTCGCCCCGAGCGAGGGCCTTCTCCGCGATCGCTCGGGTGGTGAGCATGCGGTCGACGGCCGCGGGATCCAGGCGGACCGCCTCGCCGCCTCGGGCGGCGCGAACCACCTCGTCGCGGGTCAGGTCACGTCCTGTCACGATGACGGTCATCGCAGGCTGCCCATGGCCGAACGCTAGCACGCACGAACGGCGTCGTACGATGTTCCCGTCGAACCGTCAGGGAGGCTGACTGCCGTCGTGTCCCAGATCGACGACTACCTCGCGCGAACGGCCCGCTCGGCGGAGCTCTTCCGGCGCGCGACCGCATCGTTGCCCGGAGGCTCCACTCGGACGACCGTGTTCGCGCCGCCGTATCCGCCGTACATCGCGGCCGGCGACGGCATTCGAATCCGCGACGTGGATGGCAACGTCTACCGCGACTTCCTGGGCAACTACACGGCACTGATCCTCGGTCATGCCCACCCCTCGGTCGTTGCTGCGGTGGAAGATCAGGTCCGCCAGGGCTCCGCCTTCGGGGCACCCACCGAGGTCGAGGTCGAGCTCGCGGAGGAGCTCTGCCGGCGGCTGCCGTCGGTGCAGCGCGTCCGATTCACGAGCTCCGGGACCGAGGCGACGATGTTCGCGATCCGGGCAGCTCGGGCCTTCACGGGACGTGAGCTCGTCGCCGGCTTCGAGCGCCGCTACCACGGCACGCACGACACTGCCATGGCCGGATCACCGGGCGTACCGACGGCCGTGGGCGATCTCGTCGTGGAGCTGCCGTGGGGCGATGCCGGAGGCGTCGAACGGGTGCTGGCCGGGCGCGAGCGTGATGTCGCCACCATCATCATCGAGCCGATCCAGGGAGCGGGCGGAATCCGCGTTGCAGATCGCTCCTTCCTGGCGTTCCTCCGCGAGTGGTGCACGCGGAACGGCGCGCTCCTCATCTTCGACGAGGTCATCTCGTTCCGGGTGGGTCCCGGAGGGGCCCAGGAGTTGCTCCGCGTCCGGCCGGACCTGACCACGCTCGGCAAGATCATCGGCGGCGGCTATCCCCTGGCGGCCTTCGGCGGACGCGCCGACGTCATGGACCTCTTCGACGCCCGACGCCCCGGCGCCCTGACCCACGGCGGCACCTACAACGGGAACCCCGTCGCGGCGGCCGCGGGGCTGGCCACGCTGCGAGAACTCACGCCGGATCGCTACGAGCGGCTGGCCGGGCTCGGCGATCGCCTGCGCGATCGCCTGGCCGACGGCATTGCCGCGGATGGCCTGCCCGCTCGGGTCGAGGGTGTCGCGTCGCTGTTCCAAGTCCATGCGGGCGAGGCCGTGTCCGCCATCGCGACGGGTGCGCCGGCCGCAGCACTCTGGCTGGGCCTCTTGCTCGAGGGCTTCTATCTCGCGCCGCGCGGCATGGGCGCGATCTCGATCCCGGCCACGATCGCCGACGTCGACGACCTGGCCGACGCCACGCTCCGAGTGCTCGAACGCCTGCAACCGGTAACCGCCCGACCGTGATTCGCCCTCCTTCGGCACTCGCGGGTCGAGCCGGCGCCGCCGTCCAGGTGGTCGCCGGAGGTCTCACCGGCATCCTCACGATGGGCGCGCTCATCGGCGCGGGGGTCGTGCCTGCCCAGACGGGGCCAGCCACGACGAGCGTCGACCTGCCGGTCTGGGGGTGCCTCGGAACCGGATCGGTCCTGGCGATGGCCCGCCCGAACGACCGGATGTGGGTGACCGCACGCAGCGCCGACGGCGGCTGGTACCAGGTCTTCCTGCCGGACCCGGTCGACCAGCACGGCTGGGTCGACGCCGCCAGTGTCGAGCTCCTGGCCGACGGCTCCGCGCTTCCGATCGATGGCTGCCCTGCTCTGGCGCAGGGAGGTCCGGCCCCGAGTGGGTCGATGTCCGCGAGCCCGACCGCCAGCGTGGAGGCTTCGGCCACCTTCGACCTCACGACGATCGATGCCTGCCAGGTCGTGATGAAGGCGGACGCGGAGGCGCTCGCCCGAACGGCATTACTGCCGGGCGTCCCGGGCATCCCGGACGAGCCGTCGTGCGTCTACAACGGACCAGTGACCGGGCCGCTCGCGCAGGTCTCCGTGTACGTCGGCCCCGGAGCGCAGAAGACCCTCGACATCGACCGCGCCCTCAAACACCGATTCACCCGCGTCGCGGGTATCGCCGACGAAGCCCTCGAGGAAACCAACGCGATCTTCATCCGGAAGGGCGAGCTGTGGGCCGCGATGGAGCTCGTCCGGCTCAACGACCCGGCGACGAACCGCCGCCCGCTCGAACGCCTCGCCCGAGTCGTCGCCAACCGGCTGCCATGAGCTCGGCCTCGCACGAGGCGCCCTCGAGCGAAGAGGTTTGGAGCGGGAGACGGGTCTCGAACCCGCGACATTCAGCTTGGAAGGCTGACGCTCTGCCAACTGAGCTACTCCCGCCTACCCAACCAGCCGAGCAGCGATGTCAGCGGCGGCAGACGGGCGGATCGGCCGGTCAGGCTTCTGCTCGGCGGGCGATGACGACGTGCGTGAACGGAATCCGGATCTCGCGGAACACCTCGATCGAGACGAGGAAGCCGGTGAACAGGAAGGCCACACCCAGGAGCTCGCCGACGAAGAACCCACTCGTCGCCCCGAAACGGTTGGCGCCGCTTGTGATCGCCGGGATCAGACCACCGAGGGCGATCAGGATCGTGGCCGGGACGCGACTGTTCAATCGTCCTCGGACGAGAGCGGCGACGGCGACCGGAATCGACGCGAGGAAGTTGACCACGATCGCGACGGGCGCAACGAGCAGATTGCCCACGAGTCGGGATCGCGGCTGCTGGCGATCGAGCGAATAGCGCAGCATGCGACGCTTCGGCATGAAGACGTAGGTCGAGTAGAGGGCGCCGAGTGTCAGGGCGAAGGCGCCGGTGATGTTGAAGAACGGGGTCAGCAATCGCAGGTAGCCCGGAAAGAGCTCGCCGGTTGGGATGTGCGTGTCGGGGTTCACGATCCAGCCCGGCGGGGCCAGCGTCGCCGTCAGCACCATCAGGCCCGAGACGAGCGTCCCGACCCCAACGACTCCGCCGGCGACGTGGACCCAGCGAGCGTCGCGCCGCCAGGTCATCGTGGCGATCACCACGGCGAGCACGAGCGCGATGCCGAGGTAGACGTACGGAGCGACGCCGCTGTTGGGGTAGTCGTACCTGCGCCACGACAGGAAGGTGAAGAGGCCGGCAAGACCGAACGAGACTGCAAACGAATATCCGAACCGCGTCTTTCCCAGCAGATAGACCGTCCCGAGCCCGAGCCATCCGGCCACCCAGACGGCGCCGATCAGGTACCACGTCCGATAGAGCGGCCCGCTCCAACCGTACGCACCACCGATGAACTCCGTTCCCGCGGACAGGGCATACCAGAGCATCCCGACGGCCCAGATCAGCTGGTAGGACCTGCGACGCTCACGCCACTGGTCGATGAGGAAGATGAAGAAGATGAAGCTCAGGAGCGACGACGCGAGGGGCAGGACGACGTTCAGATCCACGGTCAACGACTGACCTCCTCGTAACCGGCGACCAATCGAAGGAGCAGCCGGTCGAGGAGCGCCGACGCCTCCTCGAACATTGCGCTGAGACGCGACGCATCGAGGGCGCGACGCCTGGCGACAACACCGAGCTCCGCCAGGAATGGTCGGCGGCGCGCGACGAATAGCTCGACGGATTCGGTCAGGCTGAGCCCCGCACCGGCCAACCGTCGGGAGATGTCGTCGACCAGATCGTCGGCGGTCGACTCTGAAGCCGCTCGCTCGGTCGGCGTGGTCGAATCGAGGTACGCGACCAGGGACGAGACAAGCGCACGACCATCGGCTCGGAACGCCTCGCGATCGCCGATCGGGACGGCCTCTCTGGCTCGCCGGCCATGCGCCTCCGAGTAGTTCCGCCGATACGCTCGCGACAGGCGGTCCGGCGTGGCTCCGATGCTGGCCATGGAACGCTCTCCCGCCACGACCACCCGTCGTGTGGCGAGCACGCGCTCGATCTCGGCCCGGTCGAAGCGCCGGTGACCTCCCGGCGTCGTGAACGTCTCGACGCGACCCTCATCGGCCCATCGTCGCAGCGTGTCCGGATCGATGCCCAGGAGCCTGCTCGCCGGACCCAGCGACAGCCGGACTCGATCGGGAGAGGTTGCGGTGTGCATGCAGGCGACGACCTCGTCGTGCGTAAATCTGGGTAAATCTGGGTGCGACGCGGCCCGGTCGGGCGTGCGCAGGATAGGCGCCGCAGATGAGGTTCGTCAATGTCTGCGGACCAACCGGCCGGGCCCTCCTGAATGCGTTCGATCGGGTCGGGCCGCCTGGGTCTGCGCGCCGCCAAGGCAAGGCGATGATTTCTCGCCCGGCATTGGTACGGGCCGCGGGCAACCCATCGCGTGACAGCCAGCGAGGACCGCACAGCGTATACCGGTGCCGCGCGCGGCCCTGCCCGCCGTAGCAAGAGGCACCACATGACCGCCGTCAAACCAACCGACCGCTGGATGGCGGTGGGTCACTCGAAGGATCCCGATGCCCGTCGGGCCGGCTCGGAGGCCGCGAAGGCCGCCCTGGCAGGAGGTGATGACGCGCGCCTGCTGATCGTCTTCGCCGCCGATGGCTACGACCCGGGCGCCCTCCTGGCCGGCATCCGCGCATCGTCGGGCGACGTGCCCCTGATCGGCTGCTCGACGGCCGGCGAGATCGCCAGCGGTGGGCCCGGTGACGCCGGCGTGGTCGTGACCGCGCTCGGTGGGGTGGGGTTCAGCGTCGCAACCCGAGTCGCGACCCGGGCATCTGCCGACCTCCGCAGCGCCGGTGCCGGAGCGGCCGAGGCGCTGAACGGCGTCGAGAGCCGGCCGCATCGCGTGCTCCTGTTGCTGGCCGACGGCCTGGCCGGCGATCAGCAGGAGATCGTGCGCGGCGCCTATGGCGTCGCGGGCGCGGTGGTGCCGCTGGTCGGCGGCTGCGCCGGCGACGACTTGCGGATGGTCGCGACGCGCCAGTTCTTTGGCGCCGACGTCCTGACCGATGCGGTGGTATCGGCCGCCATCGGCTCTGACGCACCGTTCGGCATCGGCGTGCGCCACGGTTGGCGCCGCGTGGGTAAGCCCCTGGTCGTGAGCGCCAGCGGCGGCAATCGAGTCGAGCTGCTCGACGAGCGCCCCGCGCTCGACGCCTATCTCGAGCGGCTCGAAGCACCTCCGGAAGCCTGGACCGATGCCGCGGTCTTTACGCGCTTCGCCCAGACCCACCCGCTCGGCTTGTCCCGGCGCAGCGACGAGGAGCACGTACGCTTCGTGGCCGAAGCCGACTTCGAGCAGCGCGCCCTCGTGTGCATCGCCGCCGTGCCCCAGGGCGGCCTGGCCTGGATCATGGAGGGCGATTCGACGTCCGTCCTCGACGCGACCGATGCCGCCTGCAGCGAGGCCCTGGCGGCGCTCGCCGGCAGGCCGCCGATCGGCCTGCTGGCCTTCGACTGCATCGCGCGCCGGGGCGTTCTGGGCACCGGCGTCGTCGACGAGGTCGCTCGCGTGGCCGCCCACGCGGGGGCCGCCCCCGTGGCCGGCTTCTACACGTACGGCGAGATCGCACGCACCAGGGGCGTATCGGGTTTCCACAACCAGACCCTGGTCGTGCTGGCGATCGGCTGAGCGTGCCCGCACTGGGCTGGTCGACCCAGCAGCTGACCGAGTTCCTGGCCGCCATCGGGACGGCCTCGAGCCGTGCGGCAGCGGTTCGCCTGGCGGTGGAGCGAGTGGCGGAGGCGGTCGAAGCGGAAGTCGCGGCGATCCTGGTCCATGGGCGCCCCGCTGCCCAGGTCGGCTTTCCGCCCGGTGCCGCACCGCGCGGGCTGCTGCGCCGCATCGCGGCCGGCGAGGATCCCGTCGAGATCGAGGGACTGGGCAGCTGTCGGACGGCCACCGGCCGACTCGGCGACGACGACGACATGAGGGTGGTGGTTGCCCGTGCGGGCGACGTTCCATTGAGCGGCGAGGAGCGCGCACTCCTGCGCGGCATGGCGCGCGTCCTGAATCTGTCGCTGGGCAATCTGCGGCTGTTGCAGCGCGAGCGCGCTGCGCGACGCGCCAGCCAGCGGCAGGCCGCCGAGATCGGAGAGCGCCAGCGGCTGCTCGAGGAGCTCTCGATCGTCGAGCGCATGATCGCCGACCGCGCGCCGCTGCCCGAGATCCTGGATGTGATCGTGGCCGGCGCCGCCAAGCTGGTCGGTGACGGGCTCGTTGGCCTGCGCCTGCTCGACCCGGACATGTCGGGCGTCCTTCGGATGGTGGCCTCCCACGGGATCCCATCGGACACCTTCCGGGAGCTGGTACGCGGGGCCGTTGGTGCCGGCGCGGGCGGGCTGGCGCTCGAGGAAGATCGGGTAGTCGTGATCGAGGACTATCTGCACCATGCGGCTGCCCAGCCCGGGTTGACGAAGCTCGGCGTGCGCGCGGCGGCCGCCGCACCTGTCCGCCAGGACGGCAGACCTGTTGGCAGCCTGGTGGTGGCTTCGACCGTGGCTGGGAGGCGCTATCGCGACACGGAGCGCGCCGCGCTCGTCGCGTTTGCCGAGCATGCCAGCCTGGCGGTTACCGACGCCGGACGCACGCGCCAGATGCTCCACTCCGCCCTCCACGATGCGCTCACGGGCCTTCCCAACCGCGCGTTGTTCAGCGATCGGCTCGATCAACGCCTGGTCGGCGGCCGCCGAACGCGCCCTCCCACCGCGGTTCTGTTCCTCGACGTCGACGCGCTCAAGCGGATCAACGACAGCCTGGGCCATCTCGTGGGCGACGAAGTGCTGGTCGAGACTGCGCGACGCCTGTCGGCGACCGTTCGGACCGAGGACACGGTCGCTCGCCTGGCCGGCGACGAGTTCACCGTGCTGCTCGATGAGATCAACAGCGAAAGCGAGGGTCTGGCCGTTGCGGACCGGCTCCTCGACGCTATGCGCCAGCCGATCGTCGCCGGCGGCCGCCGGCTCTCGCTGACGGCCAGCATCGGGGTCAGACTGGCTCGTGCCGGCGTGGACCGCGCTGCCGATGTCATGCGCGGCGCCGACCTGGCGATGTACGAGGCAAAGTCGCGCGGAGGCGGTGCGGTCGCGCTCTTCCACCCCGATCTCGATCAGCGCGCCGTGCGCCGGCTGGAACTCGAGGGCGAGCTGCGTGCCGCGATGGAACTCGGTGAGCTTCGTGTGCTCTATCAGCCGATCGTGGCTCTCCCGAGCGGTCGAATCGAGGGCGTGGAAGCGCTCGTGCGCTGGGACCGCGGCGAACGTGGCCTGGTCTCTCCAGCCGAGTTCATCCCCCTGGCCGAAGAGACCGGCCTGATCGTGGAGCTGGGAGCGTGGGTGCTCGGCGAGGCGTGCCGCACCGTGGTCGGTCTCGACCGCGATACGGGGGTCGCGCTGAGCCTGAGCGTCAACCTCTCCGCGCGTCAGCTGCTCGAACCGGGACTCGAGGCCACCGTAGCGGCAGCGCTGAGCGGCAGCGGGCTTCGGGCCGGCCGCCTGACGCTGGAGATCACCGAGAGCGTGCTCATGGCCGATACGACCGCCACCATCGATCGGCTCGCCTCGCTCCGGGGACTGGGTGTGCGCGTGGCGATCGACGACTTCGGCACCGGCTACTCCTCGCTCGGCTACCTGCGTCGCTTCCCGCTCGACGCCGTCAAGATCGACCGCTCGTTCATCGAGGACGTGGCTGAGGGCACCCGTCAGGGAGCCCTCGTGCATGCGATCGTGGAGTTGTGCCGCACCCTCGAGCTGGACACGGTGGCCGAGGGGGTCGAGACCAGCGAACAGGCCGTACGACTGACCCAGCTCGGTTGCGAGCTGGCCCAGGGCTTCCTCTTTGGGCGCCCGATGCCGGCCAGGGACATCGCCCGGCGCCTCGCGAGATGGGGGCGACAGAAGCCGGCCGCCGTGCCGAGCGGCGCACCGCTGGCGATTGCGGCCGGATCGATCCTCCGCCCGCCGACGGCGATTGGATCGCGGCGCGGGGGATAGGCGGCGGGCTACGGAGGGTTCTCCCTCCGAACCCCGGGCTCACCTAGTCCTGGCGGCTCGAGCCGTCGTCCCCGCCGCTCGCGCTACGCCGGAGCCAGCTCATCGGGCGAACAACGGGCACCGCTTCGAGGAGCGAGTCGCCGCTGTCGTGACCGGAGCCTGGTGCCGCGACCGGCTCGGCCGGTTCGCTGACCTTCGCGCCGCCGATGTCGCTGGTGGATCCAGGTCCGACCCCGGCGTGCATAGACCCACTGGGCCACGACGCGATCCTCGCCGCCAGCGCATCCGCGGCCATGACGCCGATCATCGTGGGCTCGGTTGAGCTGGGGGTCTCTTCGGCCGCCTCCAATCTCGGGAAGACGGGACGACGTGCTGCCCCCTGGGCGATGAGGACCGGGTCCGTCTCGCGATCGAGGCCCTCGAAGAACGCGTCGACCTCGGCACGATATGTCGCGATCGCCGCCTCGACGCGCTCGATCTCACGGTCGATCTTGGCCCGATGGCCTGCGAGGCTCGTCTCCAGATCAGCGTTCAATTCCTTCTCGCGCCGCTCGCGTTCGAGCTGGATGCGCCTGTTCTCACCGTCGGCCCACGCCGCGATCGCCTTCATGTCCTCGCCGGCGAGCTCGCGCATGCGCTCGGCCTCGGATGCCTCCCCAGCCCTGACCTGGTCGATGTGGGCCTCGCGGCGCCGGTCGGTGTCCTCTCGGATCCTGGTGCGCTCGAGGCCGGCCGTCGTCTGCATGGCGCGGACGAGCTCGGCAAGGAACGCGGATCCATCGTCGGCGGCCGCGATCGGCTCGGCGGCCGCGATCGGCTCGGCCGCCGCGTCGACCTCCGCGCTCGTGGCAGTCGCGTCGACCTCCGCGCTCGTGGCAGTCGCGTCGACCTCGGCGCCAGCCGCCCCACCCTCGGAGCTGGCCACCTCCTCGTTCGATGAGCCGGCGGCCTCGGAGCTGGCTGGCGCCCCGACGGGCGCTGACGTCACGGCGGCGATGATCCGGGCAGTGGAGGTCGATTCGTCCGTCGAGCTGGCGGCGGCGGCCGGCGCATCCGCAACCTTGCCGGACGCACCGACGGCGTCACCGGGATCCGCCCCGTTCGCGCTGGGAGGATCGCTGGCCTCCGTCTCGACAGCGGGCTGCTTGGAACCGAACCTGGGCCAACGCTCCGACATCTCATGACCCTCGCTCTACCGCCGCTCGAGACGTCCCGGTACGTCGCGCAACCTGACGGATGGCAGATGGTAATGCCGCCGCTGCCGGGCGGCAACGGGGCCGGTGCAGCTCCGCACCAATAGCGATGCGATATCCGCGCGATCACCGGGCCTCCGTTACGAATATCGTGATGCAAGTGGTATGACTGCGTTGCATCCGTCACGACGGCGGTGTGCGTTTCCTCCATCGCGCTCCGAGTGCCACACGCCAGAGAGCGCGTCCTCAACTGGCGCAGGGGAGGAGCCCGGCCGCCTGCTTGGCGCGCAGTACGCGCAAGGTCGCGGCGTCGATACGGTGCCGGAATGCTGAGTCCGCGGCGGCAAGCGCCGCCAGCGCCTCGGCCATCTCGATGGCGGGCGCCAGCTGGTTGACGACGATGATGTCACCGCCGGCGTTGAGGAAGTCGACCGCCCGCGTCCCGGGCGGGACCGATGCCACCGCGGCCGCCCCCAGCGCGTCCGAGATCACAAGGCCGCGGAACGCGAGGCCGCCGCGGAGCATGCCGCCGATGATGGTCGGCGAGAAGACCGCCAGATGCGCCGGGTCGATCCGCTCGTACGTCGCGAGCGAGACCATCACGAACGGGACGCGGGCCTTGGCCGCCCTCGCGAAGGGCTCGATGTAGGGGTCGGTCCTCGTCGTGACCGTGTCGTCGACGTTGGCCGTGAAGTCGGTGTGACCGGCGACCCGGCCCAGGCCGGGAAAATGCTTGGCGGTCGAGGCGATGCCGGCCGCCCGCATGCCGGCGATGAAGGCCACCACGTGACTGGACACGGTCGTCGGGTCGTGTCCGTACTCGCGCTGCAGCTCGCCGATCGGGGCGTTCTGCGCGTCGGTTCCGGGGGGCACGACGTCGGCGACGGGCGCGAAGTTGAGGTTGATGCCGGCCGCCCGCAGCTGACGGCCCCACCGCGCCGCCTTCGCTTCGAGCGTCGACGGTGACATCGTGCCCTGGGTCAGGGCCGACGGAATCGTGTCGAAGCCGGGGCCCGCCAACCCCTGGATCAGGCCGCCCTCCTGGTTGGCGGCGACGAAGAACCTCACACCGCCCGTCGCGGAAGGAGTCGCTTGAGCCTGGACCGCATCCGTCAACGCGCGGATGGCGGCGACCCCGACCGAGGTCCGTGTCGTGAAGGTCATCGACCCGAAGTGGTAGTCGGCGACGCCGGCCCGCTCCGAGGCGTCGAGGCGGTCCTTGATGAGGCCGATGATGAAGAGCTGCCCGATCCGCTGCGCCTCGGTCAGGGTCGCCAGGGTACGCGCCGCGCACGATGCCACGGGCGAGCCGACCGCCGATGGCGTCGGTTCGACGGGGCTGGCCGAGGGCGCGGTCACCGGCGACGGCGAGATGACCGGGGCCGTCGGCGACCCGCTCGTTGGAGGAGGGCTCGTGGGCGTGGACGTGCCGCAGCCGCAAATAACGCATGCCACGAGCGCCACTGCCAGCCGCCGCGCCGCACGATGCTCTGGTCCAGGCGTGATGCCACCTCGGTGTCGTCGATTCCTTCGGTCAGCTTGACCGATCCGAGCCTCAGACGAGCCGGCCGCGCCCATGTGACGGACAGCGGGCGCACGAGGCCATTCGCGGCAGGCAGACCCCTGGGACGACAGCAGAACCGGGAGGACCTCACGCATTTGGACCACGCGCACGTGCCCCAAATGGCCTCACGTCGCACACCTTGCGCGGATTGCCGATCCGTCAGCCGGCTGGGATGGTCTGCGCAGCGTGACGGGGCCATCCGTCGCCAATCTGAGTTGGGGTCGGATGACGCCGTTCTCGCTCGCCCGCCTGATGGTCTGGCGCGGAAGCCGCCAGCCGGGCCGTCAGCGAACGCCGCTGAGGAGCCGGGTCCGGGCGACCGCGCCCCCGGCCGAGAAGTCGCGGCGCAGCTGGCTGGCCACCGCCCCCGGCCTCATCCTCGCGGCGATCGTCCTCGGCTGGCTCGCGGCCAGCGCGTGGCTGCTCGTCGGTGGCGCCACGGAAGACGATCGACTGCTCATCGCCGACGTCCTCCCGCCGGTCCTGGACCTCGGTGCGGCCATGCTCATCCTGCATGCCGCACGTGGGGCGACGACCCGTCGAGCCGCGGCCGCGTGGGCGTCGATCGGCCTGGCAACCATCGTCTACGCCGCCGGCGACGGTCTGTACGCGTGGTTCGAGCTGGGTCTGCAGGCCGTCCCTTTCCCGTCGCTCGCGGACGTCGCGTACGTCGCCTACTACGTCATCGTGGTTGCAGCGCTCCTCAGCTTCCCGACAGCGCCGGCCAACCGCGCCGAACGGGCCCGGCTTGCAATCGACTCGGCGATCGTCGTCATCGGCGGCGGCATGCTCATCTGGCAGGCCGTCTTCCGCACGACGCTCGACTCGCTGGGCGGCGACCCCATCGCGACGCTGCTGAGCGTGGGCTATCCGGCCGGCGACCTGATGATCCTGTTCGGAGTGGCCGCCGTCGCCCTCCGCCGCCCGGCTGGCGTGGACGGACGCGCGCTGGTCGCACTCGTCGGTGGCCTGTTCATCGTCCTCTTCGCCGACATCGGATACGCGCAGAGCAATCTGGAGGGCGGCGAGGCGTGGCAGAACTGGCCGGACGTCCTGTACATGGCGTCGACCGCGACCATCGCGCTCGCCGGCTTCATTCAGGCACGATCCCGATCGGTTCCGGACGGCGAGCGGGATGAGACGGCGATTCCCCGGCCCCTGCTGTATCTCCCGTACCTGTCCCTGACGGCCGGTTACGGGACGCTCCTGACCACGACCGGCTTCGCCGCGGAGCACGTGGAGCTCACGCTCGGCGCGGTGATCCTGACGGTCATGGTCCTGGCCCGCCAGGAGCTGGTCCTGCGGCAGAACAGCGCCCTCCAGGCAGAGCAAGCCCGCCGCGAGTCCGAAGCCCGATTCCGCTCGCTGGCCGGAAACGCCGCTGACGCGATCGCCCTGGTCGACCCGGCCGGGATCATGACCGATGCGACCGATTCGGTCCGGCGCGTCCTGGGACTCGATGCGGCGGCGCTCATCGGCCGGTCCATCGTGAGGCTCGCCCACG
>WNGF01006531.1_pt1 | contig 14412 bp, 8 predicted proteins | sample 5400641 | NCBI WGS metagenome assembly WNGF01 (sample SAMN13153371, study PRJNA577476) | soil metagenome | isolation source: 80 cm soil or saprolite under grassland replicate 2 | place: USA:California | collected 2016-06-15
GGTCCGAGGGCATCCTCCTGGTCCGGGATGGATCAGGCGCGCTCCGGGCCTTCTCGAATGTGTGCCGGCACCGGGGCCACGAGCTCCTTCAGGTGGGAGAGTCAGCTCGAGCCCGGGTGATCCGATGCCCCTACCACGCATGGGTCTATGACCTGGACGGGACGCTCAAGGGAGCCCCGAATCTGCGCGATGTCCCCGGATTCGAGCGCGGTCAGCACCCCCTGATCCCTGCCGGTGTCGTGGAGTGGTTGGGGTGGATCTTTGTCAACGCGTCCGGGGATGCAGCGAGCTTCGCCAGTCACGTCGGCGGCTTAGGGGACGTCGTGCAGCCGTATGAACCTGGGCGGTTGCTGGTCGCAGCGCGACACGAGTACGTGGTCGCGGCCAACTGGAAGCTGATCGCCGAGAACTATCACGAGTGCTATCACTGCTCGAACATCCATCCCGAACTGTGCCGGGTGACCCCCGTCGACAGCGGGGTCGACCTGGTTCCCGAGGGGAGTTGGGCGGGAGGGACGATGGAGCTGATGGACCACGCCCAGACAATGTCGCTCACCGGTGAGAGTGACGGAGTGATGCTTCCCGGGCTGGGTGACGAGCAGCGCCGCCAGGTCGTCTACCTCCAGATCTTTCCCAACCTTCTCGTGAGCGCCCACCCCGACTACGTTATGACACATCGTCTGGAGCCGTTCGACGTCGACCGTACCGCGGTGGAGTGCTCGTGGCTGTTCCCACCAGAAGCGGTGGAGCGCAACGGGTTCGACCCCGGCTACGCCGTGGAGTTCTGGGACCTCACAAACCGGCAGGACTGGGCGGCCTGTGAGTCGGTGCAGCGCGGAGCCGGCAACAGAGGCTTCCGGCCCGGGCCGCTGTCGCCCCAAGAGAGCACCCTGTACCAGTTCCTGACCATGACCGCCCGCGGCTACCTCGAGGGCCGGATGGCCAGACCCCAGGTCGCCGATGTTCGCCTCCCGGAATCGACGTCGTCACCGCGACTCTAGGCGCTTGAGAAGACGGTGAAGATGGCGAAGACCAGCCCGCTAGCTGAGGCCACGAGCAGGAGCCATTCAGCCGGCCTGTTCGTTGGTAGCCCTGGCCCCCCCACCACTCGACGCCGCGCAGAAACTCCGAGCGGTTGAAGTACGGGCTGAAAGGGGCGACCACCCCCATCGTCCCGCCATCTGGAAGAGGCTTACCGAACAGCGGCCGCTTTCACGCCGCGCCCCCTCCGGCACGGGGATCACGAAAGCTTCTCCTGCGGCGGCTTGCGCTCCGGCAGCGGCTTTTCCAGGAGTTCGCGGACGTAGCCCACGCATTCGGCCACGGCGGCCTCCAGGAACGCCTTGCCCTTCTCCGCGGTGGCCAGCGTGGGCGACCCCTGGACGCCCGTCCGGCTGAACGAGGACCACCAGGGCATCAGTCTGAGGGGTCCATCGGCCCACCACTCGAGCCTGGCGTTCTCTCCGGCCGGGTACCCTTGCTCGTCGACCGCCTTCGACATGTCCACGGCGTCGGGGTCGATGGCCAGGTAGATCGAGGTTTCCAGCTCGTCGGCGTGGGCCAGGCCACCGAAGCCGGACTCACGGATCTCCTCGACGGCGTCGATTCCCTTCCTGCTCACCAGGTAGAAGGCGGCCGCGGCCAGGACCCCGGGATGATCGATCATCGTCAAACGGGCCGCCATCTCCACGAGGTTCTGATTCGAACCGTGGCCGTTGTAGAAGAGCATCCGGGTGAAGCCGTGATGGGCCAGTGAGGTCCCCACGTCCTTGCAGTACTTCGTGAAGGTGTCCCAGGCGATCGAGATGGGTCCCGGGAAGTCCATGTGGTGAGGGTCGTAGCCGTGCGGGATCGTGGGCAGAAGCACGATCTCGTCGGGAGCCTCCTCCGCCGCTCGTCGGCAGATCTCCGTGATGATCCGGACGTCCGTGTCCACTGGCAGATGCAGGCCGTGATCCTCCAGAGTTCCCACGGGGATCAGGCATACCCGGTTCTCACCGGCAGCCCGGCGGACCTCGGGCCAGGCCAGCCGTTCGTACAGCAGTGGTCGTCCCCACATCGCTTCTTTCCCCCTTCTCTCCTCCTCAGCGCCTCGCCTGCGGCGAGTCACTGACGAGCCAGGGGGTCCGCAGGTCCCTTCGCTCGCTACTCGCTCTAGACCGCTACCCCCCCTGGACCCCCCAGCCGAGATCGATCTCATCGTATGGTGTGACACACGGGTTGTCCGGTGCCACCCACATCCGGCCTGCTTCCACGTCGCACACCATCGAGAACAGGACCGCTTCGCCCTCTTCCCCGGCCTCTTGGTGCGGATGCAGGCAGATCGAGTGCGGGTCGCCACCGTGGTCCCCCAATATCTCCATGACGGCCTCCGGCGTGTTCGGGCGGCGTTCCTCGATCAGCTCCAACAGGCGAGCGTAGCGAGCGACGCTGCCCGCCGAGGGAGGGCCAGCCAATGCGGCCAGGGCGGGATCGAGGTAGTGGTTCGTGTGCGGGCCGGAGCCGGACAGAAGTGAGTGACGGCGGGCGGTTGTCTCGACCGTGAAGGCGTCCCCGCCGCGAAACGCGAAGACGTGTGCATATCCGCCGGCCCGTCCGGAGATCGTGGCCCGCCGAACGGCATCCGTCCGATCTGCCGCGTCCAGCGCATGGCGGGAAACCAGCACCCGCGGCATGCCAACCAGCTCGTCCGAGGCGGCGAGTGACTGGATGGCCTGGGCCCCGCCGCGATCGTTCATCCCCACGGCAGGCAGGCAGCACACGACCGTTGGAGAGGCGATGAGGGGGCCTCCGTCTGGGGGCTCCTCGATCACCACGGCTATGTTTCCGCGGTCCCCAGCCAGCCGTTGCTCGTTGTGCCCAAGGAGAGTGAAGCCGTCGCCGGAAACCGTGAACGACGAGCAGCGGTCGACGCGGCGGGGGGGGCGAGGCTGCGTCTGGGGGCCAGCGCCTCTGGGCTTCTCGAGGAACGACAGGGCCTCACCGGGGCCGGGCCGGACATCCAGCTCCTCGAGGGCATTGACTGCGAAAACTTCCCAGAAGGATGCCATCGCCCCCGCCGCCAGACCTCTGACCATCTCCACGTACTGGGGAAGGCCCCTGGCCGCGGCTCGCAGGTACGGGGCCAAGACATCTTCCAGCTCGGCCGGCTTCAACCCGCGGCGCCTCAGGTAGCGCTGATAGAAGGAGAGCGAGCGCTCGATGAGATCGCCCAGCTGGCTTCCGATGTGGCGTCCTCGTTCTGCCGGCGTTCCCTGCACCCGCACGATGCGCAGCGTGCTCACGGCGAGGAAGTAGTCCGAGTCGGATCCATGGGCCGAGCGCTCAAGGGTTCCATTCTGTTCCTCCCTTGAGCGGCGAGCGACCCCGGCCTCGAGTTTCCTCGTTTCCGGGTACCCTGGGGAACGATGTCGCCCTCACCCCAGCCCGCGACCATCGGCGAGCTCCGTGCATCCGGCCACAGCGACCGCACGGTCAAGGAGGAGCTCCGGCACAACCTGCTCGTCAAGCTGGACAGGAAAGAGCCGCTGTTTCCGTCGATCATCGGCTTCGACGAATCCGTCATCCCGACCATGGAACGCGGCATTCTGGCCGGCCACGACATCATCCTGCTGGGCGAGCGGGGACAGGCCAAGACGCGCGTGATCCGCCATTTGGTCAAGCTACTCGACGAGTTTGCCCCGGTCGTTGCGGGCTGCGAGATCAACGACCATCCATTTCGCCCCATCTGCGCGCGATGCCGGGCCCTCACGGCGGCCGAGGGTGACGCGGTGCGGATCGACTGGATTCCCCGCGACCGCCGGTATGCCGAGAAGCTCGCCACCCCGGACACCAGCGTGGCCGACTTGATAGGTGATGTCGATCCCATCCGCGTGGCCGAGGGGCGGTACCTCTCCGACGAGCTGACGATCCACTACGGGCTGATCCCTCGGACGCACCGCGGGATCGTGGCCATCAACGAGTTGCCGGACCTTCCCGAGCGAATCCAGGTCGCCCTGTTCAACATTCTCGAGGAGCGGGACGTGCAGATCCGTGGCTATCAGGTCAGACTTCCGCTCGACCTGCTGCTGGTGGCCACGGCCAATCCCGAGGACTACACGCACCGGGGCCGGATCGTCTCGCCTCTGAAGGACCGCTTCGGCACCCAGGTCCGGACGCACTACCCGGAGACCCTGGGCGACGAGATCGCCATCATGGACCAGGAGGCGCGGCCTCCGCCCGAGGGTGTGGGTGCCGTCGTCCGCGTGCCGCCGTTCATGAAGGAGGTCCTGGCCGCGCTCACCGCCGAGCTCCGGCGGGCCCCACAGATCAACCAGCTCAGCGGGATCTCCGTCCGGTACTCCATCGGCAACCTCGAAACCATCATCGCGGCGGCTGTCCGCCGAGCGGCGAGGACCGGCGAGCCCGAGGCGGTGCCCAGGCTGGTCGATCTCCCGGCAGTCCTGGCGGGTTCGCTCGGACGGGTCGAGTTCGACGCAATCGAGGAGGGTCGAGAGCAGGAGATCCTCCTCCGCGCCGCCAAGAATGCCGTGCTCGAGGTGTTCCGCCGCAGGTTGGCGGGGTTCGACTTCCAGCCGATCCTGGCGAAATTCGATGATGACTTTGCGGCGGAGACCTCCGATCTCACGCCGGCGACCCAGTTCCTCGGGCAGTTCGGTGACCTTCCCGGACTGGGGAAGCTGCTGGGAAGGATGGGGGTGGAGGAGGAAAGCCCCGGGGTCGCCGCCTCCGCACTAGAGCTGGCGCTCGATGGGCTGCATCTATCCCGCCGCCTGAACAAGGATTCGGGCGGGAGATCGGGCACGTACCGCTACGAGGGCCTCGGCAGAGGGAAGTAAGCTCCTCGCCGCATGCCCACTGTTCACAAGGCTGTTGGGTTCGCAATCGTGGGGCTCGCCGCGATCCTCCCCCTGTGGGGGCTGGTGGCGCTGATCATCAGACGCGAGCCGAATCGGTGGTTCTGGCGAGTCCTGGCTATCCTCCAAGTGGTATTGGTCATCCAGCTGATCGCCGGGCTCATCCTGCTCGCGACCGGCCATCATCTGCCTTCCACTCTGCACCTTCTGTACGGCAGCGTGTTCCCGGCCATCGTTCTGGTCGTGGCCCACGTCATTGGCCGCGGGCTCGACAACGAGGAGGATGCGTGGAAGGTGTTCGCCGTTGCCGGCTTCTTCCTGTTCGGCCTCACCCTCCGGGCGCTGACGACTGGCCTGGGGCTTCCCTAGCCACGGGCCGACGTCAGGCTCGGGGCGAACTGTCCCCCACGATGAGGTCGGCGAACGGGGAGGAGGTCTTGCCGAACTCCCACCACCCTTTCACCCACGGCTTCACGACGGCCAGGCTGCGCCCATACACGAGTGGGATCGCGGCCACGCGGTCCGCGACGGCCATGCGGTCGGCCTGGTGGAAGAGCTCGAGGCGGGATCGGTCAACGCGTTCCTGACGAGCCCGCTCGATCAGATCGTCGAACGGGGGGTAGGCGAACCCACCTTCGTTCGTCCGGCTGTCGGAGTGGAACAGCAAACGGAGGTAGTACTCGGGGTCGGGGTAGCCGGGCAGCCAGCCGGTGAAGTAGATGGGAGCGACCTGGGTGGGGTCGGTCACCTTGCCGGCGTCCGCGAGTCTCCAGGGCCGCGCCTCGACACGCACCCCGAGGACATGGCGCCATGACTCGATGACCGGGTGCAGGAGCGGGAGATCCTGGTCCAGACAAGCCACGGCGAGGTCATTGGCGAACCCCGATCGGCCAAGATAGTCACGGGCACGTTCGGGATCGAACCGCAGCGCGATGTCCGGAGTGTGGCCCTGGAGTGCCGGAGGAACGATGCCTCCCGTGGCCATGACCATGTTCAGCGGCATCGCCGCCGCCAGTGCCTCGCGGTCGATCGCATGGGCCAGCGCTCGGCGAAGCTCCAGGTTGGACGCCACCGGGCCCCGGTGGTCGAAGGCCAGGTATCCGGACCAGGCTGCGGGTCCGATCTGAGCGTCCGGTACTTCGGCAGGCACCAGGTCGGCGATCCGGGGTGTGTAGCGCACCGCGATGAGGTCGAGGTCGTCCCGACCGTACGGCTCGACCGCCGCTCCGGGGAGGCACCGAACGTACTCGACCCGGCCAACGTTGCCTGCGTGCGGGGCCGGATGGCCGGCATCGCCATGTCCCCACCTGCTCAGCCAGACCTGGTCGTCGTCCCAGCGGGTAATGACGAAGGGGCCGCTCACCACCTGGGACTCGAGCTCGATCCACGCACTGCCGCGAGCCTCGATGGCGTGGCGCGGTTGCGGCCCGCTGTCGGGACGGTTCATCACGCTCATGAAGTACGGCGCCGGAGCGACCAGGCGAAACTCCACCGTTTGGTCATGGAGCGCCTTGACCCCGATCCGGTCCGCATCCTGATTGTTGCCGAGGTAGTAGTCCTGCCCGTTCTCCAACACGAAGTAGATGGCCACCGAGGAGCCAGGACTCCGTGGGTCCAGCACGCGCTTGATGCCGAACTCCACGTCGTGGGCGGTCAGGCGCTCGCCGTCAGACCAGCGCAGTCCTTCCCGAAGGTGGAACAGGTAGCGAAGGCCGTCGTCGGAGATCTCCCATCTCTCGGCAAGGGAAGGCACGATCGTTCGCTCAGGCCACTGCTCCACCAGCCGGTCGAAGAGTTGCATGCACAGCTGGATGTTCGGCCAGGCTATGGCGGACTTCGGATCGGGGTCATCGGGCAGGAAGCTGGTGGCGATCCGAAGCCGGGCCGGGTACGCATTGAACCCGGACGGCTGTTCTGGTGGCCGCCAGTGCTCGAATGCACGTTGGTAGGCCTCGTTCGCTTCCGCGAACCGGAGCGACGTGTGGAGGGCAAGGGCCAACTTGAACAGCACGAGCGCGACCGCCTGTGCCTCGCCCCGGCGCTCGAGCAGCGGAAGCAGCTCGCGGTAGTGACCGATCGCCTCGTCCAGGGCGTACTCCAGCCTGGCCTTGTCCCCAGCTCGCGTGAGGTAGGCGATGGCCTTGTCCTCGTCGTTGGCAGCCAGCCAGTGGTGGGCCAGGATTCCGTAGATCTCCTCCTGGTTCTCCGCGTGCCGACTTTCGAGCCACTCGGCCGCCTTGCGGTTTAGTTCGGTTCGCCTCTCGGCCAGGATCGTTCGGTACGCCGCCTCCTGGATCAAGGCATGCTTGAAGCGATACTCGGGTTGGGGCCACCGCCGACCCTCCCGGATCAGGTCCAGCCGTTGGAGTTCGGACAGGGCGTCGCGAAGCTCTCCGTCCCCGCCTGTGACTCCCTCGAGCAGCGGAAGGCCGAACGTCCGCCCCAGCACTGAGGCTGCGGTCAGGACGTCGTGGCACTGCGGACTCAACCGGTCGATCCGCGCGAGTATCACTTTTTCCACCGTCTCGGGCAGGTCGATTGACACCTCATGGTCGAACCGCCAGCTCTCTTCCACCCGAACGAGTGCCCCTCCGTCGACCAGTGATCCGATCAGTTCCTCCAGGTAGAAGGGGTTCCCCTCGGCGTGGGAGAGAACGCTGGCCTCCCGTTCGGGTGGCAATGTTCCCGCCCCGACGAGCGCATGGAGCAGCTCCCGGTTGGCCTCGTCGGAGAGCGACTCCAGAGAGATCTCGTGCGTCCGATGAGGGAGCTGACGCGAGGCCCGCTGCTTCACCTCCCAGGAAGGATGGTCCCGTTCCAGGCGTTGCGTGAACGCGAGCAGGACGGCCGCTTCCTCTGTGATCGGCAGGAGCCTTTCGACGAGTTGGATCGATGTCGGATCGGCCCAATGGAGGTCCTCGATGGTCACGATCACCGGACGGTCCGCGGCGAGCCTGCCGAGCAACATGCCGACGACCTCGAACGTTCGATATTGGAGAGCCTCGGGGGAGAGTTCGGCCAGGCGTGCAGCCGCTTCCGGCTCCAGGGCGAGCCCCATTATCGCGCCCAGGTATGGATAGACCTCCAGAACCCGATCGCCGAACAGCCTCTCCACATTCTTCCGAAGAGCGACCCGAACCCGCAGCTCTGGCTGGTCCGGTCCCGCACCCAGCCACTCCCGAAGGAGGTCGCGGAATGGCCAATAGGGGAGCGACTCCCCGTATGAGACGCACCGACCCTCCAACCACGTTGGCGGACGGTCCGACGTTTCGGCGGTCTCCAGAAGGTCGTGCATCTCGGCGAGCAGCCGGCTCTTGCCGATGCCGGCCTCGCCGACGAAGAACAGGATGCCTCCGGACCCCGCCAGAACATCGTCGACCGCCCCTCGGCAGACCGCAAGCTCGCGTTTTCGCCCGACCAGGGGTGCTTGGAATCGGCGTGCCGCTCGTGCCCTCGCTGCGCCAGGTCTCGCCCCCTTGACCTCGCGGGCCTGAATCGGCTGGGACTTTCCTCGTAGAGCGAGGGAACGTGGATCTCCCCACTCGAACAAGGCCTCGATGACGCGAAACGTGGCGGGCCCGGCCAGCACGGTACCCGGTTCGGCGGCGGCCTGGAGCCTGGCGGCAATGTTCACGGTGTCCCCGAAGGCGCCGTACTCGATGCGCCCGCCCGTCCCAACGGGCCCCAGCACCACCGGACCGGTGTTGACGCCGACGCGGACCCCAAAGCCCTCGATTCCCCAGGCCTTGGCGACCTCTCCCCCGTACGTCGCGATCTCCCGGGTGATCCGAAGCGCCGTCCTCACTGCTCGCTCGGCATCGTCCTCGTGCGAGACCGGCGCCCCGAACAGGGCCAGGACGCCGTCGCCGGCGAGGTCCTTGACCGTCCCGCCGAACTCCTCGACGGCACGGACCATCCGGGCCACCGCCTCGCCCACGATCAGCTTGGCCTCCTCCGGGTCGAGCCGTTCGCCCAGGGTGGTCGACCCGATGACGTCGGCGAAGACGGCCGTCACCACCTTGCGCTCCTCGCGCATCGCGGAGCGGACCGGGGCCATACCCGGATCGCTGGGTTCGGACATGTTCCCTATTCTCGCTGATGCCCGGCTCCCAACTTGTGGAACCGGCGTACCCTCGTGCTATGCGATTCCGCTACTCGCGGTGGGACGGCACCCAGGATCCGCTCGGGCCCGATCTGTCGGCGGGGGACCTCCTCGATTCAATGTCTGAGGACCTTCTTTCCGGACAGGGGGCCGACCGGGCGCTCTCACGCCTGCTCCGCCAGGGTATGCGGGGGCGGTTCACGGGCATGGACGCCCTGCGGGCGAGGCTTCGCGAGGCTCGTCGGCGGGAACGGGAGAGGCTGAACCTGGAGGGGCCGCTCCAGGAGATTCAACAAAGGCTCGACGAGATCCTGCAGACCGAGCGGCGCACCCTGTCGTTCCGGGCCGAAGACGACGCCCGGCTTCGTGAGCAGTTCTTGGACTCCCTCCCACCCGACCCGGCGGGACAGATCAAGGAGCTGAAGGACTATCGGTTCGTCGATCCTCAGGCTCAGCGGAAGTTCGACGAGCTCATGGAGTGGCTCAAGGATCAGGTCCTCGGGTCGTACTTCCGGAGCATGGCAGAGGGGATGCGGAACGTCTCGCCGGAACAGCTCCAGAGATTCAAGGACATGCTCGCCGAGCTGGGCGACATGATCGAGGCGAGGGAACGAGGTGACCAGTACGACTTCAAGGGGTTCATGCAGCGTTACGGAGACCTCTTCCCCGACAATCCACAAACCCTGGACGAGCTACTCGAGCAGATGGCTCGGCGGATAGCCGCGCTCTCGCGGTTGCTCGCCTCGCTCTCACCGGAGCAGCGGGCCGAGCTCGAGGCTCTGGCGCGAGAAGTGCTGCAGGACATGGACCTGGCGTTCCAGGTGGATCGCTTGGCCGGGGCGCTTTCCGGCATGTTTCCGGAGATGCCGTGGGAGGAGCCCGCCCTGGCTGGCGGCGAGGATGCCATGCCGATGCAGGCCACCGTCGACGCCCTCGAACGACTCTCGGATTACGAGGAGCTGGACCGGGCCATGCGTGCCGATTATGCGGGGGCCTCGCTGGAGGACGTGGACGAGGAGCGGCTGCATCGGACGCTGGGAGAAGACTCGGTTCGCGACCTTCGACGGCTCCGCGAGATCGAGCGGGCCCTGGAGCGCGCGGGGCTGGTGACCCGGACGGGGGGCCGACTGCAGGTCACTCCGAAGGGGGCCCGCAAGCTCGGCGAGCGAGCCCTGGTGCGTCTCTTCGACCAGCTCAAACGGGACCGGGAGGGCGCGCACGACGCGCGCCAAGAGGGGGGTCAGGCCGAGCCCACCGGGGCTACCCGTCCGTGGCGCTTCGGGGATACGGGAGCGATCGCTGTGCAGAAGACCGTGTTCAACGCGCTGGTCCGGGCAGGACCGTCACCTCGGCCCCTGTTGCAACCGCAGGACTTCGAGCTGGTCGAGGCGGAGACCAGGACCGAGTCGGCCACGGCTCTCCTCCTGGACCTGTCGTTCTCCATGCCCTTGCGGGGACACTGGGTACCCGCCAAGCGTATGGCTTTGGCCCTGCACGCCCTGATCGAAGGACGGTACCCCCACGACACCCTGTATCTCATCGGCTTCTCCGACTACGCCAGGCGGATGAGGCCGGAGGACCTGGCCGGCGCCGGCTGGGAGCGGGTCTACGGGACGAACATGCAGCACGCGTTCAACCTGGCCGGGCGCCTGCTCTCCGATCACCGGAGGGCGACCAAGCAGGTCATCATGGTGACCGACGGCGAGCCCACCGCTCACCTCGAGAACGGCGTCGCCGAGTTCAACTGGCCGCCGATCCCTGAAACCATCCAGCGCACGCTGTCCGAGGCCATGCGCCTGGCCCGGGCCGGCGTGACGATCAACGTGTTCATGCTGGAACAGACCCCCGGGCTGACCCGGTTCATGGAGCGACTGGCCCGCCTGACCAGTGGGCGCGTCTTCTTCACCGCCGGTGAGGGGCTCGGGGAATTCGTGATCCGCGACTACGTCTCCCGACGGGCTTCCTGACCGGCGAGCCTCACCCGGACAGCAATGCCCGGACCTGATCGGTGACGTCTGTGAAGTCGTAGATGTGCTTCACGCTCCGGAAGACATAGTTGTGGTCTGGGAGAGTCGCCAGGTCGGCTCCGAAATACAACCGGAACACAAGCCGGAATGAGTTCACAGGGGTGATGAGTGGGGTCAAGTCGGCGTGGTTCTGGCCCGGGAGGTAGTAGGCGTTCAGGATGGGGAACTTCCGCATGAGGTTCGTGGAAGAGATCGTCTTCCAGGCCCAGGGCGCGCCCTCGAACGGACCCTCATCGGACTGGAGGACGATCACCGGACGTGCACTCTCGCGACCTCGGAGCAGCGTGTCTATCATTCGCAACACGCGAGAGTTCGCGTACCGCACCTGGTCGATGTAGTTCTGGCTCCTGGTCTCCCCGTTGACATCCTCTAGGGTCTTGTACCGGCCGTTGGGTTTGAAGACGAAAGGGCCGTGCGGGACGAGAATGTGGGCGAAGACGAACTTGGGGCTCTTCAAGCGTCGTGTCTGCTCCACCGCGTTGAAGTCGAACTGCACCCGCTTCCACTCACGACGCCGGAACTCGTCGCGCCTGAGCAGCGGGAGCGCGGTGGTCTCGTACAGGACCTTGTCGAACTCCGAGAGTCCGCCGTACACGCCATACAACACGTTCCTGTCCGCGATGGGGCTGACCCTGGTCGGCTCCCACCATGACGCGATGTGGATGTACCGGTATCCGATCGACTTCAGGAACAAGCCGACCCGGTTGTACCTGATGAGCCTGGTCAGCGGCCGGACGTCGTTTGAGTTCCTGCCGAGCGTGGCCGTCAGGAAGTCCAGGTACTCCATGTTCAGCGAGGAAGCCAGTGAGAGGGATGTGCGCGGGTAATTCGCCGTGCTCTGGTGAGCCACGTAGAAGCCCCGCTGCTCCAACGAGCGGAGGAATGCCGAGTTGTCGAAGCCGAAGACGTGGCGGAGTCCTGGTTCTCCGCCGTACTCCTCGAGCATGATGTAGTAGATGTCTGGCCGAGACCCTCGGTCGCCCACGGCCGCAGCACGCTCGCGAATCTCGTTCGTGTCTGGCAGATGACCCTCGAACCCTGCCGCGCTCTCCTTGATGGCGGCGCGCTCGGCGGCCTTCGACCGAGCTTGGTACTGGTACACGCTGACCACGTTGATCAGGACCAGGCCGGCGGCAACGACGTTCAGGATGGTGGTCAGCTCGAAGAGGCGTTTCTTCGTACGGATCGCGGCAATCACGACGGCGACGGCGAGCACGACCCAGAGCGGGCCAATGATCTTGTGGCGCCCCACGAGCACGCCTGCGATCCGCGTTCCCGCCAGCGCGTTGTAGACGTGCCCGTACGAGAAGAACACGAGCACGAGCGCCGAGGCTGCGAGCCCGGCCTTTCGCTGGTCGCGCAGGAGCAGGAACGCGAAGGCAAAGAGGACCGCGGTTCCCCCGATCACCACCACGAGCGACCGAAGCAGATCGCTCCCAGACACTCCCTCCTGGATGTTGTGGGCGTACAGGTACAGGACCGGGAAGGCGGCGAACAGCACTGGGTGAAGGACAAACTGCCGTTTCCGTTTGGATCCGTCGTCTCCCGTTCGAGCGGAGGGCCCGGTCCCCGCCTCGTGCTTCCGTACGCCCTTGTTCATCACTCGATCCTCAAGGTGTTCACCCTCACACTCTGCATCACGTGGCCAGGGACTGCCGGACCTGCTGGGTCACGTCCGTGAACTCATACAGATGCTTCACGTCCTTGAACACGAAGTTCCTATCGGGCAGCAGAGGTAGGGTCGGGTCGAAATACTGGCGGAGCACCACTCGAAACTCGTTGACCGGCGTGATCTGTGGAGTCAGTCCCTCATAGGAAGCGCCGGGAAGGTAAAGGGCGTTGAGGATCTCGAACTTGCGCAGCAAGGTTGCCTCCGACGGTCGGCTGGGCCATCGTGTCGGGTTCCCTGGATAGGGCCCCTCGTCCGACTGGATGAGGATCACTGGATGCGAGGTGCGGCGGCCGGAGAGCAACCTGTCGACGAGGGCCATGACCTGCTTGTTCACGAACGAGAGCTGGTCCACGTAGACCCTTTTGAGCGTGTCCGGCCGGACGGCTTCCTTCGGAAGGAATCTGCCGTTTGCGTTGAAGACGTAGGGACTGTGCGGCGCGATGATATGGGCGAAGACGAACTTCGGACCGGCAGTCTTCCTCGTCTGGTCGAGCTTGGCGAACTGGAACTTCTCGCGCCTGTACTCTCGTAACCGAAAGTCCAGCTTCCCGGAGAAAAGGCCAAAGTGTTGGGCGATCGGATAGATCGCGGTGGTCTGGTACAGGACCGTGGAGAACTCGGAGATGCTGCGGAACTGGATGTTCACGTCGGCGTTCGGGTTGGTCTTTGTGGGCCCCCACCACGAACCCAGATGGAGATAGCGATATCCGAGCGACTTCAAGTACGACCCGACCGCGTGCTTCTGGAGCAATGGTCGGGTGCTGGCCTCCCCAGCGACGCGCTCGGGATCGTCCGTGAGGTAACCCATGTTCAGCGAGGACGCCAGGGAGATGGATGTTCTCGGGTAGTTGGCTGTGCTGGCGCTTGCCACGTAGAACCCCTTGCGCCGGAGGAAGTCGAGGAATGGTGAGTTGTCGTAGCCGAAGAACTTCTGGAGGGATCGGTCCCCCGCGTATTCCTCCAGGAGGATGTAGTAGATGTCCGGGCGCGTGGCGCCCGGCGGGAGCGTTCTCTCGGGCCTGGGACCCTGGGATGCATGGGCGGAGAGTGTCGCTCCCCGAGCTTCGGTCCAACCCACGGTGGCCAGGTTGATGAGGACCAGCCCCACTGCCGTGTAGTTCATGACCTGCGTCCAGCCCGACAGCCGCTTTCGGGCACGGATCGCCAGGACCACCCCAATCACGGCCAGTCCCGCCCACAAGGGGAGCAGATAGGCATTCCTTCCGATCAGGAAACCCGTCTCGGGTTTGTCGCGGAACCACCCGATCCGGACCCCTTCCAGGGCTCGATACACGTAGCCGTAGGAGAAGAACAGTAGGACGAGTGCCGAGAGAGCGAGGCCGGCCCTGCCCACGTCTCTGTCGAGCGCCAGCCATCCGATGGCGAAGAGGATGGCTGTGACGCCGACGATCAGGACGAGAGGCCGGATGACGTCGGAGAGAGAGACGCCCTCCTGAACGTTGTGGGCCCACAGGTACAGAACGGGGAAGGCGGCGAACAGCAGAGGATGGATGACCACCTGGCGTGGGGCGCGAACCAACCGATCACTTCCTCGCGCGCATCAGGTACATGATCCGATCGGAGTCCTTGACCTGCTCGCTGGCGTGGATGTCGAAGCGCTCCCCGAAGGCTCGCTCGAACCCATCCTGCGTGTAATCGGGGAAGACATCCTCCCGGAGAGCCAGGAGCCCCTGGACTTTAGGGTCGCTCTTCGGCACGAACTCGACGATCAGCCACGTGCACAGTCCCCCGAAG
>WNGF01006532.1_pt1 | contig 14411 bp, 12 predicted proteins | sample 5400641 | NCBI WGS metagenome assembly WNGF01 (sample SAMN13153371, study PRJNA577476) | soil metagenome | isolation source: 80 cm soil or saprolite under grassland replicate 2 | place: USA:California | collected 2016-06-15
GATAACAATGCTGCGGGCATGCTATTAAAGCTATCTGTACCACTAAAAAGAAGGCAATGGTACGATAGTTTATTTGCCAATATCAACAACGCAAAACTGCCATTAAGTCTTACAGGATAAGCCTATTGCAAAATCTGGGATTATAAAGGGAAGTAAGTAGAAGTGAGCCAAATTACTCACAGAACTTATGCTATTACTCAAAGATAAGTCTCGGGAGTACTGGATTTCGACTCACCGGATAACTCACACAAGTATTGAAATTCCTTGTGCTTTTTTGATATGGAATGTGGATAAAAAAACCCGCAAACTATTGATTTTGCGGGTTTTAATGAATTTTGATTTTCTCCAAAGTCGGGTGGACTGGATTCGAACCAGCGACCCCCTGCACCCCATGCAGATACGCTACCGGGCTGCGCCACCACCCGAACCTAACCTGAAAATTTCCCTTATTTTAGGGTAGCAAATGTAAAGGCTTTTTGTAAAAATCAACTGAGATAATCTTTCGCGACCCAATCCGCGACCCAAAATGTGAATTAATATATTTTCCAGTGCAATTTAAGTTCTATATCTCAGAAGAAAAAAAAGAGAAAGAGAAAACACAGAACAGGTTATAAAACGATAAGTGCATACACGCATTGCGTTTTGTTGAGACACTCTACTGAAATAATGATTTCTCAATAAATTATTTACATACACTTTGCAAAATAATAGACACTCGTTCCAGCAATTAAAGCAAAAAATGAACTCTTTGAAATGAAAATAACACACACTCATAATGTAACACTGGTTGTAATTTGCAGACACTCAAACAATGCTTTGTCGTGCACAATAAAACTGATATCAAAAATGTCTCGGCTCTTACACTTAGTAAACTATCTTTCACCCCATGCCCGACCTATCTAACCTATTTAACTTATTTTTTCACTTTCTTTTTTTTCTGTCTATTACTATTAATATTATTTTTTTTAGTAGTATAAAAATAAAAAAATAGTATAGTAATATATAAAGCTCTCAAAATATTATGAAAAATGTTTAGATTGGTTAGTAGATAAAGCGGCTATCGTATTTGAATTGTTGTTAAAGCAAAAAAAAACAATATCGAAAAATAGGTTAGATTGGTTAGGAATTCCATGAAATTCCCCCTCCCCCGTTCTCACAAATTCTGCTATACAATTATATCGCAGCTTTCTTGAAAATAGAAGTGCCCCCTTTCTGGAAGAAAAAGAGACTGACAGGTGTAACCGATGACAGAGGAATAAAGTGAATTGCATTGCCCTCCCTGTAATTCTTTCATTAAAAGCATGATAAGCCACGCTTGTCAGGCTGATACCGTTGTTGGTTATATACATATCTGTTACGGACACTATGCCCCCTCCCTCAGTTTACCTCACGAGCATAACATATTAATGACTTGCTATTGCCTGTTCTTAATCGTTGGAGTATATCACTAATTCTATTGCCCCCTCCCTGATTTCTGCTCGTGCCAAAATGATTGCTTTTCTTAGAGATGGCAAGATACTGCTTGCCTACTCCTACCTTTTATGATGTTGATGTTAGAAAAGTATAACACTTCAAGGTACTGTATATTCGTAGCCATGATCTTGATCTCCCTCCCCGGGTTTTACCCTCCAATGATTACATCTCACTTTTGTTCATAATGAATTTGCGATATTTGCCCCTACCCACATTCATAATCATGTATTGATTAACGCATCAGAAAGGCAGCCTACACAGCCTATTCTAATCGTTTCTATTGTCTCTGCAAGTTCCGTCGTGTTTTCTTGATACTGGCTATCTTCCCGTGCTCAACAGGTTATAATGTTGATGAGTCATTATATTTCTTGGTTCATACAACATGTGATACTGCCAATCTCGCAACCTGCATAGATTTTAGCAGGGTAGTTATTGCATTTCAATGCCCCCTCCCCAGGTTTTATGCTTTAATGCCGTCCTATGCGCTTCCTGACTTTTGTTTATCATAAGAATAGGCCCAAATTTACTCCCCCAGATTTATACTTTGCGAAGGAGCAAAGTATATTGGGAGGGGGAGAAATATACTTATATGGCGACCCCCACCCCTGGTTTATCCTTTCCATATGAGCATGGAATAATTATTTCCCACGTGAATTTATGCTTCATCATGGGATCGTCATGATTTACCCTCTCCGGCTTATGTGCCAACCAAAGAAGGTTCATAATGGAGAGGATGTATAATAATCCGGGGCTATGTGTTGCTTATAAAGCTATATATATGGTACAATAGTGTTTCTATTGGGAATGATATATCCGCCATCCACCGGGTAACCGTTTGTACTTTGTTATAACCTTTTGCATAGTTTGATAAAATTAAAAAAGAGGACAGCAATTATTTTCTATTTTTGTATTTAGACGATTGCCTAAATATCTAATTAAAACATGAACTATCTTTTCCAGGCACTCAGTGATCCGAAAAGGCGAAAAATACTTGACATGCTGAAGAAGAAAGACCTTACCGCAGGTGAAATTGCGGATGCTTTTAATATTTCAAAGCCAAGTATTTCTCATCATCTGGATATTTTAAAACGCGCCAATCTTGTGGTGGCTGAAAAGCAGGGACAGTTTATCACTTATTCAATCAATACCACAGAACTGGACGAACTCCTCAAGTGGATCTATCAACTGAGCACGAAAAAGAAAAAATAATTCTTTAAATAAATTTACCAGCTATGAAACAAGTTAACATGAAAAAAGAAGCAATTATATGGGTTGTTCTTTTATTGCCATTTATTTACGCATTGATTGTATGGAATAAACTTCCTGACCGGGTGCCAACACACTTCAATGTTAAAGGAGAGCCGGATGATTATTCTGGAAAGTCTTTTGCATTGTTACTGTTGCCTGTTATGAATGTTATTATTTATTTTATCCTTTTTTTTATACCGCGTATTGATCCGCGTAAAAAGAATTATCTATTTTTCGGAAGTTCGTATCAGAACATTCGAATGCTAATTCACTTTTTTTTTGTAGGGATTTTTATTTTCATCACTCAAACCACATTAGGCGGAGAGCCTTTAAAACTGAATGCGTTTCTTTCGATCATGCTTTTGTTTTTTGCACTGCTCGGTAATTACATGCGCACAGTGCGTTCCAATTTCTTTGTAGGCATCAGAACGCCATGGACTTTGTCGAATGATGTGGTGTGGCGCAAAACACACGAATTAGGTGGCAGAATATGGTTTTATAGCGGTATTATTTTAGCGATTGTTGTTTTCTTCCTTCCTCAAACTGCTGCCGTTATTGTAATGTTTTGCGGAGTGTTCCTTATGGTTATTATACCTGTTGTGTATTCTTATCTTGAATACCGAAAGATCAACAATGATTCAGAAATGCAAGGTAGTCAATAGAGTTCCTTTGGCCTATCAGAATATCTGGTCATCACAAGTAGATATGATGATGCCCCCTCCCTGGTTTTTGCCCTTTTGTTACTGCCAGTGATTCAGAGTGTTTGCCGCCTATGCTTGGGATCACAAAAATTTGACTATGCTAATGAATAAGATTTCATGAGGAGGGGGGAATAGTATTTATATTACCACATAGTTGTTGATGACATGCAAAGGACTACAGGGGCGGGGTGATGATACCGCTGCGAAATGGTTCTATACTTGCTGTAACATGAAGGTTATAAGTACCTGTCACTGGTTGCCCTCAGTTTATCTATAAAACTAACAAGAACTGTACTCGTTCGTATGACCTCAACCAGGCCATAAATTTTCTGCCCCCCTCCCATTTTCATAAACGGATGCCGTGCATCATATCACCTGTGAGAAAAAGGATGCCTCTCTCTTCCAGGAATAAAACGAGGATAAGGATCCTTAACTGTTGACGCGAATAAAGAGCAATTCCATCTGCCCTGGACATCACAACAAAGAAATTTACGGATGCTTACGCTCGGTAAAGAGGGCTTGAGGTTCTACATTTATCGGGAACTACTCCTTTACGGCATTCATTGTTCAAGCATCTTACCAGAGATTAATGAGGGGGAGGGGAAGGACCTAATTTAAACGACCTCTGTGACATTACAATGAAGGGACTCCATGAAAATTGACTTCTTTACATTTTCCTGTGCTGCTACTTTCTTGCGTTTTCTGCCTGAGCCTTTACGTATTTGGGGAAATTGTTTAAATCTTCTCCCTTCCCACTTTTTTCATGGAGGACAATGTAGTTATCGCAAATCTTCAGTGTGTTATCACGGTGCTCTTGAAAGGTACGTGTCAATATAATCTAACGTGTAGTAGCGTTTAATTAATTTGCGATTATTGATATTTCTTGTTCTGCACTGTTCTCGATAATATTCTCCAATAGTTCAGTTGACTTATCTTTTGGTAATTCTTGCACAGTTTTTAGTTTTCTTTCTATAGCTCTGGAGCGTACTCCCGCTTGTTCAATAACATTGCTGGCTTCCTGCAATTTCTTTTGCGTTTTTTCAAGAATGCCGCCGAAGTTGCCAAATTCGGTTTTAACGGCACCTAACAACTGCCACACCTCGCTTGAACGTTTTTCTATAGCAAGCGTTTTAAAGCCCATTTGCAGGCTGCTGAGAAATGCTGATAATGTGGTAGGTCCGGCAATAGTTATTTTATACTCACTTCGAATCATCTCGAATAATCCGGGACTGCGAAGCACTTCAGCGTACAATGACTCAAACGGAAGGAAAAGAATTGCGAAATCGGTAGTATATGGTGGGTCAATGTATTTTGAACAGATTTCCATTGCGGCTTTCTTAATACCGCGTACGAAATTCTTTCTGCATTCTTCTATTTCATCTGCGCCGCTATGTTCATAAGCATTGATTAGTAGTTCAAAATCTTCTCTGGGAAATTTAGAGTCAACCGGCAGCCACAAAGGTTTATCTTCTTTGCCCGGCAATTTTACTGCAAACTCAACAGCACAGTTTGAACCTGCTTTTGTTTTTACGTTTTTCTCGTATTGTTCGGGAGTAAGAATTTGTTCAAGAATATTTGCAAGCTGGTACTCGCCAAGAATACCTCTTGTTTTTACGTTCGTCAATACTTTCTTTAAGTCCCCAACGCCGATTGCTAACTGCTGCATATCACCCAATCCTTTGTGGACGGCTTCCAATCTTTCACTCACGATCTTGAAAGATTCGCCCAGGCGGCTTTCAAGCGTTTTCTGTAACTTTTCATCAACAGTAGCTCTCATTTCTTCGAGCTTCTTCTCGTTGCCCAATTGTATATCTGTTAACTTACGTTCAAGCGTATCCCTCATTTGGTCAAGCTTGTTAGTAGTCGCTACATTTTGGTCACTCTGTTTGTTTAATAGCGCATAAAAGTTCTCCTTTTGAACTGAATTAAAATCATTTACAGACTCTGTAAAATCTTTTTTAAAGCCATCCAGCGTGTCCTTTAGTTCTTTGCGACTTTCTTTTGATTCATTTGTGCTGGCTGCATTGCTCTTCTGCAATTTATTTTCAATGCCTGCAGTTAGAGTTTGCAGTTTTTCTTCTATTGATTTTGTCAACGTGACAAGGTTCGCCGCAAATATTTCCAATTGATTTTTTTGTAACTGAGTAGTGCTATTAATGGATGTGGAAAAAACGTCACCAAAACATTTAAGTGAGGCAGATAGCTCATCTCTTGTGTTCTTTGCGACAGTGTTACTTTCTGCCCTGTTTGTAACGATTTCATTTTTTACCGATGATTCAATTCTCGATACATTTGACAGAACCTCGGCTAATTTATTTTTTACATCTAAAAATTCTTTGCCTTCTTTAGGTGTAGATGCTCGGTAAGAAAATAAAAGGAGAACAAGTAGAATTAAAAGGATAACACCTAAAAGAACGTAAACAGTAATCATATAAATTTATTTAACTTTTTTCAGAATGTTGATTTATTCAGTATAACTGAAATATTGTTTTTCGCTTAGCGTATCAATGTGCCATTTGCCACATTGGAATCACTTTCGCACAGCTACAAGTAAGGTTGTTCAGATAACCATAAAGTTTCACCATAGCATCGGTGTCCCTTTTACAATACTCCAGCAGGTCCTCACGAATTGATGCTGTTTGTTTTTTATCTGTTAGGCAGGATAAGTTTAAGTATGCAAGAGAAGCCGTGCCACCGTCGCTGATGTTTAGCTTTGAGTAATCAAGCTCGGGAAATAACGCGGGCAGCACAGATTTGATTGAAGCCGAACCATTCATCTTGTGATGATAAACATAACGATTGCTTGTGTAGGTAGGAGATGACATTTTCAGGGTTTTTTTCGAAGAAAGTGAGCCACAACGCCAAAACATGACGTTATGAATATCTTTTCAGGGTTTTTTTCAACTCTTTTTTTATATCAATGATGAGACTTTTCGGCGCAAGCACCTTGATATTGCTCCCATTAGAAAGAATTTTTTGCTTTAGCTCAAAGTTCGGTTGCACATACATGCGAAACACAACTTCATGTTCATTTTCAGAAACCACTTCCTGCGACAAATGCCACTTAAGGGAGTTCATGTACTTTGCGGTGAGCGGGTCAGTAGAAAGCACCACCTCTTCGCAGTTGCTGTCATCATGATGCAGCCCTATCACGTGAGCATAATATGTATGAGGATCGAAGCCTCTTCGCGCAGTGAAAGTGTGGGTGGTAACAACAACGTTGGTGATGCGGTCTAATGCGTAGCTCCGAACTTTCCCCTCTTCATTTATTGCCAACAGGTACCAGCGGTTCTGATATTCCTTTAGCAAATAAGGTTCAACGCGGCGAGGCAAAGCCTGCTCACGGCTAAAGGTAAAGTGGTGCACTTCGGCTATCTTTCGGTGTTTAAATAGCATCGAGCAGAGGCTCTATCCATTTTATATTGCTCCATTCATCCTGATGCTCAAAGCTGATGTGTTCATGTTCATCACGGAGTGACTGCTGGACCATTTCAGTTTCGTTTTGCAGCCTTATTAGCTTTAGCAGCTTACCATAACCCGGAGAATCATTCTGGTCAACGTAATATCCGTTGCGGCTGCGGTTGAAGACAATGGACACGCTAAACTCATTGCGTATCGCATCAATATCTCGCTGCAGCGTTCTTTTTGAAATTTCAAAACCTTGTTCATGCAGGGAACTTTGGATCTCCTCAAAAGAAGGATAGCTGTTATATCTGAGCTTTTCGAGAATAAGCTGATAACGTTTTATAGTTCCCTGTGCAGACATTTGCGTAAAGTTAGTGTACTGAGTATTTATCACGCTTCCCCACTTCGTCGGTGAGAGATTCTGTGTTATCTATTGAATATGCCTCCTGAATAAGTTTTTCCATTGCAGCACCGGCAACATCTCAGCATATGTATATTTGCAACCACTTACTGTATTCATAATCCTAAGTTGTTCTATATCCACACTCCCCATAGTCCATGTCGCAAACACCATACTTAAGATCTTTACCAGTTCAGAAGCTGACTCTAATGTGAATAAATTGCAGCAAAAAGAAGCATAAACGATACGGCAGACGAAACAGCAAGCAAAATAAGCTTTGCCCTTCTTTGTCCTTTCGGCACATGAGAAAAAACAGTTAGGAAACTAAAAACAATTGTAGCACCGAGAAATATGCAGGCAAGGACAAACAAGTCATTGGTAATGGCTATATAGCTTGCCCCACACATCGTAAATGCTATTTGGAGCAGTATATGAGTTCTTGTTGATATTTGTTTCATAAGGTTAAGGTTTTAAGTTTTCAGGTATATTAATAAACTCTCAACCTACATGAATTATTATGCTGCAGTGCAAATTTTTAACTCTGCACCTACACAGTCCCTCAGTTTGAACAACACTAAGTATATACTAAAAACATTTTTTTATAAACCGTCTCTATGCGCCCCCTGTTAATCTTTATTTTAGTTCTTACGGTAATGCAATTGCTATAATGATCATTTTGTGCACGTGGTCATCATGGCTCAGAAATTGGCCCGGTACCAAAACTGCAGTAAAATGCTTGCTTCATGAAATCTTGTTTTCAACATTTGTACTCGTAAGTATTTCAATGTGTGCAGTTGTAACAGCCTCTTTTTTCATCTATACGCAAAAACAAAAGAGGAACAATTATAAAAGGCTTTAATTGTTTTTCCCAAGACACAAGTTGTTGACCTCAAAAAAGATATTGAAAGAAAACTTTACGAAATAAAATCCAGTTGTTATTCAGACACACCATCTGCACTCAATCTGTAACAAAAAAATTCTTCAATTGTATTAAAGATGATTTTCACCAGATAAAATCTCGTGCCCGAGTTTATCTCGCTTTGTTTTCAAGTATCTTTCGGTTGCGAAAATTTGGTTTTATTTCAATGGGAACTATATCCACTACTTCAAGTCCATAACCTTTTAAACCGGCACGTTTCTTTGGATTGTTGCTCATGAGACGCAATTTTGTAATGCCGAGATAACGTAGAATTTGCGCACCCACACCATAATCTCTTTCATCCATTCCAAAACCAAGGTGAATGTTAGCTTCCACTGTATCAAGCCCTTGTTAATCTTGATTACAGTTATTATAGCTCTTGTGACATCCACACTAATTCATCTCATCGCGATTTGTATAAATCAAACTATTCAAAGTGTGCAAAGTATGCAAACTGGTAGTTGCTCGCTCCTTTGACAGGATATGATATTTTCCACATGCTAATCCTAAAAAAGGAGGACAAAGGTTGATGGAAAAATGAGTGTTATCAACGATTATTGCAAGAAAGTGCAACAAAGGCGCTTTGGTACAAGCACAGGCATGTGTTAATTTAAGTAGATATTGCCCCTAAATAACCGCTAAAGTTGTAAATGAAGTGTTTGTAACTATAGCTGAAATTATAGTATAAGTGTCGATCATTTTTGTTGTATTCAGTTCATTTTTTAACAATAATGTGGGCGCACATGTTTATCCATCAATCGTCACCCTTGCAACACTTCTGAATGCCACATTTAAATATAACTTAGTGGGTGTTTATTTTTACAGCATCAATTGAAGAGAACACCGGGAGGGTAAAATGTCGACCCCCTCTAAGCACATTGTTAACAATTAGTGTCACCGTCAGGAAACAACCACCTTTTTCTTTTTCAAACTTTTCTTAACGGTTTCTCGATGCATAGCTCCCCATTCACTCAGTGACTGTAATACTCCACTAAGGGTTTCAGTATATTCTGTTAATTCATATTCAACAATTACAGGCATACTTGTAAACACATTGCGACGAACGAAGCCATTAATTTCTAATTCCTTGAGTTCTGTAGACAGCACTTTTGCCGAAATACCGTCGACCAATCTCTGCAGTTCATTGAACCTTTTGTTCCCAGTTGTCAGAGCAACGATGATTCTTAGTTTCCATTTTCCTCCAATAGAATATAAAGCATCCGCAATTGAACTTAAGGTTGCTTTACATTGCGCTTCAGAAGTGATCTCTTTGCCTGCTTGCAACTTTGCCATAAAAATTATTTTAACACTTACCTAAAGGTAACTACTAACCTATTGTATAGTGATTACCTTTTGAAAGTAAAGGTATGTAATTTTGCGTCATCAATCATACTTAAGTAAAAAAATAATGATTATGACAACTACAAAATGGATACTTGATCCTACACACAGTGACTTGGGATTTAAAATCAAACACCTGATGATCACAAATGTTTCAGGATGGTTTAACGATTTTACTGCAGAGGCAGATACGGATGGAAATAATTTTGAAAAAGCTCAAATTCATGTAAGGGCTAACATGGCTTCTATCAACACCAACAATTCCCAACGAGATGAACACTTGCGTAGTTCAGATTTTTTTGAAGTAAAAAAATATCCGGAATTGTTATTTGAATCGACGGGGATTAAAAAGATCAATGGCGAGAACTACAGGCTGTATGGAGATCTCACAATAAAAGGAATAACTAAGCATGTTCAGTTGGATGTCGAGTACAGCGGCATAACAAAAGATCCGTGGGGTGGTGAAAGAGCAGGCTTTATTGTTGCTGGCAAGATTAAGCGCAGTGAATGGGGAGTTAACTTCAATGCTGTACTGGAAACAGGCGGTGTTGCATTAAGTGATGAAGTAAAGATTCACAGTGAATTGCAATTGGTCAAACAAGCGGTAACCATAGCTGCATGAGGCCAGAATAGATCGTTCTTAACTAAAAAAAATTTATAGTATGTCCAGTAAAAGAAAATTAGTACAAATATATACGCCGAAAGGAGAACCAGGCTTCTTGGGGAAGGGCCATATCGCCCGTCCTATAATACAAAGAAGTTTTGCTGAAAGTGATCCTTTTATTTTACTCATGGATGATATGTTGGATAAGAAGGATGATGAAGCTGTTGGGGGACCACATCCTCATGCAGGCTTTGAAACTGTGACTTTATTATTAGAAGGCGAGTTAGGACTTGGCGCTCACAAAATGAAAAGCGGGGATTTTCAGATGATGACTGCTGGTAGCGGTGTTATTCACACAGAAACTATTGACCAGGTTCTAAAAATGCGTTTGTTGCAATTATGGCTCAGTCTGCCCAAGAAAGACAGATGGACAACACCAAGAGTACAGGATCTGCCATTGCCGCATGTGCCTAAAAAAGCTGAAGATGGTGTTGAGATAGGATTGTATAGCGGTTCCTTTGTAGGACTAAAGTCACCTCTCCAAAACTATACTCCAGTGATTATAGCAGATATTACCGTTGCACCAGGGGTAACAACAATTCAACAAATACCTGGCAACTTCAATACATTTCTGTATGTGCTAAAAGGCGGCGTAATAGTTGGCGACGACGAAAAATTATTAAAACAGGATCAGGTGGGATGGTTAGATCTTTTCAAAGATGAAGAGCAAAGCGAATTGAAATTAACAGCAGGAGAAGATGGCGTTCGTTTTGTTTTGTATTCAGGAAAACCAACAGGTGACGCAATCGTGTCACATGGACCTTTTATTGCCGACAGTTCTGAGGATATTGTAAGATTATATAAGGAGTACAGTCAAGGAAAGATGAAACACATCTCAACCGTTCCTGAAAGTCAAAAGATACTGTTGTAGCACACAAAGAAATTATTATGGACGTGAATGTTTGTGCAACTGTCTGACGGGGAAGGATTGTGTCACGCCACCAAGAACCACCCAGCACAAATTAGCAATCCGAGCAATAACAGTACCGTCTTACCTTGCCAGCTAAAGGTGTCAGGCAAATATTGGGTTCGCATTTTCTCCCCAAACATATAGATGTCTAATACCATGACGACAGTAAATAAGATCATGCCGATAGATAGTTGACGCAGAGTTAAACTTCCTAAAACGTTAGAGGTATGTGAATCAGCAAAAAGCTTTGCTACAGCAAATGCACCACCATTAACCGCAAACAGTAGACTATATCGCCTATGCTTTCCATCCTCGTATGCTTTGAAACTCTCCGGAACTTTCTTTTCTTCGGAGATACGTTCCTCATTGTTCGTCACAAGCTATAGATTTTTTGGTTATACTTCTAAGATACACCTAATTCTCGCACGGTTGAGACTAATGCTTGTGGGTTGTACATTAAAGCTGGAGAGGGCATATAGGGTTTCCCCTCCCCGAGTGTTTGCCTGTTGCTGCATGAAACTGCAATCGCCGATACAGATCAGATGGCTGGATATAGAACCTTTTGGTTGGGAACACTTTATTAGTCGTATCCTTGCAGGAATCATCGGTACTTTAATGAGCTTGTTATCGTTAATAATTGTTTGGATGCTTGAAGATGTTTTTTCAAACTTGTATCAAACTGTTGCACATTATTTTAAATCTCAGTAAAATGGACCCTACAGATTTCAGCATTAGTCCCGATGTGATGCTTCTATTCTTTATTTAGAGGCGATTTCAGTCCGCCTTCTTCAAAAGCAACAGGAATTTGTCAACAATACTCCTGATGCTCTTTAAAGGAAGATGTAAGCGATTTATTGAAAGCATTTCTTAGCTGGTGAATCGTTCTTATAATGGCGGCCCCCTTCCCTGTAGAAGCCCCTAATATAAGACATCGGCATACATCGCAATCGGTTGTGGCAGACCGTAAACTTCCTTTCATTTCATCTTTACTAATTCCATTCATCGAGCAACTGGCAAACGATGCCCCAAAATATAGTGGTAAGGGGAAAGGAGCAATTTAACTATAGAACAATCTTAGCGCCTATTCTCAACAGGTGCAAACTGGTTAGTTCAGAGCAAAATTCTGAGATCATCGTTAAGTTGGATTAAAAACTGGGGTAAATGGGACGAGTATTCATTAGCGCGTGAAACAGCAATTAAATGGTACAGAGAGATACCTGCAATTCTTGGGGGAGGGGAATTTCTCAAATTTATAAAGCCACCATTATTGTGTAGTTCACTTTACTTTGCCTATAAAATAGGTTCAGGAGTTATACCTTGCAAAAAAATTCGATAGTATCATTTTCATTTATTAACTTTTTTGAATTATCCTTGCCCTCAAATAAATCAATTACTGCAACCCATAATATGGTCTTCCTTTAAGATGGACAATATGTCAAAACAGCGTGTATGGAAAATTTCTTATAAATTTTTGTATGTACCTTTTATTACCTGCGCAAATTCTGTTTATTGTTTTGCGTCATAGGCTTCATAAAATTGTTCCCTGTTAGTTAAACTTGAAGTCACTGCAAAACCAGCAGGACAGGGAACAGGTTTGGGTTTGAGTTTAAGCTATGATATTATTAAAGCACACGGCAGAGAAATAAAAGTGGAGAGTAAAGAAGGGGAGGGTGCGGAGTTTATTATTTATTGCCTTTGAAAGATAACATTTGATTTTAAAACGACTGCTTTACTAATAAATTGATATCATGAAAAGACTTTTGCATATAATATTAGCCTTGCAATTTTTCTCTCTTGTTGAGGCTCAAGAATATCTTTCCAACTTAGACAGTTCAAAGCTGTTGCTAAGCAAAACAAAGAATGATACAGCTAAAGTTCTATTGCTTGCAGATTTAGGTCTTACTTACGCCCTTTTTCAGGTTGATACAGGTATAGGGTATGCCCAAAAGGCAATAAGTTTAGCACGGCAATTAAACTACAAAAAGGGTGAAGCTGCCGGCATGTCTTCTTATGGATGGGCTTTTTGGGCATCAGGAAATTATGATAAAGCGGCAGAAATGGCACTTAAATCTTTAAATCTCTATAAAAGCTTGCAAGATCATGAAATGATTGTACCCTTATATAATCAACTTGCAGTTATTTATAGAGATGCAGGTGATTATCAGCAGGCTTTAAGATATGGTTTCTTATCAAGAAATTTACTTGATTCATCAGAATTGAACACTTATATTATCGGTTCAATTTATCTTTTAACAAACCAAATTGATTCCGCATCTGTCTATCTTTATGAACTTCAGAAACAAGAGGGGAAAAATAAAATCGTCCCGTGGTCATATTCGCTTGGTGATGTTGAAGTTAAAAAGAAACACTACGAACAGGCTTTAAATTATTACCGCCTCACTATTCCAGTTGGAAACAATCTTGATATAGTTTATGCTTATAAAGGCATAGCGCGGCTATACCAGGAAACCGGAAACATTGATTCCTCAATTTATTATACAAAAGAAATACTTAACAATTGGCGGTTTTCATCTTTTCCAAGAGGGGTACTTGAGGCGATGACTATCCTGGCTCAGGATTATAAGCTGAAGAACCAAAATGACAGTGCGATTAAATATTTAGAATTAAGTATTGCACTTAATGATAGTTTATTTAATAAAGAAAAAACAAGAGCAATACAAAGCTTAACTTTTAATGAGCAGTTACAACAGCAGGAAATTGAAGCCGCTAAAGTAAAGTATCAAAACCAGGTTAGGATGTATGCTATGCTTGCATCAGTGGTTGTTTTTTTACTGATAGCATTTATACTCTGGCGCCATAACAGGCGTAAACAAAAAACAAACATATTACTTCAAAAACAAAAAGAAGAAATACAAAATACTTTACAAGAATTAAAATCCACCCAAGCCCAGCTTATCCAGTCAGAAAAAATGGCTTCACTCGGTGAGCTTACCGCAGGCATTGCACATGAGATACAAAACCCGTTGAACTTTGTAAATAATTTTTCTGAAGTGAATACAGAATTGATTGATGAATTAGAACAAGAAGCTGACCAGGGAAATATTGATGAAATAAAAACTATTGCAAAAGATATAAAAGAGAATGAACAAAAAATAATTCATCACGGCAAACGTGCCGATGCGATTGTAAAAGGCATGTTGCAACATTCACGCATAAGTACTGGACAAAAAGAACTTACTGATATTAATGCTTTGGCAGATGAATATTTGCGATTAAGTTATCACGGCATGAGAGCAAAAGATAAAACATTCAATGCAACAATCAAAACAGATTTTGATACAGCTATTGGAAAAATAAATGTAGTTCCGCAGGATATTGGAAGAGTGTTG
>WNGF01006533.1_pt1 | contig 14411 bp, 8 predicted proteins | sample 5400641 | NCBI WGS metagenome assembly WNGF01 (sample SAMN13153371, study PRJNA577476) | soil metagenome | isolation source: 80 cm soil or saprolite under grassland replicate 2 | place: USA:California | collected 2016-06-15
GACGACGGTTTCGTTTGCACCTCGGGTCCGGATCCGCACGACACACTGGGCACGCTGCTCGGTTTCGCCAATTTTGGCCGCGGCAATTCCAGTCCTTTGCCTAACCCGCCAACGACCAAGCCGGTGCCGACGCCTGCCAGTAATAACGGCAACAGCACCTTCCAGGTGATTGTGCCGCAGGCGGGGTATTATCCGTTCCGCATCGTGTTCTGGCAGGGCGGCGGCGGCATCAACATGGAATTCCTTTCAATTGATAAGGCCAGTGGTCGGCAGGTGGCGATCAACTCGACCAACACGGTCGCCAATGCCACCAACGTTCCGCCGATCCAGGCCTATCGCACGTACATCGGTTCGCCGCGGCCGTGGACGCGGTTTTCGGTGTCGCCCACACCGTGGGATAATCGTCGTCAGCAAGGCGGACCGGGGCCGATCCTGATGTATGGGGCGACCCCGGCGCAGTTCAATGGGAGCGACATAGCCAACTCATCGAGCGCCACGCGGCCTTTTGCCGATGTGCTGGGCGGTGTGATCGCGAACGGGGTGGGCGATCCCACGCTCGCTCTGTTGGTGAACGGCGCACCCGTTGCGGCGACCTTCACGACCAACGCAAACGACGTGACCATCCGGTACAAGACGCCGTTGCCGTCCGGATCGACGAACACCGCGAGCCTGGTTTACGGAGGGACGACGAATTCGTGGTCGTTCATCGTGCAGACCTACACCAACCTGAATGCCGGCGATGCGTTGCCGGAGAGTTCTGCGGATGCGAATGCGCGGGGTTTCCTGGTGAAGATGTTCCAGGCAACAAACACGCAACCGAACACGGTGACTCGAGCGGAAAATCAAATCGCCGGGATCATAACTCCCAATGTGGCCCTGGCGGGTCCGGGTCCGAATGGCAGTTACATCTACACGAATGTGATCAACTGGAGCAATAACCGGAACGGGACGAATACCGGAGTGGAGATCGGCAACTTCCAGACGAATGCGAATTGGACCGGCTGGCCGTACGCGACCTATCCGGATGCGCCGATTCCCGGCATTCCCGGCACCGGGCAGGCAGCCAATTATACGGACAACTGCGCCGCCGAGATCTTCGCCTATTGGGACTTCCCGGTGGCGGGGTATTATCGGCTGGGCGTCAACAGCGATGACGGATTTGCGATCAAGGTGGGCACGCCTGGCGTGACCAACGGGACGGCCATCGCCTCGGTTGACGCGGCCAAGGGTTCGTCGGACATCCCGGTGTCGGTCAACGTGCCGCAGGCCGGGCTCTATCCGATCCGGCTGGTCTATTACAACGGTGGTGGTGGCGCGAATCTGGAGTTCTTCTCCTACGATGACACCGGAAAGAAAATTCCGATCAACGACCGGAATGACCCCACGGCGATCAAAGCCTATTATCAGGTCACGACCGTCGCTGGGCCCATGTTCACCAGCGCGACGGTGAGCGGCGGGATGTTGACGATCAACTGGAATGCGCCGTCCAGTGGCACGCTCACGCTGCAGCAAGCGGCGGTAGTGCGCGGTCTGCCGGGTGACTTCTCGGATGTGCCGGGCGTAGTGGGAACCACCTACTCGGTGCCGGTGAATGCCGCGGCGCAGAAGTTCTACCGCCTCAAACAGGTGCCCTAGCGGCAGTGCGATTCAGAAAGAGACCGGATTCATTTGAATCCGGTCTCTTTGCTTTTGAGGAGGACCCGGTCAAGGGATCTGCTAGGGATGTATGTGGACGTGTCCCACCGCATCCGGCAGCGACCGCAGCTTGAAGCTTTTGAGGTTGAGCAGAACGGGCTCGGGGTTCCCTTCCTGGATCTGATAGCAATGATCGGCCAGGAGACGGCTAAATGTTTGCCGGGTTCCCGACGCGGGCCAGAAAATCTCCACCTCCGTAATCGATCCCGCCTGGCCCAAGCCGATTTCCTGCCGCAAAGGATTCGCACCAAAACTGCCACCGGAATTAACCGTTTTGTAAATGACCCGCTGTCCGCTCCCGGTTGCCACAGTCACTTTGATCCGTGCGCCAATCCCCGCGCGATTGGATTTGACGCCAACCAGTTTGATTTTGATCCACCGGTTGCTGTTGCCGGGGTTTTCGAACAAGGCTTTTCGATAAACGTCGCCGGTGTAAGCGCCGCCCATGTTTGCGAAAATGTCCTGGTCCCCGTCATTGTCAATATCGGCGAACGCAATGCCATGGCCTTTCTGTAAATGGCCAAACCCGCCAGCCGTTGTGACGTCCTGGAAAAATTTCCCTTCCGCATTCCGAAACATCCGGTTGGGAATCAGCGTGCTTAAATCCGGGTCGCCCGTTCCGAGGTAGAAGTCCAGATAACCGTCGTTGTCCAGGTCGCCGAAATTGCAGGCCATGCCGAGGAGGATTTTGTTGAGGCGGGCTTCCCGGGTCACATCCGTAAAAGTGCCGTCGTGATTGTTGTGATAGAGCCGCGCTCGTTCACCTTTGGTCGGCAGACCGAGATAATCGGCGGCGATGTCCCCGACGTCCTTGATGCCGAAACCGGCGACAAAAATGTCCAGCCATCCGTCGTTGTCGTAGTCAAAAAACCAGGTCGGAAAACTGTAGCGCGGCCCGGTGACGCCCGCCTGCGCCGCCACATCGGTGAATTTCCAGGCGCCTTTCGGCGATTTGTCCCGGTCCTGCGGCCCTTCGTTCCGGAACAGCATCTTGGGTTGCCCACGGCTCGAGACATACAAGTCCGGCCAGCCGTCGTTGTTGTAATCCCCGCTGGCGACCGCCTTGATGAATGCGATCGCGTCCAGCCCGACCGCTGCCGCGCACTCGGTGAAAGTCCCGTCGCCGTTGTTGCGAAAAAGTTCGCAGCGATTGGTGTCGCCGGGGGTGGTTTCGTTGCCGATGAACAGGTCGAGCCAGCCGTCATTGTTATAGTCGAACCACGTCGCCGCCTGCGTCGGATGAAAGCGAAGCAGGCCGGCTTCCTCGGTGACGTCATCAAACGTCCCGTTGCCGTTGTTGCGCAGCAGCGAAAGAGGGTAGTGGCCCTCGACGCCAAACCATGCGCCGCGCAGCACCAGCACGTCGGGCCAACCGTCGTTGTTGTAATCGGTCTGCATGATGTTGAGCCCCCCGGTTTCGCCAGGGAGACCGGCTTCCTCCGTCCGCTCGGTGAATGTCCCGTCGCCGTTGTTGTGGAAAAAGCGCAATTGATCGCGAACGCCGAGCGAAGAAATCATGATGTCCAGATTGCCGTCGCCGTCGAAATCCTCGGCGATCGTGCCGCCCGAAAGAGAGTTCAAATCCAATCCCAGGTTGCCCGCCACATCGTAGAACCGGGGGATTTGATAATCGGATTCAAAAGCCTTTGGCGGGACCAACCATTTCGGCGGCACCCGGTCGGGATATTCACCCAGAGTCATGTAGGCGATATTGAGCAACCAGCGCGCCTTCAAGTCGTCGGGGTATTCGTTCAATTGCTCGAGCAGCAGTTCTGCGGCTTTGCGGGAACCGCGTTGGATTTTGTGAACGCCGTTGGCCCGGATCGGCATCAAACAGGAATCAATCGTGTGATTGGTCAGACAGTTCTCCTGTTCGCCCAGCCGCAGGTACGCAATCGCCAGGTAATGCCGGAGTGAGATCCGTGTCTGGCTGCCGAACGTGACGTTGCTGCGCCTGATAAAGGCGTCGAGCCGCGTGAATTCCTCGATCGCTTCCCGACTTTGACCTGCCAGCAACAGCTCAGTGGCATGCCTGGACGCCAGGTCGAGGACCTTGGCCCCTTTGTCGGGCGACTCGGGCATTCCCAGCGCCTCGTTCAACTCCCGGCCAAACAACTCCGCCCGTTCGCGATTCATGTAAAGATTGTTTCCCGGGTTGCTTTGCGCGGCGATTTTCCGCAGCCGTTCCCCCATTCGTTTCGTGCCAGGCGCCTGGTAAGGGGCCGCCCCGGCTTCACAGGCCAGGAAGAGGACCAGGAGAAAGGCCGCTGCACGACGCCCGGGATAAAAGCTCCTGTTCACGGTGGTATTGAAATTCGTGTCCATGCGGTTCGAACGGATTTTTGTTCTGGATCCACGCGAATCAGGCTAACGTGAACCATCCGCGGATGAAAGAAGAGCAGAATTTGATTCATGATGCTACGTCAATTCGATGGTTTGGAAATTTGAACCGGCCGTTTTCGCTTGCGCGCCCGGGTTTGCTCCGCCCCGCCATGTCCAGACTTGCGGCCGCGACAGCGGTGTTTGCGTTCGCCTGGACCTTCTTGCGTGCCGGCGCATTCGATTGGCAATCGGGCAAGGATTTTCGGAGCGCGCCGCTTCCGGTTTCCCGGTCGGGCAAGGCCGGTTTCACCCGGCTTCCGCCCTCCCTCACCGGAATCACGTTTACCAACCACCTTGCCGACAACACCGCCGCGCAAAACCAGATTCGTTTGAACGGCTCCGGTGTCGCTCTGGGCGACGTGGACGGTGATGGCCGGTGTGATCTCTATTTTTGCCGGTTGGAAGGGCCCAACGCGCTCTACCGGAATCGGGGCGGCTGGAAGTTCGAGGACATCGCCGCGTCCGCCGGTGTGGCGTGCGAAGGTCAGTTTTCCACCGGCGCGACTTTGGCCGATGTCGATGGCGACGGCGACCTCGATTTGCTCGTCAATGCGCTGGGCGGAGGCACGCGGCTGTTCCTCAACGACGGCAAAGGCCATTTCCAGGAAGCGACAGACGCGGGATTGATCCGCAAGTTCGCCAGCATGTCGATGGCGCTGGCGGACATCGACGGCGACGGTGCGCTCGACCTTTATGTCGCCAACTACCGCACGACGACCGTGCGCAGCACCGGCCTGGACATGTTGAACGTAAACGGGCGAAGGATGCTCAAGCCCGAAGACCGCGACCAGATGTACATCACGCCGGACGGATTCCTTCGCGAACACGGCGAGGTGGATGCCGTTTACCTCAATGACGGCAAGGGACATTTCACCGCGCTTTCATGGACGGACGGGCGGTTTGTCGATGAACGCGGTCGGCCGCTCGCCGGCCCTCCGCGCGATTGGGGCTTTTCGGTAATGTTCCGGGACATCAACGGCGACGGTGCGCCGGATATCTATGTCTGCAACGATTTCTGGAGTCCGGACCGCATCTGGATCAACGATGGCAAGGGAAAGTTTCGCGCCCTGGCGCGCACCGCGCTGCCCGACACCAGCAGTTTCTCCATGGGTGTGGATTTTGCCGACATCAATCGCGACGGTTTCGATGACTTTATCGTGCTCGACATGCTGAGTCCGAATCACGTTCGCCGCATCACCCAGTCTTCACGCAAGGGCATCCGCGCGTCGCCAGTCGGGATGACCGACGAACGCCCCCAGGTCGAACACAACACGCTGTTCCTGAATCGCGGTGATGGAACTTTCGCGGGTATTGCGGACTTTGCCGGGTTGGCTGCGACCGAATGGTCCTGGTGCCCGGTTTTCTTGGATGTGGACCTCGATGGTTACGAGGACCTGTTGATTACGACCGGCTACAGCTTCGACACGCAAGATATGGATGCGGATGAGCGGATCAATGCCCGGGGACCGTGGCCGCGGGAAAAGGTGCCTTTCAAGCTGCTGATGTATCCGCCCCTGCCGCTTCCCCGCAAGGCATTTCACAACGGTCGTGACCTCACTTTCAAGGAAGTCGGACAGGAATGGGGCTTTTGCGACGAAGGCGTTGCCCAGGGCATGGCCCTGGCGGACCTGGACGGCGACGGAGACCTGGACCTGGTGGTCAACAACCTGAACGGGCCGGCGGGAATTTACCGTAACGAAAGCGCCGCGCCGCGCGTGGCGGTTCGGCTGAAAGGATCGCCTCCCAACACCCGCGGGATCGGAGCGAAAATCTGGCTTTACGGCGGGGCGGTGCCGATGCAGAGCCAGGAGATGATCTGCGGTGGCCGGTATTTGTCCAGTGACGATCCGATGCGGGTGTTTGCGGCCGGGACCCCGACCAATGAGATGCGGATTGAAGTCCGCTGGCGGAGCGGGCGGTCAAGCATCGTCAACGGCGTTAAAGCTAACAGAATCTACGAAGTGGACGAGGCCGGAGCTGAGGCCAAAGCCAACAGCCAACAACCAACAACCAACAACCAACAACCAACGACCCTCAACCCTCAACCGCCCGTGTTCGCAGATGTGAGCGAGTTGATTCAACACACGCATCACGAAGATCCGTTCGACGATACCGAGCGACAGCCGTTGCTTTGGAAGAAACTTAGCCAGTCGGGGCCCGGGGTGGGATGGTACGATGTGGATGGAGACGGGTGGGAGGATCTCATTGTTGCCAGCGGGCGGGGCGGCCCCTTGGCGGTTTACCGCAACGATGGTCACGGGGGATTCCAGCGGATGAGCGGTGCGCCCGTGTCGCAGGTCGCCACCCGCGATCAAACGGGAGTTTTGGGTTGGAGCAAAGGGCCGGGCAAGGCCATGATCCTGTCCGGCTCCGCCAATTACGAGGATGGTTTGGCGCTGGGACCTTGCGTGCGGCAGTACGACCTCGCCGCCGGAACGATCGACGACCGGTTGCCCGGACAGTTGTCCAGCACCGGACCGCTGGCGCTGGCGGATTTGAAAGGGGAGGGACAGTTGAGTTTGTTTGTGGGCGGGCGAGTGATCGCGGGGCGCTATCCGGAAGCCGCTTCGTCGCTGCTGTTCCACTGGCGGGAGGGGAAATGGGAGGCCGACGTCGAGAACACCAGGCGGTTGGCCGGCGTGGGAATGGTAAGCGGAGCGGTGTTCAGTGATCTGGACGGGGACGGCCGGCCGGAACTGATCCTGGCGTGTGAATGGGGGCCGGTGCGGATCTTCCGCAACGAGCAGGGCAAACTCATTACCTGGGATGCGCCGGTTACAATCAACAATCAACGCTTAACCCTCGACCAGCTTTCCGGTTGGTGGAACGGGGTGACGACGGGAGACCTGGACGGGGACGGGCGGATGGACATTATTGCGAGCAACTGGGGCAGTAACACCCGTTACCAGAGTCACCGCGCGCAACCGCTGCGCGTTTATTATGGCGAAGCAAGCGGCAGCCTCGCGCTGGTGCAGTCCTATTATGACGCGGAGATGAAAAAAACTGTGCCCGAAGAAGGGTTGGATTTCGTAGCCAAGGGGCTGCCATTTATCCGTGAGCGCGTCCACACCCATCTCGAATATGGGCAGGCGAGCGCGGAAGAGATTCTGGGCGATTGGCTCAAAAACGCGCGCGAACTGCGGGCTGGCGCGCTTGAGAGCATGATCTTCTTCAATCGCGGCGATCACTTTGAAGCCAAACCACTGCCCGCCGAAGCGCAATGGGCGCCCGCCTTTGCCGTCTGCGTCGGCGACTACGACGGCGACGGCGCTGAAGATGTGTTTCTGAGCCAAAATTTCTTTGCGATGGAATCCGACACGACCCGATGCGATGCGGGGCGGGGGTTGTGGTTGAGAGGGGACGGCAAAGGCGGGCTAAGCGCGGTGCCGGGGCAGGAGAGCGGAGTGAAAGTGTATGGGGAACAGCGGGGAGCGGCATTGTGTGATTATGACGGGGACGGACGTGTGGACCTGGTGGTGACACAGAACGGGGCGGAGACAAAGCTGTATCACAACGTGAGGGGAAGGCCCGGGCTGCGGGTCAGGCTGAAGGGTCCGGCGGGCAATCCGGCCGGCGTCGGCGCACAGTTGCGGTTGATGTATGGAACTGGCCCCCTCGCCGCGCCCCTCTCCCGCAGCGGCGGGGCGGCGGGCGCCCGGGGGGCGGGAGAAGTCAACGGACCCGTTCGAGAGATTCACGCAGGGAGCGGGTATTGGTCGGAGGACAGCGTCGTGCAGATCCTGGGCGCGCCGGAGCCGCCGAAAAAGTTGTGGGTGCGCTGGCCCGGTGGCAAGATCACTACCGGCCCGTTGCCCCAAAGCGTCAAAGAAATTGAAGCCGACGACAACGGTCAAATCAGGAAACTTCGTTGATCACCTGCTGCACCGATTCTTGCGAATCGGAAAGATTCGTTTTTCAGTATTTACTCAAAGAAAATTTGTCGAACTTTTCTTGCTCTTTGCCCAAGTGCAAACTAAAAAGGCTATGCGGCCTAAATCCCGAACCCGAACCGAATTTCAGCGCGTTAGCACTCGGTGCAAGAGAGCAAGCGCAAAGAAGAGAATCCTATGAAACGAATGCGTCCTGGTTCCCGGATCCCTCATCTGGCGATCTTTTTGGCGCTCCTGACGGCAACCGGAGCAAGGGCGACTCCTTACGCCACGAGCCTGACAAACAACGCGGGCGTCGTTTCCTTCCGATTGAATCAAACAACGTCCACCAATGACACGGTCCTGGTGATCTCCAGCGGCGGCACCGTGACCAACACGTTGCAGTCCCCCAGCGCGGACCCGGCCAGCGTGCTCACGCGCGGACTCGTTCAAACCAACCTGGGAATCGCCGCAGGCCCTTTCCAGGTGTATATCAAACACGTTGGAAGCGGAGTCATCTCAACCAACAGCCCCCAACTGGCGGCTAACTCTCCGCGCGGAATCGCGGTCAACACTCGTCCCGCCAGCCCGAATTTCGGATGGGTTTATTTGGCCAACAGCGCCAGCGGGACACTCGGGGACGGCATGTTCGCGTTCGCGTCGGATTTTAGCGATCCGCTTGGCCAGGGCACTACAGCGAGAACCGGTGGGTACAATTTTGGCACGGGCGGGTCCTCCGCTCCCTACCACGTTTCTGTCGCGCCGGACGACTCCGTCCTGGTCACCGACTGGTCGGATGCGAATGGAAATCTGATTGCGATGGATCCAACGCTCGACACGTTCACTTACGTGCTCAAGCAGCTTGTGGGCACGGCCGCCTCCCCGGTCGGAGCGAACAACAACCACGGCAGCGTCTCCCATGCCGTCATCGTCGGCAGCGGTGCCAGCCGCGTTCTTTACACCATGGACGAGGACTATCAAACAGACCCCGTTACCGGTGCCGCCACGGAATGGAATAGCGTTTGGCGATACGACATCGGCGATGCCGCTTTCCCCTGGACTTCCCCGCCGGCCCGTAAAATCATGACTCCCTATCTCGCCACTTTCGCGGGCCAAAACCAAAAAATCCAAGTAGTGGGCCGTTATCTTTATGCGAACCAGCGGCGGTCCAATCCTCCGCAGCACTCGGCGTATATTGTTGATCTGCAGAACCTCATGGATCCGGCTACATTTACCGGCGCGACACCTTGGGGAATGTTTTGGACTTCGCAGGGAGCAAGTATTGCCGCCGGTTACAGCGATGATGCGTTGCGTGACACTATGGCCGTAGCGGTCAGCCCCGATGCCAAGTGGTTCGCCGCGATCATTGCCGGAGGCAGCGGCGCGATCACGGCGCCCGACGGCAGCACGTTCACAAACGCCGCCAATGATGTGATTGTCGTTCCGCTGACGAACGGCATTCCCAATATCCCGGCACTGCAACGCTATGGTTTCGGGGGGCCGATTCTTGGCCGTGACCTGGCTTTTGACGCCGCGCATAATCTTTACGTCGCCAGCAGTGGTCTCGCGATGGTGCAGTCGCTCGATATCGGCGAGAGTACGGAAGCCATTACCAGTTCTGACGGCACTTTCACGCTTGTGACGCCCGCCACCGAGGTTTCCGCGACCGCTCCCACCGCTCTGGCACTGGAGCAAAACAACACTCCCGGTGTGTTTAGAATCACGCGGACGCCCGAAGCAATCGGCAATCCCCTGACCGTTTATTACACCCTTGCGGGCACTGCCACCAATGGAGTTGATTATGAAACGATCACCAATCAGGTGACGATCGCCGCCAACGAGACCAGTGCCGATATCACCATAACTCCCATTGAAGACAGCATCGCGGAACTGAGTGAAACAGTCGTCTTGACGATTAAAGGCAGCGGCGGGTACAGCGTGGGCTTCCCCTTGTCCGCAACAGTGTTCATTGCCGACAATGAGACGCCGGAACTGCAAATTCTGTCGCTTTCAACAAATATCTATCAGGGTAATCCCAACGATTATGCGACGCTGCGCCTTCGCCGGCTGGGCCAGACCAATGTTGATCTGACATTGAACGCGGGCGATTTCGCCTTCGGTGGCACCGCCGTCTCAGGCGTGGATTACTATCTGACCAACCTGCCGTTTACCATTCCTGCCGGAATGGTGGACTACAGTGTCAATTTGATTTATCCGCTGGATGCCTCTACGGACGTGGGTAGCAAGAGCATCGTCATTACTAATCTGGCGGGCGCTGGCTACACCGTCTCCAATAACACCGCCACGACGTGGCTGACCCTTAAGGCAACCACGCCCGGGCCGCTGCTGTTTTCCGACGACTTCGAAAGTGACCCAGGCGGAGCCAATTGGGACGTCTCCTTTGCCACATTTGGCGGCGCTGCCCCGGACTACAATGTTTTGTTCGCTTACGACTACGCCAGCGGCAGCGTGGGCAATCTGCCGCCCATACCGCCGGCCCCCCATTCGACCAATGGGGGTACGCACGGATTGTATCTAACGGTGAACAAGGGCGACGAGACCGCCGCCGCCGCCGCTCTCAATCTGTATCTGAAGAATAAAATTTTCAGCGGCAGCTATGCCCTGCGGTTTGACATGTTTTTGGTTCAAAACAGCGCGGGCACTCAACAGTCCAAAAACGAATTGGCCATCTTCGGCATCGATCATTCCGGCACCCGGACCAACTGGATCCGCAACTCCGTACCCGGAACAGGCGCCGGCCCGGATAAATTCGAGTCGGACGGACTCTGGTGCAGTGTCGAGGAGGACGCGAGCACCACGATTAACTTCGGCTTCTGGAGCGGGCCGACCTACACCAATGGCGCCGCCGTCGTGGGGCCGACCAACTTCCTCGCGCGCAGGTCCACCACCACCACGGAGATATTCAAAAAGCCGCCCTTTGACGCAGGACCCGCCGCGGGGGGCGTGCCCGCAAACACCGTCATCAACCCGACACCGACCTGGGTGGAGGTGGAACTCAGCCAAATCGATAATATCGTTACCTGGAAGATGAACAACACGGTGATTCTCAGTTTCGTGAACACCAACGCCAACACATCGGCCTACACCGAAGGAAAGATCATGCTCGGTTACAACGATCCGTGGGATGACATCGCCAACGGCAGCGCCAACTCGGGTGAAGCGTGCGTTATTTACGACAACGTCCGGGTTGTTGCGCTCGCTTCGACGCCCCTCATCACGACCTCGTTGAGCGGCACGAGCCTCAACCTGTCCTTCCCCACGCAAGCCGGGTTTAATTATGTCGTGGAATGGAAGGGCGCGCTCACCGACGGCGTATGGAATGCACTCGTGACAAATCCAGGAACGGGCAGTCCGATTACCGTCCCGGCCGAGACGCAGCCGGATGCGCATCGGTTCTACCGGGTCCGCTTGGAATAGCACGATTTGTTATCATGAATCACGCGAAACAGACGTTGCCCCGACGCGCGCTTCATCCCTTTAGACCTCGCCGAGGCTTCACCCTGATCGAATTGCTCGTCGTGATCGCCATCATAGCCATTTTGGCTGGCCTGCTTCTGCCGGCTTTGTCCCAGGCGAAGGGCAAGGCCCAGGCGATCAAATGTATGAGCAACCTCAAACAACTGCAGATCGGCTGGTTTTTGTATGCCGGCGATAACAATGATGTGATGCTCCCGAACGCCCCGCTCGGCGGAACACCAGGGACAAGCTGGTGCTACGGCGCTTCCCAAGGGTGGGGGAATGAGGATGCCAATACAAATGCGACGATTTACCAGACCTCGATTTTGGCCCCTTTTATGGGGGGGCAGCTTGGTGTTTACCGATGCCCCGCCGACTCGATTCCCTCCGATAACGGTCAACGAATACGCACCTACTCGATGAACAGCCAGATGGGGAACCTGTATTCCTACGAAGTAACGGTAGCTTATAACAGCAAGGCCCGCGCTTATATCAAAGTCAACGAGCTCACTGATTTCCCCAGTCCGACCGACGCATGGGTATTCTGCGAGGAAAACATGTGCAGTATGAACGACGGTTACCTGCAGGTTAACAGCGGGACGCCGGGCTTTCCGGATGTTCCCGGCTCTTACCACAGATGGAATTGCGGTTTCTCATTCGCCGATGGTCACGCCGAAATGCACAAATGGTTGACGACCGTTCTTAAGATTCCGGTTAGAAAGGGATTTCGACGAAACAGTGTCGGCACGGGAATAACCAACCCCGACTGGCGCTGGTTCACTGACCACGCCGCCACCAAGTTGCCATAATCACCGCGTAGATTCGCCAGAAAGATGCCTTATGGCCATGCCGCGACGCGATCCAAGGTTTTCGTTTTCGCAGGAACGGAAGTTTATGAACTCGAAGACTTCGTCTTGACTGAAAAGCACTCGGCCCAACTCACTGGCTCGATCGAGCAAGTCCGAGTCTTCCAGTTCCGCCGCGCCGTCAAGCTGCGCCGTCAACACATCCACACCCCGGAGCACGAGTCCGCGCGTGATCGCCGCAGGCACGTGCACGTCCATGTAAAGGCTAACGCTCACGTGAGCTTGCCCATCTCACGCAAACGCTTTCGAATTGGCGACTCGCCGGCCTGCGTCCGCAGCTTCTCCACGTCCTGCGCGCTGCGCTGAATCTGAGCGTCCATGACCACTTTGTGGTCGTAGTAATACCCCAGCGCAGCATGGATTTGCGCCAACGAAAGGTGCGAGTGTTGGAAATGGATTTCCTCCGGGCTCCACCCGTGGGCGATCTTGTCCAGCGCAACCTCGATGACTTTGGTGTTTGTGTTGTCAATCCACGCCACACCTCGGTCATCGAGCCTGATATGGGCTGTCGTTGAAACAGGCATGACGGCACATTAACGCCGCGTGCCGTCAGCGGCAATCCGGTTTTGTCTTCGAGAGAAAAACGAAAAGGGGTAAAAAAGGGTCAAAAAAAGAAAAGGAATCCGGGATGAATAAATTTCTGTCGAACATAAAAGTCGTCGTGTGTGAGAATACGCCATTAGTCATCCCTGACCCCTTTCCGACTTTAAATAATTTCAACTTCAACAAACCTGATGTTTGTTAGGCGGAGGCGCTCTACGGCAAGAACAAAACGCTCTGTGGCAAAAATATAGCTCGAAAATTCTCGCATTCGAAAAAGATCATGATTGCCGGGAATTGAAGAACGAAGAATTTTATAGCTGTTCCATTTCTCGAATTCAGTGCCATCTACAAAAACCCGACCACACCGGTCACAACTTGGCGGAAAACCATCAAGCGACAGAGACGCACGTGGTTCCAAGTCCACTTCAAGATGAGAAAATGGGACCTTGCCTCGGGAAAGAATATTAGTCGAAACCGTTCGGAGAGTAGTTATGCCGCTGTCTGTCAGACGTGTCAGTGCAGAAGGCGAAATCAGCAGAGTCCGAACCTGTGCCCAGGTAAAGTCTCCGTGTTTGCCAGAGGCGGTTCCGTACAACGGCCCAAATTCCGTTCCCGGCTTCAGATCCAACGACTGATCGATTACGTTACGTAAAGGCATTATCAACTCTTTAAGCTTTTCCAGTTTCACCGGCCAATGTGATTGGTAAAGTTTTTCGTCAAGACCGGGAGGAAGCAGCACTGAGGGATAATTCAGGCCATTCGCTCCCCAAGTGCAGCCACAAACCGAACATTTTACCCCGGGAAGTGTCCACTTGTGACGTGCTCTAATCTCATATCTTTGTGTCCAATTGTCTTCGTCCCGGTTCACTTCAAAAATCTTCATGGGATTAATACCCAAAACCGTACTGATACATCATCACTGATGCAAACCTGAACATTTCAAACTTGTTCGGGTCTCGAGCAAGAACTCTGCCCTGCGCACAAGTCGCCACGCGCCAAAATATACCCTTCTTCATCCCTGACCCAGGTTGCTTTTCCACTCGCTCATCCGATTAGGGGCCGGTTAATTTAGCCGGCGTATGATTCCACGGCTCCTCGCGTTGCTGGCGCTGTTTGCCATCACCACACCCGACAAGGCACGGGCTGACTCGAATGCCAATCGACTGAGTTATCTCGACGACGATAATCCTTTCCACGTGGGGCTTAACTTTCCCCGGCTGACCACGCCACAGTGGGTCGGTGAACCAGGCGTGGAAGCCGTTGTGATCCTGGCCATCGACGACCTGCGCGAGCCGCAGAAATACGAGACGTTTCTGCGCCCGATCCTGGGCCGACTCAAGCGAATCGACGGGCGCGCTCCGGTCAGCATCTTCTGCAATCAGCTCGACCCGCAAAATCCGCAACTGCAGGCATGGACCAAGGAAGGTCTGTCACTGGAGGTCCACACGCTCACGCATCCGTGCCCGTTGCTCGCCAACAGCAACTTCGTCGCGGCCGCCGCCAACTATCATGACTGCGTCGATCTGCTCAATCGCATTCCCGGAAACCGCCCGGTCGCTTTTCGCATGCCCTGCTGCGA
>WNGF01008674.1_pt1 | contig 14410 bp, 14 predicted proteins | sample 5400641 | NCBI WGS metagenome assembly WNGF01 (sample SAMN13153371, study PRJNA577476) | soil metagenome | isolation source: 80 cm soil or saprolite under grassland replicate 2 | place: USA:California | collected 2016-06-15
TACTACCTTGACCAGGCATTCATAAGTCAATTCCTTTCTGCGTATGTCAGAGAAATGCAGCGTGAGAAGAACGTTCGATGGGCGCTAAAGACGAGCTTCTGGAGCGGGAGACCAAAGCAAACGCAACGCCGCTCAGGCCGGCACCAACGGCACGAACAGTGACGGAGCAAGAGACGCTCAGGCCGCCCGCAACCAATCCCGCACAGGCAACGGCAAGGACACCCCAAAGCGACCAGAGCCAACCGGCGAAACTCTGCGCGCCAGGACACGTGAACCCCAAGGACCCAACGCCAAGCGACCAGGAACGCACGGCAGAAGCGACCGATCAAAAGACGCCGCAGCAGAGCACAAACGATCACCAAAGACACGCGCGAACCGCACCAAAGCGCGCCGCGACACGCGCCACAAGGAGGGTACCCGGCACGACAGAACCAAAGACGATGACACCCGCGACACACAGGCAAAGAGACCGCCAACGCACGGAAGACCGCCACAGGCGCCGCAACAGAACGGCTCACCCGTCACCCGAACAGACCACGCGACGCGCACAAGAAACACGGGGAAACCGAGGATCACGGCGATATCGGATGAAAAGGCAAGCGACACCGCCACCGACAGACCCAACGGGCATGAAAACATCGACACAGCAGAAAGGACGCAAAAACAGGGACAAAACAGATGGTAGTTGGCGGCAAGCTATTGAAGGGAGGAAAGTTGCAAGGCCAGAAATTACCGATCAATAGCAATGAACAGCGCTACGCCGCCCGACACAGCGCTACGCGGCGTTGAAGATGCGCTCAGGATAACCGTAAGGAGCGAAGAGTAGCGAACGACAGCGACCAACACCCAATCAAGCCATTTGAGCCGCGCGAGGCTTCTAATAGAGAGCTCTGAATTTCGTCGCTATGCGGCTCAAATCTCATGGTTCTGGTGCTGACTTTCGCATCGGAATGCTAGCCACAGACACAAAGGCAAAGCTACATGAGCCTCGCTTTGCACCCGCTAGAAAAGCAACCACCGAAGCTATTAGAGGGGGTGATTCAGTGCCGTAAGGTACTGCCGAAGCGTACAAGTTCGGAGGATGTCTCCAGCCATAAAACCGACAGTCGCATCCACAGTTTGTTGGTTAAGAACGCCGGAAGCGGTCACGCAGAGGGGAAATGTTGGGCAGCGAATGGAATCAATCAGGCGCGCAACCAAGCCGCTCGAACTGGCAATGTACAACACGCAACAGAGCTGCTTTTCTGTCTCGATCCTCTGAGCAATCTCGTCATATCGCTGAACATCTTTGTAGGTTCTCTCATACTCCAGACCGATCTTGAACGCCTGACCGTTGCGATCAGTGAGCTTCACAACGGCGTCGTAGTCCTTGGCGAACGGCGGCACAAGAGGAGTCATGTTTCGCGCCTTGATTTCCGGATCCGTGACCCATTCGCCACGCGCGAGAAGTGGGGCTTTCGAGAAAGCGAGGCGCACCTCATTCAAATCCAAGAAGTGCGGCGCCTGAAACGCAGACGGGAGGTTTTCAGTCTCGGACGAGATCGAACTAATGCCGATTCCGAACGACTCCAGCGCACTCAATCCCCACCGTGTGATCTGGTACACAGCACCCGCATGGATCGTTTTAGCCGGGACTAGCTGTATGAGATTGTGCTCCAGATAGCGAACTAAACGCAGCCGGATGGCGGATGGCGTCGCCTTAATATGCTGCTGCATGCCAAATTCAATCAATTGCCGATGCGAAATAAACGTGGCGTTCCGGATCAAGGAGAGAAGGCGCCCATCCCCATCCGGTTCGAATATGACCCGGCGCGCGCGGGGGGAATGTCTCTTACGTCCAGGTGGCAGAGGCATTATCTGTTGGGCAGTTTCTGGCGTTCCAGTATCCATGACAGCTCCAATCTTCCGAGGGTAGTGGTGACCGTGCTGCCAGGCCACATAAGAACCAACAGTTGCTGGGCGCATCCGCGCGCACTTGCTGAAACGAGTTGGAGGTGTCCAGAAAACGGACGAGACGTCAGGTTAATCGAGCCATGAATTGCGCTCTGAAGTGCGACCAGATAGCAGTCGATCGGAAGGCGGTCGTTGACTCGCGGGTGGAGAAGAAGCCGGTTCTCTGCGCCCACTCGCACGACTCCATCCGAGAGATAAACCCCGCCAACCTCATCTTCGTACCAAGTGATTGGCCGACGACGGTTGCAGTTGCCACGAACGTAGCCGCTGGTTTCCGGGGCACACCAGCACCGCACTCCGCGCGATCCACGGATAAAGCCGGTCGTATTCATGAGGGCAGTAGCTGCGGGCGTTGCGCCTGGTCTACGCCACCAGAGCGCCCCGCAACCAGCCCATTTCACCGTCAATCTGGCGTGCGGCAATCCACGAGCGACGGTCATTTCGTACCGCTCCCGGACGCGCCGTTGGCTTTCAACTTGTTGTTCAGATCGTTTACAAGCTGCCGCTGGCTGGTGATTTTGTCGTCCTTGGCCCTTAGCTGCGCATCCTTAGTCGCAAGCTGCGCCGCCTGGATTGTGAGAGTTTCCGTCGTTTTCTGGAGCGCGAGCTTGATCGCATCTACGTCCTCAGCATCGGATGGTGCAGTGTGTTTCCCGGACTCGGGAATGGCTTCGGGGGTCCCCTCAGCGTCGGTCGCAGCCTCGGGAATGGATGCCTTCGCTGGCGATTGCTCGTATTGCGACAACGCAAAACGAGCGGCTTTTACATGCAACGGGACGGCGTCATTCGCGTTTTCGTGTTGGTCAGAATCGGAGGGCACAGCCGGAAAAGCCTTCGGCGTTCGCTCAAATAGCCCTTCAATCGCATGATCTTCGCCGCCGCGCGCCATCCGCGGTGCCTCTGATGGCCCGACTCCTGTGTTGTCTGCCGAGCGAGAAGCATTAACTCCAACCATGGAAGTTGCCGCTGGTGCAGCCGATTGCTCCTCTTCGGCGGCCTCTTCGGCGTCGATCCATTCGACCAGTTTGTTATGTGCCTCGATAGCTTCAAGCGCCTTACTGCGCGCATAAATGTGGGCATTCGAGAGCTGTGCAATGATCGCACCAGTAATCTGTTCCCGATTCTCCCGCTCGTGGAGAAGCCACGCATTGTAAGAGGTTGAGAGGATAAGCCCTGCGCACAAGACGATCAGGGCCCAGAAATACACGTTCTCAATCGTCTCCTGCACCTCCGCAATTCGCCATTCGGCGAGCAGCCCGCCATAGTTCACGTTGCACGGATTGACCCCCTTTAGCGCGCGCTCGATGACGGACTCATTGGAGGGTTTATGATCCGCATCTCCCGCTTTGGCAGCGGGGTCGTATCGCCAACGCTCCGAGGTGGAAGCCCTCCCCGTCCTCACCTGAGTAGCTGCCAGCGGCGGTGTGGGAGGCAGCGGAGGAGTCGGAGGAGCGTCATGCGGCTGCTGGTAAACAGGTTGATAATCAACCTGCTGCTGTGAGTTGGTATCGGCTGCCGACGGGTCTGTGTTGGTTTGACCCAGCGCGGAATGTGCTGCAAAGAAAAGTGCAACGAACAACAAAGCGTGTTTCAACGGAGTCCCCCAAAGGATGAATTGCGTCGGGTGGTGCGCTTGGTGCGGGTGTCGGTAAGCTGTAATGGCATCCCGGAGAACGTCAGATGAAGACCCGAGGACCGCTTCCGGCACACGGTTAGAGGTGGATAGAATGCCGCCGCCGTGTCTTCGACAAGGAAGCTCTGGAAACCCTGGCGGATGTGTATGTGTTCAAGAATTGCGCCGCGCTTGTGGTCGGTGACGAGCGCCTCCATCTGTCCGGTTGGCATGCGCTTCAAGTGCTCATCCTTCGCCGCTGAGTCGTAAACCTCGGTCTGAGTACCCGCATTTTGTTCCTCGTATCTGGGAGCAAAGAGGCCTTTGGTGGCAAATTGCACCGACCTCCTCATCTGCTTTACACGGGAGGATGCGTCGAGGAACATCTTCGCCGTCCCGGCGTCCTTGATTCGCAGCATGAAGGTTGTATTCGGCGAGGACGACAGATCGCTCCGGAAGGACTCGCCCACCTGGAGCAACTGCGATTGATTCTGCAGAGCGAACAGGAAGGCGACATTGGTTCCGCGCGCCTGGTTGATAATCTGCGCAAACTCTTGGTAAGCGAATGGCGCGAACTCATCCATGATGACGCTGACAAACGGATGTACGGTCTCGTAGCCGGACTTGGAGTAGCGCCGCCCGATCATCAGTTGCAGGTTCTGGAGCAGTATCCGTCCGAGAGATGTGACGGCTGTTCCGTTGATATTTGCATTGAGAGAGAGGTATAGGATCAGCCGCTTGTCGATCACCTCATCCATCGTGAGGACGTTCTCGTAGGCTCCGGTGACGCGCGCCATTTCCTTCGTCATGAAGGTCATGAGGTGGTTGATCAGCCCCTGAATCTTTGGGACACGCTCCTTGTCGTCGAAGGTTTCAGCAAGGTTGTGGACGCTCATCTCCAACGCTCGCCGTTCTTCCGGAGAGGCGGCAAGGCGAGCCATGTTGGCCATCGCGGCCTGTACCTGGCGCTTCAGTGCGGAGACATCGTAGGCGATGATGAGAATGTCGTGAAAGTTGAAGCGGCGGCCGGAGTAGTGCAGGATACGGACAAGATTCTCGAGATAAACGCGCTGGTGAGAATCGAAGAACTCGTTGGTGTTCATCTGGAACGAATCGAAGATGAAGGACACCTGATCTTCCGGGCTCACCCCAAAGGGAACCCAGAGAGGGTTATAAAAAGCGGAATATTCGGAATGCTGGGGATCAATCAGTCGAAGCTGGTGCATTCTGCCAGCCGCACGTATGGCCGGCAAGAGGCTTTGGAGAAGCTTCTGTTCGCCTTTGCCGTCCATGATAACGATCGGACAGCTGCGGGCGATATCCTGTTGAGTAAGAGATTCCAACAGCGTTGACTTTCCCGCACCAGTCTGGCCGAAGCAGATGGCCTGCATCGAGCGAAGTTGGTTTGTCCAATAGAACGGCGACCCATTGGTCCTGTATCCAACCAGGACAGCATCTTTGGCGGCCGCCTCGGCAAGATATTTCCGGTCCGCGCTGGGTGCAATCACTGGAGCGGTTCGCGGCCACTGCTCTTCGCGGCGCAATTGGCGAGTCGCAAAGTAGCGCAACAGCGATATTGCAAAAGCAATGGCGAGAAGGGGCCACGCCGGCAGCTCAGTGAGCTGCTGGTTTGTGAGAAAGAGGCGGCTGTGCGCGACCCAAAGGATCACGGCTACGATGCCCGCGGCCAGAACGTAGAGCACAACCAATGCTTCGCGCTCGCGAATCTCCTCCTGTTGCGTCATCTTATGCTCATCCATAAATCACTCTCCTTGTCCCTGGCTTCCCGCTACCAAGCTCCGCCCACGTAGGGGCTTCACCGTCCCTGGTCACAGCGGCGTTAACGCAGTCGCTCTGAATCATCGTGTATTGCGGAGTCACCCCCAACCTCTACCGCCAATACGAGAAATAGAGAAATGTGACTAGCATCAAGCCAAAGCAGACGAGCCCTGAAACGAGGATGGGGTGCAGGCGGCGCCTCCCGGGATCGTCGGGGTTGGCATTAGGCTTGTATGAGTGTTGCTGGATGGGGTCAGTGATGTGGTCGAGCATGGACGTCGGAAAATCACGAAGCTGCCCTCTCTTGAACACCTTTCTGGCGAGGGCCACACCTTCCTCTTGCGTAATGCTTGTCAATGGCATTTCAATGGGCGTATTTGGAGCTTCCATCGCACTTCCCTTCTGTTTTTTGGTCAAAAGAAGTCGGCCTCTTTTACGCAGGCCGACGGTGAAACTGCCGTGAAGTTAGAACACTACGGTTGCAGTGACAGGGTGCTGCTCGTCGTCCGGCAAATTGAATTGGTAGACGGCCGGGGTACGAGCCGGCTTTGCAAAGCCGACGATCCACTCGGCACGATCGCCCCCCTTCAGGTCGCGCGGCCCATTCAGTGTCGATCCGTGCATACGAAGCGGCTCGGGCGCAAATCTGCCGATCTCGCGCAGCGCATCGACGGAGATCTGCTGATTCATGTAATGCGCGGGAATGTTTTCCGAGAAGGTGGGGCGCAACGCTGTAACCGCAACATCGCGCATGCGATAGGGGTGGTCGGCCTTGTTCTCGGCCACCATGTAGACATAGTAGCTGCTGGCGTCCTCCGTGACGCGAGTCACGCGCAGCCGCATACATTCGTCGCATTGATCTTCTCCTGAATGGCGATACCAGAAGCGGAGACCGTGCGGCGGATTGCTGCTCCGGATCGGCCGATAATTCGCCAACGCGCTCGAATACATACTGTCCGTTTGCTTCTCCACCTCTTCCCGAGATGGCTCCAGCGGAGGCGGCTGTACCGGAAACACCTGCTTGAGCGTGTACGACATGGCTGCCGGGTCCCCGGCGGGAAGAATCTCGTAGACGGAGTGACTGGTCGCGGTCCACACGAAGAGGTTGGTGGAGACATTCGGTTTGGTCGGCTTAATGAGGATACGGTTGTCATGGTATTCGACGCGGATCGAATCATTGCCAATCGAGTAAGAGACAATGGGCTCTGGAAGCTCGATGATTGAGATGTGATTCAGCGCGGTGGCAACGCGCTCCACCTTGCCTGGCCGGATCACTTCGGTTGTGATCTGGGTATCCGCGGCACTGACACCAATCAACATGAGGAACATGACGGAGGAAAGCAGGATTCTGGTCGGCAGCTTCATTTGGATTGAACGGTCCTCGTTTTTGAATGCATGGCGGAGGGGTCAGACCGCGCCCGTCCGCCATGCGATGTATTACTGCTAGTGAAACCACTGCAGCAGGCGGTGATCACCCGCTGTGACTGTTGGGTCTTCTACAACGTGTTTGCAGTAAGCCTGTATTTTCCGGTCAAGCACCTCCTTGTCTTCCTTCGTGATCCGGAAACCGGACTGGCTCCGGATCATCTTCCATTGGTAGTGGAACTGTATGGCGCCATCCGCCATGACGGCCTTCCCGAAATCGATCTGCACCTGATACCTTCCAGAGGTGGCGCTAGGTACAGACGACGCAGCTGCAGCCGGTGAGCCCGCAGCTTCCGTGGAAGGCTGAACGGCATCCACAAACGCCTGCGTGAAGCGCCGCGCATGGTTGGCAAGGCGCGCCAACAGCAGAAGCGAACCAATCACAAAGACCCAGGACGTGAGAAACATCGCGACTCTCTCCTTGCCGAATTCATACGAGTTAAGAAGAGGTTACCGTCATATCCAGGCTCCATCCCCTTCGGGAGGACGCTGGAAACGAAGACGCCCTCCCGAAAGATTGTTAAGATCCGACTACTTAACGATGCCGCGCGTTTTCCAGTCGTAGCGGAACAGATAGGACTTCCCTCTGCCCGCGCCGCACAGATAAAGCGCATCATCTTCAACCACTACCTCTCCCAGAACCTTGGGCATCGCAACGACAGAGCGGATCCCGCCTGTGCGGTTGGCCAGCGCATCCACAAACTCCTGTGAAAACGCGTGGATAGCCAACGATCCAGTAGCGAGAGGTGACTTGCTGTTGTGCACGATACTGTGCATCGCCTGGCACCAGGCCTTACGGTTGGTGCGCTTCGACATACTCCAGGCCGCAACGATGTTGCCAAGGGATCTGGACTTTTCTTTCGCCCACTCTTCAGCGACCTGCTGGGACTTGAGCGCCTTTATGCGTGCCTTGCGGGCAGCGGCAATGGCATCCTCGTCCCTAGCGTTCAGGGCGGCTTCGAGTGCGGCGATGGCGCGGGTAACGCGGGCTGCTTCGGCGTTCGTCCGTGTCCGGATAATGTCGTGTCCGGAGTTGAAGATGCGCCGAATGAGCTCGCATTCGTTGAACATCTCTTGAGTGGGGCTGTTCCCGACAATCAGGCCGGCAAACTGAGTGACCTGCATCGGTTCTCCCATCATGAACGCGATCTCCGGGCGCAGGCTGTTGTAGTACCTGCCAATGCGGTCAGTCGGGAGAACGTCGATCTGTAGAGGCAGGTCATCCAGCGAGGTTGGGTTCTTCAGGCTCAACCACGCCGGCTTCGGCGCCCTCTCCCTGATTTCTTTCAGCACTGACCGGTCTGCGCACGTGTTGTGCTTGAGGCCGTCGATCTCCTTCTGGAGTTCCGGAACCAGTACGTAGATGTCTTCATCGAAGCCACTTGCCAGGACCGCCGCCTCCAAATCGGTAATGACGCCAATCTGGTTGCCCATCGCACCCATGGCGATGGCTTCGATGTTGTACCAGTCCGACTTCAACCGGGCCGCCTTGTTCTTTTTGATAGGTGGATGTTCCGTGAGAGTGAAGCGGAAATCGGTGAACATCGGATACCGGTCACCGTCAATCACACAGATCATGTCCCCATCAAAGTCGCCGCCGTTTCGCTTGGCGGTATTTTGATGGAGCGTGTACGTGCCATTAAGGCAGAGTTGGTTCTCGGCGATCCAACTTGCCTGTTCGGACGTAAATCCCCGCTCGACCAGCAAGTTCGAGGTGTCCTGCAGATTTGCGTGCTTCATCGGCAGCAGATCCTCGACCATGCGAACCGGATAGCGGCAGCAAAGACCGCGCTGAGAGGTCAATGGAGCAGTCACGATCGCCGTGTCCATTGGCAGCCAATTCGAGCCGCTGCGGATGATTCCGTCGATCAGAACCAGATATCCATCGTCGGTCAGCGTGAAACCCGGAAGATGCAATCCACCCCCTGTACAGAGCTTGAAAGCGTACTTTGCAATCAGCTTTGACAGCGTCTTGTGGACGTAGGGATGGCGCGTCATCTTGCCGGTGCCGTCCGCTAAAAGGATTGATTCAACAGCCTGGTAGGCGTCTTCCTGTCCGGCAAGTTCGCGCGCGGCTACCTCATCGAACTGATCTTCGTCGATCGACACCTTCTTGCCGATCAGTTCGAGGACTTTGACGTGGTTTTTGGCCTGCCACGCATCCGCCAGCACCTTGATTTCCGCAGAGGCCTTGGGAGTGATCTCGTACTCAATGACTTCCCGAGACGCATGCTGCAGAACGGTGTAGGAAGATCCGAACTCCAAATCGCGTGAAGTTTCCCTCACGCCGATAATGGCGTCACTGACGAACAGACGCTGCTCGTCCATGACCGCCGAAAACGGAGGCAACGCCGGGAGCGGTTTGATAGAGGACTCCGGCAGAATGATGTCCGCACCGATGAAATCGGCAACATCGTTTTCCATCGCCTTCAACAAACCTTTGGCCTGCGTGCCAACCGCTCTGCCGTTGATGCTGATATCGAACGCCTCGCGCGTCTGATATACGTGCCCAGGCCGAAGCTTCATCTCCTCAACCAAAGAGCGTCGAATCCATCCACGGCAATCATTGGTGCCCAAGTCGTTGTCCGGAACCACACTGATTCGGGCATTGCGGATCGCTTTCACGACACTGCAATTGCTCGTCAGAATCCCGAAATAGGTGATCGCGGCTTCCGGCCAGGCAAGGAAGCGTTCACGCAAGATGGGCGCGTGTGCGGTATCGGCATAGTAAAACTTGCCGTTTTTTGCCGATCCGCTCGCGCCCACCAGCCGGTACGTAATTCCATCGTGAGCAATGGAGCACATCCGGTCCATTACGGCCGCACGTTCGCCCCATTCCACTGCGTCGGTTGGAACGGTCAAAAGAGCAACTTTGATGCCGGGATAACATTCGCCCAGCACGGTACCATTGAGCCACTCATCCTGTACGACGGATTTCGTGCGCTCCGTGATGTTGCCCGCTTTGTCCATGTCCAGCATCAGAATTCCATTCATCGTCGATTCGCCAGTCATCGTAATCTCCCGTTACGCTGCTGCAATCCAAGGTGGGACCGCGTACGCGAACAGGTGGATAGAAGTGGCTTAAGCCGCCCCAACATCCACGCTCGTTCGTCATACAAAAGGCGACCAAGGCGCGAATGCCAGGCCGGTAAACAATTCCTCGCCAACACGCGGGCAAGGTGCGCTACATGGTCTCAGTCACAAAATGCTGCGATGTGAGGAGACTCAGGTAAACTTGTTTGCCGATCCCTACTACTTCTTTGCCGGTGTTGCGACGGCTACCAGCTTGCCGTCGGTCACCACGAACTCCACCCGCAGTGTTTCGATCTTCAAATACGGCTTGCCACTCCGCACGGATGCTTTCTGCGCGTCGATTTCCGTCTCGAAGCGCTTGCCAATGGATGCAATGGTTCCGTCTGTCGAGACAGCTCCGTCGTAAAAAGCGAAAGTGTTGGACGAAGCCGCAGGGGTACGCCCTCTGCGCCGTTTGGGCTCCTGGGCTGTTGCCGTGCTCGGTGCCGCCGCACTCGGTGCCGCCGCACTCGGTGCTGCCGCACTCGGTGCTGCAGTGTTCGGTGCTGCCGGTGTGCTCGATGCTGACTGTGAGCTGGTCGTCATTGTTCCGTAGCTCCGTCCTCAAACTGAGGGGTTTTGGGTTCGCCATGAATTTGGGTTGCGGAATATTCGGCGATGTACAGTCCGGTCGGATTTTTCGCGGTGCGCTCGGAGAGCGCCAGCCGGATCTTGTACGCTTCCACGATTTCATCAACGGCCTCGGAATTTCCGTTCATGTGGTGAAGCGTTCGCACGCCGAAGGCGGTATAGACGAGAGGGTCCTGCTTGCTGACCTCTACGCCGGTAAGTCTGGACTCCGATCGCGCCTGTTCGTCCTGAAGCTTTCCGACCGCATCGTTTTTCTGCATCTGCTGCAAAGCCATATGACGAAGGTTTGCGGTCATCATGTTCAACGCGTCCGACCAGTTTTTCGGCAGCGAGTGCTGGTCGTAATTCATGTAGTGATCCAGGAAGGCCCGGACATAGGCCTCCTTCTCGAAGGAGCTGGGAGCCTCGGCGGCTACGACGTTTTGCAATGCGCCAGGCGTAAGCGAGCTACGGATGGAACCGTTTGGGCTCACCACCAGCGCCTCGCCGGTTGGCGACACCTTGATCACGGTAGGCGGCTGCAGACGGACGACTACGAAACCAGCTACTGCAATCAGCGCCACGATGCAGGCAATGACGGAGATGATGATGGCGCGATTGGAAAACGCGCGTAGGGCGCCATCGGCTTCATAAAACTTAGGTGATTCATCATGTAGAGCGGTAGTAGTCATTCGGCGTAATCCTGTCTGGTATTTCGGTTAAATTGCAGTAGCTGAACACTGCCGTCCCGGCTAATGGTCCTGCCCGCTCAGACGGAAGGCGCGGGAGTGTGCGGAGGAGGCATTCGCCCTCCTCCCGATCCAGAGGCATCGCTGCGATACAGAGCCGCGGACGGCACCAGCTGCCCGGCGCTGCCTCCGCCTCCCCCGCCGGCAGCATAGACACCGGCGCCGCCGCCTGGACCTGCACCGCCTCCACCGCCGATCTTGGCGGCCGACGTCGCAAGCTTGGTGGTTTTCGTGACGATTCCCACGATGACGCCTCCGGCAAGAGCAAAGTGGCCGGAGACAAGGGTGTGTGCAGTGAATGGAATGGTGAGCAAGCAGATCGCTAGCGCAATCGAGGTGACAATGATGTACACCTGTTGCGATTGTTGGGAGAGAGTGCTGTTGGTGTTGAGAATGGCGGTCGCGGTGTTCATGTTCAGGGCGACCATGATCGCGCCGAGAATGGCATAAAGAATGGGCCACATCAGCCACTCCCCAACCTTGCTCAGATACGCTGTTGCGTATTTGCCAAGTCCCGAGCTGGGCAGAAGAGCAATGATGATGGGGCCGATCCCCCAGAGAATTGCACCCCAGAATGTGTACCAGAAACAGAAGAACATATAGGCGACGGACTCAATGAAGCTGCAGATAGCAGTAAGCACAGCCATCAGGATCTGGCCGCTGGCTGCATTGAACAGCTGCGTTAGGATTCCGTCCCCGGTGCTTGCGTAGTAGCTCTGCAGCGACTGATTGAAATTGAAGGCGTCGTAAACGTCCGTATTGATGTCCGCTCCGCCCTGCAGGGTGTTGGTCACGGTCGCCATGTCCGTGATCATGGTCTGAAAAAGATTGGTCCAGTTGGTGATTATGTAGGCGACGATGATGTACTTGAGCATGGTGACGGCAGCTGCGCGAAGATTGCCGCCATCGAAGAAGGCCTCGTAGATGCCAATCAGCGCCGTGACCGCCACCAGAGAAATTGCCACGCCCTGGATCGCCGTGCCGATGGGCTTGATGCTGGCGTTGGACAAAATATTCGTGATGGTGCCTTGGTACGAGACGAAGTTGGTGGGTGTTGCCTGCAATAGCATCATGTCCGTCCGCCGGTTATTGAGACGATTTGGAGCCGAGGATTCCGGTGAAAGCACCGGTCGTAGTTGCCTGCGTGGAGGCGCCCAACTTGTAGATCGCGCTCGTGGTTGCAAGCTGGCCGGCTTTCACGCGAAGAAGGTCGGCTTCCGCCAGCTGGCTATAGGCATTGGCTTGCACTAGCCAGGCGTCGGCTTGCACCCCCAAAATGGAGGCTGTTCCGGAAGACGCTGAACTGGCTTGCCCGAGAAGCTGCTGAGCGAGCTCAAGCTCCCGGTCCGAGACCGCATCCATTTGAATGGACCGCTTCATGGCGTCCTGTGCCAGAGCGTCGTTCATGTCGACGATCGTCTGGATCTGCGGCGGAATGTTGGTCGTCGAGGAAGCGCCGTAGGTCGCCGTGTAGTAAGCCGGCACGGTGGATGCTGCATTGGGATTGCCGGAGAGCAGTGCCGTCTCAAATGGCTGGTTTGTCGCGTTCAGGGAGCTGCTGCGCACGGTTTGAACGATCGCCGCCCCGGAGCTGGCCTGCGTCAGCAGCCCCGTTGCCATCTGTTGGGCCTGTTGCAGTTGACTCTGGGGGTATACGGAGTTTTGGATGAAGGAATTGATGGCGGCCGTCTGCGTGTCGATATGGGAGAGCGGCACGCCCAAGCTGGACTGCATCATGCTGTTCAGCTGCTCAACATAGGGAATGAGAACGCTGAGATCCATCTGGGCATGCGCCGCAGCCGGCGAGAACAGAGCGATAAACAAGCCGGCGCCGGCCATCCAGGCGGAGCGCCGAGTGACGGGGTGGGATGCGAACTGCTTCAGTTTGTTCCGTAATGACATGGATTCCTCCTTCAATTCGTGCCCTGTGTCGGGGTCTATTTGTTGGCGTTGTTGGCTGCATTGGCCGAGCTTGTGGCGCTCGAACCCGAGACCAGATAGGTGCTTGCCGGTAGCGGATGGACCATCTGTTGTTTGATCGCTCCGGTCGAGTTCGCCAGCGCAACCGCTTCCAATCTGAGATTGGCTGCCAGGAGCTTGTGGCGGATCGCGGCCGAGTGCAATTCCAAGGCTTTCGCCTGAAGCGCGGCGTGATCCGCATTGCCAGGCGCAACCGCCGCGCCGGAGTCCTCGATGTTATGGGACTGTGAGATGAGGGTGTTTGCCGTGGAATCGGAGGCCGAAGTGAGAGAGAAGGCATCCAGCGCCTGGGAGTCGGACATGTCGGTCACGGTTTGCGTGAACGGTGCGCTACCCGCCGCCGCGATGGGCATACCATAGGTGATCTGAAAAGATGACTGCAATCGGGACGGCAGCACACTCGTTCCCCCTCGTGTGGCAGATTCCAATTGGATGGAGCTGACTGCGGTGGCGCTATTGGTGGGCAGTGCCATCACGCTGGCCATCCACGGCCGGTAGGCGGAGACCGCCGTCGAGATCGACGAGTGTGCCTGGTCAATCAGTGATTGCGGGTAGATCGTGTTGGTCAAGAACTGAACCTGCTGGTTGCTGGTTCCATCGATGTTCGAGGTGAAACCACCGAGCTTGGTCACGGTATTGAAGCAGTCCGTAAAGGCGCTGAATATGTCCGCGTACGCGTTCCTGGCCGGCCACACCAGGAGCAATACAAGGAGCGGCGCGGCTGCGTACGCCAGCCGGCGGAAGTGAGTGGTTTTGATGGGAGATGAACTCATGCGTGTGCCGCCTCCGTCTGTGAACTCATAGCTAAGATTGGTTTGGACTGATAGACCTCTCCCGATGCCTCTTCCGGCAGTTCTGGGAGCGCGGAAATGCCGTTGGGGTACTGCAGCGAGAGCAAATACAGCTGGCCGTACATGGAAAGATCCGGGTGCATACTCCGCCAGTAATCGCGATAGGTCTTCTCGCGCGGCATTGTCGTCATGGTCCAGTACTCAAAGGGCGTGATGCGCACATAGACCATTTGCGTCGTCTCCGGGTTGTCGCCTACGGCCAACAGGAACTGGCTCTGCTTGCCCTTTTCGGTCATGCCAATGCTTTTGACCGCATTACAGACAATCGGATTGAAGTGCAGGAAATGTTCCAACACCTTGGTGTTACCCTTCTGGCGGCCAATGAGGCGCGTCGCCGTGGTCGACAGAATCGCGGCGCCGATGGGTTTGGGACTGTCAGGCGTTCCCGTGAAATCCTCTACCGACTGCGAGACACCCCA
>WNGF01006534.1_pt1 | contig 14407 bp, 14 predicted proteins | sample 5400641 | NCBI WGS metagenome assembly WNGF01 (sample SAMN13153371, study PRJNA577476) | soil metagenome | isolation source: 80 cm soil or saprolite under grassland replicate 2 | place: USA:California | collected 2016-06-15
AACCGCGGGCGCTGCGGCCTGTGGGACTGGGACCTCGCGCGCGGCCGCATCTTCTGGTCCTACTCGATGTTCGACATTCTGGGTCTCGAGCCGCGCGACGATCTCCTCAGCTTCGGCGAGGTCAGCGGGCTGGTGCATCCCGACGACATCAAGCTCTACGAGCTTGCCGGGGAACTCGCCGAGGCGCGGACCAGCGCGATCGATCGCGCCTTCCGCATGCGCCACGCCCGCGGCGAGTGGATCTGGCTGCGGGCGCGCTGCGAGCTCGTGCAGCAGGCGGGCGAAGCGGACGCGCACCTCATCGGCATCGCGGTCGACATCACCGAGCAGAAGCTTCTCGCCGAGACCACGGCGACGGCCAACCTGAGGCTGCGCGACGCCATCGAGTCGATCTCGGAGGCCTTCGTGGTCTGGGATGCCGACAACCGGCTGGTGCTGTGCAACTCGAAATTCCAGAGCCTGCACGGCTTGCCGGATCACGCGGTGGTGCCGGGCACGCCCTTCGACGTCGTGGTGGGTGCCGGCAGCCAGCCGGTGGTGCGCACGCAAATGTCCGATGCGCGCCGCAACGAGAGCGCCCGCACCTTCGAAGCCCGGCTCGAGGATGGCCGCTGGCTGCACATCAGCGAGCGGCGCACCAAGGACGGCGGCTTCGTCTCGGTCGGCACCGACATCACCGCACTCAAGCGCCACGAGGAACGGCTGCTCGAAAGCGAGCGGCGGCTGATGGCCACCGTGGCCGATCTGCGCAACTCGCAGCTCACGCTCGAGCGCCAGGCGCAGCAATTGGCGTTCCTCGCCGAGCAGCACGCCGAGCAGAAGCGACGCGCCGAGGACGCCAGCCAGGCGAAATCGGAATTCCTCGCCAACATGAGCCACGAGCTGCGCACGCCGCTCAACGCCATCATCGGGTTTTCGGAAATCATGGAATCCGGCATGTTCGGCCCGCTCGGCGCCGGGAAATATCACGAATATTGCCGGGACATCCGCGACAGCGGCAATTACCTGCTGGAAGTGATCAACGACATCCTCGACATGTCCAAGATCGAGGCCGGCCGGACGCGGCTCGATCTGGAGGAAGTCGACCTCGCGGCGATCCTCGCCGAGACCATCCGCGTGATATCGACGCGAGCCGAAGCCAAGCGCCTGCTGCTCAAGGTCGAGGTCGGTGCCGAGATCCGGCTGAGAGCCGACCGGCGCGCGCTCAAGCAGATCGTGCTCAATCTGCTGGCCAACGCCGTGAAGTTCACGCCGGAAGGCGGCCGGGTGACGGTGCGCGGCCGCACCAACGCCGGCACGGCGACCATCGCGATCGAGGACAACGGCATCGGCATCCCCAAGGAGGCGCTGAGAAACCTCGGCAGGCCGTTCGAGCAGGTCGAGAGCCAGCTCACCAAGCGCCACAAGGGCTCGGGGCTGGGCCTCGCGATCGCCAAATCGCTGGTCGAGCTCCACGGCGGCGCCATCCGCATCCGCTCGACCCAGGGGGTCGGCACCATCGTGCTGGTGCGCCTGCCGATCGGCGGCAAGGAGAAAACCGGCGCGGGTCGCTCGGAGAGCGCGCCGACAAGCGAGGAGCCCGCCGGCCCGGCGGCGGCGCTGCACTGAACCAGCTCAAACGCGCCGTCCCAAGATCACCGCCTCGCGCCGAGAATCCGCAAGAAGCAGGCGCGGACCTGCTGCTGCGTCTCGGTCAGATGCGCATCGAGCGTCGCGAAATCCGGGAGGTCCGCGGCGCGGGCGAGCAGGCCCAAGAGCCCCGGTCCGGCCTTCGCCGGCTCGAATTTTTGGGTGAGGCAAAGCCGCAGGATTTGCGTGAGGTTCTGATAAAGCCGCACCGCCGGGCGCAGGATTTCCGCATCCTCGGGCGCGAGCACGCCGCGGCGCGCGGCTTTCTCGAGCGCCTTCGCGGTCGAAACGTCGAGAATGTCGGGATGCGCGGCGGCGTGGACGAGCTGCAAATATTGCGCGATGAATTCCACATCGACCAGCCCGCCGCTCGCGTAGCGCAAATCCCAGCGCTCGCCCTCGCCCTTCTCGGCCGCAATGGCGGCGCGCATCTCCAGAATATCCGCAGTGACGGACGCCCGGTCCCGCGGGCGGCCGAGCACGTCGGCGATCACGCGCTCGATGCGCGCGGCAAATTCCGGCGCGGCCGAGACTACGCGCGCGCGGGTCAATGCCATGTGCTCCCAGGTCCAGGCCTCGTTCTCGTGGTAATCGCGAAAGCGCTCGATCTTCGTCGCCACCGGGCCGGAGCGTCCCGACGGCCGAAGCCGCATGTCGACCTGATAGAGCGCGCCGTAATTGGTCTGCGCGGTGAGCGCGCTGATGAGGCGCTGGGTCAGCCGGGCGAAATACTGCATGCCGGCGAGCGGCCGCGACCCGCCGGATTCGGGACGAGCCTCGTCGAAATCGTAGACCAGGATCAGGTCGAGGTCGGATCCGGCCGTCATCTCCCGGCCGCCGAGCTTGCCCATCGCCAGCACCGCGGTCTGCTGCCCCTCGAGCCGGCCGTGCGCCGCCGCAAAATTGTCCGCGACCGCGCGGTGCAGCGCCGCGATCAGCACATCGGCCAAGCGCGCGAACCCCTCCCCCGCCTGCTCGGCGGAAACCGTGCCGGACAGGATGCGGGCGCCGATCAGCACCATCTGCTCCTGTCCGAACATGCGGGCGCGGTCGAGGAAATCCTCATAGGAGCCGGATTGCGCGAGGCTGCGGCCGAGCTGTGCGGCGAGCTGTTCCCCATCCGGCAGAGCACCGAAGAATGCCGGATCGATCAGCCCGTCCATGGCCTGCGGATATTGCGCGACGAGGTCGGCGAGCCGCGGCGCGGTGCCCAGCGTGAGCATCAACAGCGCCAGGAGATCCGGATTGCGCCCCAACAGCGAGATCAGCCGTGCGCCGCCTTGCAGCCCAGCGAGGAAGCGGTCGAAGCTCACGAGCGTACGATCGGGGTCGTCGGCGCGCGACAATTGTAGCAGCAAGTCCGGCGCCAGCTCGGCAAGCCGGCTGCGGGCGAACTCACCCTTGAGCGACGGATAGGCGCCGGAAAACCAGTGGCGCACCGTTGCCGACGCCGCCAGCGGCTGGCGAAAGCCCATCTCGGTGAGCCGGTCGAGGGTCGCCGCATCGTTGGTATCGATCGGGAAGGCAAGCGCGCGCTGGAGCGCCGCGGGCGCCGCTTCGAACAGCCGGGCGTAGCGGCGCTGCACGGCGCGAAGGTGGCCGACCAGCGCGTCCGCGAATGCATCGCGATCGGCAAAGCCGAGAAAGCGGACAAATCGCGCCAGCGCCTCCGGATCCGTGGGCAGCGTCTGGGTCTGCTCGTCCGCTACCATCTGCAGGCGGTGCTCGACCGTGCGCAGGAAGCAATAGGCGGCACGAAGATCGCGGGCCGCCGCGGCGTCGATCCATCCGCCCTGTGCCAGCCGGTCGAGCATCTCGAGCGTCGAGCGACCGCGCAGATCGGGATGCCGGCCTCCGGCGATGAGCTGCTGGGTCTGGACGAAGAACTCGATCTCGCGAATGCCGCCGCGGCCGAGCTTGAGATTGTGGCCTTCGACGGCGATATCGTCGTGACCGCGGTAGGCGTGAACCTGCCGCTTCATGGCGTGGATGTCGGCGATCGCCGCGTAATCGAGATATTTGCGCCAGATGAACGGCGAGAGATCGGCGAGAAAAGCCTCGCCGGCCGCGATGTCGCCGGCGCAAGCGCGCGCCTTGATGAGCGCGGCGCGCTCCCAGTTCTGTCCCGTGCTCTCGTAATAGCTCAGCGCCGCGAGCGTCGAGATCGCGATCTGGGTCGAGGCGGGATCCGGGCGCAAGCGCAGGTCGACCCGGAACACGTAGCCGTCGGCAGTGCGCTCCTGCAGCAGCTTCACCAAGCCGCGGGTCAGGCGTACGTAGAACGGCGCCGGCTCGATCGCCTCATGGAGCGCGGGTGCCGCAGGATCGAACAGCACGATAAGATCCACGTCGCTCGAGTAATTGAGCTCGAACGCGCCCATCTTGCCCATCGCCAACACGAAATAACCGGAACCCTGTTCCGGCCGCGCCGGATCCGGCGGCGCCACCCGGCCGTCGGCTGTCGCGACGCGCAGCAGGAAACGCACCGCGGCGCCGATCGCCGCGTCGGCGAGCTCGGTCAATGCCCGGGTGACGCGCGGGACGGGCCACACCCCGCCGATGTCGGCGAGCGCGATCAGCAAGGCGGCTTTCGCCTTGAGCCGCCGCAGTCGCTGCATGGCCTGCGCTTCGTCTTCTGCCGCCGCAACGCCGGCTGCCGCCTCGGCGAGCAGCGCGGCAAAATGCGTTTCGGGATCGGAATCGAGAATGCGCAACAGCCGCGCCGGATCTTCGGTCGCGAGTTGCCAAAGAAACGGCGACCCCTCCGAAACGCTTTCGACGAGCCGCCTGACCGCAGCGGCTTTCGCCAGCATCTGCCTGAGGGATTTTCCGGCGCCGGTGCGCCCGATGTGCTGCAGCCAGCGGTCCACCCGCTCGCCGGCTTCGCCGGGCGAGCCCAGCTGTGGCGCGCCAACAAGAAGCTGCCGCAACGCGCGCGACGCAGGCGCCGAAGTTTTGGAGGCCGGTTTCGGCAAAGCTTTATTCCGCGCTCACGGGCCGATGCGTGCTGGTAGCCCCGCAGATGTCTCGAATTCATCCGGGGCGCCGTCAAGTGGGTTACGACCAAAGGCCGGCCAGCTTTTCCAGGATGAGCGCGAGGCCGGATGCGAGCAGCAATGCCAGCACGACCTTGCGGAATCCCGCCGGATCGAGGCTTCCGTAAAGCCGCAGGCCGAGCCAGGTGCCGGCCAGCAGCACCGGCAGCCCCAACAGGAAAAGCTCGATGGTCACCGCCGAAATGCTGCCCTGGGCGCCGAGCCAGAGCGCGGTCATGACGAAGATCGCGACCGCAACCGGCTGGTAGACCGCGCGCTGCGCATCGCTCGTCCAGCCGCGCAATCCGCACCAGATCGTCGGCAGGATTCCGCCAAGCCCGGTGCTGCCGCCCAGCACGCCGCTCAGAAAACCTACCCCGGCATCGGCGAGCGCGGGAGCGTTCGTGAAAAGCCTCAACCCGGGTCGAAGGAGGGCGTAGAGGCTGTACGTCACCAGCAGCACACCCACTGCTGCACGCAGCTGGCCGGGCCGCGCCCATTCGAGCACCGCAACTCCGAGCGGAACGCCGAGCGCGCTCCCGGCGAGAAATGGCCACAGCCGACGCCAGTCGAGCGCCCGCCGCAGCTTGAAGACCGCGACGCCCTGCACGATGAGACCGAAGCCGACAATCAAAGCGGCGGTGTCGCTGGGCGAGATCACATGCAGCCAGGCCGCAGCCGCAACGAGCCCAAAAGCAAACCCGGCGAGACCGGCAACGAGTGCGGCCGCAAACGTCGCCAGGAGGAAAATCGAAAGCTCGGACGCGGCAACACCATCCATGGCTCGCTCCATCGAAGCGAGCAGCGCTTGGATGGCGTGCCATCTGACGGGGAGGCTGCGGGTCCCCAGACGACACTAGCATGAGCAAACTCGAAGCGCGCGGGTTAGGGCCATCAACAGCGAAGAAATTCCTGCCGGGTGTTGCGCAATGGGTACATGCTGGCCGCACTGCGGGTGTTACGATCGCTTTCGAGCCTTACAGGTTCGATCGGAAAATATCGGGGGGCATCATGAAGCGTTTGTTTGCGGCGGCGGCCGCGGTCGCCGCCATGGCGGTTTGCGGTGCGGCATCGGCACAATCGAATAGCGACATATTGCAGCGGCTCGAGGCGCTGGAGAAGAGCAACACGGATTTGAAAAAAGAAAATGCCGCGTTGCGCGACCGCGTGCGGCATATCGAATCCGGAAAGCAGGCGGCGTCTGCTGCGCTGACCGCGCCATCCGCTTCGGGATCATCCGCGACGAAACCGACGTCCGGTTACGCCGCAGCGTCGATGGCGCCGGTCTACAAGGCGATGCCGATGGCGATCCCGGCGGGCTTCAGCTGGACCGGGTTTTACATAGGCGCGCACGGCGGATTTGCGTGGGCGCGCGCGACCGGGCCCGACCTGCATATCGACCAGCATGGCGGCTTCGGCGGCATTCAAGCGGGAGTGAATTACCAGTTCTGGGATCATTGGGTGCTTGGAATCGAGCATGATGCGTCATTCGGGAATATCAAAGGCAGCACCGGACTATCCTGCGGAAATCCCAACGAGTGCGGCACCAAAGGAACGGTCGCCGTCACAATCGATGCCTTCGGCAGCTTCCGCGAACGCGTCGGCTACGCGTGGGATCGTGTGCTGATATACCAAACGGCCGGGGTTGCCTGGGCCCATGCCAAGCCGCATATCGTCGTTACCTCGTGCTCCGATGGTGATAATAATAACTGCACACCGGGGGCTTTCGACGACCGTCGGCTGATGACCGGTCTTGCCGCCGGCGGCGGGATCGAAGTGGCAGCAACGTCGAACCTGACGTTCAAAGTCGAATACCTCTTCCTGGACTTTCCGGACAAGAATTTCCTGGCCGGCACGAACCAAAAAAGCCCAGCCGATGAGCAGATCCACACCGTCAGGGCCGGCGTGAACTGGCTGTTCCACTGAATGCCCGGGCGCAAACGAGCGGCTCCGGGAAAGGGACGGCCCAGGAGATAATCGCGTCCCGCTCACGGTCGGTTGATCGGGTCGGGCCAACGGCCCGGAGAAACCTGTATATTGGGCCTGCGCACCCTCCGGGGCCGGCCCCATGAAGCTTGCTCGCGCGCTGTCCATTGCCGATCGGCTGATCGCAGAGCTGCTGCGACTGGCCGGCTGGCTGGTGCTGCCGATCGTCGTGCTCCTGTTCCTGCAATGGCCGCTGCGTGACATTTTTCGCCTCTACTCGCGCGAGGCCAACGATCTGGGCCAATGGATCTTCGCGATCTATGTCGCGGCCAGCGTCACCTGCGCGACCCGCGCCGGCACCCATCTCGGCACCGATGCCGTAGCCCGCTTCTATCCGGCAAGGCTGCGCCGCGTGCTGGTGCGGGTCGGGGCCGCCCTGTTGGTACCGTGGGCGCTGTTCGCTCTCATCGGCGGCAAGGACATCGTGCTCAACTCGATCCGCGGTCTCGAAACGTTTCCGGACACCAATAATCCCGGTTATTTCCTGATCAAAACCGCGTTGTGGATCTTGGCCGGCCTGATGCTCGCGCAGGCCGCGATCGACCTCGCGCAGCCGCGCCGAAACCAATGATACCGGCTGCGGGCCTGGGTCTTCTCATCCTCGTCGCGCTCGGGATCGTGTTCACCGGGCTGCCGGCGTTCGTGATCCTCATCGCGGCGGCGACGATCGGCGCGGCGCTGGGCGTGCTGACCGATACCGTGCCGCTTTCGTTGCTCACCGCACTCACCTCGCGACTGATCAACCTGCTCGAGAACGACCTGCTGCAGGCGCTGCCGCTCTACGTGATGATGGGGCTGCTGCTCGACCGCCTGCCGGTCGCCGACGCGCTCTATCGCGCCGGGCTTTCGGTGCTGCCGCGGCGGCCTTCCGCCCCGCTCGTCTCCGGCATGGCGCTGGGCGCCCTGCTCGGCCCGATGAACGGTTCGGTCGGCGCCAGCGTGCTGGCACTCTCGCGCGTGGTTGCGCCGCGGCTCGCCGAGAGCGGCGTGCCCAAACCGACGCAATTCGCCGCGGTCGCGGTGGCGAGCACGCTGGGCGTGGTGATCCCGCCCTCGCTGGTGCTGATCCTGCTCGGCGATGCCATGCTCTCGGCCCATACCATCGCGGTCACTTCCACCGGCCGCGCCGACCGCGTGATCAACACCCAGGACGTTTTCCACGGCGCGCTGGTCCCGGCCGCGATTTTTCTCGTGCTCTGCCTCGCGCTGTCGTGGCGAGCCGGGCGCCGCATTCCGGCAAGCGCTGCCGGCCCGCCGGTCAAATTGAGCGGCAAGCAGGCCATTCTGGCGGCGATCACGCTGGTCGCGCTGCTCACACTCTTGGGCGGCGTCGCGACCGGCTATTTCTACGCGGTGGAGGCGGCGGCGATGGGCGCATTTGTTCTGCTCAGCGCCGGCTTCATCACCGGAGCCTTGCGCGGCGCGGTGCTGCGGGGCGTTCTCCATGATGCCCTCGCCATCACCGGTGCCTTGTTCGCGCTGCTCATCGCTGCCACGACTTTGACGCTGGTGTTGCGGCTGCTGGGCACCGACCGCCTGGTAAGCGACTGGATCACCGCCATTCCCGCCGGCGAGTTCGCAGTGGTCGCGATCGTGCTCGGCGCGATCGGGCTCACCGCCTTCGTGCTCGACGCGTTCGAGATCATCTTCGTCATCGTCCCGATCGCGGTGCCGCCGCTGCTGATCCGCGTCGCCGATGCCCGCTGGGTCTCCGTGCTCGTGCTGCTGACCTTGCAGACCAGCTTCCTGCTGCCACCGTTCGGCTATGCTTTGATGATGGCGCGCGGCACGTTGCGCCAGACCCTGGAGTTCCGCGACATCCTCCGCGCGCTGCTGCCGTTCCTGATCGCGCAATGGACGGTGCTCGCCGCGGTGCTGCTGTTCCCCCAGCTCGTCCACGTCGGCGAGACCGCCGGGGAAGCGAGCCGCACCCCCGCCACCCCGATGAGCGACCAAGAGCTCCAGCGGCGGCTCCAGCAGATGCTGCCGCCCCCGCCGGAGTTCGAGCCCAAGGGGCGTTGACCAAGCGCCCCGGTCGCGGCCGTTGTGCAGCAAAATTCCTGTTGGTCGTGCGGGTTGGCCGAAGCTTTGCATCCGGAGCGTGATAGGCTTCGGGTTGCCGTCCCATTTTGGACACAACCGTGCGCAGGATGGCACGTGCGAAACGGGGGATTCGGCGGTGGGGACGCTGACGCGCGCGATTGCGGTTCTGCTGGTGCTCGGGCTTTCGGGGTGCAGTGCGCCCACGACCCGGTCTTCGGGCAGCTACGCGCACCATCACCGCAGTTATGAGACCGCCAGACCCGCCGCCTCGGCGCGCGAACACGTTGCCAGCCTCGAAGGCGGATCGCGCGGAATGGCGAGCTTCTATTCCGGCCGCTCGGCAACCGGTGAGCGGGTCGGCTCGAATGCGCTCACCGCCGCGCACCGGACGCTGCCGTTCGGGACCAAGGTGCGGGTCACCAATCTCAAGAACGGCCAATCGGTTACGGTGCGGATCAACGACCGCGGTCCCTTCGTGCACAACCGGTCGATCGATTTGTCAGACGGCGCCGCCGGCGTCATCGGCATGAAGGGCGCCGGCATCGCTCCGGTGCGGATGGAAGTGGTCCGCTGATTGCGCCGTGCCCGGAGTTCCGGGCAATGCCGCCGGATTTTTGTCCCATCATCTCCGGTTCGATTGGCGCCGCATCGCGAGCCGCCCGAGGTCGGCAAACCGCGCCGCCCGCGCGCCTAATACCCGCGCGCCGTCGCATCGCGGTCGAACAGCATCACAATCGGCACCGGCCTGGAGGATTGGGGGGAGCGAACTTCACCTTGGTCCGCGAGGAGCCCATAGCGCTCACAAATCTCGTCGATCGCCATTCGGTCTGGAACGCTCGGCAGTGCGGACATGTCGCAGGTGGAAAGAATGTCCTGAACCAGCGCGCAGAATGCATCGAATTCCAACCGGCCGATGCCGTAGCAGACCATGAGCAGCGGCGGGTTCTTCATCGTGAATATGGACCGCCGCGGCGTCGCGGTTGCCGTGAGGGTCACCAGCGATTTTTGCGGCTCCTTTTCGCCCGGCGACAAGGTCGGGGCCAACCAATATTCGATCGCTTGTTGTCCGGGGACGACCGCAGCACAGTAGATCTTGCCGTCGAGCCTGTTCTTCGCCTCGATCACCACGCCGGACATTTCACGCTCCGGCAGCCTGGAGCGGGTGCGGACGATATGGCCGAGCAGCCGGCGCGCCGGGCCCGCTCACCGATCAAAGCTCCCTTTTTGCCAGCCTCACGCTTCGCGAAAAATCCTTGATCGCACGTTGTGCCTGGTCGAGTTCCTTGAGAAACGTATCCTGACGGTACCACAGGGTCGCCCCGCAGCCCTCGCAGCGGAGCTGCGTGTTGGCTTTGAGCCATGCGATCGGCTTCAGCGTTCGCTGCCCGCAGCGCGGGCAGCCGACCGGCCAATCGTCCGTGTCGTCGAGCATCCGGATTCTCGAGTCTCGCGGCGGCACGCCTGTACGCGGGTCGGACCGGTGCCCACCGCCGGTCCGAGGATATTACGGGAATTATCGAAAGACGACAGATCGGCGATGCTGGCTCGCACTTCGTCAACAGGCTAATATCGGCTCACGGGTAGCGACGGACGATGCGTGCGATCGATTCGGTCGAGGAGGCGTGCGATGGCAAGTTATTGCATCGGTGATCTCAGCCGCCGTGAAATCCTGAAAATGACCGGCATGCTCGCCGGCCTTGGCATTCTCTCGTCGGCCAGGTTCGCCTGGGCCGAAGCCCTGTTGCGCCGCACCCCTGGCCAAGTCCTCGGGCCGTTTTACCCGGTCACGAAAATCTGGGCCAGGACTGCGGACTTGACGAAGCCCCCTGGCGCGTCGGGCCAGGCGAGCGGACAAGTGCTCCACGTGACCGGGCGGGTGCTGGACCTTTCCGGCGCGCCGCTGCGGGACGCGCAGATCGAGATCTGGCAGGCCAACACCTATGGCCGCTACCGGCACCCGAACGACAACAATCCGGCGCCGCTCGATCCGAACTTCAACGGAGCGGCCGTGCTCACAACGGACGCGGAAGGCCGCTATGGTTTCAAGACGATCAAGCCTGGCGCCTATCCTGCCGGGCCAAACACGATTCGGCCTCCTCATATTCATTTCCAAGTGACGGGCCGCGAGGACCGATTGGTGACGCAGCTCTACTTCGAGAACGAGCCCTATAATGACACCGATCGCCTGCTCAACAGCGCCGAGCGCAAGGAGCTGCTCATCGCCAAGCTGTTGTCGCCGCCTCCCGAACTGGAGCCCGACTCCAAGCTCGCGACCTTCGACATCGTGCTGTTTGGAGGATGAGCGGCATCGATCCCAAGGGCTATAGATCGCGCCTGCCATTTCCTTCCGCCCATTTCCGTGAAATAGTTTGACGATGGGGGGAACCGCGACGAAGCACGTCCGACAGACTGCGAACCGGTATGGCGGCGGTGGTTCCTGCCCGCGTGCGGTTGAGCGCTGCGATGGCTGAGGAGCGACCGTATAGCCTGTTGATCCGTCTCGGCGTGATCCTGGCGCCGATCCTGGCGGGGGTCTTGCTCTGGTCGTACTATCATCCCCCGGTGTCGGTGTTCTCGCGCAAGCCCGCAGCAGCGGTGCCCGCTTCGGTGACCACACGCGCCCCCAACGCTTCCGAGCTGGCTGCCGAGCCGGCTGACCCAGTTGCGAGCCCGGGCGCGGCTGCCGCCGCCGTAGCGGCACCGGCAAGCTCCGCCGAACCCGGCGGCGCCAATTCCGCGCTCCGGCCCGTTGCGGCCAGCAGCGAGAAGGCAGCGACGCAAAGCGATCCGGCTGCGAACACCCCCGCCCCCGCCCCGGCGCTCTCAGGCTCGAGGCAGCAACCGGCGCCCGAGCGTCCGAAGGCGCGGGACACTCGCAAACAGGAAGCGGCTTCGGCACACAAGACGATCCAGAAATTGGACAAGGAAATCGATCGCAAGCTCAGCATTTGCAGCGGCTGCTGAGCCGACGTTTCCCGATCTCCGGCAGCGCGTGGACAGGAATTGCCCGACGCGAAATTCTGCCTTTCATCTGCAATCAAGTAAAGACGCGATCGCCGCGTTCATCGATGATCTGCTTGCCCTTGGAAATCGAGAACGCGATCGCATCGTCCCTGCTCTCATGGGTCTCCGCCCGAATGAACCGGTGCTCCTTGACGCCTTCCGGATCATCTTTCTCGATCACTCCCGCGGTTTGATAGCGTCCGCTCGTTCGATACGGGGTCGGGCGGATGCGATAACCGCCGTATTCGACAGCAGGTGCCGCCGGCTCGCGGGATTGGCTCTCGCCTCCTCCGCCGAAGAGGCGGCTCAATGCCGTTTTCAGGTTCGAGAACATCGCCCGGTTCCTCACTCTCCAGATTCTCGCCACGCGTATTCTTGCCGCGGGCCGACGCATTCTATCATGGCCCGCCATCATGGCCCGCCGGCGCTGTCGCTCCCCTGGGCGGGCCCGGCCGCCTACAATTCCAAACCCTCCAACAAGTGCTGCGGAGTGACCAGCGTGGATCCATCCGCGATCCCATCGACGCGCGCCGGGCGGAAGCGACGCTGGAAGGCCTGCACCACCTGTTGCGTCGGCAGATCGTATCTGCCGGGTCGGGCACGCCCCTTGTTTTTTCGTTGCGAGAACCACGGCGCAAGATCAAAGGTCGCGATCCTTCAAATGCGCGAGAGCCCGCGCCGCTCGATGAAACTCGTCAGCATGCGATGCGGCTCGTCGCCGGAAAAGCTCGCGCGAAAGCTCGTGATGCCGGATTGGATCGCGGCATCGAGCGGAAGCCGCTCCCACTCCCGCATCAGCGCTTTCTGGAGGCGAACCGCATTGGCCCCCGCTGCCAGAATGGCATCGATCCAAGCCTCGACCGCCCGATCGAGCCCGGCTCGAGCGACGACCTTTTCGATGAGCCCGATTTCGAGCGCCTCGGCGGCGCCGATGTTCTCCCCGAGCAGCACCAGCCGGGCGGTCTGGCCCCAGCCGATGAGCCGCGGCAGCAAAGCCGCCTCGATGACCGAGGGCATGCCGACCTTCACTTCCGGCATGCCGAACACGGCGGCATCGGACGCGACGCGCAGATCGCAGGCCGCCGCGAGTTCCACCCCCGCGCCCAGACAATAGCCATTGATCCGGGCGATGACCGGCACCGGGATGGCGCGGATCGCCGCAATGGCGTGATGCAGCTCGGTGATGAACGCCTCCGCGTGCGCCGCATCCAGCCCCGCCATCGTGTCGATGTCGGCGCCCCCGATGAACGCGCGGTCACCGGCGCCGGTGACGATGGCGGCGCGCAAGTTCGCGTCCTCGGAAAGGCCCATTGCGGCGGCCGTCAACGCGCGGATCGTCGCCGGGTCGAGCGCATTCAGCTTGGCGGGGCGCTCGATCGTGAGCTGCGCGACGCGGCCGCGGCCATCGCGATCGAGAATGCGCGTTGAGACCAGATCTGCTCCCATTGACATCGCAAGCCCTCGTGCCGGCATTCTGTGGCAGCGCCCCTAGGCTATCGAGGAAGGCTCGCAATGCAATGCGGCGGGCGACGGGCAATCGCTCGAGGGCCGATCCGCGTTGCGAGGCTCAGCCGTAATGCTCGCCCGAGGATCGCCGGGACGGGCGGTAGGAATTACAAGGACGCAGCATGCGCGATGCGAAGGTTGGTAGCTTTGGAAAGCGATTGCGAATTGGGAGGTATTCATGCCCGTGAACAAGGCACATGACGAGTTCTACATGCTCGATCTGGAAGGCGGGTGGGAGGTTCTCGGCGGCTATCCGTCCGGCATCCAGCAAAAGATCCTGTCGGGAGTGCTGGACGAAACCAACAAGCGGGGCAGCCGCACGCGCCTGCTGCGCATCGGTCCGGGCGTTTTCACGCCCCAGCCGTTCGTGCACGATTATTGGGAAGAAGTATTCCTGGTCGCGGGAGACCTCACCGTCGGCAACGACGCGAACGGCAAGGGCGGAACCAAATTCGAGCCGTTCACCTACGCGTGCCGCCCGCCGGGCGCGCACCACGGCCCGTTCCGCTCGGATCGCGGCTGCCTCATCTACGAGATCCACTATTACGACCCGCCGTGACGGCCGGCGGATACGCCCAGGGCCAATGGCCCTGGGCGACGGCAAGCTTCAGGCGTGGATCACCAGCCCCAGCGCGGCCCTACGCCGATTCCGATGCCGATCCCGGGCCCATAAATCCCGACCCCGGGTCCGTAATACCCGCCGTAGTAACCGGGGTAGCCGGAATACGGGGAGCCGTAGTAGCCGCCGTAATACCCCCGCTCAACGCAAACCCGCCGGCATCCGGGGCACGGCCGCCGGCAGACGAGGACGACCGCTTCGCTCAGACTGGTCTCCGCGGCAGCGGCGCGAACTGCGGAGGCGCCGCCCGTCGTCATGGCCTGGGCGCCGCCGATCGCCAGAAAGGACACCGCCGCCGTGATCGCCGCCGACGCCGCGGTCGTCAGAATCAATTTTCGCATGGCATTTCTCCCTTAGGTGGACAGTCGGTCGCAGGAAGCCAACCGCCGGAAGCGGTCGGGCAAACACGAAGGCGACCAGCACCACGGCGAGCACCGCAAGCGCCTGCTTGAGCAGCAGCCAGTCGGTGATCGCGTCCTCCGGAACCATCGCCAGGACGCGGGCCTCGGCGGCGGGGGTTGCCCGCATTTCGCGTCCCCACAGGACACATGAATCATGACGGTCTGGGCAATCAGGACCACGACGA
>WNGF01006535.1_pt1 | contig 14407 bp, 13 predicted proteins | sample 5400641 | NCBI WGS metagenome assembly WNGF01 (sample SAMN13153371, study PRJNA577476) | soil metagenome | isolation source: 80 cm soil or saprolite under grassland replicate 2 | place: USA:California | collected 2016-06-15
CGAGCGCACCCTGAGGCCCGGCTTCTGTCGAAAATTCGCGCGCCGGCGCTCGAGGAGCGCCGCCCCGTCGAGCGGTCCCGCGCGAGCAGAGCGCGGGAGATTCACGGGATTCACCGCCGTGTCGTCGGGCTCCGCCCGGTCGTCCATACGAGGCTCCTGAACGCCTCGCCGGCGGCTCAGAAGGGCATACATGCGAGGCCGCGCCCGACGGCCGCGCGCGCGGCGTCCTCCCGTACGTTGAGCGTGCGGCCGAGGGCGCCGTACCTCCGCCGATGGGCCATTTGAAGATGCCGGCTACGGAAAGACGATGCCTTGCTCGCCGACGCGATACTCGGCGATCTCATCACTCATGGCGCTCCCGCGGTGCTTGACGACGCACAGGAAGCGGCCGATGCGGTTGCCGACCCGCTCGCTCCCCATGACCAGGATGGTGTTGGCGACGGCGCCGATGTCCCCCGTCGCCACCTTGCGGGCGATGAGGTGCTCGAGCTGGGTCTCCTCGGTCGTGACCAGGAGCAGCGTGGTCACCGCCGCGTGGTCGTAGCGATGGGCGTCGATGAACGCGCGGTGCCGCCACACCGGCAGACAGATCTCCATGCCCAGGGTCTCGCTGTCCCGATGGATGACCTTCCGGTACAGCTCGTCCACGATGAACGGCTGGATGTACTCGGCAGGCACGTCCATCGGCTCTATCCCGTCCACGACGACGCGCCGGCTCCCCGCCCCCATGTGGAAGTAGACGAAGGGACGCACCGTGTACAGGACGTGGTTGTACATCGCCTTCCAGTTCCAGTCGAACTCCACGCCGTCGCCCGTGGACACCTGGTAGTCCCGGAGCCTGCCGATCCACGGAAACGCGTCGCAGTAGAAGGCTTCCATCTGACCGTCCGGCGGGTACGGGTCCGCCATGGGCGTGACCGCGTGGGTCCAGCGTCCGAGCCGCCAGCCGTAGAGGCGAGCGGCGTACTCCCGGTGCTGCTGGGAGTCCCCGCGCGCATTCATGTCGAAGAGGAGGCCGGGGGCGCCGTCCTGCCGGCGCCCGTGGTGGGCGAAGAGCAGCCCCAGATGGGTCTTCCCGATGCCGGTGGCGCCGTACGCGACCGTCAAGGTCCCGGGCAAGAGCCCACCGCCGAGCATGCGATCCAGCCGGTCCAGGCCCGTGGAGACGCGTGTCGTCACAGGGTCGAATTCTATCGGCGCCCGATGGAGGCGGTCAAGCTCCGGTCAAGCCAATTGACCCACCACGGCTTCCTTGACACGCTCGTGATTCGGGACATACGCTCTCCCTATGCCGCGCGGAGTGGTCTGGTACCTGGCGGGTTCCCCGGTGATGCCGCTTCTCTCCGGTCTTCCGCGCGACCTGGAGCCGCGGCCTCTGCCCGCTCGGGACACAACCGCCACCGGCCCCGAGGAAGGCGCTGTCCTCGTCGTGGACCTGGGCGGCGGGGACTCGGGGGCGGTGGCCGACGCCGCCGCCCGTCTCTGGGGCGTGCCCATCGTGGCCCTGGTGGACGCGGCCGCTCAGGACGCCCCGCCCCAGGCCTGCTATGCCTACCTCACGAAGCCGGTCACGCCTTTCATCCTGGCCACGGCCCTTCGCAATGCCGGCGAGCACGCGCGCCTCGGCCGAGAAGCGGGAGAAGCGCGACGGCAACTCGAGGAGCTCAACGCGATCGGTGTGCGGCTCTCGGCCGAGCGGGACACCGACGCGCTGCTCGAGCTGATCCTCACCAAGGCGCGCGAGATCACGCGCAGCGACGCCGGCTCCCTGTATCTGGTGGAGGAGTCGGAGGACGGTCCACGCCGGTTGCGCTTCAAGCTGGCCCAGAACGACAGCGTGACGGTGCCGTTCACCGAGTTCACGCTGCCCATCAGCGCGGACAGCGTGGCGGGCCACGTCGCCCTGTCCGGCGAGACGGTGCATCTGGACGATGCGTACGTCCTGCCGGCGGGCGCGCGCTTCCGCATCAACCGCGACTTCGACCAGCGGGTCGGCTATCGGACCAAGTCGATGCTCGTGGTCGCCATGCGAACGCCGCCCGGCGAGACCATCGGCGTCCTGCAGCTCATCAACTGCAAGCGCGAGAGCACCCGGCGCCTCGCCTCCCCGGAGACGGCCGAACGCGAGGTGGTGCCCTATCCGGCGCGCTTCCGGGACCTGGCCGCCTCCCTGGCCTCCCAGGCGGCGGTCGCTCTCGAGAACAGCCGGCTCTACCAGAGCATCCAGACGCTGTTCGAGGGCTTCGTGCGCGCGTCCGTGACCGCCATCGAGTCGCGCGATCCGACGACCTCCGGCCACTCCTTCCGCGTGGCCGACTTCACGGTGGCCCTGGCGACCGCCGTGGACCGCGCCGATCATGGCCCCTTCCATCATGTGCGCTTCGCCCCCGACCAGATGAAGGAGATCCGCTACGCCTCCCTGCTCCACGACTTCGGCAAGGTCGGCGTGAGAGAGGAGTTGCTGGTCAAGGCCAAGAAGTTCCAGCCCTGGCACCTCGAGCTGGTCAGGCTCAGAGGGGCGATCATCAAGCGCGGGCTCGAGCTCAAGTACGCGCGGCGCAAGCTGGATCATCTCCTGCGCGAGGGCCGCGAGGGCTTCGTCGAGGCCGCGGCCGGATGGGACGCCGAGCTCCTCGCGGTGAGCGAGGAGATCGAGCAGCATCTCAAGGCGGTGGCGGCGGCCAACGAGCCCGCGGTCATGGCCGAAGACTTTGCCGCGAGCATCCAGGACCTCGCGACGCGAGCCTTCGTCGATCACCTCGGGGACAGTCACACCGTGGTCACCCCCGAGGAGGCGCGCATCCTCTCCATTCCGCGCGGCAGCCTCACCGAGGACGAGTACCGGCAGATCCAATCGCACGTCGTGCACACGTTCCAGTTCCTGAGCCTGATCCCCTGGACCAGGGAACTCTCCCGCGTGCCGGAGATCGCGCGCGCCCACCACGAGAAGCTCGACGGATCGGGCTACCCCGAGGGGCGGCGCGGCGCCGAGATCCCCATCCAGAGCCGGATGATGACCATCTCGGACATCTTCGACGCGCTCACCGCCACCGACCGGCCGTACAAGCGGGCCGTCTCGGTCGAGCGCGCGCTGGACATCCTGAACCACGAGCGCCGGTCGGGCACCATCGATCCCGCCTTGCTCGACCTCTTCATCGCCATCAAGCCCTGGCCGCCCCGCGGCGCGCGCTGAGCGGCGGCGAAGACCGGGCGGTTCAGGCCCACCGCGGCGAGCGCGGCTGCTTCGCCGTCAGCTCCCCAGCAGCGACACGAGCACTCCCCAGGACGCCGCCGCGAGCAGCATCGCCACTGCCGCGAGCCAATCGGCCGCGCGAGACCTCTCCATGTGTTGAGCTATCCGGCCAGAAAAAAAGACGCGACCGCCCTCGACCCTGACCGCGGGCTTCCTCGACCGCTGCCGGCGGGACCGCTCGCGCCGCCTGCCCGCGCGGCAGCCGGCGCAAGCGGCCCGGCGGCCGTGTGTGCTCCTCGTCGTCGCCATGACCATGACTCTCCTCCTCACCTGCAACTGCTCCCTCACAGGCTCCGCAGCACGCCGATCACCTTGCCGAGAACGCGGAAGTCAGGCCGGTCCGGCCCCACCACGATGGGCTTCATCGTGGGATGCTCGGGCCTGAGCACCACGGCATCCCTGTCGCGGGCAAACCGCTTCACCGTGGCTTCCCCGTCCAGCAGCGCCGCGACGATGTCCCCGGGGCTCGCCGTCTCCTGCTTGCGCACCAGCACGAGATCCCCGTCGACGATGTGCGCGCCGACCATGCTCTCACCCCGCACCCGTAGCGCGAAGACATCCTCCCCGTGGGCTCCCAGCCATGCCGGGCGCAAGGGGATGCTGTCCTCGCGGTTCTCGACGGCCAGGATGGGCGACCCGGCGGCGATCCGACCGAGCACCGGAATCTCGTCGCGTCCCTGCCGATGGCCGGATCGCCGCCCCGGGAGGACCAGAGTGCGCGAGGCCCGCTTGGTGGTGGCCCGTCGCTCCAGCATCCCCTTGCGTTCGAGCGCTTTCAGGTGGTCGAAGGCCGCCCGCGCCGTGAAACCGAACCGCTCTCCGATTTCCCGGACGGCCGGGGGCACCCCGTGACGCTCGGAAAAGATCCGCACGAACTCCAGGATCTCGCGCTGACGCGACGTCATCTCTTTCATCCGCGGCCTGTGCCCTCCAGGATTGCACACGCCATCCGGCGCGTGGGGCCACGCTTCCCGTTCGAGCGCCGATTTCGGAGAGGCTCCTCCGATTAAGCTCAACAGGATGATAGTCAACATCCGTTGAGTTTGCCAAGCAAAAAAAATCAGGCAGGCTCCCAGGGCTCGCAGACGGGGCAGGCGGCCAGCCCCTGATCCCGGGCGTCGGCCACACGCTTGAAGTACACGCGCTCCGCCTCGGCTATGCGCTTGACCCAGCCGCAGTCCCGGGTGTGGAAGAGCTTGGCGCCCCGCTGGGCCAGATAGGGCTCGCCCACCGGCGCCACTGCCTCGGTGGCGGCGCTCTCCACGCCATGCGGGTCGAGCGCTGCGTCCAGCGGCGCTCCGCCTTCACCCGTGCCGCCGGCGGTAGCGGGTTCCGCGGGCGTGCTCTGCAGCGGCGATGCCGGTAGCGGATCGGTCTCGTTCATCTGCAGATTGGTCTCGATCGTAGACCGGAACTCATCGCTCGCCCGCCTGAACTCGCGCATGGCCCGGCCCAGCGACCGGCCGAGCTGCGGCAGGTTCTTCGGGCCGAAGACGATGAGGGCGATGACGAAGATGACGACCAGCTCTTGGAGGCCGATGTCAAACATCGAGGAGCTCGCTCACGCCCCCGATCATACCACCTCGAGTGGGAGCGCACGACGCGCGTCGAGCGGGCGACACGTCCCCGAGCACGGGTCTGTGGACGTCGGCCGAGCGGTCAGATACGCGCGGTTCGCGCGCCGGCTTTGCCGGCGCCGTCGAATCGAGGAGGAGGGTCTGGGACGGGCCCGGCAGCGAGGCCCCAAACGGTCCCGCTGGGCTCTTGCCGGCGCAATCGAAGGCCTTCGGGGGAGGTTCGGATGGGGCGACGCCCGCTTCCAAGTTCAAAATGTCCCGCCGCCACCTCCGCCCATTCCCCCGCCGGAGGAACCTCCGGACAACCCGCTCCCTCCGCTCCATCCGCCGCCCGCTGCGCCCCGGCGGGTGGTCAGGATGGCTTCTTCGGCCCGGCGCCCGAAGGTCGTGACCGCGCGGTGGTACCCGGCGAGCGAGAAGCTGTCTCCGCTCTCGAACCAGCTCGGCTTGTCCACGACGAGACCATCCCAGTTGAAGATCCACCGCTCCGTCACACCGAGAGCCATGGCCCAGGGAAGCCATCGGTGAAGCGTGTCCGGCGGCAAGCGCTCGAGCCGGTCCTTCTCGGCGCGCTCGAGGAACTCCTGGAAGCCACGGACCCGGACCAGCGCCTGCGCGCCCCGCCAGGTCCTGCGCGGCATCAGCGGGGCGAAGACGGCGATGACGAGGCCGCTGAGGGCGAGCCCGAGCGCCAGGGAGCCGCCCAGCCACGGAAAGCTCCCGGTCGGCCGGACGAAGAGCGCACCCGCCGCGACGAGGATGGCCAGGCCCAGGCCCAGCCAGAGCCTGCGCACCTTGTCCGGGGACACCGGGAAGAGGCGGTTGCGCACCATCGTGTGGTAGATCGCATCGCGGATCGGGGGGAACACGTTGTCGTAGTCCCGGCGCGCCTCGGACAGCAGCCGCATGTTCAGCGTCCAGTCGGAGTCGAAGAGCCTGGCGAGCACGAAGAGCTCGAAGGGCCGCACGGCGGGATCGCCCATGACGGGTCGCAGCCGGCGAAACAGGAAGTCCGGCTCCCCGTCGGCCCGCGTGACCTGCTCGATCCGGAGATAGCCGCGCACCGCCAGGTCCACCATGGTCGCGATGACGTCCCGCGGATGCGCGCGCTCGTCCAGCAGGGTGCCCGCCTCGGCGGGCGCCAGATCCTCGGGCGGGGCGTACTCGGGCTTGATCGACCGGTTGGTCGTGGGATCTCGCCCGTAGCGCCACCAGGCGAGGAGCACGAGGGCCAATGTGATCGGCGGCAGGCCGAGCGGCCAGTTGTCCTCGACGAGCCACGCGAGCTCCTCGGCGCGCCCGGGCCGTCCGATGCTTCCCGGCGGCCAGGCGACGGCGATGGTCAAGCCCTCGCGAGGACGGAGCGGGCGACTCGTCCTCACGGTCAGGAAATTGGCGGCGCGCTCCTCCGTGTACTCCGCTCCCGCGCCGCCGGCGAGCCCGGTGTAGGCGATGGAGCGGACGGCGTCGAGCGGCGTCGGCGAGACGACCACCGCCTCGGCCTCGCGGATCGGCGTGTCCCACTCGTTGCCCGTGACATTCCAGTAGAGCTCCGGGTGATCGTCCACCGTGAAGATGCCGCGCCGGACGCGATAGGCGATGGTGACCGTCTTCGTGGTGTCGACCGCGCCCGGCACCCACGCCTTGATCCTGACCGAGGCGCCGTGGTACGAGACCTCCGCGCGCAGCGGCTGGAAGCTCTCGTCGAAGACTCCGATGGCCTCGAGCCGGAGCGCCCAGTCGAAGCCGCCGCGCGGGTAGCGGACCGGGATGGTGCGGTAGATGCCCTCGTGCCGGCCGCGGAACCGGAAGGTGATCGCCTCGCGGACGGCGAGGCTCCCGCCCGAGCCGACCTCGAGGGTGACGGCGAAGCGGTCGAGTGAGAAGCTTCTCGGCTGGGCCCGCGCGGGGACGACGGCGAGGAGGAGGACGGCGGCGAGCGCGACCGGCAGCAGCGGGAGCCGCCGTCGCCTGATGGCTCAGCTCCCGAAGGAGACGCGCGGCGGCTGCCGGTCCTCCGGACGGTCCAGCTCGAAATACCCTCGCTTCTCGAAGCGGAAGGAGGAGGCGATGAAGTTCGACGGGAAGGTGTCGACGGCGGTGTTGAGATCACGCACGACGGCGTTGTAGTAGCGCCGCGAGTTCTGGATGCTGTCCTCGATCTCGCCGAGCGATTTCTGGAGCGACTGGAAGTTCTCGCTGGCCTTGAGATCAGGGTACGCCTCGGCCAGCGCGAAGAGCTGGCGGAGCGCATCGCTGAGCTGGCCCTCCGCCCGGGCCCGGGCGTCGGGCGTCGCCGCCGTGACGGCCGCGCCTCGCGCGCGCACGACCGTCTCGAACGTCCCCCGCTCGTGCGCCGCGTAGCCTTTCACGGTCTCGACCAGGTTCGGGACCAGGTCGGTGCGCCGCTTGAGCTGGACGTCCATGTCCGACCACGCCTCCGCGGAGCGCTGGGTGAGCCCCACCAGGCGGTTGTACCCGGCGATGGCGAAGACCAGGCCGAGCCCGACCACGACCAGGAAGATCACCAAGCCAAGAGTCATCGCTCACCCTCCCGGGGCCATGATACCGGCACCGCCGCGCCCCCCCATCAAACTAATTGCGCTCGACCAGCCTCGCGTTCACGCGCGGTCGTTCGCGGCGAGCTCCCGGGCGATCCGGGCCGCGCCCCAGAGCGGCGCGCGCGGATCGAGCGCGAGCGCCACGGGGATCCCGGCCATGAGCGAGGCGAAGCGCCCCTTGTCCCGGAAGGCCGCGACGAAGCGGCCGGCCTCCAGCTTGGGCCGGATCTTCGGCGCGATCCCGCCGCCGACGTACACCCCGCCCACCGCCAGCGCCTTGAGCGCCAGGTTGCCGGCCTCCGCCCCGTAGATGGAGGCGAAGAGATCGAGCGCCTCCACGCAGACCGGGTCGCCGCCGGCGAGCGCGACTTCGGAGATGACCGCGCTGGGATCGCCCGCGGAGAGCTTCGCCTCGAGCCATGCGGGCGCGCGCTTCGAACCGGACTCGACGAGGAAGCGGTAGATGTTGTGCAGCCCGGGCCCCGACAGCACGCGCTCGTAGCTCACGTGGCTCCACTGACGGGCGAGGAAGCGCAGGAGCTCCATCTCCTGCTCGTTCCGCGGGGCGAAGTCCGCGTGCCCGCCCTCCGATGCCATCACGGTGTGGCGGCGACCGTCCCAGACGAGGATGGCCTCGCCGAGCCCGGTTCCCGCCGCGATCAGCACCCGATGCCCGGGTCGCGGATTCCCCGCTTGAAGCGTCGCCATCTCGCTCGCGGGAAGCGTCAGCATGCCGTAGCCGGCCGCCTCGAGGTCGTTCACGAGCTTCACCCGGGAGACGCCGATCGCGCGCGCCAGGCTCCCCTCCTGCACTTCCCACGGCAGGTTGGTGGTGACGGAGCGTCCGTCCACGACGGGACCCGGCACGCCGAAGCAGGCGGCGTCGATCCGCTCCGCCGGACCCGTGCCGAGGAGCCGGGCGACCACGGCCTCGAGACTCGGGAACTCGTGGCTCGGGAGCGTGGCCTCGCGGATCAGCGTGAGGCCGCCGCCCCCCTCGTCGAAGAACGCGAGCGCCGCCTTGGTCCCGCCGACGTCGCCGGCGAGGATCATGCGGTGCCGTGAAGCTTCGCGGCGGCGGCCTGGTCGACCAGCCAGACGAGGCGGCCGGATTCGGGCGCGACGAGCTGGACGGGCAGGCGCTCGGGGTCGCGCGGGCCTTCGAGCACCTCGTGAAGCGTCGACGCCTTGTCGGCGCCGGCCACGAGCACCCGGATCTCGCGGGCGCGGTTCAGGATCGGCGGCGTGAGCGTGATCCGCCGGGCGCCGAGCCGGGCGACGTAGTGGCTCACGACCCAGCGCCGGCGCTCGGGGAGCGCCTCGCTGTAGGGAAAGAGCGAGGCCGTATGGCCGTCGGCGCCCATGCCGAGCAGGATCAGGTCGAACGCGGGCGGCGGGCCGGCGGCCTCCGCGCCGAGGACCCGCGCGATCTCCATGTGGTACTCGCGGGCCGCCTCCTCGAGGTCCAACCGCTCGGCCTTGATCCGGTGAACCCGCGACGACGGCACGGCCAGCGGCGCCAGCAGGACAGCGAAGGCCATCCCGTAGTTGGAGTCGGGATGATCCGGCGGCACCACGCGCTCGTCCCCCCAGAAGAACTCGACGCGGTCCCAATCGACCGCCGCCCGGTGATCCGGGGAGGAGAGGAGCTCGTACACGCGGCGCGGCGTGGAGCCGCCCGCGAGCGCGACGCTGAATCGCCCGCGCCGATCGATCGCGTCGCGCGCCAGCGCGACGAACTCACCGGTCGCGGCTCGACTCAACGCCTCGATGTCGGCGAAGCGCCTCACCTCGCTCACGGCGCTGGCCTTCGCCTCAGCTCTCTGATCGCGTCGCCGTCGGCCACCAGCACGGTGTGCGCCGTCCCGAGGAAGAGCCCGGTGTCGACCACGCCCGGGATGGCGCGCAGCCGGGCCTCGAGCGCCGCCGGACTCTCGATGGGCTTGACCGCGCAGTCGATGATGCGGTTGCCGTTGTCGCTGACGAACGGCCGGCCCCCGACCGCCCTCACCTCGGGCGGGCAGCCCAGCCGCGAGAGACGCCGGAGCACGAGGGGCAGCGCGAATGGCACCACCTCCAGCGGGAGTCGGCCGCGGCTGCCGAGAACGGGCACGAGCTTCTCGCTCCCGACGAGGATGAGCTGCCGCTGCGCCGCCGCCGCCACGATCCGCTCCCGCACGAGGGCCCCGCCGTACCCCTTGATCAGGTTCAGATCCGGGTCCACCTCGTCCGCCCCGTCCACCGTGACGTCCACCGACGGTTCGTCGAGGCCGGTCAGCGGGATGCCCATCTCGCGCGCGAGGCGCGCGGTCGCCTCGGAGGTGGGTACGCCGCGGACGGCGCGCCCCGCCCGCACCGCCGCGCCCAGCGCCCGGATGAAGGCCGAGGCCGCGCGGCCAGAGCCCAGACCGATCACGACGGCGTCGGCCACGAGCTCGAGGGCCCGCGCCGCCAGTCGCTCGAGGGCGCCTCCCCCGCCCGACGATGGGAGAGCGCTCGAACCCCTCACGCGCCCTCCCCGCGCGCTCCGTACTGCTGCATGAGCTTGGCGACGAGACCCGTCCAGCCCGTCTGGTGGCTGGCCCCGAGCCCGGCGCCGGTGTCGCCGTCGAAGTACTCGTGGAAGAGGATGAGGTCCCGCCAGTGCGGATCGGACTGAAGCTTGTCGACACGACCGAAGACCGGCCGCCGCCCATTCTCATCACGGACGAAGATGCCGGCGAGCCGGCGGGACAGCTCCAGGCTGATCTCCCAGAGCGTCATGAGTCGGTCACCGCCCGTGGGGCAGGACACCTTGAGGCCGTCGCCATAGAAGTGATCGAACTTCTGGAGGGACTCGATCAGGAGGTGGTTGACGGGAAACCACACCGGCCCGCGCCAGTTGGAGTTGCCGCCGAAGAGCCCGCTCGACGACTCGGCCGGCTCGTAGTCGACGCGATACTCCCGGCCGTCGACGTCGAGCACGTAGGGGTGCTCGCGGTGCACGCGGGAGAGGGCGCGGATGCCGTGGGGCGAGAGGAACTCCGCGTCGTCCAGCATGAGGCGGAGCACGCGCGGGAGCTGGTGGCGGGTCACGAGGGACAGCAGGCGGCGTGTCCCCTTCGGCGTCTCCATCAGCTCCATGTGCTCGCGGAACTCCGGGCGGTTGTCGATGAACCACTGCATGCGGCGGGTGAAGCCGGGCAGGCGGCTCACGATGTCCGGCTCCAGGGTCTCCACGGCGAGGAGGGGGATGAGCCCCACGAGGGACCTGACCTTGAGCGGATGGAGCCGCCCATCGGGCAGGTGGAGGACGTCGTAGAAGAATCCGTCCTCGTCGTCCCACAGGGCGACCCCCTCGCCCCCGCGGTCGTGCATGGCGTGGGCGATGTAGACGAAGTGCTCGAAGAACTTCGACGCCACGTCCTCGTAGGCGGGGTTCGCCCGGGCCAGCTCCAGCGCCATCGCGAGCATGTTCAGGCAGTACATGGCCATCCAGCTCGTGCCGTCGGACTGCTCGATGTAGCCGCCGGTGGGCAGCGGCGCGGAGCGGTCGAACACCCCGATGTTGTCCAGCCCCAGGAAGCCGCCCTGGAAGATGTTGCGCCCCTCGGCGTCCTTCCGGTTCACCCACCAGGTGAAGTTGAGCAGGAGCTTGTGGAAGACCCGCTCGAGGAAGGCGCGGTCGCTCTTGCCCCGGACCCGCTTCTCGATCTTGTACACACGCCAGGCCGCCCAGGCATGCACGGGCGGGTTGACGTCGCCCAGCGCCCACTCGTAGGCGGGGAGCTGGCCGTTGGGGTGCATGTACCACTCGCGCAGCAAGAGGATCAGCTGCTCCTTGGCGAAGTCCGGGTCGACGAGGGCCAGCGGTGCGCAGTGGAAGGCCAGGTCCCACGCCGCGTACCAGGGGTACTCCCACTTGTCGGGCATGGAGATCACGTCCTCGTTGTAGACGTGGGTCCACTCGTGATTGCGGCCGTGGCGGCGCTCGGGGGGCGGGGGCTGTCCCGTCGGGTCACCCTCGAGCCAGCGCTTGACGTCGTAGTGGTAGAACTGCTTGCTCCAGAGCAGTCCCGCCAGCGCCTGGCGCATGACGGACTTGGCGTCGTCGGGAAACCGGGGCGGGATCACGGTGGCGTAGAAGTCGTCGGCCTCCCGGATCCGCTGGGCGAAGAGGCCCTCGAACACCGGGCCGAGGGGATCGCCCACCGGCGGGACATTGCTGAGCCTCAACTTGATGGCGCAGGCCTCGCCGGGTCCGAGGCTGGCCCGGTAGTGGGCGGCCGCCTTGGTGCCGGTCCGCGCGGGGTTCACGCGGCCGGGCGCTCCATGGACCACGTGATCGTTGATCCCATCCTTCACGAAGGCAGACGGGCCCGGCAGTCCCCACAGCCGCTCGGCATTGCTCTCGTTCTCGGTGAACAGGAGCTCGGGCGAGCCCTCGCAGACGAGCCAGCGCATGCCCAGCGAGTCATGCTCGGCCTCGATGACCGCCCACGAGCCGCCGATGGCCCGGAGCGTCGGCCGGGCGGAGCCTGCGCGCCACGACCAGGTGTTGCGGAACCAGAGGGTCGGCAGCAGGTCGAGCGGCACGGCCTCCGGGCCGCGATTGGTGGCCGTGATCCGGATCAAGATGTCGTCGATGCCGGCCTTGGCATACTCGACCATCACGTCCCAGTAGCGGTCCTCGTCGAACACCCCCGTGTCCAGCAGTTCGTACTCCGGCGCGCGCCGATCCCGCCGCCGGTTCTCCTCGACGAGCAGGGCGTACGGGAAGGCGCGCTGCGGATACTTGTAGAGGTGCTTCATGTAGGAGTGCGTCGGCGTGGAGTCGAGGTAGAAGTAGTACTCCTTCACGTCCTCGCCGTGATTGCCCTCGCTGCCGGCGACACCGAAGAGCCGCTCCTTCACGATCGGATCGCGGCCGTTCCAGAGCGCGAGCGCGAAGCACAGCCGCTGGTGGTTGTCCGAGATGCCGGCCAGGCCATCCTCTCCCCAGCGATAGGCCCGGGAGCGCGCGTGCTCGTGGGGGAAGAATTCCCAGGCGCTCCCGTGCGGGCTGTAGTCCTCGCGGACGGTGCCCCACTGACGCTCGGTCAGGTACGGGCCCCAGCGCTTCCAGTGAGCGGTCCGCTGCGCGGCCTCCTGGAGTCTCCGCTCCTCCGAAGTGATGCGGCGCCGCTTCACGCCGCTCCGCGGTGGGCCAATCTGCTTTGCCATATCACTCGAGGGCGGTCAAGGGCGGGAAGGAATCAGCGGGGAGCAAGAAGAGGATGCCGCCGCGCGCCTCGGCCACGCCCGCGTTCATCAGGGCGGCCCGGGTGGAGCCTCCGGGCCAGGTCAGCCGCGCCGTGCCCTCCGGATCGCCGGCGGCGGCCACGGTCACCTCCGCCGTCGCGATGCCCGCGAGGCCTTCGAGCCAGTCCAGCGTGCGGCGGAGCGCCACTAGCCCGCTCTATGCACGAGCGCGTGTTCCACGTCCTACGCTCCCCCTCACCCTGTCCCTCTCCCCCTCCGGGGGCGAGGGGATCGAAACGGTCCCTCTCCCTCGGAGAGGGAGAGGGTCGGGGTGAGGGTGCCGATCTGTTCACGCATAATGCGGGCTAGATCGTTCCCTCGTGGCGCGACGATGGACCCGTTCGCGGCCATGGCGCCGGTCCTCATCCCGGGCGCCCGTCCAGGAACCGCCGCGTATGCCGCGGGGCGGGACCGGCGGTCGCCGCGAGCGAGCCCCGGAGCCGCTCCAGGTCCGGACCCGTGTCCACGTCGAACCACCGCGGGAGCCACGCCACGCCGAGGCCGAGATCACGGGCCCGTCGGGTCGTCTCCGGGAGGACCCCCGAGGTGCTCCATGGTACGCCCTCGAACAACTCCGGCCGCGCCGCTCGCAATCCGACCAGGTAGTAGCCGCCGTCCTCGCTGGGTCCCAGCACCAGATCGGTGTCGGGCTTCGCGATCACATCCAGCGCCTGGAGGAGGAACTCCGTCGGCAGGCTCGGCGTGTCGCTGTCGACGAGCAGCACGCCCGTATACCCCCCGGCGAAGAAGTGCGCGAAGGTCGCGGCCAGCCGGCGACCGAGATCGCCTCCGCGCTGGGGGATCAGGATGAAGTCCGGCGCCAGCTCCGCGAAGATGGCCCGCGCATCGTCCGGCGTGTGGGCGATCCCGTGGCTCGCCGCCTCGAGGCTCCTGACCTGCTCGATCTTGTCGAGGAGGAAGGCGCGGTACAGGTCGGCGGCCTCGGCGACGGTGAGCGGCGGGCAGAGCCGGGTCTTCACGTCGCCCGCGCGCGGCGCCTTGGCCATGATCGCAACCACCCACCGCTGCTCTCCGTCGCTGCGCACCGGGATCGCCTCGATGGCCTATGATGCCACGGGTCGACCGCTCGAGCGACGCGGCGCCGATGCTACCGGATGATCCCCGCCCGGCTGACATGCTTCTCGCGGCTCCAGGGATCGAACCGCTCCTCATGATCGCCGACCGCGTCGAGCGCCGGCGCCCGATCGACGCCGCGACGGCGCGCGTGGCCGGGCCGCCGCCGCGGCCGTGATCTCGCACCAGGCGCGAAGGGTCTCGGCCACGCTCCATGCCTGGGCGGGACAGCCGCGCGGCGCGAACGGAGGATCGCCGTCGAAGATCTCGGCGATGCTCCCCACGCAGGCGTCGGCCAGGTGATGGGCCATGGGCTCGAGGAAGCGCCGGGCCGCCTCGGGGTCTCCATGCACGCGGAGATGGGCGAGGGCGAACGGGCCGAGGAGCCAGCCCCACCCGGTCCCCTGGTGGTACGCGCCATCGCGCTCGACAGGCCCGCCGCCGTAGTGCCCCTGGTATCGCGGGTCACCGGGAGCCAGGCTTCTGAGACCGAACGACGTGAACAGATGGCGGGCGCAGGCGTCGAGGACCTGAGCCTGACGCTCCTTCGAGAGCGGGCTCCTGGGAAGGGAGACGGCGAAGACCTGGTTGGGCCGGAGCGTCCCGTCGTCGCCGTCGGGCGCGTCGATCACGTCGTGGCAGCAGCCGGCGCCCGCGTTCCA
>WNGF01012753.1_pt1 | contig 14404 bp, 10 predicted proteins | sample 5400641 | NCBI WGS metagenome assembly WNGF01 (sample SAMN13153371, study PRJNA577476) | soil metagenome | isolation source: 80 cm soil or saprolite under grassland replicate 2 | place: USA:California | collected 2016-06-15
GCCGGGGTGGCCTCGGGGGCTGCCGCCCGGCCCTGGTGGTCATCGCCGGGTTTTCCCGCTTGCGGCCGTGACACCGTGGCGACGATCACACCAGGGTAGCCTGCGTCGGGGCGGCGCCCGGGGTGGCCTCGGGGGCTGGCGCCTACCGGAGCAGGACGAGGACCGCGGTGAGCACGCCGAGCACGGTCAGGCCGACCGCGAGCAGCAGCGGCACCGCCGTGGGCGGCAGCGGCTCCGAACGGCGCATCGCCACCTCGACCGCGCGCCAGCGGCGGTAGCTGGTGCCGGACGCGAGCACGCCGAGGCCGAGCAGGCAGCTGCCGGCGGCGACGTCCCAGGCGTGCCGGCCGAACACCTCGAGCCTGATCACGCCCGCCCCGGCGGCGAACAGCGCGAGTGCCGTGCGCAGGTAGGCCAGGAATGTGCGCTCGTTCGCCAGGGAGAACCGCGGGTCCGGCTCGCTGCCCTCGCTGCGCCACCGCATCGTGACCCCCCGTGCCTGTCCGCCGATCTTGACCGAGCCCGCCGAGCCGCCGAGCCCACCGAACCCACCGAACCCACCGAACCCACCGAACCCGCCCTATTCGGCGTGCCATGAAGGGGTGTCGTCAAGATCGGCGGGGCACACTGGGCGGTGTGCGCGTGCTGATCGCCCCGGATTCGTTCAAGGGCACGCTGTCCGCGGTCGAGGTGGCAAGCGCGCTGGCCACCGGCTGGCGGGCGGCCCGGCCCGGCGACGACGTGGTCGAAATGCCGCTGGCCGACGGCGGCGAGGGCACCCTGGATGCGATCGCCGCCGCCGTGCCGGGCGCGCTGCCGCACCGGCTGCCCGCGGTCACCGGCCCGGACAGCCGGCCGGTCCCGGCGGCGTGGCTGGAGCTGCCCGACGGGCGGGCGGTGGTCGAGCTGGCTCAGTCCTCGGGTCTGCCGCTGATGGCCGCGCCCGACCCGCTCGGCGCGCACACCCGCGGCCTGGGCGAGGTGCTCGACGTGGCGCTGTCGGCCGGGGCGTCGGCGGTCAGCATCGCGGTCGGCGGCTCGGCGTCCACCGACGGCGGTACCGGGGCGCTGTCCGCGCTGGGCGCCGAGTTCCTGGACGACGCCGGCCGGGAGCTGCCGCCGGGTGGGGCCGCGCTGCGCGGGCTGGCCCGGGTCCGGCTCGACCGGCTGCGACCGCCGCCGCCCGGTGGGGCCGAGGTGCTGTCCGACGTGACCACGCCGCTGCTGGACGCGCCCAGGGTCTTCGGCCCGCAGAAGGGCGCCGGGCCGCGGGAGATCGCGATCCTGGAGGAGGCTCTCGGCCGGTTGGCCGCGGTGCTGGGCGGCTCGCCGGCCGCGCCGGGGTCGGGGGCGGCGGGCGGTACGGCGTACGGGTTCGCCACCGTCTGGGGCGCCCGGATCGTGCCCGGGGCGGCGCGGATCGGGGAGCTCGTCGGGCTGGCCGCCGCGGTCGAGGCGGCCGACCTGGTGGTCACCGGGGAGGGCAGGCTGGACGGTACGTCGCTGGCCGGCAAGCTCACTGGGCACGTCGCCGCTGCGGCGGCCGGGGCCGGCCGGGAGTGCGTGGCCGTGCCCGGCCAGGCCGACCCCGACGTGCGCTGGCCCGGCGGCGAGGTGCTCACCCTGGTGGAGTTGGCCGGCTCGCCCGCCGCCGCGATGGCCGAGCCGCACCGCTGGCTGGTCGCCGCGGGCGCGCGACTGGCCCGCGATCGCCTTCGCTGAAAGCGCTTGAGACCCCCCTAGACACCCCCCGCCCGCCCTGGGGGGCGACCCCAACGACAATGATCAATCTTGTCAAGAGCGCATGCCAGTGGGGATTGCGCCGCTGTGGATGACCCGCCCCCCTGTGGACGGCCGGTTGCGCGCGCCCCACCAATCCGCTATGGCGCTCGGTCAGAGCCGGTCGAGTGCGCGGCGCGCTCCTCGTAGGCGGCGCGCGCCGCCATGTCCGCGTTGCCGAACAGTTCGTTCGAGCCGAGCACCCGGGCGACCCTCTCCCGGACCCGCCGCGGCAGGACGTGCCCCGAGTTGATCAGCAGTCCCATCGACTTCGGCACGAACACCTCGAACCGCGGCCGCACCAGTGCCTGCCGCACCGCCGCCGCCACCTCCTCCGGCTGCACGGTGGGCACCCCGCGGGTGCGGCCCAGCCCGGCGGCCAGGTCGGTGTTCACCGGCGCCGGCAGCACGCAGGTGACCTCCACCCCGCTGCCGCGCACCTCCTGCCTGATCGTCTCGGACAGCCCGACCACCGCGTGCTTGGTCGCGGTGTAGGTCGCCCCGCCGGCGGCGGGCACCCTGCCGGCCTGCGACGCGATGTTCACCAGGTGTCCACTGCGCCGGGGCAGCATCCGTTGCAGCGCGAGCCGCGAGCCGATGATCACGCCGTGCAGGTTGATGTCCACCATCCGCCGCGCCGAGTCCTGCGACTCGTCCACGAACCGCCCGAGGAGCATGATCCCGGCGTTGTTGACCAGCACGTCCAGTGGCCCGAGCCGGCGCTCCACCTCGTCCAGGAACCGTTCGAACGACGCGGGCGCCGACACGTCCAGCGGCAGCGCCAGCACCCCGCGGCCGATCTCCTTGGCGGTGTTCTCCGCCGTCTGCGCGTCCACGTCGCCGATCGCCACCGCGGCGCCCTCGGCGGCCAGCGCGGCCGCGACCGCCCGCCCGATCCCGCGCGCGCCGCCGGTGACCGCGACGACCTTCCCGGCAACGGTACGTGTCTTCGGCATGCGCGATCCTCTCCTCAGCCGAGCGCCCCGTCCCGGCGCAGGGCGGCGATGTCATCCGGCGTGAACCCCCAGTCCGCCAGCGCGGCCTCGGCGTGCTCTCCCGGCTTGGCCGGCGGCGGCGGGGTGGCTGCGGGGGTCCGCCCGAACCGCGGCGCCGGCGCCGGCTGGACCACCCCGCCGACGTCCACGAACACTCCGCGCGCGGCGTTGTACGGGTGGCCGGCCGCCTCCGCCGGGGACAGCACCGGCGTCACGCACGCGTCGGTGCCCGCGAACGCCCCGGCCCACTCGTCCCTGGTCCTGGTCGCGAAGATCGCCGCGAACCGCTCCCTCATGGCCGGCCACGATGACTGGTCGTACTGCACGGGCAGGTCCCCGGCGGCCAGCGCGAGCCCGTCCAGCAGCGCCGCGTAGAACTTCGGCTCGAGGGCGCCCACCGCCACGAACCCGCCGTCCGCGGTTGCGTAGGTGGCGTAGAAGGGCGCCGACCCGTCCAGCAGGTTGCCGCCGCGGTGGTCCGACCACAGCCCGGCCGCGCGCATGCCGTACAGGAACGCGGACAGCAGCGCGGAGCCGTCGACCATGGCCGCATCGACCACCTGGCCGCGCCCGGAACGCGACCGCTCGAACAGCGCGGCGAGGATGCCGACCGCGAGCAGCATCCCGCCGCCGCCGAAGTCGCCGACGTAGTTCAGCGGCGGGGTCGGCGGCCGGTCGGCCGGCCCGATCGGGTGCAGCGCCCCGGAGACCGCGATGTAGTTGATGTCGTGCCCGGCGCGCCGCGCCAGCGGACCGTCCTGCCCCCAGCCGGTCATCCGGCCGTACACCAGCCCCGGGTTGCGGGCCAGGCACTCCTGCGGGCCGATGCCGAGCCGCTCGGCCACCCCCGGCCGGAACCCCTCGACCAGCACGTCCGCGGACCCGGCCAGCCGCAGCACCAGATCGGCGCCGCGGGGGCTCTTCAGGTCGGCGGTGACGAAGCGGCGGCCGCGGTCCAGCGGGTTGTCCGGCAGGTTGCCCAGCCCGCCGCCGGCCCCGGCCCGGTCCACCCGCAGCACCTCGGCGCCCAGGTCGGCGAGGACCATGCAGCAGAACGGCGCCGGCGCCAGGCTGGCGATCTCGACCACCCGTAGTCCGGCCAGCGGTCCCATCGGCGGTGCCCCTGTCGTATCGGCGGTCACTGGTCAGTCGTCACTGGTCGGTCATCGGCGGTCGCTCGTCGCGTGTCAGAGGAACCGGGAGATCAGTTCCTTCATGATCTCGTTGGTGCCACCGAAGATCTTGGCGACCCGCGCGTCGGCGTACATCCGGGCGATCGGGTACTCGGTCATGTAGCCGTACCCGCCGAAAAGCTGCACGCACTCGTCGATGATCTCGCAGCCCACCTGGGTGGACCACCACTTGGCCATCGCGGCGGTGCCCACGTCGAGCTGGCCGGCCAGGTGCCGCTCGATGCAGGAGTCGACGAACGTGCGGGTCACCGTGGCCTTGGTGGCAAGCTCGGCCAGGGTGAACCGGGTGTTCTGGAAGGTCATCACCGGCTTGCCGAACGCGGTGCGCTCCTTGACGTACTGCAGGGTCAGCTCGATCGCCCGCTCCGCGCCGGCCACCGCGGTCACCGCGATGATCAGCCGCTCCTGCGGGAGCTGCCGCATGAGCTGGACGAAGCCCTGCCCCTCGGCGTCGCCCAGCAGGTTGCCGGCCGGCACCCGGACCTCGTCGAAGAACAGCTCCGCGGTGTCCTGGCCCTTGAGCCCGATCTTGTCCAGCACCCGCCCGCGGCGGAACCCGGGCAGGTCCCGCGTCTCGACCACCACCAGCGACACGCCCTGCGCGCCGAGGCTCGGGTCGGTCTTGGCCGCCACGATGACCAGGTCGGCCTGGGCGCCGTTGGTGATGAACGTCTTCGATCCGGTGACCACGTACTCCCCGTCCTGCCGGATCGCCCGGGTGGTGATCGCCTGCAGGTCGGAGCCGGTGCCCGGCTCGGTCATCGCGATGGCGCCGACGTACTCGCCGCTGGCCAGCTTCGGCAGCCACCGCCGCTTCTGCTCCTCGCCGCCGTACGCCAGCAGGTAGTGCGCCACGATGCCGCTGTGCACGGCGTTACCCCAGGAGCTCTCCACCGCCCGCGCCTGCTCCTCCAGCAGCACCGCCTCGTGGGCGAAGGTGCCGCCGCCCCCGCCGTACTCCTCGGGGATCGACACGCAGAGCAGGCCGAGGTCGCCGGCCTTGTTCCAGAAGTCGCGGTCCACCTGCTGCTGCTTGGCCCAGCGCTCGATGTGCGGGACCGCCTCCTTCGCGAAGAAGGTACGGGCCAGCTCGCGCAGCTGGTCCAGCTCCCCGTTCAGCCAGCCGGAGCGGTACGTGGACGTGGTCAGCATCGGGGAACCCCTCACGGCGGCGTCGGAGGAAACCGGCAGTCCTGACTGTATCCGCGAGATCCCGCGTGGTGCGTTGCGGTGTCTGACGAATCGCCCTCCTGGAACCCGCACTCCGCCCTGGCAGCGCGCTGGGTCGAGCCCGGGGCTACGGGGGCGTGGGTCAGCGGAAGTCGCGGGAGGTGTGCCGGGTGTGCATCGGCAGCGCGACGATGCGGTCCGCGACGATGTTGACCACGCCGTCGTGGTTCTCGCAGCGGCCGCGCACCAGCAGCGCACCGGACTCGCGGGCCACCCGGCGGAAGCGCTGCCACACCCCGCGCGAGCAGATCACGTTCGAGAAGCCGGTCTCGTCCTCGAGGTTGATGAACGTGGTGCCGCCCGCGGTGGCCGGCCGCTGCCGGTGGGTGACCACGCCGGCGACCAGTACCCGGGAGTCCGGCGGCTGGTCGCGCAGCCGGCCGGCGGGCACCACACCGAGCCCGTCCAGCCGGTCCCGGACGAACTGGGTGGGGTACCGGCCCGGGGTGATCCCGGTGGCCCACAGGTCGGCCACCGCCTCCTCCACGTCGCTCATCCCGGGCAGCATCGGGGCGGCGGCCGTCTCGGTGCTGGGCAACTGTCCGCCGCGCAGCCGGCTGACCGCGCCGGCCGCCCACAGCGCCTCCCGGCGGCTCATCCCGAAGCAGTCCAGCGCGCCAGCGGTGGCCAGCGCCTCGACCACCGTGGTGGACAGCACGTGCCGGGCGGCCAGGTCGGTCAGGTCGGCGTACGGGCGGCCGGCGGCGATCCGCTCCGCCAGGTCGTCGCCGACGTGCCGGATCGAGGCCAGCCCGAGCCGGACCACCGGCTGCGCCCCGCCCTTCGGCTGCGGCTGCCCCCGGCCCGGCAGTTCGGGCGGCTCCAGGGTGGCCTTGTCGGCGGAGGCGTTCACGTCCGGGCCGCGCACCACCACCCCGTGCCGGCGGGCGTCCGCGACCAGCGACTGCGGTGAGTAGAAGCCCATCGGCTGCGCATTCAGCAGCGCGGCGCAGAACGCGGCGGGGTAGTGCAGCTTCAGCCACGCGCTGATGTACACCAGCGAGGCGAAGCTGAACGCGTGGCTCTCCGGGAAGCCGAAGTCGGCGAACGCGATCAGCTTGGCGAAGATCTGCTCGGCGACGTCCGCCGGCACCCCGTTGGCCGCCATCCCTTCCATCAGCGCAGGTTTGAGCTCGGCCAGCCGTTCGAACGACCGCTTCGCCGACAGCGCCCGGCGCAGCCGGTCGGCCTGCTCGGCGGAGAAGCCGGCCACGTCGATGGCGATCTGCATGAGCTGCTCCTGGAACAGCGGAACGCCCAGGGTCTTCTCCAGCGCGCCGGCCAGCAGCGGGTGCAGGTGCTCCCACTGCTCCAGGCCGCTGCGGCGGCGGATGTACGGGTGCACCGAGCCGCCCTGGATCGGCCCCGGCCGGATGATCGCCACCTCGACCACCAGGTCGTAGAACTTCTTCGGCCGCAGCCGCGGCAGGGTGGCCATCTGCGCCCGGCTCTCCACCTGGAACACCCCGACGGTGTCGGCGGCGCAGAGCATGTCGTACACCTCGGGCTCCTCGCCCGGGACGCTCTGCAGGTCGTACTTCTCACCGTGGTGCTCCTCGATGAGCTCGAAGCAGTAGCGCAGCGCGGAGAGCATGCCGAGGCCGAGCAGGTCGAACTTCACCAGCCCGGCGTACGCGCAGTCGTCCTTGTCCCACTGCAGCACGGTGCGGTCCTCCCGCCGGGCCCACTCGACCGGGCAGACCTCCACCACCGGGCGGTCGCAGAGCACCATACCGCCGGAGTGGATCCCCAGGTGCCGCGGGAAACGCACCACCTGCCTGGCCAGCTCGACAACGTCGGCCGGGATGTCGTGACCGTCCTGTGTGGACAGTGCCTCGTGGTTGTCCACCTGCTTGGACCAGGCGTCCTGCTGGCCGGGCGCGTAGCCGAGGGCGCGGGCCATGTCCCGGACCGCGGACCTCGGCCGGTAGCTGATCACGTTGGCGACCTGCGCGGCGTTCTTCCGGCCGTACCGCCGGTAGACCTCCTGGATAACCTCCTCCCGGCGGCCGGACTCGATGTCCAGGTCGATGTCCGGCGCCTCGGTGCGCGCGGTGGACAGGAACCGCTCGAACAGCAGCTTGTGCCTGACCGCGTCGACGGAGGTGATGCCGAGGGCGTAGCAGACCGCGGAGTTGGCCGCCGAACCGCGGCCCTGGCAGAGGATCCCCTTCTCGCGGCAGAACTCCACGATGTCCCAGACGATCAGGAAGTACCCGGGGAAGCCCTGCTTCTCGATCACGTCCAGCTCGTGCAGGATCTGCTGGTACGCCCCGGGGTGCTCGCCGTACCGCTCGAAGGCCCCCTCCATGGTGCGCTCGCGCAGGAACGCCATCTCGTCCATGCCCTGCGGCGTCGGGAACCTCGGCAGCTTCGGCCGGATCAGCTCCAGGCTGAACGCGCACTCGGCTCCTATGTGGACGGTGCGCTCGACGACCCCCGGGTAACGGGCGAACCGGCGGGCCATCTCGGCACCGCTGCGCAGGTACGCACCGCCCGCGGCGGGCAGCCAGCCGTCCAGCTCGTCCAGCCCGCGGCGGGCCCGGACGGCGGCCAGCGCGGACGCCAGCCGGGCGCCGCGGGGAGTGGCGTAGTGCACGTTGTTGGTGGCCACCGTGGGCAGGCCGGCGGCCTCGGCCAGCTTCGTCAGGGCGTCGTTGCGGCGGGTGTCGGTGGGGTTGCCGTGGTCGATCAGCTCCACCGCGACGTTGTCCCTGCCGAACAGCCCCACCAGCCGGTCCAGCTCGCGGGCCGCGGCGTCCGGCCCTGCCGTGGCCAGCGCGGCCGGCACCAGCCCCTTGCGGCAGCCGGTGAGCACCAGCCAGCGCCCGTCCGCGGCGGCCCCCAGCGCCTCCAGCTCGTACACCGGCCTGCCCTTCTCGCCGCCGGCGTACTGCGCCTGGCTGATCGCCCGGGACAGCGACGCGTAGCCGCCCGTGTCGCGGGCCAGCATCAGCAGGTGCCGGCCCTCCGGGTCGGGCACCCCGTTCTGCGGTGCGGACAGGTCGAGGGACAGCTCCGCGCCGAACAGCGTGCCCACCTCGCTGGCCGCGGCCGCCTCGGCGAAGCGCACCACCCCGTACATCCCGTCGTGGTCGGTCAGCGCGACCCCGTGGATGCCGAGCCGGGCGGCCTGCTCGATCAGCTCCTCCGGGTGCGAGGCGCCGTCCAGGAAGCTGAAGTTGGAGTGGCAGTGCAGCTCGTACCACGGCTCGGCGGTCGGGTCCCGGGTGACGGTCGGCTGGTACGGCTCCCGCTTGCGCGACCACGCCGGGCTCTCGCCGCCGTCCATCCCGGCCGGCCGGCCGCCCAGCCCCGGGTCGGCCGGCTGCCAGGACAGCCGCTGCTCCAGCTCCCGCCACGGGATCGGCGGGTTGTTCCACCCCATGCCTGCCGCTCCCTAGTCGTACTCCGCCTCCACCAGCCACCGGCCCTCGGTACAGGCCAGCAGGAACGCCCGACCGTCCACAGTGGACACCTGCATCCGGGCCCGGCGGCGGTGCCGGGCCGGATCCCACCACCACTCGTCGGCCGGCCACGGGCCGCCCCAGTCGGTCACCGGCACCGGCGCGCCGCCGCCGGTGGCCAGCCGGGCCGGCCGCTCGGACAGCTCACCCCGCCCGTCCACCCGGACCGTCGCGCCGGCGCTGTCGAGCAGCGCGGCCGGCAGCGGCGTCGGGTACACCGTGGCCGGGTACGGCGCCGGGATGCCGCCCGGCCACGGCAACCCCGGCTCCGGCCGAGGGTGGTGCCGGGTCTGGTCGCCGGCGCCGGGATGCCACGCCGTGTCCTGGGGCAACGCCGGCTCCGGCCGAGGGTGGTGCCGGGTCTGGTCGCCGGCGCCGGGATGCCGCCGGGTGGGCGGGGGCAACGTCGGGTCCGGCCGGGGATGGTGCCGGCCGCCGGGATGCCGCCGGGTGGGCGGGGGTAACGCCGTTGCCGGCTGGTCGCCGGCGCCGGGATGCCACGCCGTGTCCTGGGGCAACGCCGGCTCCGGCCGCGGGTGGTGCCGGGTCTGGTCGCCGGCGCCGGGATGCCGCCGGGTGGGCGGGGGCAACGTCGGGTCCGGCCGGGGATGGTGCCGGCCGCCGGGATGCCGCCGGGTGGGCGGGGGTAACGCCGTTGCCGGCTGCGCGTCGTCCCAGGGCACCCAGGCCAGCCGGGTGGCCGGGTCGCGGCCGCCCGCCGGCACCGGCACCGTCACCGCGTACGGCCCGAGCAGGCCCTGCACGCGGGCCACCGCGCGCGCCATCCGGGCCGCCGCCTCGGGGTCGTCGCCGGACAGGTCGAGCTGCTCGCCGCCGGCCCGCAGCACCTCCTCGGGGGCCAGCCGGAGCAGGGTGACCTGCCCGCGCCCACCCGCGGTCAGCCAGCCCTCGAGCTGCCAGCGCAGCCGGTCCACCACCGCGGCGGCCGAGTACGACCCGTGCCGCCACATCCGCTCGCAGACCGCGCCGTCCTCGGTCTCCGCCTCGATGGACAGCAGCGTGCAGACCAGGCCGCGCCGGGACAGCCGCTCATGCAGCTCCTCGGCCAGCGGGCGCACCGCGAACGCCGCCGCGTCCACGCTGGCCAGCGGCGGGTCGAGGTGCGCCACCACGGCCAGCTCAGGAGGCGGCCTGGACGGTGCGACGGGACGCTCGTCCAGACCGCGGGCCAACCGGTGCGCCACCGCGCCGTCCGGGCCGAACCGGGCGAGCACGGCGGCGGCGGGCAGCCCGGCGAACTCCCCGAGCGTGCGCAGCCCGAGCCGCTTCAGCAGGTCGGCGAGATCGGGCCGGCCGAGGACCCCGACCGGGTGGTCGGCGAGGAACGCCGGGGTGCGCCCGGGCGGCACCAGCACGCCGCGCCGGGCGGCCAGCGCCGCGGCGAACAGCCCGTCCGCGACGCCCACCCAGCACTCCCCGCCGCTTGCCGCCGCAGCCGCGTCGACGACCCGCTCGGCCAGTACGTGCTCGCTGCCGTGGTACCGCGCCGCGCCGGACGCCGGGAACGCCAGCAGCCCCGGCTGCACCACCTCCACCCGCGGCACCAGGTCGGCCACCGCGGTGACCACCCGGCAGAACTCCCCGCCGTCCCGCAGCGGGTCGTCCGGCAGCATCAGCAGCGCCGGGCAGGCCCGCTGCGCGTCCCGCCGCTTCTGCCCGCTGTGCACGCCCTCGTCCCGGGCGGCCGCGGTGCACGCCGTCACCAGGTCGTCGCGGACGATCGCGGCCGGCGTGGCCGGGCTGACCCCCGCTGCGGTGAGCGACCAGTCCGGGCACAGGACCGCCGCGGTACGCCGCCCGGTCTCGGGCGTCCTCACGCCACCGCCACCGCCTCCGAGGGCGCACCGCCGGCCGGCTCGGCGCGCGGCAGCTCGAGCACGGCTTCCCGTGGCCGGGCCGCCGCGCCGCGGCCCTCGACCCGGACGGTCAGCTCCCGGGCCAGCAGGTGCCCGGCGCCGCCCTCCAGCCCGGACCAGCGGCTGCCCACGGCGGACAGCCGCAGCCCCGCTCCGGGCCACTCACCCGCGGCCAGCAGCACCGACCGCCGCTCCCGGGCCCGGGAGGACAGCCGCCGCAGGTCCCGCGGCTCGATCCCCGGCGGCGGGCGGGCCACCACCACATCGGCCCCGTCCAGCAGCGCCGCGGTGGCCGCCACCCACTGCGCACCCGGCTCGGGCACCGCGGCCACCCGCTCCAGCGCCACCCCGAACTCCGCCGCGGCCAGCCCCCCGAACTCCGGCCAGCCCACCACGCCACACCAGCTCCCGGCCCGGGACGGCCCGGCCAGCAACGCCAGCAGCAGCGACGCGCCGTGGACCACCGCCACCGTGGCGCCGCGGCGCAGCCCGCCGTGCGGCAGCAGGCCGGCCAGCTCGGGCAGCACCGGGAGGATAGGGGAAGTGCCCTCGGGGTGCTGCCGTCGCCAGCCGCGCCGGACCACGCCCGGGGCACCCGACGCGTCCGCCAGCAGCGGCACGTCGGCCGGCGGGTCGGCGAGGACTGCGGTCACTCACCCATCTTCGAACATGCGTTCGATTAACACAAGATGGCAGATTGAGCCGATGAGCCAGCGGCAGTGGACGGGGCCCGGCGCGCACCCGACGGCGGTGAGCTGACGTGTCGGAGTACCTGGTCGGAGTGGGCATCGCGGACGTTACCGGGGAGGCCGGCGGGGTCGGCATGATGGGCTACGCGCTGCCGTACCAGCGGACCGCTGGGATCCACCAGCGGCAGTGGGCCCGCGCGTTCGTGGTGGCCGACCGCTCGGGTGCGGGTGTCCCGCTGGGCTCGGGTGCGGGTGTCCCGCTGGGCTCGGGTGCGGGTGTCCCGCTGGGCTCGGGTGCGGGTGTCCCGCTGGGCTCGGGTGCGGGTGTCCCGCTGGGCTCGGGTGCGGGTGTCCCGCCCGGCGGCCGGCGGTTCGCGTTCGTCAGCGCCGACCTCGGCATGATCTTCGCGAGCGTGCACGCCGAGGTGCTGCGCCGGCTGGCGGCCCGCTACGGGCCGCGCTACACCGCGGAGAACACCGTGCTGTCCGCCACCCACACGCACTCCGGCCCGGGCGGGTTCTCACACCACACGCTGTACAACCTGAGCACCTTCGGGTTCCGGCCGCGGACGTTCGAGGCGATCGTGGCCGGCATCGTCACCGCGATCTGCCGTGCCGACGCCGACCTCGCGCCCGGCACGGTGACCGTCAACACCGGCGAGTTGCACGGCGCGTCGGTGAACCGGTCGCTGCCCGCGTTCCGCCGCAACCCCGACCGGGCCGCGTTCCCGGCCGCGATCGACCCGGCGATGACCGTGCTCCGGTTCGCCCGGGACGGCGTGCCGGTCGGGGTGATCTCCTGGTTCGCCACCCACGGCACCTCGATGACCAACACGAACACCCTGATCAGCGGGGACAACAAGGGGTACGCGGCGTACCTGTGGGAGCACGGCTGGGCCGGCATCCCGCAGGCGGCGAAGGCCCGCGGCGAGGGCGGATTCGTGGCCGCGTTCGCGCAGGGCAACGCCGGGGACATGTCGCCGAACCTCGGCGCCGGCGGCGGGTACGGCCCGACCGGCAACGAGTTCGCCAACACCCGGATCGTGGGCGAGCGGCAGGCGGTGGCCGCCCGGGAGCTGTTCGAGGCGGCCACCGAGGTGGTGTGCGGGCCGATCGCCCACCGGCAGCGGTACGTCGACTTCTCCTGTATCGAGGTGAACGGCGTCCCGGGCGCGCGCACCTGGCCGGCGGTGATCGGCCAGGGGTTCACCGCGGGCACACAGGACGGCCGCGGGCTGCCGTTCATCCACCCGGGCCAGCTGCGCCGCAGCAGGATCTTCCGGCTGCTGGACGCGGCGGTGGTGCGCGCGCCGGACGAGGTGGTCGCCGGGCACGCGCCGAAGCCGGTCGGGCTGGCCACCGGGCTGTGCCGCCCGCACCCGTGGACGCCGCAGGTCCTGCCGCTGCAGGTGATCCGGATCGGGCAGGTGGCCATCGTGGCGGCGCCGGGGGAGTTCACCATCATGTCCGGGCGCCGGCTGCGGCAGGCGGTGGCGGCGCAGCTCCCCGATGTCGCGCACGTGATCTTCGCCGGGTACGCCAACGCCTACGCCGGTTACGTCGTCACGCCGGAGGAGTACGACGCGCAGCACTACGAGGGCGCGTCCACGCACTTCGGCCGCTGGACGCTGCCGGCGTACCAGCAGGAGTTCGCCGCGCTGGCGGCGGCGGTGCGGACCGGCGAGCCGACGCCCAGCGCGGTGGCGCCCGCCCACCTGGCCGGCCGCCGTCGCCCGGCGCGCGCGGCCGGGCGCGTCCTGGACGCGGTACCGCCCGGGCGGCGGTTCGGCGACGTGGTCCGCCAGCCGTTGCCGGCTACCGGCGCGGTGAGCTGGCGGTGGCCACCTTCCACGCCGGCTGCCCGAACAACGACACCCGCAACGGCTCGACGTACCTGGAGATCCAGCGGGCCGACGGAGACGGCTGGACGACCGTGGCCGGCGACGACGACTGGGACACGATCTTCCGTTGGCAGCGGGTGTTCGCCGGCATCTCGACCGCGCGGATCGCCTGGCGGATCCCGGCGGACGCCGAGCCCGGCCGGTACCGCATCGTGTACCACGGCGACATCCGGGACCGGGCCGGCGCCGTCGTTGCGTACACCGGTGTGAGCAGGCCGTTCACGGTCGAGGCGTGACTGGGCGTCGGCGCTCCACCTGAGTTATCCACAGGCTGCAAATTGATCCGTTGGACTGATCAGTCCGGCTGATAACCTGACCCCCGTTTGGCTACGAGTCGTAGTCGTTCGGGAGGGGCTAGTGACGAGAAGCGCGCGAGCCGGCGCGGATGGCGGGGATTCGGGCGGGTCTGTTCCGCTGCCACGGGACTGGCCCGACGGGGGCGGTTCCAGCGGTTGGTACAGGACGGAGTCACGGGTGTTACGTGAGGTGGCGGAGCGGATCCGCGGGCTCGCAGGTGGCCGCTCCGGCGAGCGGGCCGGTCCGGGGTGGAACGATCGCGGCGCGGTCGGCGCGGTGCGCCCGCTCGATGGGCAGCCCGGCCTGTGGGCGACCGGCCGGTCGGTGCAGCACCTGCATGCTCAGTTACAGAAGGCGGTCACGGTGTTCCACGGGGCGCTGGTCGCCGGGCTGCCCGCGGTGGCCGCCCGGATGGAGGAGTCGGCGAAATCGTACGATCGCGCCGACCGGACGAACGCCCACCGGATCGACCAAGCCGCTGGCGGCCTGGATAACGGCACCTCCCTGCCTGCCAGCTCCGCACCGGCCACCGCGCCGAGCGTCGTCGGCGCGGACGGTCGGTTCTAGGGGCCACGATGAGAAGCGACGAGCAGGTCTACCCGATCGAGAAGTCCACCGACATCGAGAACGTGTGGAGCCTCAGCGCCTTCCAGATCGGGCTGCTGCTGCGCGCGGCCGACCCCGAAGCCATGTACGGCGCCGCCCGGGACTACTTGAGTACCGCCGAGAACCTCGACGCGATGGCCGACGAGATCAGGCGCGGCGCCACCGATCTCGCCGACACCTGGCGCGGCGACGCGGCGCACGAGTCGCAACACCAACTGCGCCGCTACTACGCCTCGGCCCGTTCCCTCGCCACCGCCTGCCGAGCCTCAGCCGCCGCCATGAACAACGCCGCAATGGCCCTCGAGGCAGCCCAGGTCCACGCAAAATACCTCCACCCAGACTTCAACCCCGCCGACTACCCCAGCACAGA
>WNGF01006537.1_pt1 | contig 14403 bp, 16 predicted proteins | sample 5400641 | NCBI WGS metagenome assembly WNGF01 (sample SAMN13153371, study PRJNA577476) | soil metagenome | isolation source: 80 cm soil or saprolite under grassland replicate 2 | place: USA:California | collected 2016-06-15
CCGGCCCGGCTGAGCGCGGCCGGCCAGGCGATCTCGGCGGCCGCACTGGTGCAGTTCGCCACGTCGGTGGCCAAGCTGGCCGGGCGCACCGGCCGAGGGTCGCGGGCGCTCCAGGCGGCGGCGGTCGCCGGCGGCGGGCTCGCCGCCACGTCGCTGGCGACCTCCGCGGTGACCCACGCAATGCTCACCGGCCAGAATGATGACGACGATGCGGCCAGGCTGGCCCGGCGGGAGTTCGTGGCCGGTGGCCCCGTGCACGGCGTCGGGTTCGGCGTGCTGACCGGCGTGCTCGCGCTGGCCGGGCTGCGCACCGGCGAGCTGCCTCGGACGGTGGCAATCACCGGGCTGGTCTCGTCGGGCTCGAGCCTGCTGTCGCCGCTGTACTTCGTCTGGGAGCCCGCGGGGTGGCTCATCCCGGCCGGGCGGTTCCTCGGGCTGCTGGTCAGCGGCATCGCCGGTGTCCGGCTCGCCCGCGGCGCACGCCCGCTCCAGCGACCCGCAAACCTCGCGCTCCGCCGAGGGCGCACCTGACGGATACGGCGCAGATCCACGGTCTGGGTAACGGACAGCGCGGAGACGATGAGCAGCGGGACGCGACGCGGGCGGGTGCTGCAAAGGAGGTCACCGACGATGCCTGACGGCGGCGCCGCGGGCCTGCTCCTCGGTGGGGTGCTGACCGAGTACCTGGCCTGGCGGTGGTGCCTGTACGTGAACGTGCCGATCGCGGTCGCCGCCGTGGCCGTCGGTGCTCCGCCGCGCCGAGCGGTACTATCGCCGACGATGCCATCGCTTGATAGTGCGTTGCTGGGGTGGGCGGTACGCGTTGCCGCTCCAGGGGCGGATGTCACCGAAGTTCGCGGCTTGCGCGACGGTGGCTCGCCCTGGTTGGTGCGGCTCAGCCGACGTGGTGAGCCGCGCACTGTCGTGTTGCGAGTCGGCAGCGGACAGGACCCCTCGGCGCTGCGCACGGAGGTGGCGGCGCTTCAGCTCGCCGCGAAGCACGACATCCCGGCGCCACGGCTGCTCGCCGCCGAGCTTGCTGGTGACTCTCCCGCGGTACTGGTCGAGCTGCTGGCCGGAAGCAGCGCGATCCCGTCGGATCGCCCTACTGCTCGCCTGCGTACGCTCGGTCGCACCGCGGCCGCGCTGCACGCTGTCGCCGTGGAGCCCGGGCCTGCGTTGCCCAGGCGCGATCGGCCGATCGCCAGCCAGGACTTCGCTGCGCTGCGCCGCCAGCAGCCGGCACAGCCCCTGCTCATGGAGGCCGAGGAGCGAGTGACGCAGCTGCGTTCACGGGAAGCTGACGTCTTCGTGCACGGTGACCTGTGGCAGGGCAACGCCCTGTGGACCGGGGACACGCTCGCCGGTCTGGTCGACTGGGACTGTGCGGGCGCCGGGCCGCCCGGTGTCGATCTCGGTTCGTTGCGTTGCGACGCCGCCATCTGCTTCGACATCGAGGCCGCAGACGACGTCCAACATGGCTGGGAGGAGGTGGCCGGCCGACCCGCGGTGGACGTCGCGCACTGGGATGTCGTGGCTGCGCTGAGCACTCCCCCGGACATGGGCTGGTTCCCCGAAGCCCTCGCCGGGCAAGGCCGGCCCGATCTCAGCCGAGAAGTACTGCTCCAGCGTCGCGATGGGTTCCTTCTGGCCGCCCTCAGCCGGTTGGACGCCGATGGCGGGTGACACTACCGGGCGGCCCAGCGGCTAGGGCCGATCTGACGACGCCTGGTTGGTAGGTTTGGCTGACCAGCCGACAGCCTGCCAAAGGGAGGACAGGCGGTCAGACGCCACGAACTCACCGACCAGGCCTCGGCTGAGATCGCCCCATTGCTGCCGGCCAATGGCCGTCCTGGCGGGCAATGGGCTTGAGGCCACGCATCGGCCGTAGCCGCGACTACGGCCGCCCATGGTCGGCCGCAACCCGGTCGGTGGTGGCGGTACGGCCGGGCGGCCTCGGCCAGAAGCGGCGTGAACCGCTGCACCCAGCGGTAACGGGCGGACGGTTCTCATGGTTGGAGTCTGTGCGCCGCCCACCTCACCGCCAACGCAACAGAACTCGGCCTGGGGTATCAGTAGGTTAGCTGCTCATTCCAGTCGGTTCCGCGCCCCTCGGGGGTGAGGTCGTACAGGTTCCAGAGCGGTTCGATGGTGCCGACGTGGCGGGGATCCTGTCCGGGGTCGGTTGGTGCGTAGAAAAGCTCTGAGCCCCAGAAGTGGCGGATCGTCTCCCCATCGCGGTGGAACACGTTCAGCATCGGCCGCTGGTGGCCTTCCGCGGTCTCGGCGAGGTAATCGCGGTTGTAGGTGCTGCCCGCCGAGGACAGCAGGCGCAGCCGGCGCCAGCCGCGCTCCTCGGCGAAGGCCAGGATGCGCGACAGCGGCGCCTTCCCGGCGGCCGCGAAGTTGATGCGCTGGGAGACGTGCTCCGCCGCGCCGTCGAGCTGATCGAGCAGTGCGGTGCACGACGGGCACGGGCCCTCCACAATGGGCAGGAGCGCGGTTCGACCGCCTTGGGGGCCCGGCCGCTCGTCGCCGGGGTCACGGGGAAACATCATGCTGTAGATCACCAGCGAGTCCCTGCCGGGCGCGAACAGCTCAGACAGCCGCACGTCGGTCGGGTCGCCGTCCGGCCCTTGCCCCTGGAAGACGTAGTCCTGCGGCACGACGCCGCCGGGCGGCAACCGTCGCCTTGCGGCAGCCACTGCCTCCATGGTGCGGCGCAGCTCGATCTCCTGCTCGAGCAGCCGATCCCGCGCCGCCCGGTACTCGGCTGACTCTCCAGGAAACGTGATGCCCATGATTGCTCCTTCTCACAGAGTCGCGTACAGCTACAGCCTGTGCCTCAAGCGGCGGCCACCGGAAAGGATCTCACCCAGCACCGACATCAGGTGCCGACGTCCAACGACGAGCATCCGGTCCAAGCACTCGCGGCGGACCGTGCCCACCCACCGCTCCGCGTAGGCGTTCGCCCGCAGGGAAGTTGAGCGTAACCTTTGGCTGTCCGCTCGCGCACAGCTGGAGGTGATGCCGCAATGACCGGTCGGTTGCACGGTCGCACCATCGTGGTGCTGCTGGCCGAGGGGTTCGAAGACCTCGAGTTCTGGGTCACTGTGATGCGCTTGCGGGAGGAGGGCGCCCAGGTGACCGTCGCGGGGCTGACGACGCAGCCGGTCCATGGCAAGCATGGCCTGGAGGCGACGGCGGACATCCAGGTCGCGGAGGCGTCGGCCGATGCCTTCGACGCGGTCGTGGTTCCGGGAGGCTGGGCGCCCGACCAGCTGCGCCGCTCCGACGCGGTGAAGGACCTCGTACGCAAGGCATACCACCAGGGCAAAGTCGTGGGTCTCATCTGCCACGCGGGTCTTGTGGGGATCTCTGCTGGCATCGTGGACGGCAGGCGCGCGACCGGGAGTCTGGGCATCAAGGATGATCTGGTGAACGCGGGGGCGACATGGGTGGACGAGCCAGCGTTCCAAGACAGCAACATCGTGTGGGGCCGGGTGGTCGAAGATATCCCAGACTTCTGCCGCGAGCTCATCGCCGCGATCAAGACGAATCGAGCCTAACCGCCTATAGGGTGCGTAAATGCGTCCACGCAGCTCAGGGTGTTCACGGGGGAGAACCCAAGCCACTCACAGAGCGCGTGGGAAACACCCCCAGCAGCGCCGCCTGCTCGACCGCGCCGGCCTGACCCCACCACCCCGCCGGGGTGAACGGCGCCCGGGCACGGCGGAGGAGCCGGCGCGTCAGGGGGCGATCATAGTCATCCTGAGAATGGGAACTGGGACGATTGGCGGCGCCCCGGGCCGGCCAGGCGCGAAGGAGGCTACCGATTGCACGACCTGCTCATCCGTGGCGCGAGGATCGTCGACGGCACGGGTGCCCCGGCAGTGAGCGGGGACGTCGCAGTTGAGGACGGGGTGATCGGCGAGGTCGGGCGGCTGGGCCGGCCAGCGGCGCGGCGGGTGGTCGCCGCCGACGGGGCCGTGCTCGCCCCCGGCTTCATCGACCTGCACACCCATTCGGACTTCACGCTGCCCCAGTTCCCGCGGGCTGCGGCCATGACCCGGCAGGGCGTGACCACGCAGGTGCTCGGCAACTGCGGCTTCTCGCCGTTCCCGGTCACCGGGCCGGCAGCGCAGCTGCTGCGCGCCTACACCGGTTTCCTGGACGGCGGCCTCGATTGGGACTGGCGCACGCTCGACGAGTACGCACAGCGGCTGGCAGCGCTGCCGCTGGCGGGCAACGTGGCCCTGCTGGTCGGCCACGGGAGCGTGCGCATCGCCGTCATGGGCTTTGCCGACCGGGCGCCCACCGACGCCGAGCTCGCCGCCATGCGCGACCTGGTCGCCCAGGCCATGCGTCAAGGCGCGTTCGGGCTGTCGAGTGGGCTGATCTACGCCCCGGGCAGCTTCGCCGGCACCGCCGAGCTGGCCGCGCTCGCCGAGGTCGCGGCCCGCTCCGGTGGGTTCTACGCAAGCCACCTCCGCAATGAGGGGGCCGGGCTGCTGGACGCCATGGGCGAGGCGATCGGGGTGGGCCGGCGCGCCGGCGCCGCGGTGCAGCTCAGCCATCACAAAGCGATGGGCCGGGCCAACTGGGGCAAGGTCCGCGACTCTCTGGCGCTGCTCGAGCGCGCGAACGCGGCCCACGACGTGCTCGCCGACCAGTACCCCTACATGGCGGCCAGCACCACGCTGCTGGCGCTGCTGCCGGGCTGGGCGCTCGCCGGTGGGGTGCCCGCCCTGCGCTCCCGCCTGGCTGACCCGGCGGCACGCGAGCGCATCGCCGACGACCTGGCCCGCCGCGAGCGGGGCGAGCTCCGCGGGGACGAGGGGGAGCTCGACCCGGCCAACGTGGTGATCGCCGACGTCCGGCCGGGTCTGCTGGAGCGCTACCGCGGCCGCAGCCTCGCCGACAGCGCCCGCGCCGAGGGCACCGGCGCGAGCGAGGTCGTGCTGCGGTTGGTGGAGGGCGCACCGGGCGGCGTGCCGATCGTGTGGCACAGCATGGACGAGGCGGACGTCCGCACCGTGCTGGCCCACCCGCTGGTGGCGGTCGCCAGCGACGGCTGGACCGTCGACCCTGGCCTCGGCGGCGTGCCACACCCGCGCAGCTACGGCACGTTCGTGCGGGTGCTCGGCCGCTACGTGCGAGAGCAGCGGGTCCTGTCCCTGGAGGCGGCTGTGCGGAAGATGACCAGCCTGCCCGCCTTTCGCCTCGGTCTCGCCGACCGCGGCACGATCGCTCCCGGCACGGCCGCCGACCTGGTCGTCTTCGACCCTGACCGGGTGCTCGACCGGGCCACCTACGCCCAGCCCCACGCCTTCTGCGACGGCGTCAGCCACGTCGTCGTCAACGGCCGCCTGGTCATCGACGACGGCGAGGACACCACCGTTGCCGCCGGCCAAGTCCTCCGCCACCCGCCCCCGCCGGATCGGCGCCGTTTGACAACCTGACACGCCATCAGGGGTTCCGGTCAGGTCAGGTGGTCGTGGAAACGCGCCATTGGTGAGCGTGACGTGACACGCCGGCGGTCAAACCCGCAACTCACCCGTCCCGACCGAGTTTCCGTACCCAACGGGCCATCGGCCGACGGTCCCTTGACCCGGGTCCTGGCTGCTCAGCGCACACAGCCGAGTTTCTGAACCCTGCGGGCACCCGCGAGATGAACATGCTGATCGTCGGCCGCGCGATCACCGGCATCAGCGCTTTCGTGGGAGACGCGGGAAGCCGGGACGCGCCGCTGGAGGCGTGCGCAGGGTCGCCGGCCCGCCGGTCCTGGAAATGAGCCCGCCGCCCGGCGAATCTAAGGCATCAGCCCCAGGTGGGACCACCCGCCTTAGACCTACCGTTATATCAGCGAAGAAGGGAGAACAGCATGAACAAGACGCTTCTCGACTACAGCGCCCTGTTGGCCGAGCAGCACATCGCCGACCTTCGCCGCGAAGCCAAGGCCGAGCGCAGAGCCCGCGCCGCCCGCCGTCAAAGGAGGGTCTGAGATGATCGCGCTGCTAGTCTTGGCCGCCGTTGTGGTCTTCGCCGTCGTCAGTGGCCTTCTCGGCTTCGACTCGCGAGACCAAGCCGACTGGACACCGCCCCACTCCCACAACCGGTGACCGCCACCAACACAGCCCTCGTCGTCCAGCCCAAGTTCAGACAGCCAGGACCGGTGCCGCAGTGTGCGGCATCGGTCTTGGAGGCGGTTCCGCATGAGGGGTCGATGCAAGCGGTTGCCGAACGCGTCTGCGACCAGAGCGTCCTGAAGCTGCTGCGTGCTGGGGTGATGCAGGACGAGACGGTCCGCCGCCCGGTCACCGGCACCCCGCAAGGTGGGGGTGGCAGTGTCACCGCGCCAGCCGCCTACCCTACTCGTCGAACTCGACACCGGCAGGTCCACCTGGCCGGGGTGACCGCCAACCCCAACCGCGGTTAGGTCACCCAGCAGGCCCGACCAGCCCAGCTGGTGCCTGGGTCACCGGCTGGCGGTGCGAGCAGCGCCGCGAACCGGTGCTGGACCTTTGTTGCACGCCAACCCGTCGGAACCGTCCCGCTGCCCGCTTCAGCAGGCGACGTACGGGTCGTACGGTTGGATCGACTCGGCGGGCTGATCCACGAGTATGGCCAGGTCGCATGAGGTGGGCGGGGTTTTCGGCACCCACAAGGTGTATCAGGCAGAGCGCAGCTGTCCACCCACGTAGACGGCCGCAATCCTTCGCAAGGCGGTGATATCGGTGATGGGGTCACCGTCGACGAGGAGCAGGTCAGCGTCGAAGTCCGGGGCTACCCGGCCTTTGCGGTCACCGACGCCGCACGCTGTTGGGCACCTCGATCCCGGTGGCGGTGATGAAGGTGCAGTGTTCGATGGCGTCGACGCCAGCGGCGAGGGCGTCGCGGATGGCAGTGAGGGGATGGGCATGGGCGGTAACAGCCAGCCCGGCGGCGTGGGCCTCCTCGACGACCGCCCGGAGCTCCTCCAGGGTGAACTGCGGGCGGGCCGCATCAGTGCCCGGGGTGTTGGCGCCACCGCTGGCCATGATCTTCACGATGTCCACGCCGCGCTCGGCCCGTTCCCGGACCGCGCGGCGCAGCGCCCGGACGCCCTGGGCCTCGCCGCCCATGTTCCAGCAATGCCCCCGGGGGCTGGTGATCGGCGGACCCGAGGCGAGCACCGTCGGCGCTGCGGTGGTCTCTTGGTTGCGGTCGCGCCAGTCCAACACTGCCCAGTGCCGGTCGCCGAGGTCGCGGACCGTGGTCACCCCGGCCGCCAGGTGCACGCGCAGCGCATCCCCGATGACCGCGGTCAGCTCTTCGTCGCCGAAGGTGGGCAGCCGGTCCAGCGCACCGAGGCCGCTGTCACCGCACAGGTGGACATGGGTGTCGATCAGCCCGGGCAGCAACGTCGCGTCCGAGTAGTCGGCCACCGCACACCCGCCTGGCAGGGCCATGCCAGGGGGCTGGACGCCCAGGATGCGGCCGCCCTCCACCAGTACGACCCCGGCATCGGGCAGCAGCTGCTCGCCGCTGAACACCTGCCCGACCCGGATCGCGAGCATCTTGGCCTACTCGATGTCGGTTGCCTTGCCGATTAGCCCGGCCGATCCGGGCGAAGAGACGATGCCGGTCGCCTCTTCGCGAGCGGCACCGCCATGGTAAAGCGGCTACACCACCAACGTGCAGAGCGGCCTCGCAGTCTCACGGTCTGGTAAGTCTGCCAGGTGACGCCGCAGTGCAAAGCAGCCGCAGGCGGTAGTTGGTGAAGCTGCGGAAGCCGTGGTCGACACGCTTGACCTTCTTGATGAGCAGGTTCATGGCTTCGGTCGGCCCGTTGGAGCAGCCCTCGGTGGCATGCCATGCCAGGATCCCGGCCTCCCACTCCCTGACCGTGCGAGCCAGGCGCGACAACTCCACCACCCTCACGCCGTCCGCCCAACGGTAGAAGCGCTCCAGCGCGGCGCGGGCCGCCGGCATGCCGACCGCCGCGTAGACAGCCCGCAGCAGCTCCTTGCCCTGCCAGGCGGCGACCTCACCAGTCGGATCCCCAGCTGCCAGGACTGCCCGCAGCCGCGCTCGTCCCCGCTGGGTGAGCTGCTCTGCCGCGGTCAGCAGCAGCTTGCGGATGCGCATGGCCAAGCGGGGCCGTCAGCGCGCTGCCGTAGCCGCGCCAGGGGTCCAGCGCGACCGTGCCGACCTGGGCCAGCCAGTCCCGCGTCCGGGCGCCAAGCCAACCGTCCACGGCGGCCCTGGTGCGGTCGGCCACCAGATCCAGCAGCCGACCGCCCTCCAGGTCCACCAGGCCGGTGACCCACCGGGTGGGTGCCAGGCGGGTCGCAACGGAATGGCAGCGTGACTCAATCGAGGCTCTTTGGGCGTTCGGACGAAGCCGGTCCGGTGTCGCACCGTGACAGGCTCGGCCCAGTCTGAGCACAGGACCCACAGGGTCATGCTCTTTGAGAAACGAGGTCGTCATGCGACCAGCCCGCGTCATCGCCGCTGTCGTGCTCACCGTCGCCGCGGCCGCCGCCGGATCCTACGTCGCCTACTCCAGCACCCGCCCCTCCGCCGCGGCATCCGCCACCGCCGTGGCGCCCACCACGACAGCCGGGACCTCACCCTCGGCCACGACCACCGCTCCCACCACCAGGGTGACGACCTCCACCCCCGGCACATCCCACGCCGCGTGTACCTCTCAGGCGCTCCTGCCGCTGCTCAAACACAAGTTCGACAACCCCTCCAGCGAGCTCACCATCGTGCGAGCCGACATCAAACGCTGCCGCAACGGCTACGCTCACGTGTTCGCCATCCCCAGACACAACCCGCCCGGCCATCCCCAGTACGACAACGAGCAGCTCTTCCTGCGCGACGCCGGCGGCTCCTGGCAGAGCGTGGCCGAAGGAACGGGCATCGCCTGCAGCGACGCCGACATATCCGCGGCGATGCTGCGCGCCTGCCGCGCACTCGACTACCCCACCCACCCCACGCCCGCGCCGACGCCGCGGATCGCCGACCCGGCGCTGGCGGCCAGGCACCTGTTCGACGCCTGGCAGGCCGGTGACCGGCAGCGCGCGCTCCAGGCTGCCACGCCGACCGCGGTGCGCACGCTGTTTGCGTTCGCGCCGACCCAGGGGCTGCGGTTCACCGGCTGCCGGTTCTTGAGTCTGGGCTACGACTGTGGCTACTTGTCCGCGGACGTTGGCCTCTACTACATCGACATGCGGGTCCAGGGCGGCGCCTCCGCCGGCTACCGGGTGGTCGCCATCGACGCGCAGATGCGGTTCGGCAGCCCGGACGCCGCAGCCAAGTACGTGATGAGCGCCTGGCTGGCCGACGACCGCGCCGAGGCGCGCAACGCCGCGTCCGAGACGGTGGTCAACGCGCTGTGGAACCGCTTGCGGGACCGCAGCCACCCGCCGCGCTTCACCGGCTGCACCTTCCGCGATATCAACCGGGGCTCCGACTGCGACTTCGACTCCACCACGGTCGGCCTTGGGTTCACCATGCAGGTCAAGGGCGGCGCGCTCCTGGGCTGGCACGTCGTGGCGATCAGGTTCGCCCAACTGTAATCCCGACCAGACGGCACCGAGCAGGTCGAGCGCTCCGGCGAGGATCTCACCCCTGAAGGCCCGCCAGCTTGGTCCCGTCGAGGATGAATGTGCCGACACGGACCATCATTGACCGCCAGCAGTGCCGCCTCCACGACCGTGCCCACACCCTCGGGTGCACCGACCTTCCCAGCTAATCCCATGGTCACGCTCAACCACGCCGTCGCGGTCGCGATGGTGCGAGGCCCACGTGCCGGACTCGACCTGCTGAGAGCGCTGGACGACGATGACCGGCTGGCCAGGCACCACCGCCTCGACGCGGTCCGCGCACATCTCCTGGAAATTGCCGACGAAGAGCCGAGCAGTGCCCGCAGCCCCGCAGGCCGATCGGCCTGCGGGCTGGCCCGCTGAGGGTCGGGGCGCGTGGGCTGGAGGGTGGCAGGGCTGGTCATGCTGGTGCGGTCTGGCTGGTGTGGCGCTGGCACCAGGCGTACAGGGCGTCGTAGACGAAGCTGCCGCGCTCCAGCAGCCGCTGGTCGTCGGCTTCGGCGTCCAGGCCGCCCTCGCCGATGGCCAGCAGCCCCGGGCCGAGCGGGTCAGCGTCGAGGTCGCCGGTGATGTCGGCGGCGTGGACGATCCTTGCCAGCCGCACCAGCGCCGGGTCGCCGCCAAGGTCGAAAGTGTCGATGAGGACCTCGAAGGTGCAGCGGTTGTCCTGGTGGGTGAACTCGGCGCCGGGCGCGTCGAACGACCGCGCACCGTCCCGCTCAGCGACGGCGAGGACCTGGCCGGCGGGCACGTAGGCGATCTCGGCGGCGGGGTCGATGAACCGGCGGACCAGCCAGGGGCAGGCGATCCGGTCGGTCTTGGGACGAGCGCGGGTGACCCACTTCACGGTGCACCTCCAGTGGTCGTGGTGGCCTGGGTCGGGAGCGGGACGGGGCGGAACAGCCGCCACAGGACCAGGTCGTAGGCGCTCTTGGCCGCCCCGGCGACCAGGAACGGCAGCGCCAGCCCAACCGGCTGCAGCAGCCCCGCCAGGACCGGCCCGGCCGGGCGGACCAGGTAGCGGGCGGTGTTGGTGGTCGCCGCCGCGGCGGTCCGCTCACCCGGTGGGACCAGCGCCATCACATACGCCTGCCGGGCGGGCACGTCCATCTGCGACAGCAAGGTGCGCGCCAGCAGCAGCCCAACCGCGCCCGGCAGGCTCGGCGCCAGCGGCACGGCCGCCAGCAGCAGGTTGGACGGCAGGTGGGTGAACACCATCGTGGCAAGCAGCCCGACCCTGGCGGCGATCAGGGACGCGGCCAGGAACGAGGCAGCCTGCAACACGCCGATGGCCGCGAACACCACGCCGATCACGCTGGTGGGCGCGCCGTAGCGCACGCCAAGCCAGTCCGCGATCCAAGCCTGGACGACCAGCCCGCCGGCCAGGCTGTCGACGGCGAACAGCGCCGCCAGCCGCGCCACGACGGGCCGGGAGGCCGCCAGCGGCCGTGGCGGCGCCGTGCCGGGCTCGGGCCGGGATGCCTCGACGCTGCCGGGCAGCCGGGTCGCCAGCAGCGCCCCGGCCACACCGACCACGGCCAGGGTCGCGCCGAGCAGCCGCCGGTCAGCGGGGAGAACGCCGAGCAGCGCCCCGGCGGCGCCGGCGAGGGTCGCCACCGCGTTGTAGACGCCGAAGCCGCGCACGACCGTGCGCTGCGGAGCGCCGGTCGAGGCGAGCATGACCTGCTCCAGGGTGGTGAACGGCCCGGACTCCACCACCTCGGTCGACAACGCGCCCGAGAGGGCGACCAGCGCCAGCAGCCAGGCCGGGCCACCAGCGGCGATCGCCACCCCGGCCAGCGCCAGCGCCACGTACAGCAGCCCGTAGGCGCGGGCGCGGCCAACCCGGTCGCCCCAGCGGCCAAGCGCCAGGCTTGCGGCGGCGCTGCCGGCCACGATCGCCGCCAGCACCACCCCCACGCCCCTGGAATCCAGGCCCTGGTCGCGCAGGACCGCGCCGAGCTGCACCGCCGCCAGCCCATAGCCCATGCCTCGCAGCGCCTGCGAAGCCAGCATCGTGGCCACCACACCACGGCCAGGCCGGGTCGTGGTGGTCATGCCGGCTCCCGTCCCAGCAGCATCGCGCACCGGTGGTACTCGTACAGCCCGTCGAACAGCGGCCCCGAAATCTCCAGCACCCGCGGGTCATCAGCGATCATCGACAGGCCCCGCAGCACCACGTCCAGCCCGCGCGCCTCTGGCGCGTCGAAGCGCTCGTCGTCCAGGTCGGCCTCATGCACCAGCTCGGCCAGCTTCCACAGCACCGGGTCGTCAAAGTGGTGGCGGCGCAGGACCGTCTCGAAGCTGCAGTCGCCGCCGTGGTGGCCGAGCTCTGCGCCGCGCATGTCGAACGCGGTCGCCTCCGCCGGGACCTCGGCGGGATCGTCGACGAACACGAACTCCGCGTCGGGTCCAGGTGCCGCCGGATCAGCCAGGCGCAGGCGGCCCGGTCGATGTGCACCCCACCCCGGGTCGCCCACCTCATGGGCCCTCCTCGATCGCCGCTCGCCTCGCCGCGGCACCCGTGGAACCAGCACCGGCGGCAGGGCCTCCACGGCCGCCCGCTCCCGCTCCACCGCGCCACCCTCGGCCGCGGCGCGTGTCTGCTCGACGATCGCCGGTAGGCCAGCAGCACCCACCGGCCCGCCGCTTGCCTCGAGCCTGCTCATCAGTCGCCCTCCGCCGCCCACGTGGGCGCCAGCGCCCGGGCAAGGGCGGCCGCCCGAATGGCCAGCTCGTCGCACATCGCCTCGCAGGGCTCGGCCACCGCCAGGTCCCAGCGCGCCCCGCCCGCCACGTCGCAGTCGATCGCCACCATCAGCGCCGGTGCCGGCGCGGCCGCGAGCGGCACGGGCGGGTTGTGGTCCAGCAGGCCTTCGGCCGCGGTGCCGGCCAGCAGCCGGACCGCGTTCGGGCTGACCGCCTGGGCCGGGTCGACGCCGGCCGACGCCGCCTGCCAGCCGGGCGGCGCGGCCCGGGCGAACCAGGCCGCCGCCATGCGGCTGCGGCTGGCGCCGTGCTGGCACACAAACAGCACGGTCCGCACAGCATCTGCGTCAGGCACGCTGCGGCCTCTCGCCCCGCGACGTCCCACACGATAATGAAACCATGGTTACATTATAGGGATTGGCATGGGCAACAGGAGGAGAGGTCTGGTGCTGGCCTGGTCAACCATCGCCTACGGCGCCGCGCTCTCCGCGGTGCTTGTGGAAGCGGACCAAGCGGTCACGACGCCTTACTTCACGTTCCCGGAAAAGGGAGGAACCGGCTTCGATCGACGCGGGTTTCCCGGTGCCGGTGCTTCGTCGTGAGCGAACGGAATCCGGTTCTACCCGAAGGCGCCAACTGTGAGCCGTCGGCGCTCGAGCGACGAATTCGGGGGCTCCACAACTGAATGTGGGTACTCCTCGGGTCCTTGGCACTCGAAGATGCTGGTAGGACCACACCGACGAGGTGCTGAGACCGGGATGGGTGACGCGCACAGGCCAGACCGTAAGGTTGTAGGTGCTCAAGCCCCAACCCGGAGGTCACTTGCCCGTGCGCGTCACTACTGCATTCAACCGCCTTCTGGCCCTTCCTGGTACCACCGTGCGCGAGGTCTCGTTCGAGCCGGCGCAGATCACCGTCACGGTTGCGTTGCGCCGCCGCCGGCTCGCCTGCGCTGACTGCCAGTACTCGACCCGGGCGCGCTACGACACCCGCACGGTCGACTCGCGCTGGCGGCACCTGGACCTTGGCCGCTGGCGGCTGCTCATCCGGGCCAGGCTGCGCCGGCTTGTCTGCCCCACCCATGGCGTGCGCACCGAGGGCGTGCCGTTCGCTCGGGTCGAGTCGGGCTTCACCCGCGACGTCGAGGACCTGGTCGCATGGCTGGCGACCCGCATGGACAAGACCGCGGTCCGCCGGCTGACCAGGATCGCCTGGCAGACGGTCGGGGCGATCTGCCAGCGGGTGGCGGCCGACGAGCTCGACCCGGGCCGGCTGGAGGCACTGTTCGAGATCGGGATCGACGAGGTCTCCTGGCGCAAGGGGCACCGCTACCTCACCCTGGTCACCGATCATCGCGCCGGCAGGGTGGTGTGGGGCGCCGAGGGCAAGGACACCGCCACCTTGGACCGGTTCTTCGCTGACCTGGGCGCGCAACGATCCGCCCAGCTCACCGCCGTCTCCACCGACATGGGACCCGCCTTCTTGAAGTCGCTGGCCAAGCCGGCCCACGCCCCCCAGGCGACGGTGTGCATCGACCCGTTCCACGTCGTCAAGCTTGCCACCGACGCGCTCGATCAGGTCCGCCGACAGGTCTGGAACCGGCTCCGCGCGGTGGACCCTGACAAGGCCAAGACGTTCAAAGGCGCCCGCTGGGTGCTGCTCAAGCGACCCGAGCGCCTGTCCGACACCCAGGCCGCCACCCTGCGCAAGCTGCGCCGCCACGGCGGTGCGGCATGGCGCGCCTACGCGCTCAAGGAAGCGCTGCGCGAGGTCTTCGCCGGCGACCTCACCCCCAGCCAGACCACCCAACTGCTGGACCGCTGGTGCGTCAAGGCCGCCCGCAGCCGCCTGGACCCGTTCGTCACCCTCGCCGCCACGATCCGCAAGCACCGCCACGGCATCCTGGCCGCGATCCGGCTTGGGATCAACAACGCCCGGGTCGAGGCGCTCAACAACAAGGTGCGGCTCATCACCCGCCGCGCCTACGGGTTCCACTCCGCCCAGGCCGCACTCGCGCTGGTGATGCTCGCCTGCGGCCCGATTACCCTCCGCCTCCCACACGAGCAAACACACGTTCACCCACATTCAGCTTAATAGAGCC
>WNGF01006544.1_pt1 | contig 14389 bp, 12 predicted proteins | sample 5400641 | NCBI WGS metagenome assembly WNGF01 (sample SAMN13153371, study PRJNA577476) | soil metagenome | isolation source: 80 cm soil or saprolite under grassland replicate 2 | place: USA:California | collected 2016-06-15
GATGCCGGCGTATGCCACGACCTGGCCGTTGAGACGAACCGAGGCGGTTCCCGGGTCCACCCGCACCTGGCGAAGGCCGAAGCTCTCGTCGATCTCGTCGCGCAGCCCCTCAGACCCGAACAGGCGTGCACGCAGGACGTACAGCGCCGGGCTGGCGGGTGACCAGAGGTCGGCGTCAGCCACGACGAAATCGGTTGCCACGCGGATCCGGCCACCGGCCGGTACGGCCACCTGGTCCAGCACTCGGACCGCGAGGGGCGAGGACGACGCGACGAGGGAGCGAGCATCCGGGTCGAGCAGGTTGTCGGCTGTCACCTGCGCGGACAGCACCTCGACCGCGGGCAGGACGGTCGCCGGGCCGTCGCCGCGGTTCTCCAGGACGAGCGAGACGTCGGCGCCATCGAGATGGGGCACGACATCGGCGCGCACGACGCGAACCGCGTCGCTCGCCTCCAGCCAGACCGATCGGGTCAGCCCGCCCGCATTCCACCAGTCGGCCAGGCCCCACGGCACGATATCCGTCCGGGAGCCCCAGGCCGGATTGTCGACCCGGACCGCGACGACGTTCGCCGTGCCAGGCCTGAGGGCGCCGGTCGCCTCGAAGGCGAACGGTGTGTAGCCGCCTTCGTGGTATCCGAGCCACGCCCCGTTCAGCCACACGTCCGCGACGTAGTTGGCGGCCCCGAACTTGAGCGTGATCGATCGGCCCGCCCAGTCGGACGGGACCGTGAACAGCCGTCGGTACCAGGCGCCGGTCTCCCGATCGCGCGGGGGCGGATTGTCGGTCCCCGGAACGCCGATCGTGTCCCAGCTACGGTCGTCGAATTCGGGCCCCTCCCGCCCCCCCGCCTGGGCGACGATCGTCGGGAGCGAGCTCGATCGAGGGCTGAGCGAGAGGTCATCATCGAGCTCCTCGCGGTCCACCCTCCAGTTGCCGTCCAGGTCGATCCGGGGGCGAGGTTGGAACTCGAAGGACGGCACCGCGATCCCGTTCTGCACGGCGATCGGTCCGCCCGGATCGTGCTCGATGGTCAGCGTGGGCTCGAGCCGGCTCGGCTCGGCCCGTGGCACGCAGCCCCCCAGGCTGGGCCCGCCGATCAGCAGGAGGCCGGCCAAACAGAGCCGCCCGAGCGGGCGGGACGTCCTGAATCGTCCGGGTCGCGCCGGAGCGAGTCGGCGATGGGCTCGCTCCGGGTCCGCCACGATCAGCCGAAGATGGCCGCGCCTGCCCGGTCCAGCATGGACACGCCGCGAATGTCTTGGTCGTACAGCGGGAGGACCGCCCGGACCTCACCGGGGAACTGCTCGCCGATCTGTCCGAGATAGCCGGTCTGCATCTGGATGCGGTTCCGGACGAACTCGGGCTGGGCCTCGCCCACTTCGGGGTCGATGACGCCGTTGACGATGACGCCGCCCACGGGAATGCCGAAGTCCGTGAACCAGCTGATGAACCGCCGGATCACCGCGATCGGCAACGCCTCGGGCAGCGTCACGAAGAAGAAGGCCGTCTTGTCCGGGTCGGTCAGAAGCTCTCTGGCGTGCGCGATCCGGTCCCGGAAGCCGACCAGGTAGCTCATGAGCGGATCGTCCTCCTTCTTCTTCGTGAAGGAGAGGGCTTCCCGCAGCGACTGGGCCTCCTCCCGTGACTTGAGCATCTTCTGGACCCACAGCCCGTAGACCTTGGACATGCCCAGCAGCCTTCGGGCGTTGGCCGTGGGCGCGGTGTCGAAGACATAGACGTCGAATTCGTCGCGGAACATGAGATCGACCATGTTCTCGAACATCGCCGACTCCTCGAAGGCCGGGTTCATGGTGGCCGCTTCGACGAATTCATCCGCCTTGGTCGAGATCTCGGCAAACTTGAGGAACCACTGGATCTTCTCGCGAATCTCGCGCTTGGATCGCTCGATCGCGTCCTTCGTGTCGATCTCGTAGGCCCACAGGTTGGGGATGCCGGACACCGCGGTCGAGCGCCCGAACACATCCTGGCTCAGGAGGTTGGACAGGCTGTGCACGGGGTTCGTGGAGGCCAGCAGCGTCCTCCGCCCGTTGCGGGCCAGGCGAGCGGCCGTCGCCCCCGCCAGGACGGTCTTGCCCACGCCACCCTTGCCGCCGAAGAACACGTAGCGGAGGCCGGCTCGCCCGCGAAAGAACTCGTCCATGGACGTCGAGACGAGTTGATCGCTCACGGCCCGCAGCCCGGTTGGAGCCGTGGCATTCATCGGGCGGCCTCCGACCCGCGAGCCGCGCCGGTACCGGCCCCCGAAGCACCGCTGGCACCCGAAGCAACTCCGGCGCCCGAGGCGCCCTCGTCGGCCCCTACGGCGCCGTCGGCGAAGAGGATTCCGGCGACCCGCTCGATCATCGGCAGGCCGGTGACGTCGCGCTCGAGCTCCGGAACGTACGCCAGCACGTCCTTGCCGAACGTGCGCCGGATCTCGTCGAGCTCGCCTCGCTGCATCTCCATCCGGTTTCGCAGGTAGCCCGGGACATTCTGTCCCCGGAGCTCCTCGGGCAGCACCCGGTTGACGACGTAGCCGCCGATCGGGACGTCGAACTTGGCGAACATGGCGGCCGCCTTCCGGGTGTCGAGCAGAATCATCTGCTCGGGCACCAGGACGAAGAAGAAGGCGGTCCGCTCGCGGTCCGTCAGGATCTTCGACGCGGCGTTGATGCGGCCCCGGATGTACTGCAGCTCGCCCAGGATCTGGTCCTCGTCGACCTCCTTCTGGCGCTTCATCCGAGCGGCAACCTCCTCGTACTCGCGCATCTCCTCGCGGAGGCGCGTGATCTTCGAGATCCACTCGTCGTAGACCTTGGCCATCGACAGGTAGTACAGGGCGTGGCCCAGCGGCACCAGATCGTAGATGTAGTAGTCGTAGTCGCCCTGGACGACGATGTCGACGACGGAATCGAAGATCGCGCTCTCCTCCATCGCGGGTTCGGCCGATGCCGCCTGGATGTAGTCCTCGATCTCGGGCGGGACCTCCTCCAGCCCGTACATGTCGAGGATCTTCTGGCGGATCTCGTCCTGGTATTCGCGGATGTGGCGGTCGGCGTCGATCTCCTGGGCCCACAGGTTGTCCATGATCTTGACCGCACCCTGGCCGAAGATGTCCCGCTGGAAGATGTCCGACAGGCTGGCCTGGGGGTCGACCGAGAAGACGAGCACGCGCTTGCCCTGCTGGGCCAGCCAGAACGCGGTCGCGGCCGAAAAAGTCGTCTTGCCCAGGCCGCCCTTGCCGCCGAACATCACGTAGCGGCGCTCCGGATGCTGATGGAAGACGGTCGCCAGCGACCCGGCGGAAGCCGCGCCCGCGAGCCCACCGGGCATCGCCGCCGATCGTGAGGCCGAGGGGCTGGTCATGCCTGTCATCGCTAGAACATCGCGTCGGTGAGGTCCTTCTCCCGCAGCATCCGCCGCTTCCAGGTTGCGATCTGGGGAACGGCGTATGGCAGGAGGCGGAGCGAGTAGTACGGCGGCAGGATGGGGACGCCGAGCATGTCGCCCATCGTCGTCAGGATGAAGAGGTGCTCCATGCTGGCCCGCGTCCGCATCGCGTAGCGAGTCATGTCATGGGCCGCCATCCCATAGGTGACCTCGCGGAGGTGGCCGAGCATGCCGCGCCAGCCGCCCGGTGCGCGGTCGGCCGGTCGCTCGGGAGGGCCGGGTGCCGGGCCCTGTACAGACCGCTCGGCCGTGTCGTGGGCCGAGCTCTCGGGTTCGGGGGACGGGTCGGGCATCTCGTGCTCCTTTCGTGGTAGGCCGTCAGACGCCGTGGAGGTGGTGGGCGTGCTCGTCGGTGAACTCGCGCTCGCGGAGGACGCGGCGCTTCCAGGTCGCGATCTCGGGCACGACGTAGGGCAGCACGCGCAGGGAGTAGTACGGCGGCATCACCGGTAGGCCCACCATGTCGCCGATCACCGCGAGCAGGAACAGGTTCTCGATCGCAACACGCGACTCGACCGCATGACGAGCGAACTCATAGCTCGTCATCCCGTAGGCGAACTCGCGCAGGGCGTCGCGCACCCGGATGGCTAGCGACGCCGGCCGAGCGTCGGAGGGGCTCTTGCGCGTCAGCTCGTCCATCGTGTTCGGCGATCCAATCCGCGGTTGATCGTCGGCTCAATCTACCAGAGGGGCCCGCGCTCGTGCGAGGGACACCGACCGGGTGGCACCGTTCGTGCGAGAGGACGTCTCGTTGAGCGTCGGGCATGGGAGAATGGCGTTCGGCTGTCACCTTCCAGCGCGAGGCTTCGGCCGTGCCCCTTGACACGATCGCCACCGTCCTGACCGTCGTGTTGTTCGTGGGCTTCTTCCTATGGTTCGCGATCGGCACCCAGCTCAACGTTCGGCGTGGCAACGCCTTCCTGCGCTGGCTGCAGGGCGGGCTGCCGCTGATGGGCAAGCGGACCACGATGCGCTGGCTGGGGAGCTCGGCCGTCGAGCTGGTCATCGCGGAGCCGACCACGCCGTTTCGCGCTGTGACGCTCATCCTCGTGCTGGAGCCTCGCGACCTGCCGTGGCTGTGGGCCCTCGCGCGGACGCGCGGACGGCGGGACGTCGTGATCATCCGGGCCGACCTTCGCTCGGCGCCGCGGGCCGACCTCGAGGTCGCCGAGGCCGGCTCATGGAGCGCGAGGCTGCCGATCCAAGTCGGCGACGACATGGCAGAGCTGTATCCGATTGACTGGCCATCCAGCCGCCGCGGGCCGGTCAGCGCCCAGGCATCGGCCGGCTTCGATCGGTCCCGCGCCGTCCGAGCCTGGGCCGCGCTCGACGACGCCAGCGCCGGCATAACCCGCCTCTCCGTCCGCCGCACGGTGCCCCACCTGGAGGTCCACCTCCGGCCGCCCGAGGCTTCGCGCTCGGCGGACCGCTTCGTGCGCGCCGTGCAGGAGACCGCCACCGAGATGGCCGGAGTGCGCTGAGCCTCTCACCGTTCGCTCGAAGGTCCCCGCATGTTGAGGCCCGGGCAGGCGGCCCGGGCCTCATCGTCCAAGTTGCCGAGGGTCAGGCCGTCGGCGCCGGGGCGGCCTCGGCGGGTGCGGCCCGATACCGGTTCCAGGCCTGCCAGGCGTCCCAGGCAATGAGCGCAGAGGCGCCGAGCAGCAGAACCGAGACGGCGATCATCGCCCAGGCGCCGGCGACCGAGATGGCCGCCTGGCCGGGCTTCGTGGCGATCGTCACCAACAGGTTGTAGGCCGTGATGACCGTGGCGGCCATCGTGGTCACGTACATGAACACCATCGGGATCCCGGCAAAGGCCGGGTTACGCCCGATGGACCGCAGCCAGACCGTCACGAGCAGCAGGCTGAGCGCGGCCAGGAGCTGGTTGGACGCGCCGAACAGCTGCCAGAGATAGACCCATGTCCCCGACAGGACGAGGCCCATCGTGACGGCCATGCCGATGACCGAGGCGATGTGCTGGTTCTTGAAGCCGACCCAGCTATCTCCCAGCCACTCCCCGAGGGTGACACGCATCACCCGGAAGACGAGCTGGACGACCGTCAGGACGATCACGACGAACGCCCCAAAGCCGAGCGCGGTGCCGAAAGGGGTGCCGATCGCGCCGAACGTCGCGACGTTGATCAGGCTGCCCACGCCGGCGGCGAAGGCGCCCGCCCCGGACAGCCCGGTCGTGATCGCGACCGCCGTGAGCGACAGGAGCCCGAGCGTGTTCTCGGAGAACATCCCTCCCCCGCCGACCGGCAGAGCGTCGGTCTCGTACTCGAGCTGGCGGGCCGTCCCGACCGAGCCGAACAGCGCATGCCAGCCCGAGATGGCGCCGCAGGCGATGGTCACGAACAGCATCGGCCAGAGCGGCTGGATGCCCACCGCCGTGGCACCCATGAAGCCCTTCGAGGCGTCGAGCTTGAACGACGCTACTGCCCCGTTGGTAAACGGCGCGAGCACCGCGCCCAGCGCGCTGATGCCGATCACGATCGCCATGATCCAGAAGCCGATGTAGTTCACCGGCTGGGCGAAGCGCCAGATGGCCAGGTTCGCCCCGAGGTAGCTGAACACCAGCAGGAGCAGGGCTGCGATCAGGAAGCTCGGCAGCATGTTGATCTCGCCCGTCGCCGCGTTGTAGGCGGGCGTGCTCGGTCGCTTGCCGTCGGCCCCCGGCGCCGGGACGCGCGGGTCGGCATTCGTCGGATCGATGGTCGTGAAGAGCGGTGTCTTGTTGATCGACGTGTTGATCGAATTGAACGTACCGGCGATCGGCGCGGTGGACCAATCGGTCGGTTTGCCCGACGCAAAGGTGGCGCCGAACGGCCCGAGCGCCATCGCCGCGATCGTCACGCCGACGGTCAGAATCGTCACCGCGATGATGCTCATTCGCATCCGATAGATCGCGTAGCCGGCGAAGAGACCCATGAGCGCGAGCACGATGATCCCGAACGGAACGTCCGGCCGGGAGCCAACGATCGCGGCCATGATCCCGACGAATGCGCCGGCAATCAGCAACAGGTAGAAGAAGATGAACACGAACAGGATCCGCCGCGTGCGCGGCGAGATCAGTCGGTGGGCGATCGCGCTCAGCGAGTTTCCGTCGTTGCGGACGGCCATCATGATCGCGCTGTAGTCGCTGACCCAGCCGATGAAGCTCACCCCGATCATCAGCCACAGGATCGACGGCAGCCAGCCCCAGAGGTTGGCGGCCGTGATCACACCCACGATCGGGCCGGCGGCCGCGATCGACTTGAAGTGGTAGCCGTACAGGACGAAGCGGCTGGTGGGAACGAAATCCGCGCCGTCCATGTACATCCGGGCCGGCGTCGCCCGATTGGCATCAGCCTGGATGACGGTCCGGTCGATCCGCCGCGCGTAGAAGGTGTACGCCGCGTAGATCACGACGGCACCGATGACGACGATCCACAGGGAACTCATGCACGTCCTCCCATGTCTTCGCCAGGCAAGCTATCCCGGTCCGGGTGGGCGCCCGGAGCCGTGTGAGCGGAGCGTTGGGCGACCGAGCCTCCTTTCGAGCGTCGTCCGCAAACAGTGCGACCGGCCGTCAGAGACGACCGGGAGCCGCGAGCCGCCGTTCGATCATCGGCTCCAGCGACCGATAGTCCCCGCGCGTCCCTACAGCTCGGCCGTCGATGATCACGGCTGGATAGCGGCCGATTCGATGGCGCACGGACTTGACGAAGCCTTCGATCGATGCGGCGTCGACGATGCAGACGCGGATCTGCGATCCAAACGTGGCCAACAGGCCGTGGACCCAGTCCGACAGCGCCTGGAAGTCCTGGGCGAGATCATCGGGCAGCGCACTGGCAACCGCCTCGCGGCGCACGCGCTCGCCTAGACCGACTTCGCCGAATGCCAGCTCACAATGCTGGCAGTGGTAGAAGGCGGTCGGTGCGTAAGTGATGACCTCGATCGCCACTGGCTTCATCGATGTCCTCGACGGCGCGAGGATACACCCGCCACGGAAGCCGGAACACTTGCTGCGAGCATGGACGGCCGAGCGGTGATCGAGCGACTCGGCCTTCGGCCGCACCCGGAGGGCGGCTGGTTTCGTGAAACGTGGCGCGCCGACGCACCGGCCGGGACGCGTGCGGCGGGCACGGCGATCCAGTTCCTGCTCGCGGCCGGCGAGCGTTCGCATTGGCACCGGGTCAGGGATGCCACCGAGCTGTGGCTCTTCCAGGCGGGGGATCCGCTCGAACTCCTGATCCGGTTCGAGCATGAGCCGACCACATCGATCCTCCTCGGGCCGGACCTGGCGGCTCGCCAGCGTCTTCAGGGGATCGTCCCGGCCGGGACCTGGCAGGCCGCTCGCCCGCTCGGAGCCTGGACCCTCGTCAGCTGCGTGGTCGTGCCGGGCTTCGAGTTCAGCTCCTTCGAGCTGGCACCCGAGGGCTGGCAACCCGGCGACTGAGCGGCGACGCCGGACCGCATGCCCAAGGACCACGTGATGCCCGCCGGGGCATCAGCCGGCGTTCGCAGTCCGAGCAATGCCGTCGGGGAGCTCAGGCGCGGCAGAGCGCCGCCACGCATCCCCAGCGGGGCATTGTCGTTGCTTCGGCCGTGCACGGGCCCGTTCGCGCAAGCGGCCGCCGGGACCGGGTTGATGCGGCCACGTTGAGTTAGCCCGACTCATGGCATTGCTCGGACTGTTCCGAGCGGACGTGCTGATTGGGGGCCGATCGCCCGGACTCTGGCGCCGCGAAATGGACCGGCCGCGAGATGGGTGGGGCGCGCTATGCGCTCTCGCCGCGCTCGGCCAGCCAGCCCGCGTAGTTCGTCTCGTCCACGCCCCGATCGACGTCCGACTTCGTCAGCAGGAGCGGCAATCGCCCTTCGCGGATCGTCTCCTGGGTGATGATGCACTTGCGGATGTCCGTCCTCTCGGGGATGTCGTACATCACCTCGAGCAGGGACTCCTCGACGATCGAGCGCAGCGCCCGAGCCCCGGTCTTGCGGTCCAGGGCCACTTCCGCGGCCGCCTCCAGCGCGCCCTCCGTGAAGACCAGCTCCACCTTGTCCAGCTGGAGGAACTTCTGGAACTGGCGGGCCACGGCGTTCTTCGGCTCGGTGAGGACGCGGACAAGATCCTCCGCGGTGAGCGCCGTGAGCGTCACGATGACAGGCAGCCGGCCGATGAACTCCGGGATGAGCCCGAACTTCAGGAGATCCTCCGGCATGAGCTTCTCGAGAATCTTGCCGCGCTCCGCCCTGGACACGGCCGTCTCCGTCCCGAAGCCGATGCCCCGCTTGCCGACCCGCTCCTCGACGATCTTCTCCAGCCCGTCGAAGGCGCCGCCGCAGATGAACAGGACATTCGTCGTGTCGATCTGGATGAAGTCCTGGTGGGGGTGCTTCCGTCCGCCCTGCGGCGGGACGTTGGCGACCGTGCCCTCCAGGATCTTCAGGAGCGCCTGCTGGACACCCTCACCGGAGACGTCGCGGGTGATGGATGGGTTGTCTGCCTTCCGCGAGATCTTGTCGATCTCGTCGATGTAGATGATCCCCCGCTGCGCCCGGGCCACGTCGAAGTCGGCGGCCTGGATGAGCCGCAACAGGATGTTCTCGACGTCCTCGCCGACATAGCCGGCCTCCGTGAGGGACGTCGCGTCGGCGATGCAGAAGGGCACATCCAGGACACGGGCGAGGGTCTGGGCCAGGAGGGTCTTGCCCGAGCCCGTTGGTCCGACCAGCAGGACGTTGGACTTCTGGAGCTCGACGTCGTCGACGGCATGGCCGGCGTTGACCCGCTTGTAGTGGTTGTAGACGGCGACGGAAAGGACCTTCTTCGCACGCTCCTGGCTGATGACGTACTGGTCCAACGAGAACTTGATCTGGCGAGGGTTGGGGAGCTTGGCGCTGGAAGGCTTCGCCTTCGGCGCCTCGAGCATCTCCTCCTCGATGATCTCCTGGCAGAGATTGATGCACTCGTCGCAGATATACACGCCCTGCCCGGCGATCAGCTTCCGGACCTGCTCCTGGCTCTTCCCGCAGAAACTGCAGCGGTATGGGACCTTGGGTCCCTTGGCGCCGCCTGTCGATGTCACGCGCGCCGCCCTCGTGCTGTACGCCCGGCCCCGGTCGCCAGCCTACTTCTTGCTGGGAACGGCGCCATCACCGTTGTCCTCCGAGGAGCCTGCACCGACGGCCACGGGCAGGTCCGTCCGATCGTGGAGGCCGAGTGGATCGCCTGCTGCCGAATACACCGCGTCGATGATGCCATATTCCTTCGCGGCCTCGGGAGACATGAAATAGTCCCGGTCCGTGTCGCGCTTGATCTTGTCGATCGGCTGGCCGGTGTGATCGGCCAGGATCTCGTGGAGCCGCTCGTTCAGCACCTCCAGCTCCTTGACCTGGACGAACACGTCCGGGGTGTTGCCGCGAAAGCCGCCGGAGCCCTGGTGGATCATGATCCGGCTGTTCGGCAGCGAGTAGCGCTTGCCCTTCGCGCCGGCGGCCAGCAGGACCGACGCCATGCTCGCCGCCATGCCCAGGCAGATCGTGCTTACCGGAGCTCGGACGTACTGCATCGTGTCATAGATCGCGAGGCCGGCCGTCACGACGCCGCCCGGCGAGTTGATGTACAGGAAGATGTCCTTCTCCGGGTCCTCGGAGTCGAGGAACAGGAGCTGGGCGATGACGAGGTTGGCGACGTGGTCCTCGACGGTGTCGCCCAGGAAGATGATTCGCTCCCGGAGCAGGCGCGAGTAGATGTCGTAGGCGCGCTCTCCGCGACTCGACGACTCGATGACCATGGGAACGAGCATCGGGCGGTTCTCCTCTGACTTGATCGGTTCGGCTGGCGGGATCAGGCCGGCCGCGCGGCGCCCGCGGCGTCCGCGACGGTCTCGGCGCTGGTGGTGGTTCCGGTGTCGTCGTCGGCGGCCTCGGCCGAAGCGGCCGCCTCCGCGGCGGCGTCGCGTCCGGGCGGATCCCCCGCCTCGGCATGCGGCAGAGCCGGATGGTCGGGGTGCGCGGCCAGCCAGTCGTCGACGAGCCTCTCCACGGTCTGGCTCCGACGAAGCGAGCTTCGGACGAAGCTCCGGCCGCGGTCGGACTGGAAGTAGCCGAGCAGCTTGGCGTTGCCCTGGTAGCGGTCCCGCGCCCGGTCGATCTCCGCCTGGACGTCTGCGTCCGGCACGGTTATGCCGAGCTCGTCCGCGATCCTGGAGACGACCATGAGCGCCTTCACCCGGCCCTCTGCCCGTGGCCGGAACTCGGCGTGGAGATCCGCCTCGGTCTGGTTCGTCACCTTGAGGTACGCCTCCTCATCGATGCCCTGGCGGGCGAGTGTGCTCCGGAGCTCATCGTGCATCACCTCGACCTCCTGGTCGACGAGGATGTCCGGTAGCTCCAGGCTGGCGTTGGCGATCGCGTAGTCGACGATCCGGTCGCTGAACTCGTGGCGGGCCTTGTCGAGCGCGCTGCGTCGGAGGCGCGCCGCGATGTCGCCGCGCAGGGCGTCGAGCGTCGGATAGTCGCCCATCGACCGGGCGAATTCGTCGTCGGCATGCGGGAGGACCTTCGCCCTGAGCTCTCGGAGGTCCACGGCGAAATGAGCTGTCTGGCCGGCCAGGGTCGACTCGCCGTAGTCGGCCGGGAAGACGATGTCGAACTCGGTCGACTCGCCGGCCCGGAGGCCGATCACGTGATCCTCGAAGCCCGGGATCAGGCGCCCCTCGCCGAGGATGAGCGGCATCCGCTCCGTGGAGCCGCCTTCGAACGGCTCGCCGTCCTTCGTCCCGCGGTAGCCGATGACCGCGTAGTCGCCCTTGATCGCCGGCCGCTCCGCGACGACCAGCGTCGCGTTCTGATCGCGCAGCTCCTCGACGACCTTGTCGACCTTTGGCTCGTCGATCGTCTCGATCTCCGGCCGGAAGTTGAAGTTGCGGTAGTCGCCGAGGGTCACCTCGGGCCTGATCGGGACGGTCGCCTTGAAGATGACCGGCTTGCCCGGCTCCGCCTGGACGACCTCCACGTCGGGCTGGCTCAGCGGCAGGATGTCCCGCTCCAGGATTGCCTCGCGGTAGGCGTCGGATACGAGGTGCTCCACCGCCTCGTCCATGATCGCGGCCGCTCCCAGCACGCGTTCCAGCACCACCCGGGGGGCCTTGCCGGGCCGGAAGCCGGCGACCCGCGTTCGCCGCGACAGGCGCCGAACGGCATCATCTACAGCGCGATCGAGGCGATCGGGGGGCAGCTCGACCTCCAGGCGGATGGAGCTCTTGGCGACCGGAGTGGCGGTGACGTTCATCGGGGACGAAGTATAGGGCGACCGAGGCCGAGCCCCGCCGGTTGAGGAATGGCCGGCCGGTGAGGTCGCGGACAGGCCGGTGCGGCGCGGCTCCTCGGTGAAGCGTGGCTCCTCGGTGAAGCGCGGCTCCGCGCGGCGGGTCGCGGCCGCGCCCGGGTGAAGGGCTGCCGGGGAGTACCGGCCCAGATGGGGTACCTCTGGCTGACTCGAACCATGCGCGTGGAGACCGTAGGCTGCGGCTCTATCCTCACGAGGTCAGACCCACCGTGCGCGCAAAGGCCCGTCGGCCCGTCCGGCCCATCCTTCTGATGCTCGTCCTGGGGGCCTTCCTGGTGGTCATCGGGCTGACCGCCAGCGGCCAGGCGCTGCTCGTGACCTCGGATACCTCCACCACCCTGCTCAATGCCACGGTCGGCGCCGACGTCGCCACCGCCCGGAGCTTCGTGACGCTCAACCTGCGCCGCTCCGATCTGGTCGAGGCCGGCATCACTCCGGAGCGGCGGGTCACCCTGGACCAGGCCCTCCGGCTGCTCACCGACAAGGGTCAGATCCTGCACGAGGCGATCCTTGCGCCCGACGGATCCATCCTGTCCGCGGACGACCCCACGAGCACGTCGTCCGGACCGCCGCCCGAGGCCTTCCGAGCAGCCGTCGCGAGCCAGGCCGTCCAGGCGGCGATCATGCCGACCGAGGGCAGCGCGGCCCTCGCCCCGATCGGCGTCCCGACCGTCATCCGCGAGTACCTGCCGGTGATCGCCGACGGCCACGTCTACGCAGTCGTGGCCGTCTGGCGCGACGCCGGACCGGTGCTTGCCGTGCTCGACGAGAACCGGTCCCACGTCGTGACGATCACCTTGAGCGCGGCGGCCGTCTGCGCAGTCCTCCTGTTCTTCATCTTCCGGGCCGCACAGGGCCGGCTCACCCGCCAGACGAAGGAGCTCATGGAGCTCACCCGCCGCGATGCCCTGACCGGCGCCCTGAACCATGGCGCGCTCGTGGCCACGCTGGCCGACCGGCTGGAGCGCGCCCGGGCCGCCGGCGGCGCCCTCGCGGTGGCCGTGCTCGACATCGACAACTTCCGGCTCCTCAACGACACCTATGGCCACGGAGCCGGCGACCAGGCGCTCCTGTCGATCACCGGACTGCTTCGCCAGCAGTTGCCGGCCGGGACGACCTGGGGCCGCTACGGACCGGACGAATTCCTCGTCATCAGCGGGTTCCTGGCCATCAGCGGGACGCCCGGCGCGGTCGAGCTGGAGCCCACGATCGAGCGCGTCCGGACCGCGCTCGCCGACCTGAGCCTCCGCTTCGACGTGTCCGAGCGCCTGCCACTCACGATCAGCGCCGGAATCGGCTTCTACCCGACTAATGGCGAGTCCGTGACGACGCTGTTGTCCAGTGCGTCCGTGGCCCTCGACGAGGCGCGAGCGAGCGGCGGCGATTCGATCCGGGTGGCCGATGCCAATCCGGCGGGCGCGAGCGGCCCCGGCACCTTCGACATCCTGCAGGGCCTGATCATCGCGGTCGACACCAAGGATCGCTACACGAAGCGCCATTCCGAGGACGTCGCGCGGTACGCCACGTTCCTGGCTGAGCAGATCGGCCTGGATGCCGAGGCCGTCCGCACGATCCACGTCGCCGGGCTGCTGCACGACATCGGCAAGATCGGGATACCGGACCACATCCTGCGCAAGCCCGGCGCCCTCACGCCGGACGAGTACGAGATCGTCAAGCAGCACGTGGCCCTTGGCGACATGATCGTCCGCGACGTTCCGGACATCGACGTCGTCCGGGCGGGTATCCGTCACCACCACGAGCGGTGGGACGGCAACGGCTATCTGACCCGCCTCGAGGGCGAGGACATCCCGCTCATCGCCCGGATCCTGGCCATCGGCGACACCTTCTCGGCGATCACGACCACCCGCCCCTATCGCAAGGGACTGAGCGTGGTCGAGGCACTCCGCCGGCTGGAGGACGCCGCGGGCAGCCAGCTCGAGGAGCGCCTGGTCCGGGCCTTCATCGACGGAATGGCGTCGGCCACAAACCCGCCGCTGCCCGAAACGGAGGGCGGGACCGCGCTCTGGACGCCACGGCGGCGGGTGGCATGAAGATGCTGGGTCTTCGCTGTCGCGGTATCGCTGCAATGGCGGTCGCGGTCGTCCTGGGCGTGGCGGCTGCGGGGTCAGCTCCGTGGACGGAGGCGGTCTTCGCGGGGATCCTGCCGGTAGCCGTGAATGACACCCTTTCGGCGAAACATGATCGAACGACCACGGTCGCGGCGCCGGGAGTCCTGGCAAACGACGTTCTCGTGGGAGGTGGTTTCGCTGCCGTGCTGTACTCGGGCACCACGCACGGGACGGTCAGCCTTGCCTCCAACGGTGGTTACACGTATACGCCCAGTCCCGGGTACGTCGGAACGGACCAATTCCGCTACCGAGTGGATGGTGGGCTTCTCGGGATTTCGAACGTGGCCACCGTCACGATCACGGTCACGAACGCGGCGCCGGTCGCAGTCAACGACGCGTACGCGGCGACGACGGGCGTTCAGCTGAGCGTTCCGGCGCGCGGTGTCCTGGGCAACGCCAGCGATGCCGACGGCGCCGCATTGACGGCCACGCTCGTAGACGGTGGCGGCAACGGGTCGCTGTCCCTCTCCT
>WNGF01006545.1_pt1 | contig 14389 bp, 14 predicted proteins | sample 5400641 | NCBI WGS metagenome assembly WNGF01 (sample SAMN13153371, study PRJNA577476) | soil metagenome | isolation source: 80 cm soil or saprolite under grassland replicate 2 | place: USA:California | collected 2016-06-15
CCCCATCTCGATGTCGGGGACCACGTCGTGGTCATCAATGCCGAGAAGGTGCACCTGACCGGCCGGAAGATGACCGACAAGGTGTACCGCTGGCACACCGGCTACATCGGGGGGCTGCGCGAGGTCAGCGCCGAGCGCATGCTCAGGACGCATCCGGAGCGGGTCATCGAGTGGGCGGTGCAGGGGATGCTGCCGAAGGGGCGTCTGGGGCGCGCGATGTTCAAGAAGCTCAAAGTGTACCGGGGGGCGGAGCATCCCCACGCCGCCCAGAAGCCCGAGCCGCTGCCGACCGGTGGTCGGCGCGGAGAGTGAGGAGCCCTATGGCGGCGGTGACCCAGTACTATGGAACCGGACGGCGCAAGACCTCCGTGGCCCGCGTCTGGCTGAGGCCGGGCGCCGGGAACATCGTGGTGAACCGCCGGTCCTTCGAGGAGTACTTCCCGCGCGAGACGCTGCGGATGGTGATCTGCCAGCCGCTCCAGCTCACGAGCACCATGGGGCAGTTCGACGCCCTGATCAACGTGGGCGGCGGTGGGCCCTCCGGCCAGGCGGGCGCCGTCCGGCACGGCATCGCCCGCGCGCTCCTGCAGTTCGACGACAAGCTGCGCCAGCCGCTCAAGCGGGCGGGGTGCCTGACCCGCGACCCGCGCATGAAGGAGCGGAAGAAGTACGGCCAGCCCGGCGCCCGGTCCAAGTTCCAGTACTCCAAGCGGTAGGCGCACTCCACCGGATGCTCAGAGTCGCGGTCGCGGGGGCGAGCGGGTACATGGGAGCGGAATTGTTGCGCCTGCTCTCGGTGCACCCGAAGCTGCGCGTGACGGCGGTGACCTCGGAGCGGCTCTCCGGCGAGCGGCTGGATCGGGTCTTCCCCCACCTGCGGGGCCTGAGCGATCTCACCTTCCGCGAGCTCGACGGCGAGCGGCTCGCGGAGTCGGCCGACTTCGTCTTCCTCGCGCTGCCCCACATGGAGTCCCAGCGCGTGGTGCCTGGGCTGAGGCGGGTCGGGCGCAAGGCGGTCGACCTCTCGGCTGATTACCGTCTCTCCGACGCCTCGCTCTACGCGGCCTGGTACAAGACCCCCCACGGGGATCCCGACGGACTCAGGGACGCCGTGTACGGGATGCCGGAGCTTCATCGCAAGGCCATCGCCGGCGCCTCGCTCGTGGCCTCGCCGGGCTGCTACCCGATGGGCGCCGTCCTCGCCATCGCGCCCCTGCTCAAGAGCGGCTGGGGATCGACGGCGGGGATCGTCATTGACGGCAAGTCGGGCGTGACGGGCGCCGGCGCGCAGGGGCGCAAGACCGACCCCATGTACCTCTACACCGAGGCCAACGAGAACGTGCAGGCATATGGCCTCGCGAGCCACCGCCACACCCCCGAGATCGAGCAGGAGCTGTCGGCGCTGGCCGGGGGGCCGGTGGTGGTGAGCTTCACGCCCCACCTCGTGCCGCTGAACCGCGGGTTGTTCACGACCGCCTCGGTCCCGCTCACCCGGACGAGAACCACGGGAGAGCTGGTCGGCCTGTACCGCGAGGTCTACGCGGGTGAGCCCTTCGTGCGCGTCCTCGACGAGGGCCAGCGGCCGGCCACGCGCGCGGTCGTCGGCTCCAACTTCTGCGACGTGACGGTGGTCGCCGATTCGCGCGCCGGCCGCGCCGTCTGCGTCTCGGCGCTCGACAACCTGGGCAAGGGCGGTTCGGCCAACGGCGTGCAGAACCTGAACATCATGATGGGGTGGAATGAGCGGACCGGTCTCGAAGCGCCCCCGGTGTATCCGTAGCGCGATGCTGCGCAACCCCGCCGGCCCGGCCCGCTAGCGCGCATGCAGCAGATGCACTGGCTCGAGGGCGGGATCACCACCGTCCCCGGCATCCTCGCCTCTGGCATCGCGGCCGGAATCAAGCCGAGCGGCAAGAAGGACCTGGCCCTCGTCTACTCATCGGCGCCGGCCCGCGCGGCGGCGGTCTTCACCCGGAACCAGGTCAAGGGCGCGCCGGTGCTCGTGTCCCAGGAGCATCTGCGCGACGGCCGGGCCCAGGCCATCCTCGCTTCGAGCGGTTGCGCCAACGTGTGCACCGGCGAGCAGGGTCTGAAGGACGCCCGCGAGATGACCCGCATCGTGGGCGAGCTGCTGCGCGTATCACCCCGGCAGGTGCTGATCGCAGCCACCGGCGTCATCGGGCAGCATCTCCCGATGGACAAGGTTCGCGCGGGGCTGCCCCGGCTGGTGAAGGGCCTGTCGCCCCAGGGAGGGCGGCACGCCGCGGAGGCGATCCTCACCACGGACACGGTCCCCAAGGAGGCGGCGGTGCGACTCGAGGTGGCGGGCCGGCCGGTCACCATCGGCGGCATCGCCAAGGGCGTCGGCATGCTGGAGCCGCACCTGGCGACCATGTTCTGCTTCATGGCGACCGACGCCATGGTGGCGGGCGACGCGCTCCACGCGGTGCTGCAGCGGGCGGTGGACCGCTCGTTCAACCGGATCACGGTGGACGGCGACCAGTCCACCAGCGACACGGTGGCGGTGCTGGCCAACGGGCTCGCCGAGAACGCGTCGCTGGAGCGGGGCGGCAAGGGGCTGCGCCAGTTCGCGCGCGGGCTGGAGGCGCTGACCACGCGGCTCGCCAAGCTCCTGGTCGAGGACGGCGAGGGCGCCACCAAGCTCGTCGAGATCCGGCTCCGTGGCGCGCGCACGCGGAGGGAAGCGCTGCTCGCGGCCCGGAGCGTCGCGAACTCGCCCCTGGTCAAGACGGCGCTCAACGGCGGGGATCCCAACTGGGGACGGATCATGATGGCGCTGGGCAAGTCGCCGGCCCGGGTGGTCGGCGAGCGCGTGGCCATCGCGATCGGGGATGAAGCACTGGTCGAGCGGGGCGTCCAGAAGGCGGGGGCCCGGCTGGACCGGATCCGCGAGGTCATGGGACGTCGCGAGTACGCGATCACCATCGACCTCGGGCTGGGCCGTGGTGAGGACTACGTGTGGACGTGCGACCTCTCGGAGGAGTACGTTCGAATCAACGCGAAGTACACGACGTGAACTCGGAGGGGGGCGAAGGCCCCCCTTGCGACCCCCCGGCCGCAGGACGTCGCGGGGCTGGGGCCCCGCCGTCCGAGGCGAGCGATCCGGAGAGCTTGCGCCGGCAAGGCCGGCGCGCGAACGCGGCTCGAGGGGGTGCTGAGGAACCGGAGGATGCTAGGGAACGCGCAGGCCTTTTTCAGCGGCCTGCCAACTCGCACGATCCCGAGCTTCGGTCCCCGCCGGACTGACCGGCGGGGGAGCGCGGGGCCCGATCGGGGCCGCGCCGCTCGGGATCGGAGGCTAACCGAAGGAGACAGACCATGGCGACACTGACGATGAAGGAGCTCCTGGAGGCCGGGGTGCACTTCGGCCACCAGACCAAGCGGTGGAACCCGAAGATGCAGAAGTACATCTTCGGCGAGCGCAACGGCATCTACATCATCGACCTGCAGAAGACGCTGAAGAAGTTCCGCGAGGCCTACGCCTACGTGCGCGACCTGGCCGCGTCGGGCGGCACCTTGCTCTTCGTCGGGACCAAGAAGCAGGCCCAGGAGAGCGTGTTCGAGGAGGCCACCCGCTGCGGCATGTTCTATGTGAATCACCGCTGGCTGGGCGGCACCCTCACCAACTTCGCCACCATCCGCAAGTCCATCGCGCGCCTCAAGAAGCTGGACGAGATGAGCGAGACGGGTGAGTACGAGCGGCTGCCGAAGAAGGAGGTCATCGGCCTCGAGCGGGAGCGCGCGAAACTCGAGAGCGCGCTCGTCGGCATCAAGAACATGGACCGGCTGCCCTCCGCCGTCTTCATCATCGACCCGAAGAAGGAGAATATCGCGGTGGAGGAGGCTCAGCGCCTGGCGATCCCCATCGTGGCCATCGTGGACACCAACTGCGACCCCACCGGGATCGACTACCCGATCCCCGGCAACGACGACGCCATCCGCGCCGTGCGGCTCATCACCTCGCGCATGGCCGACGCGATCCTCGAGGGCGCGGGCACGCTCGCCAAGGAAGAGGCGGAGGCGGAGGAAGCGACGACCGCCGAGGATCTCCCCGTCGTGACCGAGACGGAGATGGCGGAGTCGGCCGGACCCGGGGCCTGACGCGCCCGGGCACCACCAGCATGCTGAACAACTCGCAGGCTGCTGAAACAGGCCCATCGGCGGAGGTGCGGCGCCCGCGGCCGCACGCTCAACGTACAGAGAGCGCGCCTCGCGGGCGGCCCTCGAGCGCCGCCGTGCCGCTGGACCTTTCCGAGCAGCCTGACCGGAGAGCTCATGGCATCGTCCGCTGAGCGGGTGAAGGAGCTCCGGGAGCGTACCGGAGCCGGCGTAATGGATTGCAAGGCGGCGCTGGACGCCGCCCAGGGGGACCTGCAGGGAGCCGTCGAGTTCCTGAGGAAGAAGGGACTGGCCGACGCCGCCAAGAAGCAGCACCGCGAGGCGAGGGATGGCGTCGTCGCCGCCTATATCCATCCCGGCAGCAAGCTCGGGGTGCTGATCGAAGTCAACTGCGAGACCGACTTCGTGGCGCGCACGGAGGATTTCCAGCAGCTCGTGAGGGATCTGGCCATGCAGGTGGCCGGAGTCCCGTCGACAGTCTACGTGTCGCGAGACGAGGTGCCGGGCGAGGTGGTGGAGAAGGAGCGGGAGATCTACCGCCAGCAGATGGCCGATCAGAAGAAGCCGCCGCAGGTCGTCGACAAGATCGTCGAGGGCAAGCTCGAGAAGTTCTACGCCGAGACCTGTCTGCTCGACCAGCCCTTCATCAAGGACTCCTCGGGCAAGACCCGGGTGAAGGACCTGGTGGACCAGGCGACCGCCACCCTGCAGGAGCGCGTGGTCGTCAAGCGGTTCGTCCGTTTCCAGGTGGGCGAAGCGTAGGCGCCTGTCGGAGAAAAGTTCATGCGACGTCATCGAGTTTCGAGCGCCGGCGTTGCCGGTGGGCCCCAGCCCCGCGACCTCCGGCGGCTCGCAGTGCGTCCTCGGGGAAGGCTTCGGACGGGGGGCGAAGCCCCTCTCCGAGTCGCCTAGGCGTCGGTCCGGTCATGACCGTTCCGGGCGCGCCGCCGGTCTATCGCCGCGTCGTCCTCAAGCTGTCCGGCGAGGCGCTGGCGGGGCGCCAGGGCTATGGCATCGACCCCGAGATCCTCGCCCGCATCGCCGAGGAGATCCACGAGGTCGTGGACCTGCACGTGCAGGTCGCCGTCGTGATCGGCGCCGGGAACATCTACCGCGGCATCGCGGCGAGCGCGGGCGGCATGGACCGCGCCACCGGCGACTACATGGGCATGCTGGCGACGGTCATCAACGCGCTCGCCCTGCAGGACGCCATCGAGAAGGCCGGGGTGCCGACCCGTGTCCTCTCGGCGATCGAGATGCGCGCCGTGGCCGAGCCCTATATCCGCCGCCGCGCCATCCGCCACCTCGAGAAGGGGCGCGTGGTCGTCTTCGCCGCCGGCACCGGCAATCCCTTCTTCACCACCGACACCGCGGGCGCGCTGCGGGCGGTGGAGATCGGCGCCGACGTCATCCTCAAGGCCACCAAGGTGGACGGGATCTACACCGCCGACCCGGACAAGGATCCGAGCGCGGTGAAGCTGCCGCGGGTCGGGTACATCGAGGTGCTCAACCGCGGCCTCGCGGTGATGGACACCACGGCCATCTCGCTCTGCATGGACAACAAGCTGCCCATCGTCATCTTCGACCTCACCCGGCGCGGCAATATCCGGCGGATCATCACGGGCGAGCCGGTCGGCTCCGTCGTCGGGAGCGATGGCGCTCCGGCCAAGGGGTGATGCCTATGCACGAAGGCGTCGTCAAGGATCTGGAAACGCGGATGCAGGCGGCGGTCGAGCTCCTCGCGCGCGAGTTCTCGGGCGTGCGGACGGGCCGCGCCAACACGGCGCTCCTGGACGGCGTGCGGGTGGAGGCCTACGGCGTGCAGACGCCGATCAACCAGATGGCCTCGCTCTCCGTCCCCGATCCCAAGACGCTGGTCATCCAGCCGTGGGACACGTCGCAGATCCCCGCCATCGAGAAGGCCATCCTGAAGTCGGACCTCGGGCTCACGCCCAGCAACGACGGCAAGGTCATTCGCCTCACCATGCCCACCCTCACCGAGGAGCGCCGGAAGCAACTCGCCAAGACGGTGGGCAAGCTGGCCGAGGAGACGCGCGTGGCCATCCGGAACATCCGCCGCGACGCCAACGACCGGCTCAAGGCGCTCGCCAAGGACAAGAAGGTCTCGCAGGACGACGAGCGGCGCGGTCACGACCAGATCCAGAAGAGCACCGACAAGTTCATCGCCAAGGTGGACGAGCTGACCAAGAAGAAGGAGCAGGAGATCCTGGCCATATAGTAAGATTGATCGCTATGGCGTTGAAGCCGGGATCAGGCGTGACGGTAGCCGAGCTGTCGGCCTTGCCCGAGGACGAGTTGCGAGAATTGATCGTCTCCCGGCCGCTGCCCCGGCACGTGGCGGTGATCATGGACGGCAACGGCCGCTGGGCGACCCAGCGCGGGCTCCCGCGCGTCGCCGGCCACACCGAGGGAGTCACCGCCGTGCGCAACGTCGTCCGGGCCGCCGGCGAGCTGGGGATCGAGTTCCTCACCCTCTACGCGTTCTCCTCGGAGAACTGGAACCGGCCGAGCCACGAGGTCTCGACGCTCATGAGCCTGCTCGAGCGGTCGATCGACCGGGAGCTGCCCGAGCTCATGGCGCGCAACGTGAGGTTCCGGGTGATCGGCCGCTCCAACGGCGTGCCGACGGCCGTGCGCCGGCGGATCGAGCACGTCGTCCTCGCGACGGCGGGGAACACGGGCCTCACGCTCCTCATGGCCTTCAACTACGGCGGCCGCGACGAGCTGATCGACGCGTGCCGGGCGCTCGCCCGCGAGGTGGAGGCCGGGCGGCTCCGGCCGCAGGACATCGACGAGGTGCGGGTGTCGCGGGCTCTCTACACGGAGGGGGTGCCGGATCCCGATCTGCTGATCCGGACGAGCGGCGAGATGCGGGTGTCCAACTTCCTCCTGTGGCAGATCGCCTACACGGAGCTGTGGGTGACGCCCACGCTCTGGCCGGACTTCGGGGCCCGCGAGCTGTACCTGGCCCTCGGTGACTTCCAGCAGCGGGCGCGGCGGTTCGGGCGGGTGTGATGGCGCAAGCTGACGGAGTCCCGCTCGCGGCCGCCGTGGACACCATCACGCCGCCGCGCGGCGCCGCCTTGCTCAAGCGGGCGCTGAGCACGCTGGTCCTGCTGCCGGTCTTCCTCGCCATCGTGATGGCCGGTCCCGTGTGGCTCTTCGGCGCCACCGTCGTGCTGATCGGCGCCGCCGGGCAGTGGGAGTTCACCGGCATGTTCGAGCGGGCGGGGATCCGGACCCGCCGCGTGATGGGTCTCGTGGGAGGCGTCGTGGTCACGGCGAGCTTCGCGTGGCCGGCGTCCGAGCGCGTCGCCTTCACCGCGGCGCTGCTGACCGTGCTCGCCGCCGCTCTCTGGCGGCCGCGGGGGGAGCGCGTCGCCTGGGAGCCCCTCGCCATCACGGTCTTCGGGATCTGCTACGTGAACTGGCTCCTGGGCCACGGCTTCTGGCTCCGCGACCTCCCGTTCGGGAAGCAGTGGGTGCTGCTGCTCATCTGGGTGACCTGGCTGGGCGAGTCGGCGGCGTATCTCGTGGGCTCGACCGTCGGGCGTCGCCCGCTGGCGCCCGTGATCAGCCCGCAGAAGACCATCGAAGGGGCCGTGGCCCAGTTCTGCGTCTCTGTCGTGGCGGCGGTGGTCGGGCAGGCCTGGTTCTTCGCCGCGCTGCCGCGCGAGCACGCGGTGGCGGTGGGCGTCCTGCTGGGCGTGGTCGGGCAGGTCGGAGACCTGGTCGAATCCGCGCTCAAGCGGAGCGTCGGGACCAAGGACACGGGGCATCTGATTCCCGGGCACGGCGGCATCCTCGATCGGGTCGACAGCCTGCTGTTCAATACCCCCGTGCTCTTCTACTACGTCTCCCACGGAAGGATCCTGACCTCATGAAGCGGCTCACGGTCCTGGGCGTCACCGGCTCCGTGGGCAGACGGGCCCTCGAGCTGGTGGAGCGCTTCCCGGACGAGTTCAGGGTCGAGGGCATGGCGGCGCGCGGCTCCACCCCGGAGCTGATCGTGGAGCTCTGCGCCCGGCACCGCCCCCGCGCCCTCGCGCTGTCCGACCCCGACGCCGTGGATGCCGTGGCCCGCGCCTTGCCGCGCCCGCTCCCGGAGATCCTGAGCGGACCCGCCGGGCTCGTGACGCTGGCCGCGGAGGTGGAGGCGGACATCGTGCTCTCGGCCATCGTGGGCGGGGCGGGACTCCTGCCGACCATGGCGGCGATCCGGTCGGGGAGGACGGTGGCGCTGGCCAACAAGGAGACGCTGGTGATGGCCGGCAGCCTGATGACGGCGGCGGCGCGCGAGCGCAAGGTCCCGCTCCTGCCGGTGGACTCCGAGCACAGCGCCATCTTCCAGTGCCTCGAGGGGCATAACCGGTCGGACGTCCACCGCGTCATGCTCACCGCCTCGGGGGGGCCGTTCCGGACGGTACCGAAGGCGGCGCTGTCCGGGGTGACCGTGGCGGAAGCCCTCCAGCACCCGACGTGGAAGATGGGCGCCAAGATCACCGTCGACTCCGCGACCTTGATGAACAAGGGACTCGAGGTCATCGAGGCCCGGTGGCTCTTCGACCTCCTGCCGGAACAGGTGCAGGTGGTGGTCCACCCGCAGTCCGTCATCCACTCCATGGTGGAGTACGTCGACGGCTCGATCATCGCCCAGCTCGGGGTGGCCGACATGGGGATCCCGATCCTGTACGCGCTCAGTTACCCGAGGCGGCTCCCCTGCGATGGGGCCCGGCTGGACTTCACACAGGTGGGTCCGCTGACATTCGAGGACGCCGACGTCGGCCGCTTCCCCTGCCTGGCGCTCGCCCGCCACGCGCTGCTCGAGGGCGGGTGCGCGCCGGTGATCCTGAACGCGGCCAACGAGGTGGCGGTGGCGGCCTTCCTGGGCGGGAAGATCCGCTTCACCCAGATCCCTGAGCTCATCACCGAGGCGCTCGCACGCGTGCCGAACCGCACTCTCGACAGCATCGAGTCCTGCGTCGACGTGGATGCCCGGACGCGGGCGCTCGTGCGGGGATGGGCGCACGCGGAGCCGCTCGCGGGCGCGGCGGCCCGATAAAGCTGGCAGGCCTGGAAGAGGTAGGAGGAGTGCGGCCGTGACGACGATGGTGGCCTTCGTGCTGGTCCTGGGAATCTTGATCCTCGTCCACGAGTTCGGGCACTTTGTCGTGGCCCGGCTGGCGGGCGTGGGTGTGGAGCGGTTCTCCATCGGCTTCGGTCCGGTGCTCTGGCGCTACCGCGGGCCGCAAACGGAATACTGCCTGTCCGCCTTTCCCCTCGGCGGCTACGTGAAGATGATGGGGGACGACGAGAACCCGGTGGAGGGCGGCAAGACGGGCGAGGTGGACCCGACACGCGCCTTCAACAACAAGCCGCTGCCCGTCCGGTTCCTGATCGTGTTCGCGGGGCCGGCCATGAACGGCGTGCTCGCCGCCGTGATCTTCGCCCTCGTGTTCATGATCATGGGCCGCCCCGTGGCTCCGGCGACCATCGGGCGCGTGACGGACGGCGGTCCCGCCGCCCAGGCGGGCTTGAGGATCGGCGACCGGATCGTCGCGGTGGACGGCCGGCCGGTGCAGTACTGGGAAGATGTCGTGCGGGCGGTCCAGGATCTCCACGGCGAGACCATCCAGTTCACCGTCAAGAGCGACGCGGGCGAGCGCAAGGTCGGCGTGACGCCGGTCAAGACCAAGGTGCGGGACGTCTTCGGCGACGAGCGGGATGCCTGGGACATCGGGGCACGCCCCTTCGCGGCGCCCGTGATCGGCGAGGTGCTCTCCGGGATGCCGGCCGCAGTCGCCGGACTCAAGTCCGGCGACATCGTGGTGGCGATCGAGGGCACGCCCGTGCGGACCTGGGACGACCTGGCCGAGAGCATCCACAAGCGGCCCGGCCAGCCGACCCGGCTCGACGTGAAGCGCGGCACCGAGACGCTGGCGGTGTCGGTGACCCCGAACGCCATGAAGGACCGGGGGCCCGACGGCAAGGAGATCGAGGTGGGGCGGATCGGCATCAGCCCCGCCGCCGCGACGACGTTCGTCCGTTCCAACCCGGTGGCCGCGCTCTGGGAAGGCACGGTGCGAACGGCCGAGGTCACCGAGCTGACGGCGGTCGGGCTCTACAAGATCGCCGTCGGCCAGCTCGACCGGCGGAACATCGGCGGTCCGATCCAGATCGCGGTCACCGCCGGGGAACAGGCGCGTCAAGGACTGCCCAGCCTGGCCTTCTTCACGGCCGTCATCAGCGTCAACCTGTTCATCCTGAACCTGCTCCCCGTTCCCATGCTCGACGGGGGACATCTCCTGTTCTTCGTCTGCGAGGCGGTGCTCGGCCGGCCGCTCTCGGTGAGAAAGCGGGAGGTGGCGCAGCGGGTCGGGTTCGTGCTTCTCATGCTGCTCATGGTGTACGCGGTGTACAACGACCTGGACCGGATCGGACTGTTCAAGATCTTCCGATGATACCGGGCCCACTGCCTTCGCCGGAGGAACGGTAACGTCATGGGACAGTACGCGCGCCACGTGTTCGTCTGCACGGGCGGGGAGACATGCCCCACCCAGGGCGACGTCGAGAAGTTCGTCAAGACGCTGCGGGCCGGCGTCCTGGCGGCGGGCCGACAGGTGGAGGTCCGCATCAACAAGGCCGGGTGCTTCTCCCAGTGCGGCCACGGGCCGATGATGGTCGTGTACCCTGAGAATGTCTGGTACTGCGGCGTCCAGGAATCGGACCTGCAGGAGATCCTGGAATCCCACATCGTGGGCGGCGTTCCCGTCAAGCGACTCATCTACGAGCCCGGGGTGCCGGGAGCCCACAAGGTCCCGGGCGCGAAGTAGACCTTCCGGTCGTTGAGGTGGTCGCGGTCGCTCATCCCCACGCCCTGGGACGGTCCCGCCGACGCCGAAGCGATCAGTCACCAGCCCTTGGTGCGCGGGCCTGGTCCGTCAGCTCGCCGCCGGTATCCATGTCACGAACAGTCGTTCGGGCGTGTGTCCTCGGCCAGTAACCGCCCCTGCAGGCTGCGTTTGGCGGTCGTTAAGAAGTCAAAGCCTGACCCGGTTCGCCGCTTTCGCCGCTGGCCCCCCTTGCGGGGCGGCTCGTACGTATGCTAAAGTTCAAGGCAAAGTGGGCGCTGCCCACTTTTTTTTCTGGGGGAAGCAGGGGTGGACACGGATGCGGACGGGGCCTGGCTCAGCCGAGTCGAGGCGGCGGTCGCCCCGGTGCTGGCCTCACGCGGGCTCAGTCTGGTTGACGCGCAGTGGCACCGGGAGGGCCGACGCTGGGTGCTCCGCTTCTTCGTGGACAAGCCCGGCGGCGTCAGCATCGGCGACTGCCAGGCCGTGAGCCGGGAAGCCGGGGACGTGCTCGATGTGACGGGACTCATCGAGCCCGCGTATGACCTCGAGTTCTCGTCGCCGGGACTCGACCGTGAGCTCCGGACCGAGCGCGAATACGCATGGGCGGTGGGCAAGGACGTGCGGTGCTGGGTTCGTGAGCCCGTGGAGGGGCGCACCGAGGTTTCCGGGCGCCTCCTGGCGGTCTCGACCGCGGCATTGACGCTGGAAGGCCCGGAGGGGCGGACGCAGGACGTGCCGCGGCCGCTGGTGACCAAGGCGCGCCTCGTGCCGGCGTTCGACCAGCCGAAGCGAGTCGGGCGGAAGTGAGCAGGGTAGGGCCACGATGAACAAGGAACTGATCTACGTGATCGAGCAGATCGGCCGCGAGAAGGGGATCGGCAAGGAGGTCCTCTTCGAGGCGGTGGAGTCTGCCTTGCTGTCGGCGTCCAAGAAGACCATGGGGCTCGCCGACAACGTCCGCATGGAGCTGGACCGCCGGACGGGAGTGCTCCGGGTGTACGCGCGGAAGAAGGTGGTGGAGATCGTCTCGGATCGGAAGCTCGAGATCGGCCTGGAGGACGCGCGCAAGCTGAACCGCGAGGCCGAGCTCGACGACGAGCTGGAGATGGAGCTGCCGCCCCAGGAGTTCGGGCGCATCGCCGCGCAAACGGCCAAGCAGGTGATCCTGCAGCGGGTGCGGGACGCGGAGCGCGACGCCATCTACTCCGAGTTCGTCGACAAGGAAGGCAAGATCGCGCGGGGCATCGTCCACCGCGTCGAGAAGCGCAACGTGATCGTCGAGATCGGCAAGGCGGAGGCGATCCTCATGGAGCGGGAGCAGATCCCGGGGGAACGCCACGGTCCCGGCGATCGGATCCGCGCCTATGTCGTCGAGGTGAAGAAGGGCGCCAAGGGGCCGCAGATCATGCTGTCGCGGACCCACCCGGGCCTGCTCGTGCGGCTGTTCGAGAGCGAGATTCCCGAGATCGCCGAGGGCATCGTCCAGGTCAAGGAAGCCGCCCGCGAGGCCGGGGAGCGCGCCAAGGTCGCGGTGGCCTCGACCAAGCGCGACGTGGATCCCATCGGGGCCTGCGTCGGGCTCCGGGGCACGCGGATCCAGGTCATCAGCCGCGAGCTGCGTGGCGAGAAGATCGACATCGTGGAATGGTCCGCCGATCCCGCGACCTTCGTCGCGCGCGCGCTGTCGCCGGCAAAGGTCAGCTCGGTCACGCTCGGCGAGCCCGACACGGAAGGCGGACAGCGCTCGGTGCTGGTCATCGTCCCCGACAGCCAGCTCTCGCTGGCCATCGGCAAGCGGGGCCAGAACGCCCGTCTCGCGGCCAAGCTCACCGGCCTGCGTGTCGACATCAAGAGCGAGAGCGAGGTCGAGGACGAGCGGCGCCGGGAGGAGGAGGAGCGGATCGAGGGCCGTGAGGTCCTGGCGCAGTTCCCCGGCGTCGGGCCCCAGCTCCTGGACAGGCTCGTGGAGGCCGGGTTGTTCTCTCCCGCGCGCATCGTGCAGGCTGGTGTGGAGAGTCTCCTGAGCCTTCCCAACGTGGGCGAGAAGAAGGCCGCCGGCCTCTTCGAGGCCGCCCAGGCGTGGGTGACCGAGCGTGCGGCGGCCCAGGAGGCCCTCGAGCGCGCGGCGGCCCAGGAGGCCCTCGAGCGTGCGGCGGCCCAGGAGGCCCTCGAGCATGCGGCGGCCCAGGAGGCCCTCGAGGCCACGGCCGAGCCGACGGATTCCGAGTCGACCGGCCCCGTCGGTGAGTCTGCCACCGGAGATGAGGCGGTGGCCCAGGAGGCGCTCGAGACCACGGCGCAGCCCGTGGATCCGGAGTCGGCGCCCTCCGCGGGTGAGCCTCCCGGCGGAGATGAGGCGGTGGATGATCCCGTGCCGCGGGCGTCGGCGGAGTGAAGGAAGGTCCACAACGGACCTGCATCGGCTGCCGCCAGGTCAAGCCGAAGGGGGAGCTGGTGAGGTTGGTGCGGGGGGGTGACGGACTGGCAGTCGTGGATCGTCAGGGGATGGCGGCGGGACGGGGCGCGTATGCTTGCGCGACGGTCGAATGTCTCGACAAGGCGCTCGCGGCAGCACGTCTGGCGCGCGCGTTGAGGGCGACAGTGCGGCCGCCGCGCGAGAGCGCGGCTGAGATCCTGGAAACCTGGCGGAGGAGGTAAGAGCACCGTGGCAGGACGTATGAAGGTGATGGACCTCGCGAAGGAACTGGGTGTCACGAGCAAGGACCTGGTGGTGGCCCTGGAGGGCATGGGCCACAAGGGTATGCGCGCCATGAGCCCGCTGCCTGCGGCCGCGGCCACCGAGCTCCGGGTCAAGCTGGGGCGGGGCCGTGACCTGCCCGCGGAGAGCAAGCCCAAGCGCGCCCCGAAGCTCAAGGAGACGGTGACCGGGGAGGATGCCGCGGAGGTGGTCGCGTCGCCGGGGAAGGCGGAGAGCTCGAAGGAAGGCGTGACGAAGCGGCCGCACCGGCCCGCCAGGGTCGGCAAGGTCGAGCTCGAACCCGAGCCCGCGGTGGAGGCCATCAAGCCTACCGCCACGATCTTCCGTCCCTCGGCGGCGCCCGCTCCGCCCGTCGAGGTGCCGCCCCCGGTGGCGCCTCCCGCCGCGCCTGTGGTCACGCCCCCTCCGCCGGCTCCTCCGGCGCCGCCGATCGCGCCGCCCAAGCCGAGCCCGATGCCGGCTCCGGCGCCCGTGATTCCCATCAGGCCCGCCGCAGTCGCGCCAGCGCCGGCGGATGTCAGACCGGCGCCCCCCGCGCCGAGGAGGATCGTGCTGCCGCCGGCGCCGGCCGCCCCGGTACGGCCCGCCGCCACCTCACCACCGCCCCGGCCTTCCGTGGCCGCGCCGCCGGTGCGCCCGGCGGCCGCCGCGGTCG
>WNGF01006548.1_pt1 | contig 14384 bp, 8 predicted proteins | sample 5400641 | NCBI WGS metagenome assembly WNGF01 (sample SAMN13153371, study PRJNA577476) | soil metagenome | isolation source: 80 cm soil or saprolite under grassland replicate 2 | place: USA:California | collected 2016-06-15
GCCTGCGGGTTCTCGCCACGGGCGGCCTGCGGGTTCTCGCCACGGGCGGCCTGCGGATTCTCACCGCGAGCGGCCTGGGGGTCCATCTGACTCCGGGCACCGGCGAGCGAGCGCGGCGCCTGCTGCACATCCTGACCACGCGCGGCCTGCGGATCCTGCTGGGTACGAGCACCGGCCAGGGTACGCGGAGCCTGCGTGGTGGACTTCTGCGAGAGCATCGCCTTGGCCTTCGCCACCTCGGGCGGGCACGCCGTCTGCGCGCTCGCCATCGGACTGAACGCGGCCACCACTGCGACACTCATGATCGTTGCGAGGAATCGCTTCATGTTCCCTCCCTCAGTTCTGAGTTGAAGTGAGCGGTTCACAGCATCGAGCCGATGTTCGGAGGACGACATCCCCTCCTTCGTCGGTCGGTTTCGCCTCTTGCCAGCCATCTCGTGACGGGGAGAGAGCAAGCGCGATACCAAGGTGATAGGAGCCGATAAAGTACGTGAATACAGAGACTTAGGATTCGGTAGGATCCTGACGAGTCGGCGTTGTGCCCGACACCTCCCGTGGGGGCGATCGGCATTCTGCCCGGCTCCCTCGCCCAATTCCCTGCGTCCGGGCCCCTCCCGGCGGCCCGAAACGCATGTGTTAGGCTAGCGGACCTCATGTCTTCCGGCACGCGCCTCGCGCTGGCGTTGCTCATCGTCTGCGCCAGCGCGTGTAGCGTGTCGAGATCCGCGCCCACATCCGGCGGCTCGGCGCCCAGCCGTCACGTCCTGTCCAATGGGGTGCGTGTCGTGATCCAGGAGCACGCCGCGAGCGACGTCGTCGCGCTCCAGCTCTGGGTCAAGGCCGGCAGCCGCGACGAAGGACCCTCGGAGCGCGGACTCGCCCACTACCTCGAGCACATGCTGTTCAAGGGGACGCTCACGCGGCCGACCGGGTTCATCGACCGCGACGTCGAAGGCGTGGGCGGCCGGATGAACGCGGGGACGTCGCTCGACTACACGTACTACCACATGCTGTTGCCGGCGCGGCGGGCCTTGACCGGCATCGACACCCTCGCGGACATCAGCGTCAATGCCAGCCTCGAGCATCAGGCGCTCGAGAGCGAGAAGCGTGTGGTCCTCGAGGAAATGCGCTTCGGCGAAGACAACCCCTCACGCTTTCTCGTCCGCCAGCTCTACACGGCGGCCTTCCCCAACCACCCGTACGGCCACCCGGTCATCGGCAGCCCAGAGGTGATCCGGCGCCTGACTCGCGATCAGCTCCTGACCTTTTACCGCCGCTATTACGTGCCCGAGGCGTTCACGCTGGTCGTCGTCGGTGCGGTGCGCGGCGAGGAGGTCCTCGCGGCGGCGACACGCGCCTTCGCGCGCCTGCCGCGAATCCCTTCGCCTCGTCCGCTCGTTCCCGCCGTCGCCGCCGGGCCCGACACGCGCATCGAGCTGACGCGGCCGGTCAGCCACGCATATCTCGCCCTCGGTTGGCTCGGGCCTCCGATCGACCACGCGGACACCGCCGCGGTCGATCTCGTCGTCTCGATCCTCGGGCAGACGCGCGGCTCTCGGCTCACGCAGGCACTGCGGGAGCGCCTCGGCGTCGTCAATAGTGTCTCCAGTGGGTACTCGGCGCTCCAGGCCGCCGGGCTCGTCACCGTGACGGCGCAGCTCGAGGCGCGCAATCTGGTGCGGGCCGAAGGAGCGATCCTCGAGGAAATCGAGCGACTGCGCGCCGAAGGGGTGACCGAGACGGAGCGCCGACGTGCAGTCACGCTGGCCGAGGCACGCCGCGCGTTCCTGACGGAGACCGCCGAGGGACGGGCTTGGAGCTTCGGCCAGGCGGAGACGATCTGGGCACTCGAGGACGAGCTGGCCTATATCGGTCGTCTGCGCGGCGTCAGCGCCCAGCAGCTCCGGGCGGCCGCGCGGCGGTACTTCGACCCTGGGCGGTATGCGCGCGTCGTCTTCGTACCTCGGGAGAGTCGGTGAACCGTCACATCACCCTCGTGCTGCGTCTCGCCGCGCTTGCCCTCGTGCCGCTCGCCGCGGGAGCGACCGAGGCGCCGAGCGTCACCCGCCACGTGCTGCCCGGTGGGCTCAGGCTGCTCATCCGCGAGGACCCGAGCGCACAGGTCGTGGCCGTCTCCCTGCAGGTCGCCTCCGGCTCTCGCTTCGAGACGCCGGCGACGTCGGGGATCAGCAACTTCGTCCAGCGCGTGATGATCCGGGGGACCGCAACGCGTTCCGCGCAGCAGATCGTCGAGGCGGCGGAGGATCTGGGGGGATCGGTGGACGCGTCCGCCGACGTGGAGTACGCGGAGATCCGCGGCAGCGCGCTGGCGATCCATCGCGCGGCCCTGCTCGAGCTGATCGCGGACGTCGCCCTGGGCCCGACGTTTCCAGCCCAGGAGGTGGAGCGCGAGCGAAAGCTGATCGCCAGCCAGATCCAGACGCGCGCGGAGACGCCGTTCGCGCTCGCCATGGACACCTTGCTGGCCGAGCTGTATGGACCGCACCCGTACGGATTGCCGGCCCTCGGCCAGAAGCCGAGTGTCGAGGGCCTCGGCCGCGAGGAGCTCGTCCGGCACTATCGCCGCGTGTATCGGGGAGGCGGGACGGTGCTGGCGATCAGTGGGGGCGTGGAGCGCGAGACCGTTCGACGCCAGGTCGAGCGCCTGTTCGCCAAGCTCGCCTCCGGGCAGCCGGACGAGGCAGCCCGTCCGCCCGTGCCGCCGCCGACGGGGACGCGCCGCGTGCTGGATCGTCCCGTGCACCAGGCGCAGATCCTGATGGGATTTCTCGGGCCGGGGATCGGCGAGGCGGACTACGCGGCGGGCAAGGTGATGAGCGCGATCCTGGGCGGCGGCATGGCCGCTCGCCTCTTCGCCGTGCTCCGGGACCAGCAGGGCCTCGCGTACTCGCTCGGAATGCTCAACCCGTCTCGCCGCGGGCCAGGACATTTCGTCGCCTACATGGGCACCGCCGGCGACACGGTCGAGACCGCCGAGGCCGGGATGCGACAGGAGCTCGAGCGGTTCAGATCGGACGGACCGAGTGACACCGAGCTGGCTCGGGCCAAGGCGTATGTTCTCGGCAACCTCGCCATGGACCAGCGCACCAACGCGCGGCACGCCTGGTACCTGGCCTTCTTCGAGCTGGTCGGCGCGGGCTGGGACTATCCGGGCCACTACGCGCGCGCGGTGGAGGCGGTCACGGCGGCGGACGTCGTGCGGATCGCCCGACGGGATCTCGAGAGGGCCGCAACCGTCATCGTGAGACCGCGGCCGTGATTCCCCTCAAGGACGACGTCCCCAGCCAGACGGTTCCCTTCGTCACCCACGCCTTCGTCGGGCTCAACGTCCTCGTCTTTCTCTATCAGCTCTCGCTGCAGATGGGTCTCGAGCCGGGGGCCGCGCGCGCGGCCGAGGCCTTCGTCACCGAGTTCGGCCTGGTGCCCTGTCGGCTCACCGGCCAGTGCCGGGTGCCCGAAGACGTGCCGCCGCCCATCCTGACGATCTTCAGCTCGATGTTCCTGCACGGTGGCCTGCTCCACCTGGTCGGCAACATGCTGTACCTGTGGATCTTCGGCAACAACGTCGAGGACACCCTCGGCCACGCGCGCTTCGCGGTGTTCTACCTGGCCTCGGGCGTGGCCGCGGCGGCGGCCCAGACCCTCGTGAACCCCGTGTCGGGAATCCCGATGGTCGGCGCCAGCGGAGCGGTCTCCGGAGTGCTCGGCGCTTACTTCCTGCTGTTTCCCTACGCCACCGTCCTGACGCTGGTGACCTTCGGGTTTTTTTGGCGATTCATCCATTTGCCGGCCATGGTCGTCCTCGGCCTGTGGATCCTCCTGCAGTTCTTCTCGGGCTATCTCAGCCTCAGCGTGGCCAGCGGCGCCGAGAGCGGGGGGGTCGCCTTCTTCGCGCACATCGGCGGCTTCGTCGCGGGCATGGGACTGCTCTTTGTTCTGCGGCCCCGCAGGAGGGCTCGCCTATAATCATGTCTATAATGAAACAAATGAAACAATTGCCGACGCGAATGCGTATCGATCGATTTCTGGTGGAAAAGGGGCTCGCGGAGAGCCGCGAGCGCGCGACGCGTCTCATCATGGCCGGAGAAGTTCTGGTCGACGGCAAGCGCGTGGACAAGGTGGGAGCGCTGGTGGCGCCGACCGCGGAAGTCGAGGTCACCGGACGCTCGCCCTACGTGAGTCGCGGGGGGGAGAAGCTGGCCCACGCTCTGGGGCATTTCGGGACCCGGGTGACCGGGCGCGTGTGTATCGACGTCGGCGCCTCCACCGGCGGCTTCACCGACTGCCTGCTCCAGCAGGGCGCCACCCGCGTGTTCGCCGTCGACGTGGGGACGGGACAGCTCGATGCGCGATTGCGCAAGGACCCGCGGGTGCTCGTGATGGAACAGACGAATGCTCGCGTCCTCGATGCGCGCGTCTTCCCCGAGCGGCCGTCGCTGGCCGTGGTCGACGTCGCCTTCATCTCGCTGGAGAAGGTCCTGCCGGCCGTGTTCGGCGTTCTGGCGCCGCGGGGCGAGGTGATCGCGCTCGTGAAGCCGCAGTTCGAGGTCGGCCGCGAGATCGTCGGCAAGGGGGGCGTGGTGCGCGATCCCGTCCACCATCGGGCCGTCGTCGCGCGCCTCGCCCGCTACTCGGTGCTGCGGGGCTGGCACGTGCTCGGAGTCACCGCCTCACCGCTGCGCGGGCCCAAGGGCAACCGTGAGTTCTTCCTGCATCTGTCGAGCCACGGGCGGACGGCCGCCGACCTCGAGACGTTGATCACCAGAACCGTCGAGGCGCTCGCGTGAGACGCCTTGGCGTCGTCGTGAAACCCGACGCCGCCGAGGCGGGGGGCGCGCTGAGAACACTGGCGGAATGGGCCCGGCGGCGCGGGCTGTCGCTGCTGGTCGAGAAGGAAGCCGCGGACCTCGTTCCCGAGCTCCACCTGCCGACGGCGCGCCGGCCGGAGTTGCCGACCCAGTCCGACTTGCTGATCGTCCTCGGCGGCGACGGCACCCTCCTGTCGGTGGCCCGCGTCGTCGGCGAGCTCGGCATCCCCATCGTCGGCGTCAATCTGGGAGACCTCGGCTTCCTCACCGCGACGACGCTCCACGAGATGGTGCCCGCCCTGGAAGCGCTGCTGCGCGGCGAGATGGTCGTCGAGGAGCGGATGATGCTCGCCGCTCGCGTGCGTCGTGGCGGCCACGTGGTGGGCGAGTGGCTGGCCCTGAACGACGTGGTGATCACGAAGGCCGCGGTGAGCCGCATCATCAACCTGTCGGTCTCCATCGAGGACCAGCATGCGATCGCATACCGCGCCGACGGGCTGATCGTCTCCACGCCCACGGGCTCGACGGCCTACTCCCTGTCCGCGGGCGGTCCCATCCTCTATCCGACCATGGACGGGATCGTCGTCACGCCGATCTGCTCGCACACGCTGACCAATCGTCCCGTCGTCGTCCCCGGCACGCATCGCGTGACGATCACCCTCTTGACGCCTCAAGAAGTGATGATGACGGTCGACGGACAGCTCGGCTTCGGCCTGCGCGAGGACGACGTCGTGGAGGTCGGCCGGGCGCCGTCGACGATCCGTCTCGTCCGCTTCAAGGACTTCTTCTCGGTGCTCCGCACCAAGCTCAAGTGGGGCGAACGCTAATCGGGGTCAGGCTTTGACTTCTAAACATCTCGCACGAGCCGCCGGGACCATGGTGCGCGTCAGGCGAGATGTTTAGAAGTCAAAGCCTGACCCCGTGCTGTGTGAATCGGGATACGTCTTGAGCGCGGCGCGCTCGCTCGTCTAGCATCGCGGCGATGCTACGCGAGCTGCGGATCCGCAATGTCGCCGTCATCGAGACGGCGTCCATTCCATTCGAAGCGGGACTCAACGTCCTCACCGGCGAGACCGGCGCCGGCAAATCCATCCTCGTCGACGCGATTCTGCTCGTCCGGGGCGCGCGGGCCCAGGCCGATGTGATCCGGGCGGACGCCGACGTGGCCACGGTGGAGGCGGTGTTCGACGTCGACGGCGATGCGGGGGTCGCGGCCGTCCTGGACGCGGCCGGGCTGGCGGCCGAACACGGCGAGCTGGTGATTCGCCGGGAGCTCACGCGCGCGGGCCGCCACCGCGCGTTCGTCAACGACTCGCCGGTGACGGTGGGGTTGCTGGAGCGCCTCGGCGATCACCTGGTCGACGTGCACGGCCAGCACGAGCAGCAGCGGCTCCTGGAACCGGGGGCGCAGCTCGACCTCCTCGATCGCTTTGCGGCCGCCGAGGAAATCCGCGCGCGGGTGGCCGAGCTCCACGCCTACTACCACGCCGGCCTCACGGCGGTCGCCGAGCTGCGCGGGGCCGCGCGCGACGCGGCGCAACGGGAGGATCTGCTGCGCTTCCAGCTCTCGGAGCTCGACGCGGCCCGGCTACGCGCCGGGGAGGAAGAGGAGCTCCGGGGCGAGCGTCGACGACTGCAGCACGCCGAGCGCTTCAGCGCGGGGCTCGCGGAGGCGACGGACGTGCTGCGGGACGACCAGGACTCGGCCCTCGGCCGGCTCGCCCGGGCGACGAAGGTCCTTCAGGATCTCGGCCGGCTCGACGTGGCCTTCGCGGCGCCGGCCGAGGCGCTGACGGCCGCCGGGGCACAGATCGAGGAGGCGCTCCTGGCCATCCGCGAGCTGCGCGCGCAGGTCGTCTTCGAGCCCGGCCGCCTGGAGGCGATCGACGACCGGCTCGACGCGCTCACCCGGCTGAAGCGGAAATACGGCGACTCCATCGACGCGATGCTCGCCTTCCGTGACCGCGCCGCGTCCGACCTCGACCGCCTCGCCCGTCACGACGAGGTGCTCGCCGCGGAAGAGGCGCGCCTGGAAAGCCTGCGGGACGAGATCCTCGCCGCCGCCGCAGAGCTGGGTGCCCTCCGGCACGCGGGCGCGGCCCGGCTGTCCACCCTCGTCCAGAAGGAGATCCGCGGACTCGGCATGGACCGCGCCGTCTTCGAGGTGGCCCTCGACGCCCTGCCGGCCGAGCAGGTCTCGGCGCGTGGGCTGGAGCGGGCGGAGTTCCGCTTCTCCGCCAATCCCGGCGAGGACGTCCGGCCGCTCGCGCGCATCGCCTCGGGCGGGGAACTGTCGCGAACCATGCTCGCGCTCGAGGTCGTCATCGCCGCGGCCGACCGCATCCCCACGATGGTCTTCGACGAGGTCGATGCGGGCATCGGCGCCCGGACGGCGGGCGCCATCTCCCAGAAGCTGGCCGCCGTCGCCCAGCGCCGGCAGGTGCTGTGTGTGACCCACCTGGCCCCCATCGCCGCCGCCGCGCACCATCACATGCGGGTGACGAAGTCGGTGCGCGCGGGGCGGACGCGGGCGTCGGTGGGCGCGCTCAAAGCGGGGGAGCGCGTCGACGAGATTGCCCGGATGCTCGGCGGCGACCCGCCGACGGCCGCCGCGCTCGGGCACGCGCGCGAGCTCCTCGGCGGTGCCGCGCGGACGCGGCCTGTATAATGGTGGACGGATCATGCTGAACGCCGTCCTCCGGAAAATCCTCGGCACCAAGCACGAGCGCGACGTCAAGCGCATGATGCCCACGGTTCACGCCATCAACGCCCTCGAGGCCGGCCTGCAGTCGCTGAGCGACGCCGAGCTGCGGGCCAAGACCAACGAGCTGCGCCAGCGGCTCACCGACGAGGTTGAGCTCGACGACGTCCTGGCCGAGGCGTTCGCCGTCTGCCGCGAGGCGGCGCGCCGCGCCCTGGGGATGCGGCACTTCGACGTCCAGCTCATCGGCGGCATGGTGCTGCACAGCGGAAAGATCGCCGAGATGGCCACGGGCGAAGGCAAGACGCTGGTGGCCACGCTGCCGGCCTACCTCAACGCGCTCACGAGCGAGGGGGTGCACATCGTCACCGTCAACGACTACTTGGCGCGCCGCGACGCGCAGTGGATGGGGCCGGTCTACCACGCGCTGGGCCTCTCGGTGGGCGTGATCCAGCACGAGGCTTCGTTCCTGTACGATCCAAGCTTCGTCACGCCCGACGTCCGCATGCTGGCGCTCCGGCCCTGCACGCGGCCCGAGGCGTACCAGGCCGACCTCACGTATGGCACCAACAACGAGTTCGGCTTCGACTACCTCCGCGACAACATGCGGTTCACGCGCGAGGAGATGGTCCAGCGACCGCTGAACTACGCGATCGTCGACGAGGTCGACTCGATCCTCATCGACGAGGCGCGGACGCCGCTGATCATCTCCGGGCCGGCCGAGGAGTCCACCGAGCTCTACTACAAGATCGATCGCATCATCCCCAAGCTCCGGCGGGCGGCCACCATCGTGGAGGGCAAGCTCTCGGAGATCGAGGAGCAGAAGGAAGGCGACTACATCGTCGACGAGAAGTCGAAGGCGGTGGCCCTGACCGAGCAGGGGATCGCATCCTGCGAGCGGCTCCTCGGCGTCGACAACCTCTACGACCCCCAGCACATCGATTCGCTCCACCACGTCCAGCAGGCCCTCCGGGCCCACGCGCTCTTCAAGAAGGACGTGGACTACGTCATCAAGGACGGGCAGGTCATCATCGTCGACGAGTTCACGGGGCGGATGATGCCCGGCCGCCGCTGGTCCGACGGCCTGCACCAGGCGGTCGAGGCCAAGGAAGCCGTGCGCATCGAGCGCGAGAACCAGACCCTGGCCACGATCACGTTCCAGAACTACTTCCGGATGTACAAGAAGCTGGCGGGCATGACGGGCACCGCCGAGACCGAGGCCGAGGAATTCGCCAAGATCTACAAGCTCGACGTCACGGTCGTGCCGACCAACCGGACCCTCATCCGGCTGAACAACCCCGACGTCGTGTACAAGACGGAGCGCGAGAAGTTCAACGCCGTCGTGGAGGACATCCTGAAGTGCCACGAGCGGGGCCAGCCCGTGCTCGTCGGCACGGTCTCGATCGAGAAGTCGGAGCAGCTCTCCAAGCTCCTCAAGAAGCGCGGGGTTCGCCACGAGGTCCTCAACGCGAAGTACCACGATCGCGAAGCGGAGATCGTGGCCCAGGCCGGGCGCGAGGCCGCGGTCACGATCGCCACGAACATGGCCGGACGGGGGACCGACATCCTGCTCGGCGGCAACCCCGATTTCCTCTCCAAGGAGATCCTGAGAAAGCGCGGTCTCGACCCCGCCACGGCCCCGGCCGAGGCCCGCGCCTCGGCGATCGAGGAGGGCCGCCGCATCACCCAGCCCGAGCACGAGCGGGTGGTCGAGCACGGCGGGCTGCACATCGTCGGCACCGAGCGCCACGAGTCGCGCCGGATCGACAACCAGCTGCGTGGCCGCTCCGGCCGGCAGGGGGATCCCGGCTCCTCGCGCTTCTACCTGTCCCTCGAGGACGACCTCCTGCGCATCTTCGGCTCCCAGCGCATCCAGCGGATCATGGACCGCCTGGGGATGGAGGAGGGCGAGCCGATCGAGCACAAGCTCGTGACGCGCGCCATCGCCACCGCGCAGAAGCGCGTGGAGAACCACAACTTCGAGATCCGCAAGCATCTGCTCGAGTACGACGACGTGATGAACAAGCAGCGCGAGATCGTCTACGGCATGCGCCGGCAGGTCCTCGACGGGGAGAGCCAGGCGGAGACGATCGCCGAGTGGATCGACGATCTCGTCGGCGCGGCCCTCGACAGCTATGCTCCGGAGTCCGCCCACCCGGAGGACTGGGACCTGGCGGGGCTCGGGGAAGCGCTCTTCCGTCAGTTCGATGTCCGGGTCCCGGCGACCGCGTTCCAGGAGATCATCTCCCGCGATGGCCTCGAGGAGCTCGGCGGCGGCGCCGTGCGCGATCGCTATGCGGAGCGCGAGCGGGAGCTCGGCGCCGATCTGCTCCGCGCCCTCGAGCGTCACGAGATGTTGATCGTGATCGACACGCAGTGGAAGGACCACCTGCTGTCGATCGATCACCTCAAGGAGGGCATCGGGTTGCGCGGCTACGGACAGCGCGACCCGCTCACGGAGTACAAGCGCGAGGCCTTCGACCTGTTCCAGGACATGGCCGAGCGCGTGAAGGGGCTCGTCGTCGAGCGACTGTTCAAGGTGCAGATCGTGCGCGACGCGCCCATCGACATGCCCGCGGTCACCGCGTGGGCCAACACGACCGAGTCGCGCGGCGACGCGCCCATCGAGACACGGCCGGCCGGCTCGAGCCCCCGCGCTCCCGCGCCGCGGGCCGCCGACGGCAGCAAGGTCGGTCGCAACGACCCGTGCCCCTGCGGGTCCGGGAAGAAGTACAAGAAGTGCTGCTACCTCAAGGGAGCCTGAGCCTCCTCCACATCTAGCGCCCCCGGGGTGTCCCGCCCCCAATCCCTGGTGTTTTTTATTTGGTGGATTTCAGGGGGTCGTGCTACACAACGATATGCGCCTCGAATCAGTCACATTGCACGGTTTCAAATCGTTCGGCGACCGTACGTCGGTCAAGGTCCTGCCCGGTATCACCGCGATCGTGGGCCCGAATGGGTGCGGCAAGAGTAATCTGTCCGACGCGGTGCGGTGGGCGCTCGGCGAGCAGAGCGCCAAGACCCTGCGCGGCCTGAAGATGGAAGACCTCATCTTCCACGGCTCGGCCTCCCGCAAGCCGGTGGGCCTCGCCGAGGTCGAGCTGACGTTCAGCAACGACGGGACGCTGACCGTTCCGTGGAGCGAGATCGCGGTCAGCCGCCGTCTCTACCGGACCGGCGAGAGCGAATATCTACTGAACAAGTCGGAGTCGCGGCTCCGTGACATCCTCGACCTCTTCGCCGGCACCGGCGCCAATCCCCGGGCGTACTCGGTCATGGATCAGGACAAGCTCAATCACGTCCTGACCGCCAAGCCGCATGAGCGGCGGGTCTTCATCGAGGAGGCCGCCGGGATCGCGCGCTACAAGCAGCAGCGCAACGAGACCCATGGCAAGCTCGACGCCGCACGCCAGAATCTCTTGCGGGTGCGCGACGTGATGGACGAGGTCAGGCGGCAGCTGGGCTCGCTCGAGCGCCAGGCCCGCAAGGCCCAGCAGTACAAGACCCTCGAGGCCGAGCGGCGCGAGCTGGCGCTCACGCTCGTGGCCGCCGACCATGCCGCGCTGAAGGCCGACGGCGACCGGCTGGCGCGCGAGCTGGCGGAGGCGACGGATCACGAGCGGCAGGTCCGGGCGCGCATCGCGCAGCTCGCCGCGCGCGAGGCGACGCAGCGCGAGGTCATCCAGGAAAGCGACCATCGCGTCTCCGACCTCCGGGGCGCGCTCCAGAAGATCCAGTCGGAGCTGGAACGGCTGCTGGAGCGCCGCGAGCAGATGGGGGTGCAGATCCGCGAGGCGGAGGAGGAGGCGCAGCGGCTCGTGGACGAGATCCGCCAGACCGAGGAGCGTCTGGCGTCGATCCTCGGCGACCGTAACGGTACCCGGACGGCCCTCGGTGCCGGCGAGCGGCTCGTCGGCGAGCACGCGTCGGCCGTCCGCGAGCTGGAGCTGACGCTGGAGCGGCATCGCGCCGATCTGGCCGGTGAGCGGGACCGCCTCGAGGCGCTGCGGCTCGAGCAAGTCCGCATCGCGGGCGAGCGTAGTGACCTGACGCGCTCGGCGGGGGAGTTGCGCGAGCGCGTGCTCCATCTCACCCGACGGCGCGAGCGCCTCGCCGCGGAGCTGGCCGAGGCGGAGACCGAGGCGGCGCGCCTGGTGACCGCGCGCGCCGCGATCGAGGCCCAGCGCGACCGGACCCTCACGGAGCTGCTATCGCTCGGGCGCGAACGCGAGGAGATCCAGACGTCGCTCCGCGCGCGGGCCCGTGCGCTCGAGGCGGCCCAGACGGAGTTCGGCGAGGCTCGGCTGGCGTTGACTGCTCGACGCTCGAGCCTGGAGGCGCTGCAGCAGCTCGAGCGCGCGCGCGAAGGCTATGGCGCCGGTGTCCGGGCGATCCTGGCCGAGGGCGCGGCGGCGCCGGCGGGTGTCGTGGGCACCGTCGCCGACGTGCTCGAGGTCCCGCGTGAGCTGGAGCGGGCGGTGGAGGCCGTGCTCGGTGAACGACTGCAATGGATCATCGTCGAGCGTTTCGAGCACGCGCGCGCGGCGGTGGCCCATCTGTGCTCGATCCAGGGCGGCTCGGCGACGTTCGTGCCCCTCGAGCACGTCCCGCCGGCCGGGCCCTCGCCCTCGGACAACGGTGTCCGCTGGATCGCCGGTCGGGTGGGAGCGCGCTGGGCGGGGCTCGTGCCGTATCTGCTCGATCACGTGGCCCTGGTCGAGCACCTGGACGAGGCGGAGCTGCTGTGGCGCAAGAACGGGATCGTCGCCACCTACGTCACTCCTGCCGGCGAGGTGCTGGCGCCGGCCGGGCGCTTGCGCGGCGGCGTCGGCGATGACGCGTCGCCCGACAGCGTCCAGTCGCTCCTCGCCCGGAAGCGCCGGACGCGCGAGCTCGAGGAAGAAGTCGCCCGCCTCGACGCGACGGTGGGCGCGCTGCAGGCGACGGTGACCGGGCTCTCGACGGAGGTCGCCGCGCTTGAGGCTCGGCTGCCCGCGTTCGAGCAGACGATCCAGGCGCGGGAGACCGCGCGCACGGCGGGGGAGAAGGACCTCGAGCAGGTTCTCCGCGACGAAGAGCGCGTCGAGCGCCATATCGCGACCGTGCGGATCGAGTCCGGGCAAATCGAGCACGAGTGCGGTGAGGCCGTCGGGGTGCTGGCGCAGCTGGAGCAGCGGATCGCCGTCGCGCGCGAAGCGGAAGTGGCGCGCGAGGCGGCCATGGCGACGCTGCGGGCGGCCATCGAGACGACCCAAGAGCGAGAGACCGCCCTCGTCGCCGAGCTGACCGGTCGCCGCGTGGATGCCGCGGCCGCCGCCGAGCGCGTGGAGGCCCTCGGGCGTGAGCTCGGGCGGCTGGACGAGATGGAGACGGACCTGGGTGCCCGCCTGAGCCAGGCGCGCACCCGCGCGAGCCAGCTGGAGGCCCGCCGCGCGTGGCTCGGCGAGGAGTGCCTGCGCACGGACGCCGCCGCGCGCGACGTGGCGATCGAGCGCGATCGTGCCGAGGCCGACACCAGGCGCGTGGCCGAGGCGCACGAAGGGTTCCTCGGCGACCTGCGCGTCATCGAGAGCGAGCTCCGCGGCGTCGAGGCCGACCTGCGGCGCCTCGTCGAGTCGATCCACGAGATCGAGCTGGCCGCGACCGAGCGACGCGTCCGCCGCGAGGAGCTGGCTCAGGAGGCGCAGCGGACCTACGGCGTCGACGAGGCCGCCTTGCAGGCGCGGCACGCCGCGAACGGCGATCTCGGCGCCCTCCGGGATCGCCTGGCGGAGTTGACGGACAAGCTGGGCTCGATGGGTCCCGTCAACCTGGTCGCCGACGAAGAGTACCGGGAGCTCGACGAGCGGCTGACGTTCCTGAGGACGCAGCACGATGACCTCACGGCCTCGATCAAGGATCTCGAGAAGGCGCTGCGCGGGATGACTCGCACGGCGCAGGAGCGCTTCGTGCTGGCGTTCGAGGCGATCAACAGCCAGTTCGGCCAGCTCTTCGAGCGCCTGTTCGAGGGCGGGCGGGCAGAACTGCGGCTGGTGGAGGCCGAGGAGGGCGGCGACCCGCTCGACACCGGCGTCGAGCTGATGGCGCAGCCGCGGGGCAAGCGCCTGCAGTCCGCCACCCTGCTCTCCGGCGGTGAGCGCGCGCTCACCGGCCTCGCCTTGCTCTTCGCCATCTTCTACTTCCGCCCGAGCCCGTTCTGCGTGCTCGACGAGGTGGACGCTCCCCTCGACGACGCCAACATCCACCGATTCCTGCGCGTCCTGCGCGAGCTGACGAGCCAGACGCAGTTTCTCGTCATCACGCACAATCGCAACACCATGGAAGCCGCCGACGTCCTGTACGGGGTGACCATGGAGGAACCCGGACTTTCCAAGCTCGTCTCCGTCGACCTGACGACCGCGCAGTAAGCGCGGGTGAAATGCCGCGGGAGATACGTTAGACTCGACCCCTGCCCAATGATATGTCGGGGCTGGGTCAGTATCTGAGCGGTCTGCGGGCGGAGCGCGGCCTCTCCATCGAAGAGATGGCCCGCGTGACCCGGGTCGCGCCCCGCTACCTCGAGGCCCTCGAGCGCGAGGATCTCACGGCGCTGCCCGCGCCGGTCTTCACGAAGGGCTACATCCGCGCATATTGCCAGGCGCTCGGGGTCCACGCCGACGAGGCATTGGGGCGCTATCCGGGGGGCGCGACCGTCGCGGCCACGACGCCGACCCCGGCGCCCGCCGCCCAGGCATCGAACGGACGACGCGGGCGCGGGACGTTGCTCGTGAGCTTCGCCCTCCTGGTCGGCTTCGGGCTCGCCCTGTTCGTCGTTGCCCTCTACCTGCAATCGGGACGGCCGGAGGTCGGCAAGC
>WNGF01006550.1_pt1 | contig 14381 bp, 15 predicted proteins | sample 5400641 | NCBI WGS metagenome assembly WNGF01 (sample SAMN13153371, study PRJNA577476) | soil metagenome | isolation source: 80 cm soil or saprolite under grassland replicate 2 | place: USA:California | collected 2016-06-15
CTGTTCACGAACAGGAGCCCGCGCGCGGGCGCGCTCGTCCGGTATCGCAGCCTGACGAGGTCGCGCCGGTGGTCACCGTCGGGCGAGAAGACCCGCGACGAGACGGACACGAGCGCGATGCGCGGCGCGGCCGGGTCGACGCGGATCGGGTTCGGCATCAGGATCGTCCGGCGGTCGCGGGCGAGGTGGATCCGCGGCTTGTAGACGCCGGCGCGGACGACGAGTCCCGAGTCGTCTCGACCGTTCCAGCTGAGCCGCTGCAGCCCGGCTGCGCGGGGCCCGGAGTCGAGCAGCGTGCGGACGACCCGGCGCCGGGAGTCGACGATCGTGACCGTCAGCGTGTCCCGCTTCCGCAGGACGAACCGGATTGGGATCCGAGCGAGGGCACAGCGGCAGTTCGGCCCGAGGAGCTTCCCCACGTCCGTCCGGAAGACGGGGCTGCGCTCCAGCTTGAGCTGCTCGGTCAGCGCGAACGCCGCCGCGCTCCCGCCGAGCAGGCCGACCACGACGACCGCCGCGACGACGCGTGCGCGGCGGAGCCCGTCAGACCGGCTCGACACCAGGACCCTCATCCGAGGTGTGCGCCGACAGGCAGCAGCCCGTCGACGCCCTCCACCTCCTCGAGCACGAGCCCACCCTGGCCGCACGCGACCACCGCGGCCTCGCCATCCAGCCCGACGACCGTCCCCGCCGCCGCCGGCTCCTCGAGGTCGACCGGCCGCGCCCGCCAAACGACGAGCTTGTCCTCGCCCAGGTACGTGAACGCGCCCGGGTAAGGCCGTGTCTGCGCGCGTACCCAGTCGTGCAGGTACGGCGCGCGGGTCTCCCAGTCGATGATCCCGTCGGCGGGCGTCCGCTTGGGCCAGACGCTGGCGCGGCGCGGATCCTGCCGGACGCGCGGGGCGGTGCCATCGAGCAGCTGCGGCAGGAAGCGGCGCACGAGCTCGCCGTGCGCCTCCGTGATCTTGTCGTAGAGCGTCGTCGCCGTCTCGTCCGGGGAGAGCGGCACCTCGACCTGACCGACGATCGGCCCGGAATCCGCCGTTCCGTCCGTGATCTCGAACAGCGTCACGCCCGTTCGTGCGAGCCCGCACAGGATTGCCCACGGAATCGCCGCTCGGCCGCGGTGTTTCGGGAGCAGCGTCGGATGCATCCCGAAGACGCCGTGCCGCGGCAGCCCGATGAACTCGTCCAGGACGAGCTGCGACCAGCCCACGATGAAGATCAGGTCCGGCTCGGCCTCGCGAACCGCGGCGATCGTCTCGGGCGAGTTGACGTCGGCGGTCTCGATCAGGCGCGCGCCCAGCTCCGCCGCGAGCTCGTCGAACGAGCACTGCGCGGAGCGGTCAAGGTCGATCGGCCCCGGCAGCGTCACGACTGCGACCACGTCCGCTCCGGCCTCCGCGGCGGCAGCGAGGCAGTCGCGGCCCATCACGTCGAAGCTGACCCACGCGAGCCGCATCCGCGGCCCATCCTACGAACTACACGAGGACTAGGACACGGCTTCCGGGCGTGGCCGGCGGCCCGGCCGTGTCGCGAGGGCCCACGTCGAGAGCGCGAGCGCCGCGACCACGATCCCGGCAGCGATCACCCAGTCCGCGTGCGGGAAGTCGATCAGCTTGAGTCCGCTCAGCATCAGGACGGCCGCGAGGCCCAAGCGCAAGATGCGATCAGGCACCGTCAATGTCAGTTTGCTCGTCAGCAAGATCCCCGGAACCGAGCCCGTTAGCAGCCAGCCCATCGTGCGCAGGTCGACGTTGCCGGCGGCGAGGTGGCCGAAGCCCGCGACCCAGAGCAGCGCGGCGGCGTGGAAGATGTCGGTTCCGACGATCTTCGGGATCGTCAGCGGGAAGACGAGCACCATGATCAGCCCGAAGAACGTCCCGCTGCCGACGGAGGTCAGGCCGACGACGAACCCGCAGGTGGCGCCGATCGCGACTGCGATCAGGCGATCTCGCCGGGTCAGGATGAACGGGGCGTTGCTCGGCTGTACGCCGCGCTTGAGGAACGTCTTCGCGACCAGCCCCATGCCGCCGATCACGAGCGCCGTCCCCACCGCGTAGGCCTCGACCGACTCGGCGCCGCCGTAGTTGTGCTTGAGCCAGGTGGCGACCGCGACTCCGAGCAGCGACATCGGGCCCGAGCCGAGGAACATCCAGAACGTCAGCCGCGCGTGCACGGTGCCGAGCCGCCGGTGCCGGACCGCGCCGAAGCTCTTGAAGATCGCGCCGTGGAGGATGTCTGTGCCGACCGCGAGCGTCGGCTTGAAGCCGAAGACGATGACGAGGATCGGAGTCAGCAGCGAGCCTCCGCCCATCCCGGTCATCCCGACGAGCGCGCCGATCAGGAACCCGCTGAGCGTGAACTGCCAGGTCACCGGCGATAGGCAGAGATGAGGACTTCGGCTACCTCAGGGCGTGAGAACTCGGCCGGCGGCAGCTCGCCCTCGGAGAGCAGCTCCCGCACCTTCGTGCCGGAAAGGAAGACGTGGTCGTCGCCGCCGTGCGGGCACGTCTTCGGCGTCGCCATCTGGCCGCACGCGCGGCAGAAGAACGCGTGCTCGAAGAACATCGGCTCGATGTCGAGCTCGTGCGGCGGGAACTCTTCGAAGATCAGCTGCGCGTCGTACGTGCCGTAGTAGTCCCCCACGCCCGCGTGGTCGCGGCCGACGATGAAGTGCGAGCAGCCGTAGTTCTTGCGGCAGATCGCGTGCCAGATCGCCTCGCGCGGCCCGGCGTAGCGCATCGCCGCCGGAAACGCCGAGACAACGACCCGGTCGGGCGGGTAGTAGCCGTCGACGAGGACGCGGTAGCACTCGACCCTCGTCGGCGCCGGCACGTCGTCCGACTTCGTCTCGCCGACGAGCGGGTGGATCAGCAGCCCGTCGACGGTCTCGAGCGCGACCTTCGTCAGGTACTCGTGCGCGCGGTGGATCGGGTTGCGCGTCTGGAAGCCGACCACGCGACGCCAGCCGCGCTTGGCGAACGTGCGGCGGGTGTCCGCCGGGTCGCGCGCGAGCTCGGGGAACGGCGGCTCGAGGCGCTCGAAGACCGTCACACGCCCGGACAGGTAGAGCGGCTTCTGGCGGTAGAGCCGGGCGACGCCCGGGTGTGCCTCGTCCGTGGTGCGGAAGCAGCGCTCGGCCTCGCGCTCGCGGTCGTGCTCGTAGACCTCGTCGACCTCGAGCACCGCGAGCAGGTTGCCGCTCCCGTCGGTCAGCGCGACCTCGTCGCCCTGCGGCGGCCGCTCGACCGCCAAGCAGACCGGCAGCGCCCACGGCAATCCGCGCTCGAGCCGCATCTCCTCGACGACGCGCTCGTAGTCATCGCGGCCCATGAACCCTTCGAGCGGGGAGAGGGCGCCGCTCGCGAGCATGTCCAGGTCGGAGAGCTCGCGCGGGGTGAGCGGAACCTGCTCGAGCCGGTCGACGCCGTTCGGGCGGGGGGCGGTGCGGTCGACGAGCCGGCCGCCGTGCGGCTCGATCAGCGCGTGCTGCTCGACGACGGTCACGCGGCTACTTCCGCCGGCACGAGCCGAAGCTCCTCGAGCTTCGCCACGACGAGCGCCGCGCTCTCCTCCGGGCTGTGCTGCTCGGTGTCGAGCACCAGCTCGGGAGCGATCGGCTCCTCGTACGGATCGTTCACGCCCGTGAAGTCGGTGATCTCGCCCTTGAACGCCTTCTCGTAGAGGCCCTTCACGTCGCGCCGCGCGCACTCGTCGACCGAGGCCCGGGCATAGACCTCCACGAACGTCCCCACCTCCTCCACCAGCTCCCGCGCCTTGCGGCGGGTGGCCTCGTACGGAGAGATCGCCGCCACGATCGCCGCGCCGCCCTGCCGCGTCAGGCGCGACGCGACCCAGCCGACCCGCTCGACGTGCGTGTCGCGGTCCTCCTTCGAGAAGCCGAGCTCCTTAGAGAGATGCGTGCGAACGGTGTCCCCGTCCAGGTACTCGACGACGAGCCCCCGCCGATCGAGCTCAGGCCCGACGAGGTGCGCGATCGTGGTTTTGCCCGAGCCGGAGAGCCCGGTGAACCAGAGGGTGAAGCCTCCGCCCCTGACGCTTTCTGTCTCGGGGTGCTCGGGCGCGTGGATGTGGTTGGTCATGTGCCTCCTACAGGCGTGTCGAGGTGGATGCCGCACTCCAGCTTGTCGGAGCCGGCCCAGCGGCCGGCGCGCTCCTCCTCTTCCAGCGTCGTCGGCCGCGTGCACGGGATGCAGCCGATCGAGCGGAAGCCGACGTCGTGGAGCGGGTTGTACGGGATCTCGTTGACGGTGATGTAGGCCCAGACGCGCTTCTCGTCCCAGTCCGCCAGCGGATGCAGCTTCCAGACGTCGTAGCGCTCCGACCACTGCACCTTGGGCGTCGTCGAGCGGCTCGGCGACTGGTCGCGGCGGATGCCCGAGATCCAGGCGTCGTACGGCTCGAGCGCGTCCAGGAGCGGCTCGACCTTGCGGACGTGGCAGCAGCGGTCGGGGTCGGTCTCCCACAGGTTCGGGCCCTCCCGCCGGTGCTGCTCGGCGATCGTGATCAGCGGCGGAGGCGGTTGCAGCCGCAGGCCGTAGCGCTCGACCAGCCGGTCGCGCGTCTCGTAGCTCTCGCGGAAGAACAGGTGCGTGTCGAGCTCGATCACCGGCAGGTCGAGCCCGAGCTCGGAGACCATGTGCACGAGCACCGACGACTGCTTCTGCCACGAGCACGTCAGGCAGAGGCGGTCGCCGAATTCGGCGTACCCCCAAAGGAGAACGTCCTCCGCGGACATGCCCTCGAAGTCGACCTCAGGCAGGGGCGGTGCGCTCGCCATCGAGCAGAACCTCCCTGAGCGTGTCGCCGCGCAGGCCGAGCCTGAGCGTCTCGAGCGGAATGACCTCCTCCGGCGGGATGTTGCCGAGGTTCACGTTCGGACCGAACTGCTTGACGAACCACGCCTGGCTCGCTTTCGTCGGCGCCTCGAAGACGAGATCCTGGACCGGGATCTCGTGGACGATCTCGTCGACGAGCCCCGTTCGCATCTCGCCCGTCGGGCGGTAGATCCCTGCGGTGCCGCCCTCGCGCCCCTCGGTGACCACTTTCCAGGCGCCGGCTTCGAGCTCTTCCTTGATCCACTCGACCCACTGATACGGGGCGTAGACGATGTCGGCGTCCTTCGAGCCGACCTCCGAAAGGACCGTGAAGTCGCGCGCGAACTCGACGATCAGCTCGAGCTTGCGCTCCCGCGGGATCTCGAGCGTCCCGTCGGAGATCTCGACGTGCGAGAAGCGCTGGTCGACGAGCCAGCGCTTGAACTCGTCCAGCTTGCCGCGCGCGTAGACCGCCTCGAACAACGTCCCGCCGCAGACGACCGGCGTCTCGAAGCTGCGGTAGAGCGCGATCTTCTTCTCGAGGTTGTTTGTGACGTACGACGTGCCCCAGCCGAGCTTGACGATGTCGACGTATTGCCCGGCGGTGTCGAACATCCCCTCGATCTCACGCAGGTTGAGGCCCTTGTCGATGACGTGCGTGAGGCCCTCTGCCCGTGGCTTCCCCGGGCGAGGCGGGAGGTCGAGAAATCCGTTAAAGCTTGGCATAGAGCTCCTCCAGTTTCTTCTTCGCGGCGGTCTGCACGTCGTGGTAGAGGGAATTGCCGTGCGCGTCGATGCCGACGGTGAGCGGCCCGAAGTCGCGCACGCGGAACTTCCAGAGGCACTCGGGCATCAGCTCCTCCCAGGCGACCTCCTCGATCTCCTCGATCTGGGTTGTCTCGAGCGCGGCGGCACCGCCGACGATCGCGAAGTAGACCATCCCGTGGCGCCGCATCGGCTCGATCGCCTCGTCCGGGAAGCCGCCCTTGCCGCAGATCGCGCGGACGCCGTAGCGCGCTCCGAGCGGCTCAGTGAAGCGCACCATCCGTGCACTCGTGGTCGTTCCGATGCAGACGGGGTCGTACTTAGTGGTCGAGATCGCTGGATTCGAAGCGGGTCGACCGGTCGTTTCAGACGGAACAGCGAGCGAAGCCCGCTGGTCCTGATGGTCGGCGCCGCGAGCGGCGCCTTGGTCGTCGCGCTTCTTCACGCCGGGCGCGGTGTGGAGCAGGAACGCGCCGCGCAGGTCCATCGGCGGCTCCTGGCCCTCGTCGAAGATCCGGATCTGCGTCCGGTCGCGGAGCCCGATGATGTGGCCCTGGACGACGACCTCGTCGCCGGCGCGCAGCTTGAGGATCTCGGCCTCATCCTGGATCGGGAACGTGACTTCGTGCTGAGCCATCAGGCCTCCCGGTCGTAGTCGACGGTGCCGTCGGCGGCGACGTGGGCCGTCGCGCGCCTCGCGGCCCAGCACTGGTAGTTGACGGCGACGGGGTTGAGGGTCATGTGCGTGTCGGCGTGCTCGATGTGGCAGTTCAGGACGGTCACGTCGCCGCCGAGCCCCATCGGGCCGATCCCGGTCTCGTTCAGCAGCTCGTACAGCTCCTCCTCGAGCTTCGCGACGTGCGGGTCGGGATTGCGCGTTCCGATCGGGCGCGCGATCGCCTCCTTGGCGAGGTACATCGCATAGTCCGCCGAGCCACCGATGCCAACCCCGACGATCCCGGGCGGGCAGGGCTTGCCCCCGGATTCGACAATCGACTCGAGCACGAACTGCTTGATCCCCTTCACCCCGTCGGCGGGGACGCACATCTTCAGGAAGCTCATGTTCTCGGAGCCCGAGCCCTTCGGCACGCACTTCACGTCGAGCCCGTCCCACTCCGGGATGAACTCCCAGTGGACGATCGGGAGCCGGTAGCCGGTGTTCGGGCCGGTGTTCTCGCGCGTCAGCGTGTGGACGGCGTTCGAGCGCAGCGGATGCTCCAGCGTCGCGCGCTCGGTGCCGGCCTTCAACGCCTCGTAGATCCGGGCGGGGTGAAGCGGGAAGTCCTCGCCGACGCGGCACGTGTAGACGGCGATCCCGGTGTCCTGGCAGACGAGGTTCTTCTGGTCGTCGGCAACGGCCACGTTCTTGACGATCGTCTCGAGCACGCGCTTGCCCGGCGTCGAGGTCTCCCGGTCCTTCGCCTCGACGAGCGCGTCGCGGAGATCCTGGGGGATGTCCTTCAGCGCCCAGACGTAGAGGTACGCGGCCGCGTCCTCGACCGTCTGGCGCAGATCCACGGCGACGGTACTCATGCCGCCTTCTCCGCAGCGGCCGGGCCGGCACGCCGCCCGAAGACGGTGCACTCGAGCAGCGAGTTGCCCATCATCCGGTTCCGCCCGTGGGTGCCGCCGGCGATCTCGCCGCAGGCGAAGAGGCCCGGCACGGTCGTCTCGGAGCGCTCGTCGATGACGAGGCCGCCGTTCTGGTAGTGGAGGACGGGGTAGGTCAGGATCGGCTGGGCGAGCGGGTCGATGCCGGCGGAACGGTACCGGCGCAGCATGTAGGGGAGCGAGATCTCGGCGTCGTGCTGGGGGACACGGGTCGTGTCGAGCAGGACCGCCGGGCGGCCGTCGGGCGTGTCGACCCCGCGGCCGGCCTCGACCTCGTCGAAGATCGCCTGCGAGACGGCGTCACGCGGGCCGAGCGGGTCGGTGAACTCCTCGCCGTCGGCGTTCAGCAGCGTCGCGCCGTACGCGCGCGTCGTCTCCGGGATCGAATAGCCCTGCATCGTCGGCGGCCACGCGCCGCCGTTCGGGTGGTACTGGAGCGCGTCGAGGTCGCGGCTCTCCGCACCGAGGTCGAGCGCGATCCTCGTCACCTCGCCGGTCGCTCCCGGGTGGTTGGTGGAGAGTTCGCCGCGCTCCTCCGCCTCGCGGTAGCAGCGGCCGCCGGCGGCGAGCACGACCGCGCCGGCGTCGATCACGACCTCCTCTCCGTTCTTGCGGCGGCAGGTCGCGAGCCAGCCGTTCCCCGCCGGCTCGAGGGCGACCAGCGGGCAGCTCGGGATCGCCTCGCCGCTGGAGGCGAGGAAGCCGTCGCGGAGAGAGGTCGTGATCGCGTGTCCCGTCCGGTCGCCGACCTGGAGCAGGCGCTCGCGGGTTGCGCCGCCACATCGCGCAAGCCGGTAGCCGCCGTTTTCGCGCGTGAACTCGACGCCGTGCTCCTCGAGCCAGTGGATCGCCGAGGGCGCCTCGTCCGTCAGCACCTCGACGAGGCGCCGGTCGGCAGTCTCGTGCGAGCTCTGCCAGACGTCCTCGGCATGCTGGGAGGGCGAGTCGTCCTCGCCGAAAGCCGCCTGGATGCCGCCCTGCGCCTTGGCCGAGTTGCAGGACTGGAGGGCGCCCTTCGACACGAGCCCCACCCGCGCGCCGGCGCGCTCGGCCGAGACCGCCGCGGCGAGCCCCGAAGCGCCGCTGCCGACGACGAGCACGTCGAATGCGAGCCGCTCGGGCACGGCTTCTAGGTTACCTAATTTCAGAGATTAGAACCACTTATCATTAGCGCCGCTGGCTATGCTCGCCGGTCGATGCGACGATGGCTGGCGAAAGCGGCGCTCCAGCGCGGGCTCGGCTTCCTGCCGCAAGGGGAGCGCGTGAACTACCTCTTCCAGCGGCACGTCACCCGCAGCCTGCCGACAGATGAGTCGGTCTTCCGGCGCAAGTTCGCGCGCGCCGTGCAGCACCTGCGCGCATATGAGGAACACGGCCCGGGGACTCGGGCCGCAGACGCCGTCTTCTACGAGTTCGGCGTCGGCTGGGACCTCGCGATCCCGCTCTCCTACGCGGCGCTCGGGGTCGCTCGGCAGGTGCTCGTCGACATCCGCCCGAGCGCCCGGGCGGAGCTCGTGAACGACTCGATCGCCGCTTTCGAGCGGCTGTGGGACGAGCTCCAGGCCGAGGCCGGGCGCGAGCTCCGGCCGCTCCCGGACGCGGTGCGCGACGTTTCCGAGCTCGAGGAGCGCCTGGGCATCCTTTACCTGGCTCCGCGCGATGCCCGCGCGACCGGCCTGCCCGCCGAGTCCGTCGACTTCGTCTCCAGCACCGACGTCTGCGAGCACGTCCCGGCCGACGACCTCGCCGCGATCTTTCGCGAGTGCCAGCGGCTCCTGCGTCCGGGCGGGGCGTTCAGCTGCCGGATCGACCTGCAGGACCACTACGCGTACTTCGATCGGCGTCTGTCCCCGTACAACTTCCTCCGCTTCTCCGACCGCGCCTGGCGGCTCTTCAACTCGCCGCTCCACTACCAGAACCGCTTGCGGGCGCCGGACTACCTGAGGCTCGTGCGCGAGGCGGGCTTCGAGCTGGTCGCCGAGCGGCCGTCCGGCCCGAGCGAGGACGGGCTTGCGCAGCTGCGCTCGCTGCCGCTGGCGACGAGCTTCCGTGGCTACGCGCCCGAGGAGGCTGGGGTCACCGTGCTCTCGCTCGTCGCCCGACGCCCGTCTGCCTGAGCTACCAGATGCTGCGCAGGAGCTCGGCGATCTCGGCCGGGGTTGCCGGACGTGGGTTCGCGCGCGCGCCCGCGCGCACAGCCGTCGCCTCCGCGACCTCGCCCAGCCCGTCCTCGGGCACGCCGAGGTCGCGCAGGCGCTCGTAGCCGGCGAGGCGCGCGAGCTCCGCGCACCGGGCTGCCGCGTCGTCCGCGCCGATCGCGGCGGCGAAGCGCTCGATCTCCGCGGCTGCGACAGGCTCGTTGAAGCGCAGCGCCGGCGGCAGGCAGAGCGCATTGGCGGCTCCGTGCGCGATCCCGAAGCGGCCGCCGAGCGCCTGCGCCATGGCGTGCCCGAGGCCGAGCCCGGCGGCCGCGAGCGCCGCTCCCGCGTGCATTGCGCCCTGCAGGAGGGTCGTGCGCGCTTTGAGATCGGCACCGTGCCCGAGCACGGTCGGCAGCGAGCTCGCGATCAGTCGAGCACCCTCGAGCGCGTGCTCGTCACCGGTCGAGTTCCGGCCGGCGACGTAGAGCGCTTCCGCGCAGTGCGCGAGCCCGTTGAGAGCGGTTCCGCCGCTCTCGCCGCGCGGGAGGCCAAGCGTCAGCTTCGGCTCGTAGACGATCGCGGCGAGGTGCGCGCCCGCTCCTCCTCCCCTCAGGCGTCGGGACGGATCCCGGACGCCGAAGAATCCCGTCCACTCGGCGCCCGAGTACGTCGTCGGGATCGAGACGACGGGGAGACCCGTCGCCGCGGAGACCGCCTTCGCGAGGTCGATCGCACTGCCGCCGCCGGCGACCAGGAGTCCGTCCGATCCCGCCGTGCGGCTCGCGATCTCGTCGATTCGCTCGCTCGGCACCTCGCTCCAGCGGCTCGTCGCGGACAACTTGAGGCCCGACCAACGCTCGCTCGCGATCAGAAAGGGGCGCTCGATGGCGAGCTCCGCGAGGAGGCCCGGCAGCTCGCCGAGGCCCCAGCGGACGATCACGCGAGGCGTTCTCGCGCGAACGCGACGAAGGCGTCGGCGGCGCGCGTCGGCGAGCGTCCGGAAGCGCGCACGAGCGAGATCTCCCGGGCGGGATCGAGCCCCTTCACGCGGGCGACGGCGAGCGCGCCTGCGGCGAGGTCGGCCTCGATGGCGGCGCGCGAGATGAACGTGACGCCGTAGCCGGCCGCGACCGCGGAGCGCGCGGACTCCTGGAGCCCGAGCTCGAGCCGCGGCTGGAGCTCGCGCAGCCTCGTCCCGGCTCGGCGGAGCTCGTCCTCAATCACCTGCCGGACGCCGGCGCCCTCCTGCATCACGATCAGCGGCTCTTCCCGCAGCTCGTCGAGGGTGACCGTGCGCCCGGCGAAGCGGTGGTCCGGCGGACAGGCGAGCACGACGTCGTCCCGGAAGAACGGCTCGAAGACGACGCCGCGGTGCCTGCGCGCGGCGCCCACGACGCCGAGCTCGAGCTCGCGTGCCGCCACGCGGTCGACGACGCTCTGGGTGTCGGAGATCGCCAGCGCGACGGCGACGCCCGGGTTGCGGCGCTGGAACTCGCAGAGCAGCACGGGCACGACCGTGCTTCCGGGGCCTGTCGAGGCGCCGACCCCGAGCGTCCCGCCGAGCTCGCCCTCCTCAGTGGTCTCCAGCTCTTCCAGCAGCTGGTCCTCGAGCGAGAGCAGCCGCTGGGCGCCGCGGTAGAGCGCGACCCCGGCCTCTGTCGGCTCGACGCGCCTCCCCGAGCGGTCGAGGAGCTGCCGGCCGAGCCGCTTCTCGAGCGAGCGCACCTGGAGGCTGACTGCAGGCTGCGTGACCCCGAGCTGCTCCGCCGCCTGGGAGAAGCTCTTCCGCTCGACGACAGCGCAGAAGGCGGCTAGCTGCCTCGTGTCCATAAGCGAATGTTATACGCGCTAGACGTGAACGAAAGATCGCGCGAGGCAGACAGCTAGGCGAGCTCGACGCGCGCGATGGTCCCGTCGGAATCCAGCGTGAAGCGAGCGTGAACGTCTTCCTCGGCCGCGATCTCGCCGTTGCTCCGCCAGCGTCCGATCCGCCGGGCACTCACGCCCACGCACCCCGCGCTCTCGACTTCGAAACGGTGCGGCACCAGCTCGAAGCTCAGCTGGTCGTCGGTCTGCAGGGCGAGTTCGCGGAGCGCATCCCGCCCGCGGAGCTCGTGTGGGCCCAGCGCGATGGTGACGTCCTCTCGCGTGAGAGCCGCGGCCGCGTCGGCGTCTTGCGCGTTCATTGCGACGAAGAACGCGCTGATCACGGCTTGGAACGCCGGGTCCGTCACCCGATGACCCCGGCGTCACGCTTTTGGCACGCCCGCGTCACAGACACGTGAACTTTCCCACGATACGATCGCCTCGGGGAGGAGGCTGGGCGAACCGCACTACAGGACCAAGAGCGGAAGCGCGCGCCTCGCGGCTCGCCGCGAGGCTCTAGCATCACACCGTGGCCTCGCCGGAGCCGAGCCCGAGCGCATCGTCACAGCCGCGGCCGAGCGACTCGTTCATCCAGCGCTTCGCGCAACGCGTGCACGGATCGCCGAAGCGGCGGGTCGACTTCGAGCTGCGCGTCCTCGACGTCGTGCTCGCGAGCCTCATTCTGCTCGTCGCGCCGCCACTCTTGCTCCTGATCGCCGGCGCGCTGCTGCTCACGAGCGGACTGCCGCTCTTCTACCGTGGCGAGCGCGTCGGCAAGGACGGGCGCTTCTTCGAGATGCTCAAGTTCCGGACCCTCCAGCGCGGCGCCGAGGAGCGGCTGGGCCCCTACCTCGGCCCCGAGCTAGCGGAGCGCACCGGCGCCGAGACGACCCGCCTCGGCCGCCGGCTCCGCGCGATGCAGCTCGACGAGCTGCCGCAGCTCTGGAACATCCTCCGCGGGGACATGAGCTTCGTCGGCCCCCGCCCGATCCGGCCGCGCTTCTTCGAGCAGCTCGCCGAAGAGCTGCCGGCGTACTGGCAAAGGCTCGTCGTCCGCCCCGGCCTGACCGGATTCGCCCAGGTCCGCCACGGCTACGAAGCGTCGATGGCCGAAAAGCTCGCGCACGACCTCGAGTGGATCGCCGACCGTTCGGTCCCGCTCTACCTGAGGACACTGGTCGCGACCGCCTTCCGGGTCAGCGGCCAGTCGCTCCGAGGCCTCGTCAGAGCGCACTGAGCTCGTCGAGCTCCGCCTCGGCGAGCTCCCACTCTCCGGCAGCCGCGTTCGCGCGAACCTGTTCCGGCGTGGTCGCACCCGCGATCACGGAAGGAATCGCCGGCTGCGAGGCGAGCCCGGCAATCGCGAGCTCGAGCAAGGTGTGCCCGCGCGAGCGGGTGAACTCCTCCAGCCGCTCGATCCGGTCGAAGGCCTCGTCCGAGAGAGCATCCGATCCTTCTAGCCGCGATCCCGGCGGAGCGGGCTCCCCGCGCCGGTACTTGCCGCTCAGCAAGCCGCTCGCGAGCGGAAAGTAGGGCACGAAGGCGACCCCGAGCTCCTCGCAGCGCGGCAGGACGTCGGCTTCGGCCTCCCGCTCGAGCAGGCTGTACCGGTTCTGCAGCGCCGCGACCGGGCCGGCTGCGACCGCCTCGTCGAGCTGCTCGGCGCTGAAGTTCGAGACTCCGATCGCCCGCACCTTCCCTTCGTCCACGAGCTCGCGCATCGCACTGACCGTCTCCGCGATCGGCGTCGCCCGGTCGGGCCGATGGTAGTAGTAGACGTCGACGTAGTCCGTGTTGAGCCGGTTCAGCGATGCGTCGATCGCGCCTCGGAGGTACTCGCGCGAGCCGTCTCCGGCCATCCCGAACTTGGTCGCGAGCACGACCTGGTCGCGCCGTCCGGCGAGGATCTCGCCGAGGAAGCGCTCGCTGTTGCCGTCGCCGTAGACGTCGGCCGTGTCGAAGAAGGTGATGCCGACCGCGAGCGCAGCGTCGACGACGGCGCGTGTGGCCTCGAGGTCGAGGCGTCGCCCGAAGTTGTTGCAGCCAAGGCCGACGCGGGAGACGCGGAGACCGCTCGCGTCGAGCTCATCCAGACGCATCGCGGCATTCTTCCTAAGCCGCTCTGTAGAGTGGCCAGCCGTGTGCGGGATCTGCGGGATCGCCTCCCCGAGCGGGCCCGCCGACCCGGAGCGGCTCGCGCGCATGAGCGCGACGCTCGTCCACCGTGGGCCCGACAGCGACGGCTCGCTGCTCGACGGCCCCGTCGGCCTCGCCGCTCGCCGGCTCGCGATCATCGACCTCGAGACGGGCGACCAGCCGATCGCCAACGAAGACTCGACGATCCATGTCGTCCAGAACGGCGAGCTCTACAACTACCGCGAGCTGCGCGCGGAGCTGGAGCGCGCCGGGCACCGCTTCCGGACGCACGGCGACACGGAGGTGCTGGTCCACCTCTACGAGCAGCACGGGCTCGACTTCGCGCGGCGCCTGCGCGGGATGTTCGCCGCCGCGCTCTGGGACGCGCCGCGTCGTCGCCTCGTCCTCGCCCGAGACCGCTACGGGATCAAGCCGCTCTACTACCGCGCGACCGACGCAGGCCTCGAGTTCGCCTCCGAGCTGCGGGCGCTGCCGCGTGGCGAGATCGACCTCGACGCGCTGGAGGCGTTCCTCGCCTTCAACTCGGTCCCGGCGCCGCTGACGATCTTCCGCGAGACGCGCAAGCTCCCGCCGGGCCACCTGCTCGTCTGGGAGGACGGGAACGTCCGCCTCGAGCGCTTCTCGCGCCCCGGCCCGGCCGCCGAGCTCCGTGAGGACGACGAGGCGGAGCTGATCGAGGAGCTGCGCGCGCGCATCCGCGACTCGGTGCGCGCCCACCTCGTGTCCGACGTCCCGGTCGGCGTGCTCCTCTCCGGCGGGATCGACTCCTCCGCCCTCACCGCCCTCGCCGCCGAGGAGAGCGCCGAGCCGGTGCGGACGTTCTCGATCGGCTTCGAGGAGCGCTCCTTTAACGAGCTCGCAGATGCCCGGCTCGTGGCCGAGCGCTACGGCACGGAGCACCGCGAGCTCGTGCTTCGGCCCGATGCGGCGCTGCTGCTCCCCGCCCTCGCGGACGCGTTCGACGAGCCGTTCGCGGACTCGTCGGCGCTGCCCACGTACC
>WNGF01020023.1_pt1 | contig 14381 bp, 7 predicted proteins | sample 5400641 | NCBI WGS metagenome assembly WNGF01 (sample SAMN13153371, study PRJNA577476) | soil metagenome | isolation source: 80 cm soil or saprolite under grassland replicate 2 | place: USA:California | collected 2016-06-15
TCCGGTTGCTCATCAGGGCGCATCCCATTCGGGCCAAGGGACTCCACTTCTGGCTAGAGAGCGTGAAGGGCACACAAACCACTGATCCTCACCTCGACCAGGGTGTTCGTACGATCGGGCCTCCTTCTCGCGGGAGGTTCCTTGCGTGCTCTTCGCTCTTGTGTATCTGTTGCTGCGCCGCGTGGTCTGGCTGACCGCCAGCTCCTCCAACGACCCGCTGAACACCGAAGTCGAGCTCGTGGTCCTTCGTCACCAGCTGAAGGTCCTCAAGCGCCAGGTGGGCAGGCCGCGTCTTCGCCGTCGCGACCGGGTGTTCATGGCCGCGATCAGCAGGGCGCTTCCTCGAGCTCGGTGGTCCTCGTTTCTCGTAAGCCCGCAGACGCTCCTTCGGTGGCACCGGGAGCTCGTGCGACGGAAGTGGACCTTCGGGCGGAGATCAGCGGGAGGCAGGCCCCCGATCCCAGATGCGGTTCGAGAGCTCATCCTGCGGATGGGGCGAGAGAACCCCCGGTGGGGCTGCATCAGGATCCGGGGCGAGCTCGCCAAGCTCGGCATCAGGGTCTCTGCGACGAAGATCCGCACACTGCTGCGGGCGAACGGGCTCGGGCCCGCTCCCCGCCGAGACGGTCCCCACATGGGGCCAGTTCCTCAGGTCCCAGGCCCAGGGGATCCTGGCCTTGGACTTCTTCACCGTGGAGACGATCACGCTTCGAACGATGTATGTGTTGTTCGCGATCCACCTCGGCTCTCGCCGCGTGCACGTCCTCGGCGTCACCAGGAACCCGGACTCTGCGTGGGTGACTCAGCAGGCCCGCAATCTCGCAATGGGGGAGCGGCTCCGAGGGAGTACGCCGAGCGGTGGGTCCGCACGGTCCGGACGGAGTGCCTGGACTGGATGCTCGTGCTCGGCCGCCGCCACCTGGGGCGGGTGCTCCGGGCCTACGCCGCCCACTACAACCGGGCCAGGCCCCATCGAGGCCTTGAGCTCAAGACGCCGCAGCCACGACCCCCCGATCCGGGTCGGTGGCCTGCCGGCGCCGTCCGCGTCCGGACGCACGCGGTGCTGGGCGGGCTGATCCGTGAGTACGAAGTGGCTGCTTGACTGGGGATCGGTGGTTTCCGTGCCCTTCAGGCGAGAGCCGAGTGCTTGGACTGGACGCTCGTCCGGGGACGTCGACACCTCGAGCGCACCCTTCGCGCGTACACGGCTCACTACAACCGAGGCCGGCCGCATCGTGGTCTCGGCCTCAACTGCCCGGAGTCGGCGGATGTCGCAGAAGAGGTCGTGAAGCGTGCTCCCGAACTTAGGCGCCAGATCTCCTGGGCGGCCTCATCCATGAGTACGAGGCCGTCGCTTGATGAATCCGAATATCGGCACCCTTCGCGCCCTTTCCCTTGTCTTCGGCCTCCCTACTTCGTCGAGAACCGTGCTGCGTGCTTCGCGGTCCCAGTGGCTTCGTCCGACGCAGTGAATCGCAGTCGGTAGGTACGGTTCGCCTGGAGTCCCTTGGTGGAGTAGTTGTAGATGTATCCCCCGCCCTTGGTTACACCCTTGTCAAAGCGGAACACGAATCCGTCGCCCGCGTTCGGCGAAAGATTCGGGGGTGCGATCGTCTTCCAGCACTTGTCGTCGCTGAAGCTCCCGGAGCAGCCAGTAAGGCTCGCCACGAACTGCTGTAGGTCGACGGCCGTGAGAGTGATGCTGGAGGATGACTTGTTCACGCCGTTCTGATCGCAGATCGCCAGCTTGATCGGGATGGTCGAATTCGACAGCCTGAACGGGGTGCTGGGGTCGTACAAGAGGCAGACGTTGTACCCGACGTAGTACGTCGCTGTCACGCTCTGAGTGTTGTCTGCCCTGTCTTGGGCGGTAACCGTGAAGGTCTTGCGCCCGATCGACGCCGTATCGATGTTCTGGCCACTGGCCTTCGTCCCCGTGCACGGCTGCGCCAGGCCGGAGGTGGCATCGGTGCACGAGTAGTTGGCGGCCACGACCTGATTCAGGTTGTACGTCGTCCCATCCATGGGGCTCGTAATGCCGACATCGGGCTTTACCGTGTCGATTGGGATGTCGACGTGTCCGGTCGAGCCCTTGTTGCCCTGGAAGGTGACGATGTGGTCCCCCTCGCCACTTACCCAGACCGGCACCGGCTGCGGGGACCCACCGTCCACGCTGGCGGTGAACGTCTCGTCGCCGCTGGCCACGTCCACGACGATAGGGCTCTTGTTGTACCAACCGAAGTCGCTCGCCTGGATGGGGTTCCCGTCGAAGGTGATCGTGACGGTTGGGGTGCCGGGAGCGGCCGGTGGTGGGACCGGCTTGGAGAACAGCGCCTTGAACGTGCTCACGCTCACGTCGCCCGTCGTCGTGACCATCTGGACGAAGTACTGGGCCACCTTCCCGCCGGCGCCTCCACTGGTGTCGAGCGTGAGCTCCCACGCCCCCGTACCCGAGTTGAAGGTCATCTTCTGACTGTTGAACGTGTCACTGCCCGCTCGGCGGAACGTTGTGTAGACGGCGGCGATGCCCGAGCTGGGACTCGTCACTTTGAAGGATGCGTCGTTACCGTTGTCCGTGGCGTCGACGCTGGAGATGATGCCCACGGAGAAAGGGTTGTCCGGCGCCGAGTAGTAGGCCCTGATCGTGGCGTCAGAGAACAGGTGCTGTGTGCCGGTGTTGGGCGGTCCCGAGGGATCGGACACGAACTGGCCGCCGAACACGACCAGCGAGTCCCGAGGGCCGAAGATGGTGTCCTGCGACAGCGTGCTCACGAAACCACTCGGGAAGGTCGCGTCCTTCAGCCTTGGGTCGGGCTGAGTGTTCTGGGGCGCAATCGCGGGCACCGAGATGGCCGGCGTGAACGCGGAGATGTCCTGCTTCTTGAACGAGAGCATCACCGCTCCATGGAGCCTAAGGTTGAGCTCCGTCATGTCTTGCTGCGAGGTGATGGGCTCGAAGGGACGGAAATGCTCGGCCTGTACGAGGCCCGTGGGACCCGGGTAGTACTGGCCGCCACTCGGGGCATCCACGGCCGTGGCGGAATGCAGAGTCGGTAGCGTGAAAGTCGACGTCTCCAATCCGGTGTCGGGATCCGGTCCCGGCTCATCGAGGGGGTGATCCGCCGGCCCCGGCGGGGTCTGTCCGGCCACTTGCCCCGATGGGCCGATGACGTACATCGGCAGGCCATACGGCGTGAACTGCTCCACGGACTTGGCGTCGAAGACACCCCACGCCCCCAGGCTTGCGTAGTACTGCTGCTTGGCCAGGGCGATGGCTTGTCCTACGGACATGCCCGGGCCCAGGTTCTGGGTCAGGTTTACGGCGAGCTTCTCGGTGTAGGCGATGGTGTCGCTGTCGCCGTAGCCATAACCCGTGTTGCCGTCGAACAGGCTCTTCTTGTCGGCAAACTCCTGGGCCCAATCGAGCGTGGTCTGGTCCGGGCCAGTTACCCAGACGTCGTCCACGGACAGGCCGGCGTGGCACCCGATCGAGAAGGCGATCGTGCCGTCGGCCAGGGTGGACGCCTTCAGATCGCTGGTCTGGTACAGGTCGGACGGCGAGACGCTACCGCTGTTGAAGGCCGCCGCCGGCGCCAAGCGGAAGTGATCCGCGTGGGCGTCGATCACGGCGATGCCCGGCTTCGCTTCGAGACCAGCCGATAGATCGTCCTTGTTCCAGGAGTTGCTGAGCAGGCTGGACTTTTCGGTGGGTGGAGTGCCCGACTTCGGGTAGGGGTACGTCGCCTGCAGGATAGCGTCCTTGGCCTCAGCGCTGTCGAGGAAGAAATCGTACCCGGACGTGAACTCCGTCTTGGGGTCGAGCACGCCATTGAACGTCTTGTACTGGGAGACGGCGTTCACGATGTCTGTCGGTGTCTCCACCAACCGCCCCCCGGCGACGGTGGGCGGGTAGAGCTCCGTGGTCAGCCACGGGATCGGCTGGAACGAGTAGTACGGGTCGTCCGAGAGCATGTAGCCGAGCGACAGCGCCCGCGAGGTCGGGTTGTCCTTGTCGTTGTACTGGACGTTCGGAGCCTCGGTGGACTCGCTGCCGAGGTTGACCAGCTCCTGGATCCGAGCGAACGGCAAGACGGCATCAGAGCCCACCAGGACGACGTTCTTCAGGTTCGGCAGTCCGGCTCTGTAGGAGTCCACCACCTTATTGATAGCCCGGACCACGTTGTTCGCTGCATCCGGCGAGCAGTAGTCGTCGTACCACGCGGCCAATGCATCGGCGACTCCGCCTGTCGAGCTGTCGCGATCCACCGAGAGGACTGTCCCCTGCACGTTCGGCATGCTCAGGAAGGCCGAATCGGTGAGCGCTGCGAGTACATCGGATTCGGCGGTTGTTCCGTAGAATCGACCGATGCCCTCCGCGTTCACCAGGAACAAGGTCTGCGTGGTGTCGGGGACCGTCGATGGATCCGGAAGGGCAGGTCCCGGGTTGCCTGCACTGTCTGGCACGCTCACGCACGGCAGGGGTACCGTCGGGTCGCTCTCCTCCGCGCTCAGGACGACAGGGACGTTGGTGGTGCCGGCGTTGTACGTGCTGAGCTGGACCGTGATGCCATGCCCGACATCTCCGGGCTGGGCAACAGTGCAGGAGAACTCGTTCGCGTTGGAGCGGTTCGTCGAGTAGCTGCGGATCGCGAGGTCCGCGCTGTTCACCTGCGGCACGTCCTGAAGGGTCTGCGGCTCGAGCACTGTCCCGGGGGGGCCGCACTGGGCGTCATCCGCCAGCGGGCCGTGGGTGATCGGGCCGTGGGTGATCGGACCGTGAGTGATCGGAGCGCCCCTCAGGGTCGACGAGCTGGCGAACCCATACAGCACGAGGTCGTAGTCCAGCCCGGCTGGGATGTGGCTCAGAGAGACCTGGATGGTTCTGCCGACATCCGACGCATCCACCGGGAGGTTGAAGTAGTCGATGTCCGTGCCGGGCTGGAGCGTGTCCGTATATAGGGTGTCGGTGGCGATCTGCTTGGCATTTACGGGCGCATCGTTCGACTCGAAGTTGGGAGTCGTGCTGACCGGAGCTTGATCGAGGACCGAGAGTATCGTCCCCGCGGTCACACGGAGTGAAGATGGGAAAGTCCCGACCTCCGGCCCAGGCTCCACCTTGTAGTCGATCTCGACGTGGTTCGTGCCTGAGCTCACCGCGCCGCAAGCCTGGGAGCTTGAGAAGTTCCACGTGAGGTCGTTGCCAGAGGTACTGGTGGGCTCGATGGACACCGGCGGAGACGCCCCGAACTTCACCATCGATGTGCCGGACGCGTACCGGAAACCGTGGCCCGGAAGCGAGGCCGTGAAGGTCGCCGTGCCGCCCGGGACAGGACAAGGGACGTCGGCGGCGGCCGCGTAGGTCACGAAGCTCGACGGGTCGAGCGCTGCGGCGTCCAGGGTCTGCGAGAGCGGCGCATCCTCGAACGGGAAGCTCCCGACGTTGAACAGGCCTGGTAGCAGCTGCCCGAACGTCTTGCCACCGAAGGGGCCGGGACCGGCCTGGAGCAGCGTCCCGAGATTGGCCAGCGGCTTGAAGTGACCATTGTCGCGGGCCTGAGCGAGCGTTTCCGATCCGCATGCTGCTGCCGGGGGGCAGTCGAGCACCGCCGCCTGCTGGCTGCTACTGAGCTGGTCCACCAGGACGTTCCACCCACCGACCGTGTCTTGCCACTCGATGCCGGATAGCGATGTGCCGCTGATGAGGGAATTCGACAATGCACTGGTCTTGTCAGCCAGGGTGATGCCGTTGAAGCTCACTGAAGCCAGGGACCCAGGCCCGAGAACGTCGCGTTGCTGAACAGGAGGGCGGCCGGGCTGAGGTTGGCGAGGACCGTTGAGCTGAGGTCGAGGTCGCCGACGCTGATGTCCCCGGCCACCGCATTGCTGTTCGCCACCTGTTGAAGCGTGATGGTCTGCAAGGGCAGCGACGCGAGGGTCGAATCCGGCGCCAACGCGTCCGACCAGGGGCCGGGGCCGTTCCCTGCCGGTGGCGGGCCGGCGATGGGAACCGTCGCGATGAGGACAGGGGGCACCGCCGAGTACAGGGGTAGTTGGCTGAGCGAGGCCGTCCGATACACGGGGTCGGCGTTCACGATTGCCCCGTGGGTGATGGGCCCGTGGGTGATGGGCCCGTGGGTGATGGGCCCGTGGGTGATGGGCCCGTGGGTGATGGGCCCGTGGGTGATGGGCCCGTGGGTGATGGGAGAGGTGGCCAGGGCGGTGGCGCTGTCGGTGCCGGGCACCGTGAGGGCGGCGTAGTTGATCGTCCCCTTGGGCATCGTGCTGAATCCAGCCGGGACAGTCGCCGAACCGCTCCCGTTTACCTCCAGGGACAGGTTCGATAGCGGCTGGGCGCCCTTCTGACACTCGCTTCCCGACTGTGTACCGAGCGACAGATTGTCCAGGAGGACGGAGGAATCGTAGATATGGTCGCCCTGGTCGAAGATCGACAAGTAGATGGAGTGCGTGCCCGATGTGATCGGGGTCTGCGCGACCAGGATGGGGGTGGCCCCATCGTAGGTGGTTCCATCCGCCTCCGCGGCGGTCATGTGCGTGTATCCAGTGCTGTTGATGGTGATCGGGTTGCCGTCTGGATCGAAGGCGAAGTTGTGGTTCGCGGCGATCGCGGAGCCGTTGGTGGTCCAGTCTGAGCTGTCCAGCTCTGCGATGAACGCGTCGTTGAATTGCGAGCCGACGTACTCGGGAAATTCCTCCGAGAGAAACCGGAAATCGATGCGCAGGCACGTGAACCCGGAGGGAACGCCGAGATCGACCTTCAGGATCGAGACATCGAAGTCGGTGTTCCCTCGGACGTTGGGCCCGCTGTCGTTGGCTCCACTCGCTCCGCTGTCGTTCGGATCATCGGCGAGGTTCGCGTCACCCGTGGTGAGGATCGCGTAGCTCGCTCCATCCGTAGGGAACGATGCGAGGGCCGTCGGGGGACTGTGGTTCGTGTCGGCCACGGCATCCGGGGTCCCGCTCGGTGGCTTGGCCACGAAGCTCGCGCCGGTGATCGCGCTGGGACTCGTCGCGTCCATCGCCGCCGCGATCTCTTGGGGGTTGACGCCGGTATAGATCGCCGCTTGCACCGGCGCAGCGAGCCCACCGACTAGAGCGCCGATCGTTACGAAAGCGAGAACGGCGCCAGCGGCCCTACGGGGCCAGGAAATCCACGAACGGTTCATAGCTCTCTACCTCCTCGAATCGGACGGCGCCGACGAGACGCCGCACCTTTTCCTCGTGGAGGCAGCCGAGGGCCTGGGGTGACCTCGAGGAAAGGAATCGCGAGCACGCTGCAGCGAAGGGTGTTCCGATTGCATGGCCGCTCGAACACAAAAGCTATCCACCCCCCCGCGCAGCCGTACGGCTTCAGGGCCGAGCCCGAGCCGTGCAACGACCGAGTAAACCACCTCAGCGGGCCTTTGGAAAAGCCCCACGGCCAAATCTGTCGCGACCAAGATCGATTGCATGTCCCGATTCGTCCCGATTTATTGGGCTTCCGCGGGCCGAAGGAGAGGCTAGGAACCTGGACGTATGAAAGGAAATTCGCCATCCTGTGGACATCGCCGTGCGGCCGGCCATATCTCGTGGCGTGGCCTCGGCCGTGAAAAGGGGGGGCATGGCAAGATCGGTCGAGGACACAGACGGGGCCCTGCGGCCGTACATCCCGCCGTTCCTGATCGAATGGCTGCGAGCCGGCCCCGCCACGCCGTACGCCGAGCCCGAGGGGACGCTCGCCTTCGTCGACATCTCGGGCTTCACCTCGATGTGCGAGCGACTGGCACGCCGCGGCAAGGTGGTCAACGATGTCCTCGACGATTGCTTCACACAGCTTCTGTCGATCGCGTACGACGACGGCGGCGGTGTCCTCAAGTGGGGCGGCGACGCGGTGCTCCTTCTGTTCACCGGACCTGACCACGCTCTCCGGGCTTGCCGGGCCGCGCATAGGATGCGGGCGCGCCTGCGGCGGATCGGGAGCCGCCTACACACCTCGGCGGGATTCGTGTCGCTGCGGATGTCGGTCGGGATCCACAGCGGGACGTTCCATCTCTTCCTGGTGGGAGACGCCCACCGCGAACTCGTGATCACGGGCCCGGGAGCCACTCGTACAGTTCTCATGGAGCAGATCGCGACTGCAGGGGAGATTGCGATGAGCCCGCGGACCGCGGATCTCGTCGGTCCGCGATACGCGGGATCGGCCAAGGAAGACGCCATCCTTCTGAGAAGGGAACCCGGGGGGGGACACTCCCATCCGGCTCGTCTTGACACGGACCCACCTGGGTTCGATCCGGCTCAATTCATCCCGCTCGGCATCAGGGACTATTTGCTGCAGGGCGGAGGCGAGGCCGAACACCGCCACGTCGCCGTGGGGTTCCTGGAGTTCAGGGGCACCGACGAGCTCATCGAGCGGGAGGGGCCAGCGGCCGCGTGGCAAGCACTCGACGAGCTGATCCAGTGCGTGCAGCAGGCCGCCCGGGACCACGAGGTGACGTTCTTCGAGACCGACGTCAGCGCGGACGGCGGCAAGGTCATGCTCGTCGCAGGAGCCCCCCGCTCTTCCGGGAACGAAGAAGACCAGTTGCTCCGGACCTGCCGGGCCATCGCGGAGTCAGAGTCGAAGCTCCCCATCCGTATTGGCGTGAACTCCGGCCATGTGTTCTCCGGTATCTCCGGACCGACCTACCGAAGGACGTATTCGATCAAGGGCGATGCCGTGAACCTGGCCGCGAGGGTTATGGGCAAAGCGGCGCCCGGCCAGATGCTGGCGACCGCGCCAGTGATCGATCGCTCTCGAACCGTGTTCGAGCTCGAGCCACTGGAGCCGTTCATGGTGAAGGGAAAGAAGCGCCCGGTCCGGGCGGTGTCGGTAGGTCGGGTGACCGGGGTCAAGACGCCTGCGGGATGGCTCCAGCTCCCCCTCGTCGGGCGGGTTCGGGAGATGGATGCCCTGCTCGGGGCCGTCGGGTCGGCTAGGGAAGGGAGGGGCTCCCTGGCAGAGATCGTCGGGGAACCGGGGATCGGAAAGTCGCGGCTGGTGCAGGAGCTCCGGGCCCGCTCCGAGGACCTTGCGGCGCTCACCTTCGGCTGCGAGCCTTACGAGTCCTCGACGCCCTATCGCCCGATCCGGGGCCTGGTGCGCCAGGCTCTCGGTATCCCCCTCGAGACGGAGCCAGGACCCGCGGGCAACAGACTCGGGGCGGAAGTCCGGGCGGCGGCTCCGCAGCTCCTCCCGTGGCTGCCGCTGCTCGCCACCGCAATCTCGGCAGAGGTCCTGCCGACGCCCGAGGCGGATGCTCTCGAGCCCGAGTTCCGCAAGGTGCGCCTGGAGCAGGCTACCGGGGACCTGCTGACAGCGATCCTTCCGCGCCCCACGCTCCTGATCCTGGAAGACGTCCACTGGATGGACGTGCCCTCCGTCGACCTCCTGCGACACCTTGCGTCAATAGCTTCGGAACGGCCCTGGCTTATCTGCGTCACGCGCCGGGACCAGGTGACCGGCTTCACCGCAGGCGAGGGGGCCAGCTTCATGACCCTGCGCCCCCCGCCGCTCTCCAAGCAGGACGCCGCCTCGTTGGCCACTGAGGCGAGCGAGGAGACCCCCCTCTCACCGCGTGACGTCGGGATCTTGGCGGAGCGCTCGGGGGGCAATCCGCTCTTCCTCCATGAGCTGGTCTCGGCGGTGGGGGCCACGCGTAACATCGAGGCACTCCCCGATTCGGTCGAGGCTCTGCTCACCGTCCAGATCGATCGGCTCCCTCTCTCCGATCGAACAGTGCTGCGCTACGCATCGGTCCTGGGGGCGAGCTTCGAGCGGGGGCTGCTCGACGCGGTCGTGGCGCTCGAACGCGGCATCGACGACGGCGTGTGGACCCGGCTGTCCGATTTTCTGTCGGTGGACTCCACGGGAACGTTTCGGTTCCGCCACGCGCTGATCCGCGACGTTGCCTATGAAGGCCTCCCATTCCGTCGGCGCCGCGAGATCCATGCGAGGGCAGGAGAGACCATCGAGCTGTGGGCAGGAGACCGAGCTCGGGAGCAGGCCGAGGTACTGTCGCTTCACTTCTACCAGGCCGGCAGGTACCGGGAGGCTTGGGAGTACTCATGCCTGGCGGCTGACCGAGCTCAAGCCAAATACGCGAACGGCGAGGCCGCGGATTTCTATCGCCGGGCACTCGACGCGGCCCGGCGGTTGGGAGGGTTGCCGGCAACGGATGTGCGTCAGGTCATGGAATCGCTTGGGGATGTGGCGGAGCGGGCCGGCCTGTACGAGACGGCGGCCTCGGCCTACCGCGATGCCAGGCAGCGCGCCGACGAAGATCCGGTGAAGGAAGCAGAGCTGCTGTTGAAGGCGGGATTGATCCGCGAACGCGCGGGCCGGTACTCGGACGCGATCGCCTGGTATCGCCGCGGATTACGAGCGCTCGACCGTTCCCGCGACAACCCTGCAGCCAAGGCGATCCGGGCGCACATCGTCGCGTGGCTTGCTTCATCCCGACGCCAGCAGGGCCGCTTCATGGAGGCAATCGACTTGTGCCAGCGCGCAATCGAGGATGCTCAGTCCTCTGGGGAACTGGAAGCACTGGCGCACGCCTACCGGATGCTCGACCGGCTCTTCACGAATCTCGGGCGTCCGGAGCGCGTTCGGTACCGGGCGCTCGCCATGTCCGCGTACGAGGAGCTGGGGGATCTGGCCGGGCTGTCCGAAGTCCTGAACGAGCTCGGGGCAGACGCCTACTTCGAGGGACGGTGGAACGAGGCTCTCGATCTGTATCGCAGGAGCACGGACGCCCGCCGCAAGACCGGCGACGAGGTCAACGCGGCTCACGGGACGCATAACGTCGCAGAGATCCTGTCGGACCAGGGCCACCTGGAGGAGGCCGAGGCGCTGTTCCGGGACGTTCTTCGGATCTGGCGAGCCGCAGGCTTCCGCCTCGGGATCGCATTCGCCACGAGCAACCTGGGCCGAGTGGCGGCCAGGGCCGGGGGCCATGAGGAGGCGGGTGGGCTGTACGAGGAGGCCCTTGCCGGATTCCGATCGAAGCAGGCCGAATGGGAGACTCTCGAGACAAGAGCTCGCATCGCGGAGAATCACCTGCTGGCCGGTCGCCCGCGGGATGCACTGGAACTGGTCACACCGGTCCTGCAGCGAGTGGAGGCGCTTGGTGGGCTCCAAGTGTTGCGGGCGCTGCTGAACCGCCTCCGAGGATATGCCCTGCTGGCGGACGATCCGACTGCCGCTCGAGCCGCGTTCGACGAAAGTCTCGAATGGAGCCGCTCGGTGGACGCGCGATACGAGGCAGCCCTGACGATCCTGGCCCAGAGCCACGTGGCGGCGCTTACCGGAGTGGGCGACCCCGAAGGCCTGGAGCTGGAGGCACAAGCAATCTTGGATTCACTCGGCGTGGTTTCGATCGCGCTTCCCACCGTTCCTGCCGCCGTGCGGGTCTGACGCCCACTCCCGCGTATTCACAGGGGGCTCGGAGTGGAGGCTCCGGCGGGCCAGAGATCCGTGGGACGGTAGGGTCGAGGACCCAGGCGCTCGGCGCGGACGGTCTCCCAGGAGCTGACGAATCCGCCTTGCTGTCCGCGGCCAAGGAGGTGGCGCGAGATCTCCTCTCGCACGAGATGACCTACGAGTTCCCCATCGTCCTGCATGACAGCTACGAGTCGCCTCTCTCCCGGTCGCCGGGTGAAGTGAGGGTCGTGGATGACTTGATGCCACTCGCTCTCGAACGAGGACGCGCGATCATCCACGCCGTCCCGAGACGATGATCACCCGATCAACCCCGTTCGCTCGATGGGGCCAGTCGGGTACTCACGCCGAGGCTCGCCGGATGGGGGCGAAGGTCGGCACCGGATCGGTGGTGAGGAAGTCGACGATCATGGTGTTGCACTGCTCGGGCTTCTCGACCAGCAGACCGTGCGACGTGCCGGGGACAATCGCGAGCTCGGCGTCGGAAAGCGCTCGATAGAGGGCGATGGCGTGCTCGAGCCTCACTTCGTCGTCGCCGCCGAGCATCACTAGGGTCCGGCACGAGATGTTCCCGAGGTCATCGGCGGTCAAGGTCGGCTCGATCAGGTGCATGCGGGCGAGCTTGTCGACGACGACCGGGAAGTGCTCAGGGCCGTCGGGTGACAACTCGGCGTAGCTGGCGGCGAGGAACTCGGGCGGCTCGTTGCTCGCGTCGATCGCCTCGGGCAGCCAGCCGTCATGGTGGAAAACTCCGGCGACGAACACCAAGCGGGTCACGATCTCCGGTCGACGGAGCGCCACGAGTAGCCCCACGACGGCGCCGTCGCTTGCACCGACCAGCCGCGCCGGGTCCGCCGACGACCTGCTCGAGGAACCGGATCGTGTCCTGAGCCATGGCCTCGAAGGTGATCGGACCATCGACATCCGGTGTGCGCCCCTGCCCCCGCCGTTCCGGCGTGAACGTGCGGAACCGGGCGGCCAGCGCATCGAGGTTCGGGGCGAACGCCCTCGAGTCGACTCCGCCGCCGCCGGGGTGGAGCAGGACGAGGGGGTCGCCGGCGCCGTGGTCGTCGTACCAGGTCCGCACGCCGTCCAGATCGATGTAGCTCGCCAATCCCCTCACCGACCTGGCTGCCCTATGGACTGCCGGCGGTCCCGAGGAGCTCTGGCGGGTCCTCGTCCTGCACCGCGGTCGGCCCACCACGCATCACTGGGAGGCCGTGCAGCTGTTCCGCCGCCACCACGAGGACGGGACGCCGGGCGCCCTCACCACCGCCCTGCTCCTGAGCACGGATCGGCGCTGGGACCGCTGCACCGCGCGGCTCATCGCCGGGATCGTCGAGACCTCGATCCTCGGCGAGGACGATCTCAGCGAGCTTGCCGGCTGCTTCCTGTGGTCCGACCGCTTCCCGCTTTCAGTATCCGGTGAGCTGGATCGGCACCGAATGGGTGGAGATCGATCTGGACGGTGGGGGCGAAGCGGTCGAAGGATCGGTCGAGCACCTGGATCCCTACACGGTGCCGACGGACCGCCGCATCCCGCTGCCCCTGAGGCGGCGGCCAGAATGCTTCGAACAGACCCGGGCACGTTCGACGCGATGCAGGCTCGCGCGCTCGAGCTCGGAACACGGGAGGGGGGCGCGATCGTGTCGGGGATCCTTGATGCGATCGAGGCACTGGATGAAGTCGTCGCCCCGCAGGCGATCCATCTCGGGCTTGGCTGGGCTCGCGGTTCGGTGAGGTTTCTCGCCCTCGACCTCCTCGCGGCGCGCGATCCCGAGGCCGCCAGGCATCGGGCCGCCGCTGATCCGGACCAGAAGGTGCGCGGCTGGACCCCTCGCCGACCCCGCGAGAGGATCACGTCCGCGGGGGAGACCGATTCACGGCCTCGGGCCGACGAGCGAGGTCACCCGGTCCCGCGCAACGCACAGGCCATGTTGTTCCCGGAGTAGGAGGGTCCACGCCGATACGCCTGAAGAAGCCGGTTGCGGCCTCCGTCGACGAGGTCCGGATCAGCCGGCACGGCGACGAGGCCGTCATCGCGCACGTGGAGCCGGGGTTCTGGACAACGCATCTGAGGCTGGGACCTGAGGTCCAGCGGATGACGGACCCGGAGATCCTGGAGCGGCACAACGCGGTGATCGAGACGACGGAACGACTGCGCGAGGAATACGAGCACGTCGCCATCGAGATCCCCCCGGGCCGGCCCCAGATCGAGCGCTCGGACTGGAGCGGCCAGTGGACCCCCCGGGGGCGACGTCCTTCGCTGCGTCATCAGCGACGGCGGGCCCGAGGGTGAGCCCGTTGTCCACATCGACGAGCATGATCTCTCCTGGGAGGAGTTCGGCCACCTGCTGACCACGTACGCTGGCTGGGGGATGCGCGTCGTCTTCGTGCCGGAGGAGGAGATCCACCTCGAGCCGCGCGTGGAGGTCCGCGAACCGGGGAGGGGCGAACATTGAGCCTGATTGGCCGATGGCGGATCGTGGAGATGGACCTGTGGGACCTCGAGGCCATCGATCTCGTCGGTCCCGGGTTCATCGAGTTCGGCAAAGACGACACCGGCGGGTTCGGTTTCATCGCCGTCCAGGGATGGATGGATTGTCGCCACGGCGAGCGCGACGGGCGCCGCCCGTGTGTCGAGTTCACCTGGGACGGCGACGACGAGGGAGATCGGGTCAGCGGCCGTGGCTGGGCGGCGCTGGAGGAGGACGGCTCGCTTCGCGGACACATCTGGTTCCACCTCGGCGACGACTCGGGCTTTCGGGCGGTGCGCGCCGAGGAGGAGTCGAGCCGCGGAGAGAGGACGGGCTCAAGGGCCGTCCGGAGGAGTCGGTGAGCGGAAGGCTCGCCGGACCGCCGATCCCCTCTTGCGGCAGATCGAGGCCGCCGTCGACGCTCAGGCCCC
>WNGF01030006.1_pt1 | contig 14379 bp, 13 predicted proteins | sample 5400641 | NCBI WGS metagenome assembly WNGF01 (sample SAMN13153371, study PRJNA577476) | soil metagenome | isolation source: 80 cm soil or saprolite under grassland replicate 2 | place: USA:California | collected 2016-06-15
CTCCTCGATCGGCATCCGAAGCCCATGACGTTCGGCGCGATCCGGATCAAGCTGGCCGCGCCGCAGAAGATCCGTGACTGGTCCCACGGCGAGGTGAAGAAGCCCGAAACCATCAACTACCGGACGTTCAAGCCCGAGCGCGACGGTCTGTTCTGCGCGCGGATCTTCGGGCCGACCAAGGACTACGAATGCGCCTGCGGGAAGTACAAGCGCATGAAGTTCGCCGGCGTGATCTGCGACAAGTGCGGCGTGGAGGTGACTCGGGCCCGGGTGCGTCGCGAGCGCATGGGCCACATCGAGCTGGCTTCCCCGGTCTCGCACGTCTGGTTCTTCAAGGGGCTGCCGAGCCGCATCGGTCAGCTCCTGGACATGTCGCTAAGGGAACTGGAGAAGATCCTCTACTTCGAGGAATACGTGGTGATCGACCCTGGCAAGGTTCCCGGGCTCAAGAAGAAGGCCCTCGTCTCCGTCGACCGCGTTCGCAAGCTCCGAGAGGAGCACGGGGAGGGCGCGTTCACGGCGGGCATGGGGGCCGAGGCCATCCGCGAGCTGTTGCGCGGGCTGGACCTGGAGGCGCTGGCCCGCGAGTTGCGCACCCAGATGAGCGCGGAGACTTCGGCGCAGAAGAAGAAGAAGATCGTCAAGCGGCTGAAGGTGGTGGAGGCCTTCCTCAAGTCGGGTAACCAGCCCGAGTGGATGATCCTGGAAGTGCTGCCGGTCATCCCGCCCGAGCTGCGGCCGCTCGTTCCCCTCGACGGCGGCCGCTTCGCGACCTCGGACCTCAACGACCTCTACCGCCGCGTGATCAACCGGAACAACCGGCTGAAGCGGTTGATGGAGCTGCGCGCGCCCGAGATCATCATCCGCAACGAGAAGCGGATGCTGCAGGAGGCGGTCGACGCCCTGTTCGACAACGGCCGGCGCGGCCGGGTCATCACGGGGCCCAACAACCGCCCGCTGAAGTCGCTCTCCGACACCTTGAAGGGCAAGCAGGGCCGCTTCCGCCAGAACCTGCTCGGCAAGCGCGTGGACTACTCGGGGCGCTCGGTCATCGTGGTCGGCCCGTACCTCAAGCTCCACCAGTGCGGGCTGCCGAAGAAGATGGCGCTCGAGCTGTTCAAGCCCTTCATCCTCCGGAAGCTCGAGGAGCGGGGCATCGCCTCGTCCATCAAGGCGGCGAAGAAGTTCGTGGAGAAGGAGCGCCCGGAGGTGTGGGACATCCTGGAGGAGGTCATCAAGGAGCACCCGGTGCTGCTCAACCGCGCGCCGACGCTCCACCGCCTCGGCATCCAGGCCTTCGAGCCGCTCCTGGTCGAGGGCAAGGCCATCGAGATCCACCCACTGGTCTGCACCGCGTTCAACGCGGACTTCGACGGCGACCAGATGGCGGTGCACATCCCGCTCTCCATGGAGGCGCAGATGGAGGCGCAGGTGCTCATGCTCTCCGCCAACAACATCCTGTCGCCGTCCAACGGGGCGCCGGTGGCGGTCCCGACCCAGGACATGGTGTTCGGGATCTACTACATGACCAAGGAGCGCCCCGGCGCCAAGGGTGAGGGCCGGCTCTTCGCAGATCCTGAAGACCTGCGTATCGCCTACGATAACGAGGACGTGGATCTGCAGGCGCGGATCCGCATGCGCTGGAACGGCAGCATCATCGAGACCACGGTCGGGCGCGCCCTGCTCAACGACGTGGTGCCCGAGCCTCTCCGTCACGTCGTCTACGACCTCAAGAAGGAGCTCAAGAAGAAGGAGATCGGCCAGCTCGTCTCCGATTGCTACAACAAGCTCGGCAACGAGGCCACGGTGGCCTTCCTCGACGACCTGAAGGACATCGGCTTCCGCTACGCGACCCTGTCGGGCCTCAGCATCGGCATCGTGGACATGCACATCCCGTCCTCCAAAGGCGGCCTCATCGAAGATGCCCGGAACAAGGTCACCGAGGTGGAGCAGCAGTACCAGGACGGCGTGATCACCAACGGCGAGCGCTACAACAAGGTCGTCGACGTCTGGGCGCACGTCACCGAGCAGGTCGCCGACCAGCTCTTCAAGGAGATGGAGGCGCGCGCCGAGGGCGGCGAGTTCAACCCGATCTACATGATGGCCGACTCCGGCGCCCGGGGCTCCAAGCAGCAGATCCGCCAGCTCGCCGGCATGCGCGGCCTCATGGCCAAGCCCTCGGGCGAGGTCATCGAGACGCCGATCACCTCCAACTTCCGCGAGGGCCTCACAGTCCTCGAATACTTCACCTCGACCCACGGCGCCCGCAAGGGTCTGGCGGACACCGCGCTCAAGACGGCGGACTCGGGGTACCTGACGCGCCGCCTGGTGGACGTCGCCCAGGACGTGATCATCTCCGAGTACGACTGTGGCACCGTGAAGTACATCGAGGCCACGCCACTGGTCGAGGGCGGCGACATCATCCAGTCCCTCCGCGAGCGCGTGCTCGGCCGTGTGGCGGCCGGCGAGATCCGCGATCCGTTCACGGGCGAGATCATCGTCCAGGCCAACACGGAGATCAACGAGGACCTGGCCCAGAAGATCGAGGACTCGGGCCTCGAGCGCGTGCGCATGCGCTCCGCGCTGACCTGCGAGTCCAGGCGCGGCATCTGCGTCCTGTGCTACGGGCGCAACCTGGGCACCGGCCACCTGGCCGAGCTGGGCGAGGCGGTGGGGATCATCGCCGCCCAGTCCATCGGGGAGCCGGGCACCCAGCTCACGATGCGGACCTTCCACATCGGCGGCACGGCGAGCAAGGTGCTCAAAGAGTCCAAGCAGGAGGCCAAGAACTCCGGCATCGTGAAGTACCACAACATCCGCTGGGTCGAGAACCGCGCCCGGGACATCGTGGTGCTCAACCGGAACGGCGAGCTGGTGGTGGAGGACGACCGCGGCCGCGAGAAGGAGCGCTACCCGGTGGTGCCGGGGGCCAAGATCAAGGTGAAGGAGAGCGGGCGCGTCACGCCGGGCAAGCTGCTCGTCGAGTGGGATCCCTTCACCACGCCCATCCTCACCGAGGTGAGCGGCACCGTCGTGTTCCGCGACATCGTGGACGACGTGACGATCCGCGAGCAGATCGACGAGGTGACCGGGCTCGCGCAGCGGGTCATCATCGAGGACCAGGAGGGCAGGCTCCAGCCCCGCGTGTCCGTGAAGGCCCCGACCGGCGAGGTCCCCAGCACGGAGGACGCCCTGGGGGAGACGCGCGGCCGCTACATGCTGCCGGTGGGGGCGCACCTGCTCGTGACCGACGGCGCCGAGGTCTTCCAGGGCGACATCATCGCCAAGATCCCGCGGGAGTCCACCAAGACCAAGGACATCACGGGCGGTCTCCCGCGGGTGGCCGAGCTGTTCGAGGCCCGAAAGCCCCGGGAGCACGCCACCATCACCGAGATCGACGGCGTCGTGGAGTTCGCCGGCTTCGTCAAGGGCATGCGCAAGATCGTGATCCGCGCCGACGACGGCGAGACCAAGGAGTACCTGATCCCCCGCGGCAAGCACATCTCGGTGCACGAGGGCGATCGGGTCCGCGCCGGGGAGGCTCTCATGGACGGGTCGCCGAACCCTCACGACTACCTTGCCGTCCTGGGCGACCGCGAGCTGCAGCGCTACCTGGTCAACGAGGTGCAGGAGGTGTATCGCCTGCAGGGCGTGACGATCAACGACAAGCACATCGAGATCATCGTGCGCCAGATGCTGCGGCGCGTGCGGATCGAGGAGGTGGGAGACACCGATTTCGTGGTCGGCGAGCTGGTAGACAAGTTCGCGTTCCAGGAGGAGAACGAGAAAGCGATCGGCGCCGGGAAGCGGCCGGCCACTGCCCAGCCCGTGCTGCTCGGCATCACGAAGGCTTCATTGAGCACGGACAGCTTCATCTCGGCCGCGTCGTTCCAGGAGACCACCCGGGTGCTCACCGAGGCCGCGATCAGCGGTCGCGTGGACGAGCTGAAGGGGCTCAAGGAGAACGTCATCGTGGGGCGGCTGATCCCCGCCGGGACGGGGCTTGGCATCTACACGCGGGTCGAGCTCCTAGGCCAGGGTCGCGAGGAGCCGACGGCAGAGGTCGTGGAGGCGCCGGCGTTGGAGAGCGAGGGGCACGGGAACGACGACGACGAGGCCGTCGCCCAGGCCGGGTAAGAAAGACTCGGCGGGGGGCTTCGCCCCCCTTCCGAAGCCTCCCCCCAGGAATCGATTGCGCCGGCAAAGCCGGCGCTCGAACGGAGGTTGGTCACCGGGCGGGTGGTGCTGGGTCAACTCGCGATGGGTCCGCGCCCGAGGGAACGGATGACTCGAGGCACGCCCAGTAGCTTGGCCCGGCAGGCTCTGGTTTGACAAAGCGCCCGGGTTCGGATATAAAGTTAGAGTTTTGGCCCCATTGTAGGTTCTCGAAGCGTCCGAAGGGGAGCTATGCCCACGATCAGTCAACTCGTGCGGAAGGGCCGAGAGGCGGTGCGGAAGAAGTCCAAGACGCCTGCCATGGACGCCTGCCCGCAGAAGCGCGGCGTGTGTATCCGTGTCTACACCACCACGCCGAAGAAGCCGAACTCGGCGCTGCGGAAGGTTGGAGTCCGCCTGACCAATGGGCTCGAGGTCACCTCCTACATCCCCGGGGTGGGGCATAACCTCCAGGAGCACTCGATTGTGCTGATTCGCGGGGGCCGCGTGAAGGATCTGCCCGGCATCCGGTACCACATCATCCGCGGCTCGCTGGATACGGCGGGCGTGGCGGGTCGGAAACAGAGCCGGTCCAAGTACGGCGCCAAGCAGCCGAAGGCGAGCGGCGCCTAGCATGCGCAGGGCGGGGGCGACACGGCGCGAGGTCCAGCCGGATCCCAAGCACGGGAGCCGGCTGGTGGCGAAGTTCGTGAACATGATGATGTACGGCGGCAAGAAGAGCGTCGCCGAGCGGATCATGTACGACGCCATGGCGGCTATGGAGGACCGCGCCAAGCAGGAGTCGATCAAGCTCTTCAAGACCGCGGTGGACAACTGCAAGCCGGCCGTCGAGGTCAAGTCGCGGCGGGTCGGCGGCTCCACCTACCAGGTCCCCGTCGAGGTGCGGCCGGACCGGCGTACCGCGCTGAGCATGCGCTGGCTGATCGGGGCCGCCCGGAGGCGGGCGGAGAAGAGCATGTCGGCCAAGCTGGCGGCGGAACTGCTGGACGCGGCGAACAACCGCGGCACCGCGGTGAAGAAGCGAGAAGACACCCACAAGATGGCGGAGGCCAACAAGGCGTTCGCGCACTACCGCTGGTAGCGACCGAGATTCCCACGGAGGGGGGCTGACACCTCGCCCCCCTCTTCTCTTGAGTACCTGCGCGACGGCAGAGGGAGAGGAAGCGCTGTGGAACCGCAGTACCCGCTGGAGCGGACCCGGAACCTCGGCATCATGGCGCATATCGATGCCGGGAAGACCACCACCACGGAGCGGATCCTCTACTACACCGGCCGGTCATACAAGATCGGCGAGGTGCACGAGGGGACGGCGATCATGGACTGGATGGTCCAGGAGCAGGAGCGCGGCATCACCATCACCTCGGCCGCGACCACCTGCTTCTGGCAGGACTCCCGGATCAACATCATCGACACCCCGGGCCATGTGGACTTCACCATGGAGGTCGAGCGTTCGCTCCGGGTACTGGACGGGGCCATCGCCATCCTGGACGCCGTGTCGGGCGTGGAGCCCCAGACCGAGACGGTCTGGCGGCAGGCCGACAAGTACCAGGTGCCGCGCCTCGTGTATGTCAACAAGATGGACCGCGTCGGGGCCGACTTCTACCGGTGCCTCCAGATGCTCAAGGATCGGCTCGGGGCGCACCCGGTGGCCATCCAGATCCCCATCGGGCGCGAGGACCAGTTCCGGGGCGTGGTGAATCTGATCGAGCAGGTCGCCTATATCTGGGACGAGGACGACGAGACGCTGGGTCAGACGTTCACGACCCAGGAGGTCCCGGTCGACATGCTGCCGCAGGTGAAGGAGTACCGGGAGAAGATGATCGAGGGGCTCGCCGAGGTGGACGAGCACCTGATGGCCAAGTATGTGCGCGAGGAGAAGATCAGCCCTGAGGAGATCAAGGCGGCGGTCCGCGCCGGCACCATCCCGATGAAGGTCTTCCCCGTGATCTGCGGCGCCTCGTTCAAGAACAAGGGCGTCCAGCCCCTGCTCGACTGCGTGGTGGACTACCTGCCGTCGCCGCTTGACATCCCGCCCGTCACGGGTGTGAACCCCGACACGGGGAAGGTCGAGACGCGGGCGGCCGACGCCAAGGCCCCGTTCTCCGCGCTGGCGTTCAAGATCATGAACGACCCCTTCGTGGGCCAGCTCGTGTTCGTGCGCGTGTACTCCGGCACCCTCAACTCGGGCTCCGGCGTGTACAACTCCACGCGCGAGAAGAAGGAGCGCATCGGCCGGCTGCTGCGCATGCACGCCAACAAGCGCGTGGAGGTCGAGGCGGTCTCGGCGGGCGACATCGCGGCGGTGGTCGGGCTCAAGGACACGCGCACGGGCGACACGCTGTGCGATCCGGCGAAGCCCATTCGGCTCGAGTCCATGGATTTTCCGACCCCCGTCATCGCGGTGGCCATCGAGCCAAAGACCAAGGCCGACGAGGAGAGGCTGGGGATGTCGCTGGCGCGGCTGGCGCTGGAGGACCCCACCTTCAAGGTCAACGTGGATGCGGAGACCAACCAGACCCTGATCCACGGCATGGGCGAGCTACATCTGGAGATCATCGTCGACCGCCTGCTCCGCGAGTTCAAGGTCGAGGCCAACGTGGGCAAGCCCCAGGTCGCCTACCGCGAGACCATCCGCCAGAAGGCCGAGGCCGAAGGGCGCTTCGTCCGGCAGACCGGCGGCCGCGGCCAGTACGGCGACGTGTGGCTCGAGATCGAGCCCGCCCCACCCGGCACCGGCGTCACGTTCGAGAACAAGCTGAAGGGATCGTCCATCCCGCGCGAGTACGTGCCGGCGGTGGAGAAGGGGATCAAGGAGGCCGCCGAGACCGGGGTGCTGGCCGGGTATCCGGTCGTCGACATCAAGGTGGCCTTGACCGACGGCAGCTACCACGAGGTGGACTCGAGCGAGATGGCGTTCAAGATCGCCGCGTCCATGGGCTTCAAGGAGGCCTGCCGGAAGGCCAGGCCCGTCTTGCTGGAGCCGGTGATGGACGTGGAGGTGGTCTGCCCCTCGGAATACCAGGGCGCCGTGGTGGGTGACCTCAACAGCCGCCGCGGCAAGATCGTCGCGATGGATGCGCGCGCCGGGGCCCAGGTCATTCGCGCGCATGTGCCGCTGGCTCAGATGTTCGGGTACGCCACCGACGTCCGCTCCATGACCCAGGGCCGGGCCACGTACACGATGCAGTTCGCCCGGTACGAGGAAGTGCCGCGCCCCATCGCCGAGGAGATCGTGGCGAAGGTCGCCGGCAAGAACCCGCCGCGGGCCGGGGCCCGCTGAGTCGTGGATCCGGAGAACGGACCGATGATGCGTAACCAGGCCACACGCCCTTGGGTGTTCCGCTTCGAGCGCGGGCTTCGCCCGCGCCATCCGTTCTGGGGAATGTTCGAAAGGGGGGCGGAGCCCCCCTTCGAGTTCAACCCGCCGCGGGCCGGGGCCCGCTAGCTTCCTTCACAGGAGAGCGAATCATGGCCAAGCAGAAGTTTGATCGGTCGAAGCCGCACGTGAACGTGGGGACGATCGGGCACATCGATCACGGGAAGACGACGCTGACGTCGGCGATCACGAAGGTGTTGCACACGAAGATGCCGACGGTGGCGGTGCGGGTGCGCACATCGATTGTCCGGGGCATGCGGACTACATCAAGAACATGATCACGGGGGCGGCGCAGATGGACGGGGCGATCTTGGTGGTGGCGGCCAACGATGGGCCGATGCCGCAGACGCGGGAGCACGTGTTGTTGGCGCGGCAGGTGAATGTGCCGTACCTGGTGGTGTTCATGAACAAGGTGGACATGGTAGAGGATCCGGAGATTTTGGATTTGGTGGAGTTGGAGGTGCGGGAGCTGTTGAAGAAGTATCAATTTCCGGGGGACGAGATTCCGGTGGTTCGGGGGAGCGCGCTGGCGGCGATGGAGAAGCCGGAGGACGCGAAGGCGGCGGAGTGCATCTGGAAGCTGATGGAGGCGGTGGACGGGTACATTCCGACGCCGGTGCGGGTGGTGGACAAGCCGTTTTTGATGCCGATAGAGGACATTTTCACGATCACGGGGCGGGGGACGGTGGTGACGGGGCGGGTGGAGCGGGGGATTGTGAAGGTCGGGGACGAGGTGGAGATTGTGGGGTTTCGGGACACGCGGAAGACGGTGGTGACGGGGGTGGAGATGTTTCGGAAGATTTTGGACGAGGGGCGGGCGGGGGACAACATAGGGGCGTTGTTACGGGGGATAGACAAGGACGAGGTGGAGCGGGGGCAGGTATTGGCGAAGCCGGGGTCGATCCTGCCGCACCGGCGGTTCAAGGCGGAGGTATACGTGTTGACGAAGGATGAGGGGGGGCGGCACACGCCGTTTTTCAACGGGTATCGGCCGCAGTTTTATTTTCGGACGACGGACGTGACGGGCGTGTGCACCATGCCGGCTGGGGTGGAGATGGTGATGCCGGGGGACAATGTGACGATGGCGATTGAGCTGATCACGCCGGTGGCGATGGAGAAGGAGTTACGGTTTGCGATTCGGGAGGGGGGGCGGACGGTGGGGGCGGGCGTCGTCGCGGAAGTCCTGGAGTAGGGCACCGCCTGCCAGCGGCGGAACTACTCGCTCACGAAGAATCGGCGGACCCATCCGGACCGGATGGAGGTCAAGAAGTTCTGCAGGTGGTGCCGCAAGCACACGGCACACAAGGAATCGAAGTAGGGGCGGCAGTTTGCCACTACCTAACTCCCTAACAATAGGAGGGCAAATGGCCCGACCGAGATTTCATCACGACGTCGATTACCGGCTTTACGCGCGGGGTGAAGAAGAGCCGCGGGGTCATATGGAATACTTGGACCGGCTCGATTATTCAACGGTACCGCGCTTTCTGCCCGATGATGTCCTCCTGTTCAGGTGGAAGTACGGGGTCCAGCAGAGTTTCTTTCACGACGTCTCCTACGAGATCGAAGGACCGGCTGGGAAACGAACAACGATCAGGTACGTCGATCGGATGGTTATCGATGATCGACCGATCCTCGTCTTCCGCCGACCGCGGCGGCGCGCACCAGTAGAGGCGTAATCGACGGGCAAGGTGGGCACGTTTCGAGCGCGGGCTTCGCCCGCGCAATCGAAGGGGGAGGTCTCGGAGGGGGCCACCTGGGCCCCCTCCGAAAGTCATCAGGCGTGTAGCTCGAACGGCTAGAGCACCGGACTCCAAATCCGGGGGATGGGGGTTCGAATCCCTCCACGCCTGCCAGATTTCGGTTGCGGGGCGGGCCGCAGCCGAGGCGAGCGCATCGGGAAACAGGGCGGGCATGCGCGTCCGGCAGTTCTTCCGTGAGGTAGCCGCCGAGTTCCGGCGGGTGAACTGGCCGAGCCGCGCCGAGGTGGTGAGATCGACGGCTGTGGTTCTGGCCGTGGTCATCATGCTGGCCTTGTTCCTGGGCGCCGTGGACGTGGGGCTCGCCCGGATCGTGGGGGTCATCCTGAAATGAGCGAAACCGGCACAGCCACCAAGCAATGGTACGTCGTCCACACCTACTCGGGCTTCGAGAACAAGGTGGCCGCGGCCATCGAGTCGCGGGCCAAGATCTTCGGACTCCAGGACATGATCGGCCGCGTGGTGGTTCCGAACGAAAAGGTCCGGGAGATCAGGAAGAGCAAGAAGATCGAGACCGAGCAGAAGTTCTTCCCCGGTTACCTGCTCGTGGAGATGGAGATGACCGATGATACGTGGCATCTCGTGCGCTCCACGCCCAAGGTGACCGGCTTCGTCGGCTCCGGGAACAAGCCGGTCGCGCTCCCGACGGCCGAGGTCGAGGGCATCCTGCGCCAGATGGAGGAGGGGGCGGAGAAGCCGAAGCTGAAGTCCACGTTCCAGAAGGGGGACAAGGTCCGGGTCATCGAGGGGCCCTTCGTGAATTTCCAGGGGACCATCGACGATCTCAACCCTGAGCGGGGCAAGCTGAAGGTCATGGTGGCCATCTTCGGGCGGCTGACCTCCGTGGAGCTCGAGTACTACCAGGTCGAAAGGCTCTGACATGGCGAAGAAGGTGCAGGCGGTGGTCAAGCTGCAGATCCCGGCCGGGAAGGCCAATCCCTCGCCGCCGGTCGGCCCCGCGCTGGGCCAGCACGGGGTCAATATCATGGAGTTCTGCAAGGGCTTCAACGCGCAGACGGCGAGCCAGGAAGGATTGATCCTCCCGGTCGTGGTGACGATCTACGGGGACCGGTCCTTCACCTTCGTCGTGAAGACGCCGCCCGCTGCGGTGTTGCTCAAGCGCGCCGCGGGCATCGCGAAGGCCTCGGCGGTGCCGCACAAGGACAAGATCGGCAAGGTGACGCGGGCTCAAGTGCGGGAGATCGCCCAGACGAAGCTGGTGGATCTCAACACCGACTCGATCGAGTCAGCCATGCGCACGGTCGAAGGCACCGCGCGCAGCATGGGCATCGACGTCATCTAGGGCGGCGGGGGAACTCGTGCGACACGATCGATCTTCGAGCGCCGGCTTTGCCGGCGCAACGATTCCTGGGGGGAGGTTTCGGAAGGAGGGCGAAGCCCCCCTCCGAGGTAAGGCGGCCATGCGCACGGTCGAAGGCACCGCGCGCAGCATGGGCATCGACGTCATCTAGCAGGATGCGGAAAAACTCGCAGGCTGCTCAAAAAGGTCCAGATGCAAGGCGGCGCCCGAGGGCCGCACGCGAGGCGTACTCTCTGTACGTTGAGCGTGCGGCCGAGGGCGCCAACGCCGCAGGTGGGCCTTTTTCAGCAGCCTGCTAGGCGGGGAGCGGGGCTATGACGGTCATGACGAAGCGGGAGAAGGCGGCACGAGCGCTGTACGAGGAGGCCAAGTCCTATCCGGTCGAGGAGGCGGTGGCCATCCTCAAGAAGCTTCCCGGCGTCAAGTTCGACGAGAGCGTCGACATGTCGCTGCACCTGGGCGTGGATCCCAAGCACGCCGACCAGATGGTGCGGGGCGCCATCGTGCTGCCCCACGGGATCGGCAAGACGGTGCGCGTGGCAGTGTTCGCCAAGGGCGAGAAGGAGCGCGAGGCGCGCGAGGCTGGCGCCGACGTGGTCGGGGCCGAGGATCTGGTGGAGCGGATCCAGGGGGGCTGGATGGAGTTCGACTCGACTGTCGCCACCCCCGATCTCATGGGACAGGTCGGCCGGCTCGGCAAAGTGCTGGGCCCCCGCGGGCTCATGCCCAATCCCAAGCTGGGCACCGTGACCTTCGACGTCGGGCGCGCGGTGCGCGAGGTCAAGGCCGGGAAGGTCGAGTTCCGCGTCGACAAGGCCGGGAACGTTCACGTGCCGGTCGGGAAGAAGTCATTCCCGCTGGAGCAGCTCGTGCAGAACGCCATGGCCCTGCTGGAGGCTATCGTGAGGGCGAAGCCATCGGCTTCCAAGGGGCAGTACCTGCGCTCCATAACGCTCTCGTCCACCATGGGGCCCGGCGTCCACGTCGACGTGCAGCGCGTCGCCAACCTGTTCAAGAAATAGCCTCGCCCATAAGGAGCGTTGAGGTGCCGAGTCGAGCGAAGATTCAAAGCGTCGAGGCCTTGAAGGAGCGGCTCGGTATCGCCAGGATGGCGGTGCTCACCGAGTACCGCGGGCTGACCGTCCGCCAGCTCTCCGAGCTGCGGAGGCAGCTCAAGGCCACCGCCGCCGAGTACAAGGTGGTGAAGAACCGGCTGGCCCGTCTGGCCGTGAGGGATTCGGTGCTGGACCCGTTGGCGCCGCATCTCACGGGGCCGACGGGCCTCGTGCTCACCAAGCAGGACCCGGTGGGCGTCGCCAAGGCTCTTCAGGTCTTCGTCAAGGCGAACCCGGCGCTCACCATCAAAGTAGGCTTCGTCGAAGGCAGGGTGCTCCAGCCGCACGACCTCAAGGCCCTGGCAGATCTGCCCCCGAAGGACGCTCTGCGGGCCCAACTCCTGGGCGCTCTCCAGGGCCCCATGAGTCAGCTGGTGACGCTCCTGACGGCGGCGCACCGGGAGCTCGTGCAGGTGCTCGAGGCCAGGAGCAAGGGCGCCTTGGAATAGGGGGAGGTTCGGAAGGGGGGCGGAGCGCGCCCCGCCGAGTTCAATAGGGCACCGGCCCATTCACGTCACGACGCACCACTAACAGGAGGCAGGGGCATGGCAGCCAACATCGAAGAGATCGCGGAGAAGCTGGATTCGCTGACCCTGCTGGAGGCGGCCCAGCTTTCGAAGCACTTGCAGGAGAAGTGGGGCGTGTCGGCCGCAGCGGTGGCGGTCGCCCCTCCCTCGGCGGGCGGCGCCGCTGCCGGCGCGGGCGCCGCGGCGGCAGCCGAGGAGCAGACGGAGTTCGACGTGATCCTCTCCGCCATCGGGGACAAGAAGATCCAGGTCATCAAGGTAGTGCGCGAGCTGACGGGGCTCGGCCTGAAGGAGGCCAAGGACCTGGTGGATGGTGCGCCCAAGCCCGTGAAGGAGAAGGTGTCGAAGGCCGAGGCCGGGGACATGAAGAAGAAGCTCGAGGAGGTGGGGGCTACCGTGGAAGTGAAGTAACCTCCGCCCTGGCAGCGGACGTAGACCCGGGGTTCCGAAGTCGGGATCCCCATGACACTCAACCTGTCGCCCGAGGGACCGAGCCGGAAGCCCCGGTGAGGATCCCGGCGGGCGGGTCGAGGAGAGCCCCATCGGCCGGGGCGCGGAGGATGTATGGCAGGCACTATCGCGTGCGGGCGGCGGGCCCGAAAGGACTTCAGCAAGATCCCGTCCATCGTCGAGATCCCGAATCTCATCGAGATCCAGCAGCAGTCGTACGAACAGTTTCTCCAGAAGGACGTCCCGTCGGAGAAGCGGGACGACCTCGGCCTGCAGGCCGTCTTCAGGTCCGTATTCCCCATCGCCGACTACAACGGCAACGCGACCCTCGAGTTCCACAGCTATCACTTCGGAGACCCCAAGTACACGGTGGAGGAGTGCCACGATCGGGGCATGACCTACGCCATCCCGCTGAAGGTCACGCTCCGGCTGAAGGTCGTCGATAACGACAAGGAGACCAAGACCCAGACCGTCCGCGAGGTGCGCGAGCAGGAAGTGTATCTCGGCGAACTGCCGCTCATGACCGAGAAGGGCACCTTCATCATCAACGGCACCGAACGGGTCGTGGTGTCGCAGTTGCAGCGCTCGGCGGGCGTCTTCTTCGATGACGACAAGGGCAAGACGGTAGCGTCCGGCAAGCTCCTGCACTCCGCGCGGGTGATTCCCTACCGCGGCTCCTGGGTGGAGTTCGAGTTCGACGCCAACGACACCCTGTACGTGCGCGTGGATCGGCGCCGCAAGATGCTCGCGACCGCGTTCCTGCGCTCCTTCTGGTTCCTCGAGCGCGCTGACAAGAAGATCGTCCAGGTCGCGAACGGGTCCACCAAGAGCTTCCCGTTCAACTTCTTGATTCTCTCGGAGGTCGGGGTCAGGGTCTACGTCGATGACGTCCTCAAGACACTGCACAAAGACTACACCGTGAGCGGCGTCGGAGAACGTGAGGGCGGGACCGTAACCTTCCTGAGCCCCCCAGGCAGCGGGAGGCGAGTGACGTTGGCTCCAGAAGTGCTCTCGGATTCCGAGATCCTCGGTCTGTTCTACGAGATGGAGGAGGTACTGTCCTTTGAGGACCGCACAGCGTGGGTGAAGCTCAGCCCCGCGGTCCACAACGGCGCGAAGGTGGCCGATGACGTGAAGGCCCCACGCGCGAAAGAAGTGCTGGTCCAGGCCGGGAAGACGCTTACCCCCAAGCTGATCGAAAGACTCGTGGATTCGGGCGTGACCAAGATCCCAGTGAAGGCCGAGTCCCTGGTGGCGCGGCACACGGGGGAAAGCGTGGTGGACTTGGAAACGGGCGAAGTGCTGGTGGAGACGAACCAGGAGATCACCTCCACCCTGCTCGCCCAGATCATGACGCGCAAAGTGGCGCCCTTCAAGCTGATCGCGCTGGTCCCCGGCGAAACCGACATGTCTTTCTCGGAGACGCTCAGGAGGGACCACTTCAAGAATCCCGACGAGGCCCTGGTGGAGATCTACCGGCGGCTGCGTCCGGGTGATCCGCCCACCGTGGATTCGGCCCGCGCCCTCTTCCGCGGCATGTTCATGGATCCGCGGCGCTACGACCTGGCCAAGGTGGGCCGGTTCATGATCAACAAGAAGCTCGAGATCGACGCCAACCTGAACATCAAGGCTCTGCGCAGCGAGGACGTTATCGCCG
>WNGF01006554.1_pt1 | contig 14374 bp, 12 predicted proteins | sample 5400641 | NCBI WGS metagenome assembly WNGF01 (sample SAMN13153371, study PRJNA577476) | soil metagenome | isolation source: 80 cm soil or saprolite under grassland replicate 2 | place: USA:California | collected 2016-06-15
GAACTGCTCCACCCGATCGATGGCTGGCATGCCTCAGTCGAAGGCCACAATGTTCTCGCAGAAGCCGCATTCGCCGATCTTGGACCAAGCCTAGAATTTCTTGGAATGAGGTGACTATCGCTGACACCGCGCTTCAGCTGTAGCCGCCTCGCTGTGTCGAGGCGCCCTCGGCGATATTGCTCCGTAGGATGCACGGCGACACAGCGCCGTGGCTACAACCCGCGCTTTTTCAGTCGCGCGATTGTTTCGCGCATCATGCGATGGCCGAAGTGTCCCTGTTGCACGCGCAACAGTTCTGAGCCGCGCCATTTCTGCTGAATCGCTTCGATCTGGCCGGCTGGCGCGATCGAATCGAATTCACCCGTGACAAATAGAACACAAGCCGGATCACAGAGCGGCTGAGTGTGCAACGGCGAGCTCAGATGAAAATGCCGGGCAACGAGAGACGGCTCGATATTCGCCCGGCGCAGTTCGCGCCGAATACGACGCGCAGCCGGGCTTTGCCAGATAGCATGCTCGACGTTCACGATGGGCGACATCAACGCCACAAAGCGGAAATCGCGCTCGACCAGCGTCAGTAACGCGCCGATCCAACCTCCGTAGCTGGTGGCGAGCACGCCGAACTCGCGGCAGCCGCGTTCCCGCAATGCACTCATCAACTGCCGCAATTCCATTACCCCCTGGCGCAATCCTTCTGCATTGCGAATGAGATCGCAGGTGATCGCAAGTTCGCCATTCCAATAACCACGCGGGACCCGCGAAAAGTGATAAGGGAGGTGAAGGAAACAAGCGTTCCAACCAAGTTCGTTGAAGCGTTCTGCGCAACGGCGATGCCCGGCGCGACTGGTAGACATGAGCGCGTGCAGTAGCAACACCGTGGGCGCGCGGATGCCTTGTGCGCACTGGAAGAACTCCGCGTGAGCGATGTTGTTTGCTGCAAAATGTGTCCTAATCGGGCTGTTCCACGCCATCGTCGCGTGTCCGTTTACAAGCGTCTTCGCGAGATTCGGTTCGTACGGCGCGGCATAATATTCCTGCGGGGCGAGTCGCTCGCATTTCATCACGTAAGCCTCCATCTCTCGTCCCGACTTGTCGGGATTCAGCCGATGCCGAGTATGAAGCAAATTAAGCGATCCACAGATAAGTGAATCGATTGTACCTGAAGCAAGACGCTGCAACCGAGCGCTGGAAATTGTAGGGCAACCGGTTCGGTTGCCGTTCGGGTGTGCAGCAAGCGGTGCGCTTGCCCTACAGCGGCTCGCTCGTTCACGCGGCGGATGCGGCAGATCATCAGCCGTGAGGCGAAATTTTTCGCGTAATTCCGCGTAGAGATTTTTGAATGCGGCCGCCAATTCGGATTCGATCCGCTCGCGCGCGTGCGATTTTTGCAGCTCTGGAAAATGAGAAATTGGATTCCCAAAGGCGATCCAGATCGGCGTGCGTCGAAATGGCAGCCACTGTCTTTTTGAATAGAGGCGGTCGCTGCCCAGAATCACGCATGGCAAAACCGGAACGCCAGCGATCTGCGCGAGCGTCGATGCGCCTGGCCGGAGGGGCGCGCCTTCCAGCAGCGAACGCGTTCCATCACGAATGCCGCCCTCTGGAAATAGTCCAACGAGGTGTCCGCTCTTCAGCCGCTCGATTGCGGTGCGAATCGTTCTCGGTTCAGCGCGATCCCGCTCCGCCGGGAATGCATCGATCGCGCGCAAAAGAAATCCCAGCACCGGAGGGCGAAAGAATTCCGCCATCGTCATCCAATCGATTTTCCGCCGCACGGCCAGGGATATGAGGAACGGATCAAAATGACTGATATGATTCGCCGCCAGCAAAAATCCGCCGTCCTGATTTGCATTCTCAGGTCCGAGCACACGAATACGTGCGACGCAGCCAAACAGCAGCTTCACCAGCAGCCTGCCGGCGCGATACGCCAAGGAGTGAAATAGCGAATACATTGCCTAAATGATCTGTGATCCTGCTAAGAGACTTCTATTTGAGGTCGGTTCGGCTTTGAAGCATCAATACGCACAACGACAGAGACGCCGTTGTAAATAATGTGGAGGCGCACTTCCGAATGAGAAACCCACGTAATTTTCTGAACGCCTAAGCGTGTTACTTGCGGCTCGTTTCTGCGAGTCTCCGGCCTAGCGCGCTCGATTTCAGTCCAGATGACTTCATCACCTATTTTCTCGACCGTCGCAGCCGGAGGTCGGACTCGAAGGAGCCAGAGAAAAGTGTTCGCATTGTCTGGAGCATCGAGCAGAAGACATTTTGTCGAAGTGCGATTCCACACAGCTTGGATGTAGCGAGGAAAAGTAGAACGCTGAAAGAACACGCGCGCGTCGGACAGCCTTGAAAAGACAACGCGGCACTTTGGAGTTGGTGTTTCCTGGCACTGCCACGCCACCTCCCACCGCCCGTCCGGAGAACGTCGTATGCTGCGGGTCAGTGTTTCCGGAAGCGCGGCCCGTCCTGAAAAAGCCATCGCGTTGATCAGCCCAATCAAAATTACTATTTTTCGGAGGCCAGTTTTTTTCACTTTAGTCGCATTTTGAGTGTCTCGTCGCCTCGGTGTGATCGGAAAGCTATTTTTTCGGCTGATTCCTTTTTTTAACGTGGTATGATAGTTCCCACTGGAGTGTTGGGTCAGAGGCTATGAAACCGGCGAGTCCTTCCACGGGCGGGAAAGGGCAATTCCCGCAGACGGATTATTTTTTCCATTCCGGTTTCGGTCAGTGGCGTGGCGGGAATTTCTGGCCTTACGATGGAGAGGATCGATCGCGCTACAGGAATTTTTACAATTTAGGACGCGAATACCGGCTCGAAGCGGCGCGGGAGCGTGCAAAGGAGATGGCGGTGTTTGCATTGATTGTCCTGACCTCGGCGTGGCCGGTGCTCTACATGATCGTGACGGTGGTGAAATTGTTGAGCAAAGGTCGCCCTAGTTAGCTGTCTGCACTTGGGACTGCGACGCGCTTATTGCTGTTTCGGCCAGAGAAATTCTTCCCGATATTCCGGTGTTTTTTCCGGAACGAGGCCGAGCCGACTGGTATTTTCGGTTACCACGCGCGGGATGAGGAAGTGCAGGAGATAATCTTCGCCGCCGGCCTTGGTACCGCCGCCGCTCATTTTGAATCCACCAAAGGGATGGCGTCCGACAATCGCGCCCGTACACGAGCGATTGATATAAACATTTCCCGCCTCCAGCTGCGCTTTGACCCGCTCGATATTGACCGGGCTGCGCGAGAAAAATCCGCCGGTCAACGCGTAATCGGTGCCGTTGGCCACTTCGAGTGCTTCATCCAGATCGCGCACTTTTAGGACGCTCAGCACAGGGCCAAAAATTTCTTCGCGCGCGATGCGCATGTTTGGTTTCACGTCAGTAAAAATCGTGGGCGGGATGAAATAACCGTGCGGCGGCACGTCTTTGGCTTGATAGGCGAGCTTCGCCTCCTTTTTGCCGATCTCGATATAATCTAAAATGCGCCGGTAAGCGGCTTCATCGATCACGGGTCCGACCATGATCCCCGGTTCTTCAGGATTGCCAACGCGCAGACTGGCTGCGGCCGGAATCAAACGCTCCATCACGCGGTCGTAATTTTCTTCAAGGACAATCAGACGTGAGAGCGCTGAACATTTCTGCCCTTGATAACCGAACGCAGAATAAATGGAATAGCCGACCGCTTCACCGAGATCGGCATCGGCATCGACGATCATCGCGTTTTTGCCGCCCATTTCGCAAATCACATGTTTGAGCTCGCGCTGACCGGGCCGTGTCACACCTGCCGATTGCCAGATTCTTAAGCCAACTTCGCGCGAACCGGTGAACGCAATAAGATCGACATCTTTATGATCCACCAAATGCGCGCCGATAACGGAACCGTGCCCGGACAGAAAATTCAAAACACCCGGCGGCACGCCCGCTTCTTCGAAGACCTGCATGAGCATGGCGCCACAGATGATCGACTGCTCAGACGGTTTCATGATCACGGTGTTACCCGTTACGACTGCGGCCGACGCCATTCCGCAAAGAATAGCGATGGGAAAATTCCACGGCGCGATGACGAACGCGACACCGCGCGGCCAGTAATGGTGATAACTTTCTTCTCCGGGAACCTGCTGCGTGAGCTTCGGGCGTCCGAGGCGGCGCATTTGCTGCGCGTAGAACGTGCAAAAATCGATCGCCTCGCGGATATCTGAGTCGGCTTCCTTCCAGGCTTTGGCTACTTCAAAAACTTCGAGCGCAGAAAGCTCGAAGCGCCGGCGCTCCAGGATTTCCGCAGCGCGCTCGAGCAAACGCGCTCGTTCTTCAAACGGCGTCCGGCTCCATTTGGCAAATGCCGAGCGCGCAGCTTTGACGGCGCGTTCGGCTTCGGGAATGCCCGCTTCCGATCCGTAACCGACAATCTCGTCCGGCGCGCTCGGGTTCACTGAAGGCGTCAGCTCATCCGTCCAGATTTTTTCGCCGCCGATGACGAGCGGATATTTTTCGCCAAAGCGCTTGCGCACTTCGCGCAGTGCGTTCTGCATTTTGTCCTGGCTGTCTTTGTAAGCGAAATTCACAAGCGGCGAGTTTTCATACACTCCGGCGGAGAATTCTTCAACCGTCGACTCCGGTCGCCTTTCCCTTTCCAAGGGAGAGGCGGATTGCGCAGATTCGATAATCTCTTGTGGATCGCGCAGCAATTTTTCCGCTGGAACGTTCTCAGCAAATTTTGCTCGCAGAAATCCTTCATTCGACGTGTTCTCGAGTAGGCGTCGAACCAGATACGCCATGCCGGGAAGCAGCTCGCCGACCGGGCAATATTCGCGGACGCGATAACCCATTTCCACCAGTGCTCGCTTGATCGGGCCGGCCATCCCATAGAGCAGTTGAAACTCAAAACGGCTGCGATCGATCCCCAGCTCGTCCGCGAGCGCCTGTGCGTGCGCGATGCTGCGAACGTTGTGCGAGCCGAACGCTGAGGTAACGATGGGTTCATTTTCCAAAAGCACTGCTGTGAGGTTCTCGAAATTCATGTCGCTCTCGGGTTTCTGAAAATAAACCGGACAATCCCAACCGTTCTGGCGCGACTTGGTCGTTTCGTAATCCCAATACGCGCCTTTCACCAGGCGGACTGCGAACCGGGTGTCGCGGTCGCGACCCCACTCAATCAGGTCGCGCAAATCGGCTTCTGAATCTCGCAAATACGCCTGGATGACGATCCCGGCATGCGGCCAATCCTTGAACTCCTTCTCGGTGAAAATGCTTTTGAACAGTTCAAGAGTGATGTTCTTGTGCGCGTAACTCTCCATGTCGAAATTGATAAAAGCCCCGAGCTCTCGCGCGCGGCGCAGGAGCGGTCGCAACTTGGGCGCGAGATGGGCGATTGCATCGACCGGATCAGCCGGACTGATTTGCGAATAGAGCGCGGAAATTTTGACTGACAGATTTACAACCGGAAAAAGCTCCGAATTCCTGCCTAACGGATCAATCCAGTTTTTTGTTTCGCGCGCGAGTTTCTCCAGTAAATCCAGGTAACGCGCCGCGTATTCATCCGCCTGCGCTTCGCTGACGACGCCTTCTCCCAACAAATCGACGGTAAACCCAATTTTTTGCGCGTGGTGCTTGCGCAATGTCGCCATCACGTCGTCCGCATTTCTTCCGGCGATGAATTGGCGCGCCATTCCCGAAACATTCCAGCGCAGGATCCGCCCGCTTACCCATGGAACGATGCGCGCCAGCCGAACGCCGACGCCGACCAACGGGCCAAAGCCGTCATCGGAGAAGTACTCATCGAGATGCTCAACAATTTCACTTGAACGGCGCAGCGAGGGCAGGACATCGACGAAGCGAAACAGTTGCGCCTTGAACCGCTCGTCCCGCATTGAGAGCGCCATTAAACGCTGATAAAATCCGGCCTTGCTGAAAAGTGGCTCCGGATGTTTATCGACCAGCTCGAAGATGCGCCTGCCGCGCTGCTCGATTTCGTTCTGGAGCGCAGTCATTTACGAAACTAGTCTGCGCGTGTGCGTTAGGCAAAACGGAAGCAGACCACCTTTCCGGGAACGAAATAATTTTCCTGGCGGACACGCTCACCTGGCGGCCTTTGTTCGAAATAAAAAATGAAACTGCTGCACGGCAATTTCGAGGAGCAAGTGGAGAGAGATTTGCCTGGCAGACATCGGAGGCCCAGGGCTCGATCTGTCAGGCAATCTCTTGTGTGCTGATTGATCCGGCGCAAGAACTCGCGTAGCAAGCAGACGCTTAGATGATCGTAGAGCGCCATGAATTTTCGAGCGATAATGTCGCACCGATTTGCCCGGAGGCCTGGGCCGCGTTGCAGGAAGCCAATGCCCATTACGCGCCATCCTATGGCGAGGACCGCTGGACTGCGCGCGCGTGCGATCGGATACGTGAAATCTTTGAGACCAACTGCGATGTTTATTTTGTTTTCACCGGCACGGCGGCGAACGCGCTAGCGCTCGCGCAGCTATGCAAGTCGTTCCAGAGCGTCATCTGTCACCAGCATGCTCATATTCAGACTGACGAATGCGGCGCGCCTGAATTTTTCACCGGAGGATCAAAACTGCTTTTGGTCGGCGGCGCCGATGGCTCGCCGCAGCGAGTCCGTCCGGTGGCGGACAAGATCGACATCGCTCAGGTGGAAATGCTCCTGGGCCGCGAGAACGAGTTGCATTCGCATAAGCCGGGCGCGATCAGCATTTCACAAGCGACGGAGTTTGGGACGGTTTACAGGCGCGACGAAATCGCGGCGATCGCCGACGTGGCGCGCAGGCATCAACTGTTTCTCCATATGGACGGCGCGCGGTTCGCCAATGCAATCGCATCGCTTAACTGCGCGCCCAAAGCGATCACATGGGAAGCTGGGGTTGATGTTCTCTGTTTTGGCGGTACAAAAAATGGAGCGGCTGGCGGCGAACTTGTGATTTTTTTCGATAAGAAAATCTCGCGCGAATTTGATTACAGAGCCAAACAAGCCGGACAGCTCGGATCGAAGATGCGTTTTCTCGCTGCGCCATGGGTGGGACTTTTGACGGCGGACGCCTGGCTGCGAAACGCGCAGCACGCCAACGATGCGGCGCGGCGCCTTGCGAACCGGCTGCGAAAGGAGGCAGAGATTGAGAGCGTATTTCCAGTCGAAGCAAACGCGGTGTTTGTGTCGATGGATGAGCGACTCGCCAGCGGTCTCCACGGGCGCGGCTGGCGTTTTTATAAATTTATTGAGCCCGACGTTTATCGTCTGATGTGTTCGTGGGCCACGACCGAGGAGGAGATATCAAGTCTGCTCGCCGATGTTGTCGCGATTAAATGATTGAACAGATCGCGATGCCGACGCATCTGTTACGAACGAGATGAACGTATTTGAGCGATCTCTACTGTTTGCGGCGGTTTTGCTTGCCGGGTGTGGAACCACCCGCAACGTCGCGGTGAGTTCTTATCATGTTACTCGTGGCGCTGCGGTAGGGTCTTACAAAGTGGCTCGGGCGGTTGCAGTCGGTTCATATCGTGTTGCCAGCGCGCCGGTGCATTTTGCCACGCGAAAGAGTAGCGACGAACCAACAATGGTTGGAACGACAGAGGCAACCTCGTCGGATGTCACCGAACCCGGCCAACGAATGCCGCAGGAGATGGCTTCAGCACCGCAGACTGCAGCCGAACGCCGCCAAAGCCGGACTTCCAGTGAGTTCCCCCGCACCACGCGCAAGGAGACAGCGCAGTCCTCAACGAGGGCCGGTTCGTCCCGCGCTTCCGCTCCGCAGGAAAATTTTCCAACAGCAAAAGCAGTGCCCGGTAAATCGGGCTACGTCTTCAGCCCGTTCGACGCCGAAGGAAGATACGTCGATGTCAGCGGCTTTGCGCCGGGCACCAAGGTGAAAGATCCGTGGACCGATAAGATTTTTCTTGTTCCATAGGTAGCGGCGCTTCTGTAGCCGTCGCCCTGTGGACGACGTGGCCCACTGATTGCCGCAGAGGCAAGCCAATGTTACCTGATCATATGAGAGTGCCATCGCGATTTGCGGCCTGCTGGATGCTCTGCTGGTCCATCATCGCTTTTGCGCCGCACGGGCTCGGCCAGGAGTATCAAGGAAGACAGCTCGTTAAGGCAGAGCTCCTCACCGATACAAACGCGATTGTTCCCGGCAAGCCGTTTACGGTCGGCTTGCTGCTGCGCATGGCCCCGAACTGGCACACTTATTGGAAATTTTCCGGCGACGCTGGTCTTCCCACTGAATTGAAATGGAAACTGCCGCCGGGTTGGAAAGTTGGTGACATTCAGTGGCCGATTCCACTGAAAACGATCGATCCGGGCGACATTCAGACTTACGGATATGAAAATGAAGTCCTGCTCATGCAGGAAATCACGCCACCGAACGTTGTAGCCGGCATCGGTGATGCCGGCAATGTTGGGCGCGCTAATCACGAGCCGGGATCATCGATCCCGGCTACAACCGTAAAACTTTCCGCCGACGCAAGCTGGCTGGTCTGCGAGAGAATCTGCATCCCTGGGGGCGCAACCTTGCAGTCGGAATTGCCCATATCGACAGCCAGTCAGCCAGCGAACACGGAACTCTTCGCGCGTTATCGGCGTTTGCTGCCGCAAAACTGGCCGGGAGCAAACGTCGCGACAACCGATTGGAGTCGGGTTGGATCCGATCTCCGTCTTAAAGTCGAGAGCGAAACCCTCGCAAATTATCCGACGGTGGATTTTTTTCCGTTGCCGGAGCAGAGCACCGTTGTCGGCCATCCAAGAATCGAATCGCGGAACAAAAATGAACTCGTCTTTCGCATTCCGATTGAGTCGTCGGAGAAGAAGTTGTCGTCCATGGCGGGCGTTGTCGTTTTTTCTCATCAGCCAAATGGCGAGGATCGCGCGGCGTGGCAGATTGCAACTCCAACGGCTGTTTCGGCGGCTCGCCCGGCGCCTGTGCGGGGAGTTTTCACTTTTCTGCTATTCGGTTTCATCGGCGGCATAATTTTAAACTTGATGCCGTGCGTGTTGCCCGTGATCTCGCTCAAGATTTTTGGATTCATCCAACAGGCGGGTCAGAGCCGGCAGAAAATTTTGCGGAGCGGAGTCGCGTTCACGATTGGGATCTTCGCTTGGTTCATCGCCCTTGCGCTGCTCCTGATTGTACTCAAGGCCGCCGGGCGCGACGTCACCTGGGGCGGATTTCAATTTACCAACGCGTATTTCGTTCTCGCGCTGAGCGTGATTGTTCTCGTGTTCGCCCTGAATCTTTTTGGTGTGTTCGAAATTTCATTGCCGCAAAGCATTACACGCGGTTTGCTTTCGACGAGCGAGCGCAAAGACAATCTCGGTTCCTTTTTCCAGGGGGTGTTTGCCACTGTGCTGGCCACGCCATGCAGCGCGCCGTTTCTCGGCACCGCGCTGGGGTTCGCGTTTTCGCAGCCGCCCGCAATCATACTGTTGATGTTCGTGGCCATCGCCGCCGGCATGAGCGCGCCGTATTTGCTTCTAAGCGCGCAACCAGCCTGGCTGCGATTGCTGCCAAAACCCGGGCCGTGGATGCTGCATGTAAAGCAGTTCATGGGCTTTCTGCTGCTGGCAACGCTGTTGTTTCTTCTTTACGTGCTCGGCGCCCAGCGCGGTCTGGAAGGGGCGATTTGGGCGAGCTGTTTTCTGTTAGTGATTAGTATCGCGTGTTGGATGAAAGGCGCGTTCGTTGTACCAACTGCATCTGTCCTCAAGCGAAGCGTCGTGTCAGTGCTCATGCTCGTGCTCGTGTTCGCGAGCGGCATTTATTTCATCGGGAACAAATTTCACTCTGCGAATTTGGCTTCCGCTGACTCACGACTCCGAGGCGATTGGCAGGCGTTCACGCTCGAACGGTTGCAAGCGGAACTGGAGCAAGGCCGTTTTGTTTTTGTCGATTTCACGGCGGCGTGGTGTCTCACCTGCAAATTCAACGAAGCCAGTGTGCTTGAGAGCACCGAGGTGCGGGAAGCATTTCAGCGTCATGGCATCGTGAAAATGAAAGCCGATTGGACCAGCGGCGATCCGGTGATCACCAAATTATTGCAGCACTTTGGTCGGCCGGGCGTGCCTCTCTATGTGCTTTATCCCGGGAAAAACGAAGAGCCAATTGTCTTTCCGGAACTGCTGACCAAGAGCATGCTCTTGGAGAAACTCGAAACCAGCGCTCGCAGCGTCGCCTCACAATAAGGTTACTGGAAATGCCTCGGATTTTTGTGAGTAGCGTTGTGAATGCGCCGGCGGAGAAGGTGTGGACGGTCATCCGGCGATTCGATGCAGTCGTAGATTGGCTTCCCTTTGTAAAATCAAGCCCGATTGAGGATGGCGGCGATCCAACCCGCGTTGGATGTGTCCGCGTTTTAACCCAGACAGATGGAGAGGTATTTCGCGAAGTTCTGGTCGCCCTTTCAGACGCAGAACACTCCTATTCCTACACATTCGTCAGCTCGCCAGTTCCGGTGCGCAACCACCAGACCACGCTTCATGTGTTGCCGATTACCGATGGCAACCGTTCCTATGTGGAATGGTCTTCGCGATTTGATATCGACCCGGAATACGAAGCGCAGCTCGTCGATTTGATGAATCAGAATTTTCTCGCCGGGCTTCGCAATCTGGCCGAGAAATTCGGCGGGAATGGAGCTGCGTCTCCTTGAAATTTCCGCAGTCCATTGCGATTGTACCACTCACGCGAATCTTGAACGACATTAACAACTACGCTTTCTAATCAATCTATGAACACGAAAATAACCTTAACCATTGTGACATCATTGATCGCCACTGCAGCCTTTGCCTTAGAGCCGCCGCCAGTAGGCAGCGCTGCGCCGGATTTTTCGCTCACCGACGCGAAAGGCACGACACACTCGCTTTCGCAATACAAGGGTAAGTATGTCGTGCTCGAATGGTTTAATCCGGAATGTCCGTTCGTGAAAAAACATTACGGCGGCGGCAACATGCAAAAATTGCAGGATGAATATACGAGCAAAGGCGTTGTCTGGCTGACTATCGATTCCAATGCGCCCGGCACGGAAGGCAATATCACACCCGAACAGGCGCAGAAGATCACTGGATCTTGGAAGTCGCATCAGACGGCGCTGCTTCTCGACTCCGAAGGCAAAGCGGGGCGGGCTTATGGCGCGAAGAACACGCCCCATATGGTGATAATCAATCCAGATGGAAAAATCGCCTACGAAGGGGCGATCGACAGCAAAGCGACGCCGAATCCCGCCGATATTCCCAGCTCTACAAACTATGTTAAGGCGGCGTTGGATGAGTCCCTGGCAGGCAAACCCGTCACCACGCCACAGACAAAGCCGTACGGCTGCTCGGTCAAATACAAATCATCGTAAAAGTTCTGGGGGAACGAGCAGCTTGCCCGCCCATGCGCGGGTGTCCCGCCTGCTGGCAACTGCGAAAGCTTTTCTTCCATTGGGAAGGCCTCTATTTTGGCCGGACGAACCCCCCGAAAGATGCCGACTCCTCTTCTGCATTTGCAGCCGATATTAGAAAGGGAACCTCAAGAAATAGGCAGAAAAAATTCTGCTTATTACGATGTTAGGTGCATGAGTGTGTATCCCTGGCTGACAGTTATTGTGCTTCTGTGCGCTACCGGTGGCTGCCGCAAACGTCCACATACTGCCTCGACCTCTTCTCCTACGCCAAGGGCATTGCAAGAATCCGAATCGGAATACACTCCCAAGCAATACGCTCCAGAATGCACACCCGAGCAATACGCCTCTTTTAAGCAGCGGATGCTGCCAAAGGTCGGGCAAACGATCACGGCCACGGGATTAGTTCAGTTCGGTAAGATGGGCTTGCATATGCCGCTTCAAGATTGTGACGTGTGGATCTATGCGACGAAAGAGCCTGACTTTCCTTGTTGGAATCAGCTGATAGACCGGTTCGATCGTCACATTGTGACTGTCACCGGTCCGCTACGCCATGAAGATTCAACGGCTCCGCCCGATCTTGCTCCTGACGCCGAGGTGCCCATCCAGTACACGCCAGACCATTTCTATTTTGATGTCGCGGAAACCACCATGTCGGAAGCCACGAGTAAACATTGATGCGTTACAAACGCCTAACCAATCGATCAAGCCAACGGCCCCATTTCGAGATGCGCTCAGCGTGTTTGCCACCACACCCTGCCGTGGCTTATCTCTTTCTCGTTAGATCGTGAGTGTACGCACATGATGCCGCGAATCGCTTTACTTCTCTCGGCAGGCATCGGCTGCTTGGTGGGTGCCAGAATGCTGCCCGCCACGGCGGGTAAACTCGCGTTGTTCCGCTCTGAAGCACCAGCTAAGGTATCTCACAGCGGGCTGACGTTCGAACAGCGCGTGGCCTATCAGCTAGGTATTGAAGAAGTTTATTGGCGTCATCGAATCTGGCCGAAGGAGCGTCCCGATCCTAAGCCATCGCTCGATGCGGTGATGTCTCAGGCGCAAATCGAAAGGAAAGTGGAAGATTATCTGTGCAAATCGCAACTGGTCGCTCGTCACCGGGGATGGCCAATCACTGGAAGCGAACTTCAGGCGGAGATGGAGCGAATGGCCAGTCACACGCTGCATCCGAGAGTATTGCTCGAATTGTTTCAAGCGCTGGACAACGATCCTTTTGCCATCGCGGAATGTCTGGCAAGACCGCTCGTGGCGGAGCGGCTCTGTAGTGAATTAAGTGGGCAGGGCGGTGTAGAGGCGTTTGTGCCAAACGCCAATACGGTCGCCGCGGCAACCGCTTTTACGTCTCAGAGCTACAAGCTTTCACAAATCTCGGTTCCGCTAGACTGCACAGACGATACCTGGACTCCTACCACTACTGTGAACGCGCCCGATGTACGCGCCGGGGCGGGGGCAACTTCAACAACAACCAAGTGAACACCCTCAACACCGGCGGTAGATACGATCCTGCTACCGACAATTGGATGCCTACCAGCACGACCAACGCACCTATCGGTCGGGATCTTCACACAGCGGTATGGACCGGCAGCGAGATGATCGTCTGGGCCGGTTACAACTATCCGGCCCTCGATGTGAACAGCGGCGGCCGATACAACCCAGCCACCGATAGCTGGATAGCTACCACCACGGCCAACGCACCTGTCGCACGGCGGTATCACACAGCGGTATGGACCGGCAGCGAGATGATTGTTTGGGGCGGCCGCGACTGTTGTACCTGGTTCAACAGCGGCGGTCGATACAATCCAGCCACTGACAGTTGGATGGCGACCAGCACAATCAATGCGCCCGAGGCGCGATGGTATCACAGCGGCGTGTGGACGGGAAGTAAAATGGTCATCTGGGGTGGAACTAACCAGACGATCTATTTGAACACCGGCGGGAGGTATAATCCGATTGACAATAGCTGGGCCGTAACGAGCACTGCCAACGCGCCGCTCGGCCGGGTCGCTCACTCGACAATCTGGAGCGGCAGCGAAATGATGGTCTGGGCGGGCACCGACTCCACGTTTAACGATTGCAATACTGGTGGCAAATACAACGCGACCGCGGATAGCTGGATGGGCACCAGCACCACCAACGCGCCCTCGCCGCGAGACTCTCACACGGCAGTCTGGACTGGTAGCGAAATGATCGTTTGGGGCGGAGTTTTTTGCTGTCCGGGGATCATATTTAACACAGGCGGGAGATACAATGCCGGCACCGACAGCTGGATAGCGACCAGCACCGCAGACGCACCGCTCGCTCGATGGTGGCACACTGCAGTATGGGCTGGCAACGAGATGATTGTCTGGGGCGGATGGAACAACATCCCTAACCCCCCTCTCTTCTTCAATACCGGGGGGAGATACTGCGCGCAGGGCGGTCCCTCGCCAACACCGACTCCTACGGCCAGCCCGACTCCGACGGCTACTCTAACGCCGACGCCCACACTTACTCCTACTGCCACGGCAACTCCGACTGCAACTGCGACAGCGAGCGCTACAGCCACGCCAACGGCGACGCCCACGCCGACACCTAGACCAACATCTACACCAACATCTACACCAAGGATAAGTCCGACGCCGAGGAGTCGACCGAGCCCGCCGCCTCGCCCACAGCTCTCATTGGCTAACCCGACGCGGCTGGGGGTATTCGCATCTAACCAGACGACGAAGCCAACGGCCCATTTGCGATACAACCTCAGCGTGTTTGCCACGACACCCTGCCGTGGCTTATCTCTGTCTCGTTAGGCCTCGCGCTTAGCGTAATGACACATCCGATGCAACTTGTGCCGCCATCGTTTGATCGTTTGCCGAGCTACGTCGCTGCCTTGAAGCGAGGATGGTCCCCCGACAACATCAAAGGTGCCGCCGGTTCTATTGAGGAACTTGCGCACATCGAGAAAGATCCCCGCTCGTTCGTCGAAAGCCTAACTGATCG
>WNGF01011160.1_pt1 | contig 14374 bp, 12 predicted proteins | sample 5400641 | NCBI WGS metagenome assembly WNGF01 (sample SAMN13153371, study PRJNA577476) | soil metagenome | isolation source: 80 cm soil or saprolite under grassland replicate 2 | place: USA:California | collected 2016-06-15
CACGATTCGTTCACGCACCGTTTCGGTCCGCGTCCCGCGCATCAGCGATGATGCGATGCAGGCGTTCCTTGCCGACCCGCGCGTGCGCGAAGCGTTCAAGGCTTCGGAAGAAAGCGATGCCGACCGCCTCACCGTCGCCGCAGGAGCGCCTGGACGTCTTTTCGGCGGCGAAGCGCGATCCGCGGCGATGATGGCCGCGCGAAAGTTGATGGACGCCGCTACCAGTGGCGCGGCCGCCCCGCTTCACGCTGCGGCACTTGGCGTCGGAATTACGGGCGCACGTGGCGCATTCACTGAAACATTGGACTCGCTTCTCCTGCTGCTCGGCGAGCGGATGCGCGCCTCCCTGCACGACCGCAATGCACGTGGAGCCGCCGCCGCGTCACGCGCGGCATCACTCGTCGAGCGCGCACGCGAACAAGCTCGCGGCAATGTCAACCCGCAGCTTATCACCTCCCGACTCCTTCGCGACATCGCCGGCATTCTCACATGAGCGAATTGACGCATACCGGCGAATCCGGAGAGGTGAGGATGGTGGATGTCGGCGGAAAAATGGAATCGGCGCGGAAGGCCAGCGCCTCGGGCGAGATCAGCATGCAACCGGAAACGTTGCGCGCCATTCGCGAGAACAGAGTTGCGAAGGGAGAGGTGGTCGCAACCGCGCGGATCGCGGGCATTCTCGCGGCCAAGCGCACGAGCGAGCTCATCCCGCTCTGTCACGCGATTCAGCTCACCGATGTGTCGGTTGATTTTTCCTTCGACGATGCCCTTCCCGGAGTCAGAGTCGCCGCAACTGCCTCAACCATCGGACGGACGGGAGTGGAGATGGAGGCGCTCACTGCCGCCGCAGTCGCGCTTCTAACGATCTACGACATGGCCAAGGGCATTGATCGCGGAATGCGAATCCGCAACGTCGAGCTGGTCTCGAAAACCGGCGGGCGCTCCGGCGACTGGACGCGCGACTGACAGATCTTTGCAGCGAATCATTGCCGAAGGATAGATAAAGCTCGGCCGCATCTCTCTCGAGGAGAACGAACGTGAGATCCATTCCTGCGCGTCACGTCGCAATCGGGTTCGCACTGCTGCCATCACTCGTCGTCGCGCAACCGACCGCGCGACCAACGCCCCCGATCTCGCCGTTCAGGTACGATTCCCTTGCTTTCGCCGGAATGAAATGGCGCGAGATCGGGCCATTTCGGGGCGGCCGATCGGATGCTGTTGCCGGCACCTCCTCCCGCCCGTTCGAGTACTACTTCGGCACTACTGGCGGCGGCGTGTTCAAGACGACCGACGGCGGCGTGACGTGGGCGCCTGTGACCGACAAGTATTTCGGCGGAACAATCGGCGCGATCGCCGTGAGCGAGTCCAATCCCGACATCGTCTACGTCGGAACAGGAGAATCCGACATTCGTGGCAACGTTTCTCACGGCGATGGTGTGTTCAAGACTACGAATGCGGGACGGACGTGGGATTACGTCGGATTGCGCGACTCACGACAGATCGGAAGAATTCGCGTTCACCCAAAAAATCCCGACATCGTTTATGTCGCAGCTCTCGGCCACGTCTGGGGACCCAACGCCGAACGCGGCGTGTTCAAGACCACCGACGGCGGCAAGACATGGCGGAAGATCCTCTTTCGCAGCGATTCCGCTGGCGCCGAGGATCTCGTTCTCGATCCGTCGAATCCGGACGTGATCTATGCCACGGTGTGGCACGCCTACCGTCGTCCATGGCAGCTCGTCTCCGGTGGATCCGGCAGCGGAATCTTCAAGTCCACTGATGGTGGCGAGCACTGGACGGAGATAACTCGCAACCGCGGCCTTCCGCAGGGAATGATCGGCAAGGCGGGAATCACAGTGTCGCCGGCAAAACCGCGGCGTCTCTGGGCACTCGTCGAGGCGGATTCCGGCGGCGTCTTCCGATCCGACGACGGCGGCAACACGTGGACGCGCACCAACTCCGAGCGCAATCTGCGACAGCGCGCATGGTACTACACGCGCATCTACGCTGATCCGAAGGATACAAACACCGTATACGCGCTCAACACCGGAATGTACCGCTCGACCAATGGCGGACGAACTTTCCGAAGTATCGCTGTTCCGCACGGCGACAATCACGACCTGTGGATCGCGCCCAACGACGCCCAGCGGATGATCAACAGCAATGACGGTGGTGCGAACGTTTCGTTCAACGCAGGTCGAAGCTGGACGGAGCAGGATCAGGCTACGGCGCAGTTCTATCACGTGATTACCACCAATCATTTCCCGTATCGCGTGTGCGGCGCTCAGCAGGACAACTCGACGCTGTGTGGCCCGAGCCGAGCCGGAGGAGGAATCGGCATCTCGGACTGGTACGACGTGGGTGGTGGTGAGAGCGGATACATCGCCGCGAGACAGGACAATCCCGACATCACATTCGCCGGGTCGTACGGCGGTTACCTGTCGCGAGTGGATCACAAGACGGGCTCGCGGCGAAACGTGAATCCTTGGCCGGACAACCCCATGGGCCATGACGCAGCCGACGCAAGATACCGCTTCCAGTGGACCTTTCCGATTGTCATCTCGCCGCACGATCCGAATACGGTTTACGTCGGAAGCAGCGTCGTCTTCAAGTCCACCAACGACGGCCAGAGCTTCAGTCCGATCAGTCCCGATCTCACCCGCAACGATCCGCGCACACTCGGGGCATCCGGTGGTCCGATTACCAAGGACCAGACGTCGGTCGAGTACTACGCAACGGTGTTCACGATCGCGGAATCACCGGTGGTGCGCGGGGTCATCTGGGCGGGGTCGGACGATGGACTCGTTCACGTCACGCGCGATGGCGGCAAAAGCTGGAGGAATGTCACGCCGACGAGCATGCCACACTGGGCGCGTGTCTCGATCATCGAGGCGTCGCCGTTAGCCGCCGGGACAGCGTACGTCGCCGCCAATAACTATCAGATGGAGGACACGCGTCCTTACATCTTCCGCACCACCGACTATGGAGCGACATGGTCGCTCGTTACCAGCGGGATCGAGCCGACAGAATTCGTGCGCGTCGTGCGCGCCGACCCGGCGAAGCGCGGCCTTCTCTACGCGGGAACAGAGCGCGGCGTGTGGGTGAGCTTCGACGATGGCGGAAACTGGCAACCGTTGCGTCTGAATCTTCCGATCGTTCCGATTCACGATCTCGCGGTCAAGGAGGGTGACCTCGTTGCCGCAACACATGGCAGGTCTTTCTGGATTCTCGACGATCTGTCGCCGCTCAGGCAGCTTACCCCGCCCACTGTTGCGAAGACCAGTCATCTCTTCAAGCCGCGCGACGTGTATCGCGCGACATTCGGGGGAGGCGGCGGCACCGGTGCGGCGGGAGGCCATCCGTCGGGGCAGAATCCTCCAGCAGGGGCCGTGGTGTATTACTGGCTCAAGTCGCCCAAACAGCTCGTGACGCTCGATTTCGTTGACTCCGCCCGAAAAGTCATCAGAAGCTTCACGAGCAATCAGGATCCGCGGGTGAGACTGGACTCGCTACGTACCGACAGCTTGCGACGAGCGCGCGGTGATACGACCCGTGCGTCGCTCGATAGCGCCGCGCGCACGGAAGCTCGTGGAGAGGAGACGCCCGAAGACGCGCCACGCCGAGCCCCGCCGCCACCGCGTGTTGCAAATCGAGCCGGCCTGAATTCGTTCTCGTGGAATCTGCGCTATGCGGATGCATCGACCTTCGAGAACATGATTCTCTGGGCGGCGAACACCCAGGGACCGATTGCCCTTCCCGGTCGCTACGGCGTGCGAATGACCGTCGCCGGCGGCCCCGCGGAAACGCAGTGGTTCCGCCTTCGGCCCGATCCTCGATCAAAGACAACACGCGCGGAGCTCGCCGATCAGTTTGCGTTTCTCATTGCCGTGCGCGACAAGACGACGCAGGCGAACGACGCCGTTCGCACGATCCGGAACGTGACGGCGCAGATGGCTGACAGGCAGTCACGACTTCCCGAGGCGACCCGCCCAGCATTCACCCAGGCTTCGTCGCAAATGCTGACGGAGCTGGGGTCGATCGAAAGCGAGATCTACCAGGTGAAGAACCAATCCGGACAGGATCCGCTCAACTATCCGATCAAGCTCAACAACAAGATCGCCGCGCTCACGGGCGTCGCAAGCGATTCTGATACGAGGCCGACGAGTCAAACCAGAGAGGTGTTCCGGATTCTATCGGCTCAACTCGACGTGCAGCTGGAGCGAATGAAGCGCGCGCTTACTGGAGTGAGCGCATTGAACGCGCAGCTGACGTCTGCGGGATTACAGCCGATTGTGCCGAGCACGAGCGCCGCGACCATAGCGACAGTGGCCTCGGTGCCTCGGTGTCTCGGTGGTTATTCTTGGCCAGCGGGAACGCGCCGCCCTACTTCGCGTCTCGATCCGGCTGTATCACCCCGAACCGATTCCCCTCGGGATCCTCACAGTATGCGAGCCACCCCACACCCGGGATCGCGACCGGAGGATCCGTCATCCTGCCGCCGGCAATGGCAATCCGATCCAGCGCATCCTCGAGGGATGGTACATCTATGGTATTCACTGTCCCGCGATTCCACGCTTCGCGTCGAAGCAGTCCGCCATCAACGGATTCCGGGCAGAGATCTCGAAATGAACGGGCCGCGGCATGCAATGCTCCGAGTTGCGAAAGCGAACACAAGACGAGTCGAGGCTGAAAGCTGATTGCCCGTGTGCGACCGCGCCAGCACGACCGGATGGTTCGATAGGATACCTCGGCTGATACGAAACAGCGCTTTACAGATCACGTTCACAAACTATGTTTGGGCTCCCATACAACTACAAAGTGGTCGCACACCCAAGGGGCAACAGCTGACTACTTTCGAGCCGCGAACGGCGGAGCCGACTGACGATTGTCCGCTCGCCGGGATTCTCGCCAAGCGCATGCGCGAGGCGAGACTGGACCTTACGCAACGTTGGCTCGAGCGGATCGTCGCCCGCGTTGAGGTTCCTCGAGCAAAGGTGTTTCCAACCGAAGACCTCCTCAATCACGTCCCGGTTCTCATCGTCGGCATCGCCGATTATATCGAGAATCCCGCGAAGGTGGTCATCGGGAAAATGCCTGTCGTGGCCAAGGCAATGGAGCTCGGAGAGCTCCGTTTCTCGCAGGGATTCGACGCCTACGAAGTGCTCAAGGAATACGAGATATTCGGCGGAATAATCTTCGCCTTCCTGACCAGAATTATCGACGACCTCGAGCAGCCCTGCACCCGCGGTGAGCTGCTCGCCTGCGCACATCGAATCTTTATCGCCGTTGCACTCATCCAGCAGGCAACGCTGACCAACTATCTCGCGCTTCTCACCGGCAAGCTCAGCGAGCGCGAGGAACGCCTCCGCGGTTTCAATCGCGCACTCTCGCACGAGCTCACCAATCGTATCAGCGCGATTTCCGGCGCAGCCCAGGTCCTCCAGCTCGACTCATTGGCCGAAGTCGAGCGCCGACGGCTGAACGACGTTGTCACGCGCAATGTTCTCGGGATGCAGACTGTCCTCGACAATCTCGCCGAGCTGTCGCGAATCGCGGATACGCGACAACAGCGTCACGTTACGCTTCGCACTGCGGCGGCGGAGGTAATGCGTCAGCTGCGAGATGCTGCGCGAGCGAGGGGTGTGGACCTCGTCCCACCCGATGAGTTGCCTGAGGTCGAAGTGAGCGCCGCGGCAATGGAGCTCTGCCTTTCCAACCTCGTGGCGAATTCGATCAAGTACGCCGACTCTCGCCGCAAGAAACGATGGGTGAAGCTCGCTGCACGGCCGGACGGAGAGGTCTCGCACGAAGGGTACATTGTTATCGAGGTCCGCGATAACGGAATCGGTGTTCCGCCCGAGAAGCGAAATAACCTGTTTCAGAGATTCTTCCGTGCGCATGCGGACGGACCTGCCGCGGCGGACGGAATGGGGCTCGGACTCAGCATCGTCAGGGAGACGGTAGAATCTCTGGGCGGACGCGCGTGGGCCGAATTTCCGGAAGAAGGATCGGTATTCGCTTTTACCTTGCCCGTTCGCCGTTTCGCAGATGGACAGGCACTGCGAGCTTCGCAGCTGAGCTCCAAGGCCTAGCGAATCACCCGGTCGAATCGAACGGGGTTTGCGACTTCATAACTGAAGTGCCACCACTCGTTCGGGTAATTCGCGAATCCCTGCCGCTCCATCGCCGTCTTGAGCTTCTGACGGTTCTTCGCGATTACGCCGCTCGCGTTCTTGGTCCATGCCGCTCTGCTGAATGTGTCGAATGCTGTTCCCATCGGCATCTCCTGGCCGGCAACGTTCACCAAAGTGAGATCCACCGCCGCTCCGAGATTGTGCCGGCTTCTGGCGGCGATGTAGCCGTCGCGAAGGAGATCGGTACGAGCCGTGCGCTGGGCCCATTGCACCATCGCTTCACTTGCCCTCACCGGGCGATAAGCATCGTAAATCTTGACGCCGTATCCTTCGCGTCGAAGGTCGGCCGCCGCCAGCGCCAGAGCCGCCGCCGCCTCGGCTCTCAAGTACGCTCGGTTCGCGCTATAGCCGGGTAGCGGCGCACCGGTGAAGTTATTGGCGGTCGCGTAGCGCAGGTCCACCAGAACCGCGCTGTCCACACGCTGAACATCCACAAGTAGAGAATCGGCCGCCTCGTCTGAGGCGATCGGAAGCTCGGGTGTGTTGACAGGGGGCGGCGGCTCGCGGTGCGTGAGTGCGCAGGCCGACAACGCGACAATGAAGGGCGCAACTCGGAGAAGCCTCGATGACCTCGTTGCCATCATGAATTTTCGCTTGCCGAGCCCGACCCTTCGGCGGGAGAGGTATTGAGCCCGTTCGAAGCTCTCGCGGCACTCTTCGGCGTAGTGAGCGTCTACCTCAGCGTTCGCGAGAACATCTGGAGCTGGCCGACGGCGATCGTCAACGTCGGGCTCTACACAGTGGTGTTCTATCAATCGCGCCTCTATGCGGACATGGGTTTGCAGGTCATTTACGTCGTTCTGTCGTTTTACGGCTGGTACCAATGGCTTTACGGCGGAAAGAATCGCACTGAGCTGCCCGTCTCCCGTACGCCGCGTCGCGTTGCACTGATCCTGGTCGTGATCGGCATTACCGCCGCGGGAACGCTCGGCTCAGCGCTGCATCGCACGACCAATGCCGCCCTGCCCTATTCGATTCAACAGCCACGAGCACGAGCCTCGTTGCTCAGTGGATGATGACCAGGAAGCTCCTCGAGTGTCGGCGATGGGATACGTCAGGTGGCGGCGATTGCTGGAGTCACACTCCGTCGAACTCGCCCTAGCCGCGTGATGATGAGGATTCCGGCGGCAGGGCCGGCCGCGAGGATCGGGAATGCCCACCGCCATCCCCACGCGCTTGCGAGCTGCGGCAGGATCTGGATGGGCAGCATCGTGAGCAGGAATCCGAGCGACACCTGAAGGGTCAGCGCCGTTCCAACAGCATGCGACTGGACTGATTCCGTGACGAGCGCGCTGAACTGCGCACTGTCAGCGACGACGAAGAATCCCCAGACGAGCGTCACCGCTGCTACGAGCGGAAGCGGCGCGCCGAAAACGAGTCCGCTCACAAGGCAGCACGCTCCGCTCGCCGCGAGCGCCACCTTGACAAGGCGCTCTCGGCCTGAGCGATCCGCGTAAAGACCTCCCCACACGCAGCCAGCGCCGCCGACCGCAATTGCGAGGAATGCCAGCAGCGAAACGAATCCGCCTCCTGCGTTGGCCGCGTTGCGCTGCCCGAGACTCGCCGCGAGATAGGCGGGAATCCACGTCCAGAACGCGTAAAGCTCCCACATGTGCCCGAGGTACGATCCGGTGGCCAATCTCCACCGCCGCTCGCGTATGACACTCCCGACAAGACTCCACGAGAACGCTCGCGACGGGAACGAATACGGGCCGTCCGAGTAGGCGAATGCAACGAGCATGGCACCGAGGAGAGCGGCGACTGTCGCCGCGAGGATGACTTCCCGCGGACCCGCACTGGGAATTGAATGCACGAGGTAAGGCGTTGCCTTCCCGACCGTTAGCGCTCCGACGACCGTGCCGATCGCAAGTCCCCGCCGAGCCTGAAACCAGGTGGAAATCATCTTCATCGCCGGCGGATAGACGCCGGCGAGCGCGAGTCCCGTAAGAAATCGCAGGAGCAGCGCGACGGTGAATGACGGCGCTTCCACTAACACCGCATTCACGAGAGCGCCGCCCGCCGCCGCGCTCGCAAAGAGCGTTCGTGAAGGAATGATATCGGCGAGGTTGAGCATTGCCGACATTGCGGTGCCGGCTACGAAGCCGAATTGTACGACAGTGGTAAGGAGCGCGGTCTCTGACGTCGAGAGCTGCCACTGCCGGGCAAGCTGAGGCGCCACCGCGCTGGCGCCAAACCAGAGCGACATCCCGAGCAGCTCGGCGACAGAGAGCAGCGTGAGGATCCGCCAGCGACGCGGGTCGGTCTCACCTGCCATTGCCGATGTTTGACGCGACGGTTCCGGTCGCATCCGCCAAACCTAGTGGCAAATGAAAGCATGCTCTACAGAGCCCGTTCGAACGCGGGCCGGAGGTGTTGCGGGGCGTAGTTATTGCGGCGCCCGAGGCGAGGGTCGCGATCCGTTTGAGCCACTTCAACGTCATCAGACCCGATCATTCTTTTGGAGTTGCGACATGAAGCTTCCACACTCCCGTCGAGCCGTATCGGCAGGGCGCTATTGTGCCCCCGCGGCTCTCCTCCTCACGCTCGTTGCCTGCAATCCCGAGCAACCTGTTCAAGCGACGTCCATGAATCCGCGCGCGGACGTGATTCTCGCCGCACCCAACCTGCAAGGTGGCACGGACCACTTCATGTGTTACGAGGCGATCGAGGATGACGCCGGCACTTCCGTTACGATTTCACTTACTGACCAGTGGCAGACTCTCTCAAACGTCCAGGCAGCGAACATCCTCGAGTTTTGCAATCCGGCAGAGAAGACCTTTAACACCGTCACTACTCCAATTGCCGAGGAGAACGCCCACCTCGCGTTCTACGAGCTGACGCAGAAGCTTCCATCGATACAAAAGCGGGTGACGATCAGGAATCAGCTCAGTGCAAATGACCAGGTGTTGCGTGTGGCCGCCCCCAAGTTCGTTGGGGTGCCGACCGTAAAGAATGGCGTTGGCGACTTGGGTACAGTCGAGCGCGAACTGAGCCACTTCACCTGCTATGAAGCCAGCGGGAAGCGACTACTCGCACCGGTGACTCTGAGCGATCAATTCTTCCAGTCGAAGGAGGCTCTGGTGCACGCGCCGCAATACTTCTGCCTCCCAGCGGAGAAGACGCGTGGGACGGAAGTGACACCGGAGGCTCGGGCCGAGGATCACCTGGTGTGCTATAAGGTCACCCCGTCCGAGGAGCCGGGTGAGGCCGTCACGTCCCCTTCCATCGAGAACCAGTTCGAAACCGACGTTCTCAAAATCGGGCCGCTGCATTATCTCTGCGTGCCGTCTGAGAAGGTGAGCTTTACCTGACGATCGCATGAGGCGCAAAAAGGAAAGGGCGCCGAGGGCGCCCTTTCCTTTTTTGGACAAGTTCGCCGCCGGTTCCTACTCATTGTCGACCGTCGCGAACCGCCAGACAGCTGGAACGAAATACAGCGCCGCGCCAAGTGCGAGTGTGCGAAGAATGCTGAATCTTCGGGTCTCGACCGCTCGCACGTCCCGCAACGCCAGAGCGGTGCGCCTCTTTCCCCGTGTATTTCCAGTTACGCGCGAGCCGACGACACTATCACGCTGAACGCGCGCATTTCGGAGAACGACCCACTGCTGATCGCTCATCGTCACTGCGATCGGATCGTTCGGATGATTGGACACGACAGCCGCTGGTGGTCGGTGATCGACTCGCCAAGCAGTGCATCCCGTAACCGCACTGAGCGAAACGAGGAGGAATGAAGAGAAGTGTCGGGAATGGCTCACTGCTGAGATTGTAAGTGACCCGGGCGGGTCTCGAACCCGCGACCTACGGATTAAAAGTCCGTTGCTCTACCAGCTGAGCTACCGGGTCCCAGTGGCAAACAGCAGCCACCGATTTTGAACGGTAGCAAGATAACGCGAAGTCTCGCAGATAGAGTCAGCCGTCTCAGCCGGACGCTACGCCGCTTCTGCCGCCTCCGTCTCGACACGCTCGGTCGCAGCGTTAGGCTTCTCGCCGAGGAACTCGATCCACTGCGTTTTGATCTTCGGATAGTTCTTCACGGCCTCGACAAGGTCCATGAAGCAGCCGATCGTGCTCTCGAACCAAGCCTGCACCTTGGCATCGCTGACCTTCCCATCGGCGGCGAATGCCTGATGAGCCTGCGCCAGCGAAAACATGTCGGGGTATAGTCGCGCCCCGAGATGTTCGAAGGGGACGCGAAGCGCCCACAATCCGCGATTCCCTCCGGCCATAGACGGTGACGCTGACATGAGCAGGCCGAATTTTCCCGTGAATGGCTGCGGCCGCGTTCTCGAAACCCAATCGATCAGGTTTTTCAGGACGCCCGGCATCGATGCGTTGTATTCGGGCGAGGAAACGACGAATCCGTCGGCTGCAAGCAGTCGCTCACGAAAGCGCGTTGCGCCCAGCGGCACACCAGCATCCTGCTCCACATCGAGGTCGTACGACGGGCAGTCGAATTCGCTCATCGTCGCCCGGGTTACGGTTCCTCCTTTCGATTCAACCGTCGTCGCCGCAAGCTCGGCGAGACGCGAATTGAGTGATGCGCTGCTCAAGGATGCACCGAAGACGAGAAGGTTCACCGAGCATTGAGTTTCATTTCTCATCGTTGTCTCCCTGGATTTGCCAGCCGCCCGCGCGAGCCAGCGACAGACTGGGCCGCGTATCTCGCTGCGTTGCACATCGTGCGCCGCGAACGCGAGGCTCACACGGCGGCCATCTACGCCGGCACCGATACTCGATGACATCGCGCTTCTCGCCGGCGTAAAGCGGCGTCAGCGCACCTTCAGCAGCTCGATGCTCCCGTTTACTGTTTCCAGTCGGATGCGCCGTCCGCCATGGCCGATTGTCCCCTCAGCGTGCCGAGGACCGAAACGACCGGAGATCTGCACTGGATAATCGGTGGAAATGGCCCCGTGCATCGTATCCATCTCCACGTCTGCGTCGAGTGAGCTCGGCGTTTCTACGCGAATCGTTCCATTGACCGTCCCGAATTTCATGTCGCCGCTGCTCGACATCCCGAGCATCCGCGCGCTGACGTCACCGTTCACGGTCGAAGCGCTGACCGGTCCGCTGGTCGTCGTGACCTCGACTCTGCCGTTCACGGTGTGAGCGCGCACTTCGCCGCCGGCGTTTCGAACTTCTACTTCTCCGTTTACAGTGCTTGCGTTGACGCGTGAGGCGACGTCACGCACCGACATCGTTCCGTTCACTGTTCCGGCCTCGAGATGCACACCGCGCGGCACATTGACGGTGAATCGCACCTCCACATCGCGATTTCGCCGGCGACCATGATCTCCACTCGAACGAAGTCCCTCTTCGTCGCACTCGTCGCGGTCGTACCACAACGCGCAGACGCGGATGTCGCCTCCGCTCGGAACTACCATAAACCGGACGTCCCTCAGGTCGCCGTCCCGGCGGGGAACCTTTTCGGCGCGGACGTGGACCAGCCCGTCCGAGCTGGGCTCGACTGTCACCGGTCCATTGACCGAGGAAAGACGGAACCAGTGTCCCTGATCTACCCGGCCCTGCCAGTTCCACACCGCCACATCTCTTCCGACTTCCTGTGTGCGAACCTTCTTCGGCGCGGCGGTGATGACCGACGCCAGTACGACCAGAGCTGCCAGGGTTTTTCTCATCGAATGACTCCTTGGTTACGACCCGCGTCGCGCTGGATGCTGATGTTGCCGCTGAACGTTTCGGCAACTACCCGTGCGCGTCCATCCCCGATTGTGTATTCCAGCCTGTTATCGAATCCCTTTGGTTGAAGCGTCACTGGAAAATCGCTGCTCACCGTGCCGCTGAAGCTCTCGATTCTGAATCGCGCTCCGACACTGCCCGGTACGACGAGCCGAAGCGGACCCGAGTGCGACTTGAACTCGTACGTACCGGAAGGGTCGAAAGTGCCAGCAAACTCGATCCAGCCGCTGACGGTGCCCGACCGCACCAGCTTGGACTTCACGTCACGAAGTGCGATGCTCCCGCTGACCGTTTCCGCGGACACATCTCCGATCGCCTGACGCAGGTCAATCTCCCCGCTCACCGTGCCCAGGCTCACATCACCGTCCACGTGAGACACTCGCAGGCCGCCGGAGACCGTCTGGCCGGTCACCTTCCGCACTGCATCGGAAATCTCGACGCTCCCGCTGAGACTCTCGACGTTGACTTCACCCCTGACGTTTTCGACGGTTACGGGCGCTGACATCGAATTCACGATCACGCGTGTTCCTCGCGGGACGGTCACCTCGAACTCTCCGACGCTGTGCCTGTCGTGCATTCGAGGGTCTACGCCAAGTCGAACCCGGTTCGGACTGGCGTAGAACTGGAGCGCGCCTCGCACCGCCCGTGCTCTCACGCGCACCTGTGACCCCTCGCCTCCTCGTATCTGTACCTTCCCGCCCATCAGCGAGACGTCCACGGTACCGTCGCGGTCCAGTGAGACCGCCGTATCGAGCACTTCTCCATAGTTCATGCTCTGCGCGGAGGCGGAGGCGGCAGCACACGCCAGCGTCACCGCCGCGATGAGCAATGTCTTGAGATTCATTCCCTGGTCCTTAGGTTCGCGACGGCATGAGAGCGACCGTCCGCAACAGCTCGACTTTCTTCTCGAGCACACTGTTCAGCTGGTCGGTGAGCAGCCCGCTTGCCGGGTCCCGTGCCAGCGCCTCGCGACTCCGTTTGAGCGCCGCGTCTATCACTTTCAGGTTCTCCTCGATAACCGCAACCGTCGCGGGATCGAGATCCTTTCGGCGTGCAGCGATTACCGTCTGAAGTCTCGTAATCTCCGTAGCGTAAGCCATCTCCGTCGTGCTGACGGAGCGAGTTTCCCCTCGTGAGGCGAGCTGCGCGCGCGCCGGTCCACGCTTGGGAACCGCAGCCTTGCTCGCTGCCGGCTCAGGCGCCGGGACAGCTACACCTACCCCACCCTCCCCTTCCGGCGTCGGCTTTACTGCCGGAGTCGCTTCGAAGAGCCCCGTGGGCTTGGAAGCGCGAACAGTCGCCACTGTCGCCGGGCGCGACTGCATTGTGCGTGACGTCGCGAGATAAGTGATTCCGGCTGTGGCGGCGATGAGAGCCGCCGCGGCAACCCCGATCCATGTCTTCGGGAGCGCGTCGAATCTCCTTGGCGAGAGCGCGACGACAGCTGGCTCGATTCTCGTCGCGATTCCCTGCCACAGATCGCGAGACGGCGTAAGCTCCGGCAGTGCCGCCGCGGCCGCCCGTATGCCGGCGATGTCGCGCAGCAGAGAGCTGCATCGGACGCAACTTCCGGCGTGCGCATCCATCTCGGCGCGCACTGACGTATCGAGCGTCCCCTCCAGATAATCGGATTGCCTCTCGTCAAAGGTCTTGCAGTCAGTTCGCAGTTCGGCCTTGCGGTTAGTTCGCAGTTCGAAGTCGTCGTTCATCTCGTCAGCGCCTCCCTTAGTAACATTCGCGCCCGATGAAGCTGCGCCTTGCTTCCGCCGGACGTGATTCCGCACATCTTGGCGATCTCTTCATGCTTGTACCCTTCGACGTCGTGAAGCACGAAGATCTGTCGCGCCCCGGCAGGTAAAGTTTCAATCGCTGCTGCCAGGTCCAGCCTTTCCGCATCTCTCGGCACCGACGCCGCCGGCGCGAAAATGTCCACCGGCGATTCGTCGTCCTCTTCCTTCAGCCTTGCCCGATCACGCCCTGCGGTTTTCCGGTCCGTGAGCACGATATTCACCGCTATCCGATAGAGCCACGTACCGAAAGCGCTGTCACCCCGGAACTGCGGGAGTTTCTCCCAGGTCCTGACGAAGACGTCCTGGGTCAGCTCCTCGCCTCGCGCTCTGTTTCCGCACATCCGCGTGCAAAGCGTGAAGACCTTTCCCACATGCGCCCGATACAGCCGCTCGAACGCGCCTCGGTCGCCCGACGCCGCAAGTGCAACGTCACTCGAATCAGCCACCGGAATGGTTGATTGCATCAGCACCGCGGCTGCCACGCTCGCCTCGCCACTAGTCGGACGAAGTGTCAGATACTTTGATGCAGCGATTGGTTTGAAGCGGTTCGGCGTTACCGCCTGTCTATCGAAAGCGGACCGTTGGTCGTGAAGGCCCGAATTGTGGGACCACCCGACCCAAGATCGGTCGAGATTTCCTTGCCGATCCGGCCAACAACGGTCACCGGAAATCCGAGACTAAGCGGACCGTTGGTAG
>WNGF01007093.1_pt1 | contig 14373 bp, 12 predicted proteins | sample 5400641 | NCBI WGS metagenome assembly WNGF01 (sample SAMN13153371, study PRJNA577476) | soil metagenome | isolation source: 80 cm soil or saprolite under grassland replicate 2 | place: USA:California | collected 2016-06-15
GTGTCAATCAACCCGCGGCGGCTGCGCGGCAAGGCCAGCCTGCGACTAGCGAGGTCTAGGACTGATGGGACTGGCCGCATTGCGGAGGATTATAGATCAGCAGTCCGCATTCAGCAGTCAGCAATTGGCGGAAAGGCATAGAGGACAGAGCGTGGAGGGGATTGAATCATTGAGGAAGGTGAATCATTGGAACAGTCTCCGCGGGTCAGACCTAAGACTGTGGAAGAGCGGCCATTCATGGCCGCGTAAGCTCGGGTTTTTGATCTAGCGGGCTGCAGCCCGGCGCTCTTAAAATCCGCCCCCCCTCCGCCTACACCAAAAGTTGTAGCCGGGCTACAACTTTTGCGGAATTGACCGCAGGGTGGAGGTCTCGTAAGTTTGAGTTTCGCGCTCCTGGCCGACGCGAATGATCTTACGTAGCGGCAAGACGCTCCGTAGCGCTGCTCCTTCGTTATTTGTGGGCTGGCCTCTATAGTCTCCGGGCCAGCCCAATTTTTCTGATTTCATCCTGCTTTCATACTCCTACACAAAAAGTTGTAAACAAATTGCAACTTTCTGGGAATTGACCCTGCATCCGGAAGGACGTACCTTTCAAACTCGCGTTGTTGGCTCGCCCGACCAGCCACCCACGGAAATTAGTCTGCAAGCGGTCAGACGCCACTCTGACCGAGGAGTATCAATTATGCGTCGTAGCCCTCCTGGATCCGACGCTTTCCAGCCACAGTTCGAACCGGATTTCCCAGGAGGGGATATATGAGTTATAAAACAAAATTTAGTTGTCGGTTTCTTCTGATTTGTAGTTTGCTCGCGATGGCGACCGTAGTTTTGGGACTGCCGCAGGCAACCGCACAGAGTTGTTTGCAGGATGAATTTAGCAAGGTGGCCACCCAAACATTGAACTGTTCGGCAAACGATGTGAGAGTTGCCAAGGTGATCAACATTCGGGATCTGGCTGGCGCTCCGCTGACGAGTTGCACACCCGGAACGTTTAGTTTTGTCGCGGATTTTCTTGTGCAAACAAGCTCGAAGTCATCGCGGTCGAATATCGGACTCTACTTTGCCACTGGCGACGTAACCAAACAGCCGACCGCGTTAACAGGGACGTGTTCGGATAACATTATCGCTCCCCAGCACACATGCGGCACTACTACGTGCGGATCGAATCATTATGAGGAGCTCGATCCACAGCCGCCAACAAAGGGCGCCGTGCCGGACAATTGCGGCGACAGCAGCAGCAGTGATCCTACAGTGTGTTTGAACTCGAGCAACCAGGTGGTGGCTTGTCCTGCACCGGCAGGTGGGTCTACATGGACGGGAACGCAGATCATTACCGCCCAGATCGATAATTTCAATTGCACGGCCCCAGCGGGCACAAATCAACTAGTGCTGCCGAACTGTACGAGCTGGCAGGTGCCGGGGTCTACGATTCAGTGCCTAGCTGCACAGCCGGACTACCTTTACCCGTTCGACAGTAGCACTCCCCCAAAGCCAGAGGCGATACCTGGGTCTCCGTCGAAGTGTAACTGCGCAACCATCCCTCTCGGCATCACGGTTCAGTCGCCGAACATTACCGTCACAAAGAATTGCTCAACGAATAACGGCTCTGGCACGTTGCCGACTCCGCCTGACACGACGTCTCCGTCGTGCTCGATAACGCCCGAAGGTGGCGTCGTAACCTACACTGTCGAAGTAACCAACAGCTCGAATTTTGGCGACATCATAGTTGACCAGATCTGTGACGATCAGTACGGTAGCATCTTCACGGCCAGCGGGTACACCCCTGCTTGCCCTGCGGGAACTATCGGCACCAAAGGCAGCCTATCCGGCTCGAACAACACCTGCTCGTCGGGGCTGACGGTTTCCAAGGGTACTCCCCAACACTGCTCTTTCCAGGCAAACCAGGTTGAGGATGTAGTTGTAACGGACAAGGTCACCGTAAAGGGCCACGGAGTTACGAACGGGACGTTCGGTCCGACCGACTCTAACTCCGTCGTAGTTACGTCGAATGAAGCGCCAACTACGGGGACGATAACCAAGAACTACGTTAGTACTACCGACGCTTGCGCGACGGTAAGATACGGCGTGGCAGTGAAAAACACGAGTGCTGCGGGCACGGACGAGACCCTGACGCTGTCGGGGCTCACCGACGATGCCGTGGATATCACCACCATAAGCTCGTCCATTCTGGGGACAACCTGCGGCGTCGCGAGTGGGGCTGGGACGCTGGTAGGGAATCCTGGAGCGGGCACGCTGCCGAAGACGCTGGCAGTAAACGTCGGCACGTACTCGTGCCAGTTCGACAGACAGTTCTGCAGCGCAGTAGGGACGATTACTACGGCAAAGGGAACGTGCGACATTGGGGGAACTGGACTGTGTACCGCCGGTAAGATCGACACCTCGTGCACAGCCGATATCCAGTGCGACGTAACCTGCAGTGGTATCCAACACACCGACACAGTATCGGCATCGCTGACTGGTGACGACGGTGCATCCGATGTGGTCACATTGGATCCTGGAAAGGTCACAGTGTCGGCATGTCTCGCCGTGTCGTCGCAGTAGCCTAATTGTAGGTTAGCCGGAGTCGCCCGCTGGGCGGGCGACCCCAAAGCTCCGTAAGCGTAGCTGCTTCATCTCAAGGGCCGGCCGAAGTTGGCCGGCCTGTTTTTTTTTGCCGAACTCTATTTCGCGCAGACGCAGCGCAAGGCCGACGCATGCATTGCCCCTCTGGGCCGGCCTTTTGTCCACCCCTAGCTGCCAGGTCGAGGCTGAGCAGGTAGGGCTATGGCACGCCTCGTTGACTACAACTAAAGTTGTAAGAACTTTGGGATTGACAATGTCAATTGTTCCGGCTATATTTCCCGGCACACTTCGTAAGTGTCTTTCGAAGTTAGCGAGGGGATCGCGCCACTGATGATGCCTGATTCGCTCCAGCCGCAAAATGAGGCACCATTCCGAAACGTTCCCCCGCAGCAAGTCTGAACCAGCACGCGTTGGCTGCCTTTTTCTAAAAAAGCAACGCGTCCAGACGGAGCTGCACTGAAGATCTGGCACAATGGCGACCCCCAGCTGCTCGCAGGTAGAGCCTCCGCCCGCCTTAATCTCGAATCTCGCCCAACCAGGATTTCTGAGGAGGAGTTATGAGTTGTCCGACAAGTTGTTGTAAGAAGCTTTCGTTGATTTTCGCGCTGCTGGCGATGGCCATGCTGGCCGCGCCCGCATTCGCACAGACCTGCTTGCAGGATGAATACAACGTGGTGAACAAACAAAAACTGAACTGCACGGCCAATGATGTGAGGATCGCGAAGGTGACTAACATCAGGGACCTCAACGGCGCCCCGCTGACAAGTTGTGTTGGCGGCTCCACCTTTAGTTTTATCGCGGACTTTGAAATCGTGACCAGCTCCTCGAGTTCGCGCTCAAACATCGGCCTCTACTTTGCCACCCAGAACCAAGCAGATGCGTTGACTGGTAGCTGCGTGGACAGCATCATCGCTCCCCAACATCCCTGCCCTGGTGCTCCCAGCATCTTGTGCGGATCGGACAACTATCACGAGCTCGATCCCGTGTCGACGCCGGCGGACACCTGCGGCGACACCAGCAGCTCTGACAGCAGCCCTGTTTTTGGAGCTGGCGCGGAAGGCGTCACCGTCGAGATTGACAATTTCCTGTGCCAGGCTCCGGCTGGTACAAACCAGTTAGTGTTGCCGAACTGTACGAGCTGGCAGGTACCGGGCAAGACGATTGTGTGCTCATCGCCGCCGCCGAGCTTTCCGTATCCGTTCGATGCTAGCGGGAATCCAGAGGCGATACCGGGCTCCCCGTCGAAGTGTAATTGCGGAACTGTCCCGCTCGCCATCATTGTTCAGACTCCGAGCATTTCGGTGGCAAAGAGTTGTACTACAGCAGATAGCCCCGGAACCAACACTTCGTGCAATCTGTTCCCCGAAGGTGGGACAGTTACCTACACGGTCGACATAACCAACACCTCGAATTTCGGCAGCATCGTGGTGGACCAGGTCTGTGACAGCGCGTACGGCGACATCTTCACGGTCTCTGGGTTTAGCGGCCCTGCTTGCCCTGCGGGAACTGTCGGCACCAGTACCGGCACGACCTGTTCGGCGCAGACGATTGCTTCGGGTGCGACCGGATCGTGTACTTTCACGGCAAACCAGGCTGAGGAGTTGACGGTGACGAACACCGTGAACGTAAGGGGCCACGGAAGTGTGAACGGCACGTTCGGTCCGACTCAGTCCAACAGCGTCCAGGTTGTGTCGCATGAAGCGGCTACCACGGGGACGATAACCAAGAGCTTCGTTGGTAACACCGCAGGCTGCGCGACCGTAAGGTACGGCGTAGAGGTGAAGAACACGAGTGCGTCAGGCACGGACGAGACTCTGAATTTGTCTGCGTTCAATGACAGTGCATTCGGGTCCATCACCACGGTCCATGGTACGGGTAATAATGCGGTGCTGGGCACAACCTGCGCCGTCGCGAGCGGTAGCCCTGGCCTTGGGTCGCTCTCAGGGTCAACCGGAGCTGGCGCGCTGCCTGTGACAATTCCCGTGAATGGCGGAACATACACCTGCCAGTTCGACGGGCAGTTCTGCAGCGCACTCGACCAGAGCGGTTGCTTCTCGCACATCAACACCGTGTCGGCGACACTGACGGGTGACGAGAACGAAGTCGTTAGCTTGACTCCTGGAACGCTCAATTTGAAAGAGTGTCTCGCGGGGTCGGTGCAGTAGCCTATCAAGCGAGCCGGAGTCGCCCGCTGAACGGGCGACTCCCAAGCTCCGTAAGCGTTACTTGCTTGAACTCAAGGGCCGGCCGAAGTTGGCCGGCCCTTTTTCTTGGACGCATTGTATTTCGCGCAGACGATGCGCAAGGCCGACCGATGCAGTGCCCCTCGGGGCCGACGTTTTGTCCACCTAGCTGCTATTGCACAGTGAAGGTAGTGCTCGCGCCCGCCGTGGAACTGGCTCCGGTTACAGTCGTTCCGACCTGCACCTGATAAGTTCCTGCGGTCGCGCGCCTTGACAGCCTGTAATTGAGCAAGGCCAGTCCATTGCTGTCGGTTGTTCCCCTCAGACTTGTCGATTTACCGCTCGGAGACGTCACAATCACCGTCACGCTGGCGCCAGCGTCGGGCGATGTGCCAGAGAGTAAGGTCGCGCTTATCGCAACTGTCTGGCCTGGGAGGTAGCTGGACTGATTTGTGGTCAAGGAGATGCTCAGCGGCCCAGGCGCGGAGATCACGTACGTCGCTGTCGCCGATCCGTGGTGGGAGGTTGCTGAACCGTTGGTTGCGCTCACCCCTACGTTGTAAGAACCATCGGCCGTTCCCGCAGGCGAAGTCCCGGTCAGCGTCGCAGAGCCGCTCTTGCCCGGAGATAGCGACAGCGCCGATGCGCTCCACACGCCAGCCCAGCCGGACGGCAACGCATCACCTAAATTGAAAATCGCAGGCGGACATGAGGAGGTGTCATTGTCCTTTACCGACACCGTGAAGTTCACCGGAGTTCCCGCGGTCACGCTCTGGCTCTGAGACGGAGAAACGCTGACACTGGGGTCCGCCGCAGCGCAGACCGATCCATTCATCGTGATTTGTACCGTCGCGCCGGTGCTGCTCACTGCCGTCGGCGTAATGGTCACGCCGGCTGTGGAATCCTGGAAGCTTTGGCCTGCAGCGAGGGACGGATCGAACCAGCCGGTAGACGTCGGAGTCACAGGCGTCATGTCAAGCAGGTCGCCGGTGTTGCCATTGCCATCAGTGCCCACATGGAAGAGTACGCCGGTCGTTTCGTTCTGGGTGTAATACGTACTATTCGTAAGGAACGCGTCGAAGCCAACCGCCTGACGAGCCTCGAGGTAGTACCACGTCTTCGCACCAGTCGTGGAATCAGTAGACTTTAGTATCTTCAGTGCGTTCGGTCCGGAGCCGCCGAGTTCGTAGGGATTGATCGTGTATGTGCCACTGGTCTGTACGGTCTGAATTGACGGTGAGGCCCCGTAGTTTAGCCAGCCCAGGCGCTCTTTTTGGAAAGCGTTGTAGTGCGCGGACGCAGTTTGCGGGACGCCCATGGTGTCCAGGAGGTCACCATACTCAGTGACGGCGCAGCTCGAACCGACAGTGGCAGTTGTCCCGCAATCGAGGAGATGGGAATGCCAAAGGCCAAAGGCGTGGCCCAGCTCGTGGTCGATAACATGAAAATCGAGGCTGTTGCCGTTGATCCAGCTCTGTGAAGGGTTCCCGCCTACATACGACGCACCCGCCCAGCCACAGACAGTGTTATAAGGAAAAACGTACACATAACGAGTGTAGTTCGACAGGTTCGTGCCTGAAGCGACCGCGGCATTTTGGGCGTCGGTAGCAATTTGGGACATGTTACAGGTCGTGATGCTGTCCGGGATTGTGTACCAGCCAACAACGGTTCCAGTAATCGAGGTCTGCCCGTAAGAGTTTTCCATGAAGAAATTGTTGGCCGTGTAAAAGAACATATTCTGCGCATCGGTAACTGTGTAAGGCTCGGTAGCATAATCTCGAAAATTGACAAGAATGACTAACGTGGATTGGGCTCCGAAAGTGTTGGGCGTGGGAATTGACGAAGTCGGCGTTGAAGTGGTCGTCGTGTTGGATGTAAGACTCGTGCTGCCCGAAGCGAGGAACAAACTGCCGCCCGATAGCTGGCCATCGGCGCGGACGTGGGCTCCGGTCAGAAGATGTGTCGGCGGCTGCTTGGTGAATTGAAGCGGAACCCGAGTGCCATCAGCCTTCTTCAAAAAGTAGAAAAAGCGGCCGTGACCATCTTTGAAATCCTGATGGAGGATTTCGAGCTGGCCTTCGAGTTGGACCCGCGATTGAGCTGCGGCTGCGGGGCTGTGGGTGGTCTGCGCGAGAACAGATGTGCCGAGGAGCATGAGGCCGGCGAAAATCGCACGGCCGAAGATCCGCGGGGCACAGATCTTGATCTTCATGGGGGTACCTTCCTTACTGCCATCATCGTCATGTGCATGGAGCAAGGCGAGATCACTCAAGTCCAGTTACAAACGGACATCTCAGAGGTATCGGAACCTCTGTGTCAGTCGGATGTGAGGGGTTGAGGACAGCAAGAGTGCAGCTTGAGAGACTTGGTGGAAACGTATTATTGCGTACGGGGGAGGCTACGTAATCTTTCAGGAGGGACCGCGGTTCTTTCGGTCACCTCATTGCCGAAGGAATCAAACCGTTCTAACGTTCAACGCGCGTGACGCTTATGCTCACAGTTTTGGGGTTACTTTTCCTCGCCAGCTCGTCATCAATAACTCGCGTGAACGCGTCCTTGGGCTGGGAACCGGAGAGCGCAACTCCGTTGATGAAGAATCCCGGAGTTCCATTAACCCCAGCCTTCTTGCCTTCCTGAAGGTCCTTATCAATGTCCGCCTTGTACTTCTCGCTGGTCAGGCAGGAACCAAACTGCTTGTCATCGAGCTTCAAATTGCGCGCGTATTCGATCAGATCATCCTTCTCCAGTTTTGATGAAGCGAACAGCTGGTCGTGGTACTCCCAGAACTTTCCCTGTTCCAGGGCGCAGCGCGAGGCCACAGCCGCAATCAGGGCCTGAGAGTGAATCGCCGTGAGCGGGAAGTCGCGGTAGGAGAGGCTCACCTTGTCTCCGTACTTGGCCAGCAGCTCTTTAACGGTGGGTTCCACCGAATGGCAGTAGGGACACTGGTAGTCCGAGAACTCAACGATCATGACTGGCGCCTTGGGATTTCCGCGCACACGGGCGGGATCGTAAGCCACTTCGACTCGAGGAGCCGACAGCAGAACCACCACCTTCGAGTCAGCCCGTAGAGTCTTCAAATAATCCTCGCGCGCCTGCCGAATTTTTGCCTGCTTGTAAGAATCTCGCAGCTTAGCTTTCACTTCGGCGAACGGGAGAGTGACCTTCAGCCCCACATAATACCCCTCGAGTTCGGCATCGCTCGGCTCCGCAACTTTGGAGTTCACCTCCTGATCGAGCAGCTTTTCCGTAGTAAGCCCTTTCTTTTTGGCAGCAGCGTCAAGCATCTTCTGTTCAACCAGGTTATCCAAGGCTTTCCTCTTGATCTCATATTCCTGATTGCGCAGCGGCTGAAGTTGCCCCTCAACAGACGAAGCCAGATCCTCATCGTAGATGGGCTGGCCGTCCACGGTGGCAACGGGTTGTTTGGGTTTGGGCGTCGCCGAATTCTGAGCCAGAGATGTCGCGGCAAAAAAGGCGGACGTAAACAATAGGAGGGCAAGCTTGAAGCGGCACATAATTACAGAGGAGTATACCCCTGATAGCCGCAATATCTCCACATTAAAATTGCGCGCATTCCTGAGTCGGCGGTAGTGGGGCTTACTGAGACGGACGCTCCGGAGCTACACACAAAGTTGTAAACAAAATTGCAACTTTTGCGGAATTGACTGCACACTGCAGAGAACGTACCTTTCAGGCTCGCGTCGTTGGCTCGTACGACCAGCCATCCACTCACTGACAGTTGCACACCGTAAGCTAAACCGATAAGTGGAGCGCCGAGTTTCGGCGCTCCTTTATCTAACAATATGGACGACTCGATTTAGTTAGCCTTCGCTCCGTTGCGCAGCTGCTTCGTCTAAAAGGGCCGGCCCGGAGGTTCGGGCCGGCCCCAACTTTGCGTGGCGCGAAATCCAAATTTTGCGCCCGCTTTGAAAGGCCGGCCCATGCAGTGCTCCTCCGGGCCGGCCTCTTTTTTTGAAGAGCGGCGTTTTAAGGCCGCCTCTGCGATAAGAAACAAATTTGCCCTTTGGGGCTGCGGCGGGCTGAAGCCCGCTTTCTCCAGACCCGACCTGACGCGGCCATGAATGACCGCTCTTCCACGGTTTCTCTACGTGGATGGGGGCCCAGAGGGGCCACCTGTCCATCGGCGGGTGCTGCTTTCAATTGTGCCTATTGCACCGCAAAGCTGGTGCTGGCTGCAGCGGTTGCGCTGTAGCCGGTTGAGGCGGGGGCCGCGGTTGCCTGGTACATTCCAATCGGATCCTGACGCTTCAGCCGGTATTTCATCGTGGCCACGCCATTGCTTCCGGTTGTGCCACTCAGACTTGAGACGGCACCGTTCGCCTTTGTAAGCCTCACGCTGACGCTTGCTCCGGCATCAGGAGCAGAGCCGGACAACATCGTCACCGAGACGTACACGGTTTGGCCCGGAGCGTAGCTGGATTTGTCTGTGCGGACGCTGACGCTAACTGGCACTGGCGTTGAGATCACGTATGTGGCGTTTACCGAACCGCTATAAGTGCTCGCCAGGGCGTTCACCGCGCTCGCTCCGACGTTATAGAAGCCGTCTGGGGTTCCTGCTGGCGAAGTTACGGTCAGTGTTGCCGAACCGCTTGTGCCCGGAGAGAGCGTCAATGCGGAGGCGCTCCATCCATCGGTCCAGCCGGCGGTAACGGTGTCACTCAGATTGAAAGTGGATGCTGCGCAGGCGGGACTGTCGTTGTCCTTTACGGTGATGATGAAGTTCGCCGAACCGCCTGGCGCCGACCACTGGCTTTGTACAGGCGAAACGCTCACGGTCGGCTTGGCCAGAGTGCAAGTTCCCGTGCCGAACGTGACCTGTACAGTGGCTCCGGTGCTATTTACTGCCGTTGGAGTGACGGTCACGCCAGTTGTCGAATCGGTGTAGCTTTGGCCCACGGTCAGAGCTGGATGTGAAAACGTAGCGGGACTGCTGGGCGTTAAGTCAAGTAGGTCGCTGCTGTTCGCGTTGGACGGACTGGCAAGGTGAAAGAGCGTGCCGTTCATGACGTCGGCATAGTTCGATAGGAAGCTATCGAAGCCCAGTGCTTGACGAAATTCCAGGTAGTAATAGGAATTCGTGGTGCCCGACTGCAGAATTTTCAGGGCCTTTGGATTGCTGTCCTGTGCCTCATACGGACTGATGTTGAACGTTCCACTTGAACTCACCGTCGTGATCGGCGGATGGGAGCCGCTGTTGAGCCAGCCCAACCGTTCCTTATGGAAAGCGTTGTAGTGGGGCGCGCTGTAGGTTGACGCACCCATCATGTCAAAGCCGTCGCCATAGTCGCTGAAGTTGCCGCTGCTGCACGTCACCTGAGCGCCGCAATCCACAGTGTGGGCGTGATAGAGGCCGAAGTTGTGACCCATCTCGTGAGCGAAAACGTGCACTGCGATATTGTATTCACCGTTCACCCAAACATCTCCACCGCCGATGGTTGCTAGTCCCCACCATGCGCCGCAGCCGGTGTTCGAGGACATCAGGTAGATGAAGTGCGAGTAGTTCGACAGATTGTAGCCAGCAGCCTGAGCCGCTGCCCGACCTGCGGTCTTCACTGTGCCGGTATCACAAGTCGTGCTGTTCGCAGGAACCGTGAACCAGCCGGCCACGTCTCCTGTTAACCAGGTCTGCTGGAAAGAGTTCTCCAAGTCCCAGTTGCTGGTTTGAGTGAATACCATGTTTTGAACGGCGGACGGGGTCCATGGCTGGGAGGTTGGATTGTCCTGAAAATTTACGAGAATGACCAGGGTGCTTATGCCACCTGTAGCGGCCGGCGCTGAGGCAGACGAGACCACTTGCAAGCTGCCCGTAGTACTGGTGCTGGGTTTGCCCGAAGCTAACGCAATGTCCTTGCCTACCTGTACTCCGTGGACGCGCACGACCGAACCGGTCAATAAGTGCTCGGGCTCGTCAGCAGCAAAATGGAGTCCGAGGCGCTGTTGGGCAATGGATAACCCGTAGTGCATTTTTGTGCCGGTGGTCTTGCTCGGAGTGCCGTTCATTTCAACGAGTACTTCGAGTACTCCCTGAGCCACTGAGTCGCTTTCGACGAGACTCTGCACCTGCGAAGGCATGGTACTGCGCACGGTGTTCGGAATGGCGACACGCAGGACATCCGCAGGGTTGGTCTGGATCAAAGAACTGAGCAGCTGCTGACGTTGGGCGGCAAGGGTGCGAAATTGGGTCAGAAGCTGCGACTGCTGGGCTGCGCTCGCCTGCTTGTAATTCGAATGGATGTGCATCAACTGAAGTGTGGCGGCTTCAGCGGCCTTGCCTTTGGCGGATTGCTGTGCGGGTGCGGGGACGGCCATTAGACAAACTGTTGCTACGAAAACCAGGGAGGATTTCTGGTTCCTGTGCATGGGGGTGTGTTTCTCCGGCCGCAGCGGGCGGCTCAAGAGAAAGGCTAGGACGACTCGTGACGCGAGGGCAGATAACTGGGGTGTAAGGGAATTTGCGAGTTTGGACTAGAGCTGGGTGGGTAGTGAGCAGAGCAGCTTTTGGGCTAAGGTAACCTAAACTATCTAGAGCAAAAGACGACCCCAGCTCCGCAATCCTGGTCGGTAGTTTGATTCTGCGTAGTAATGCGATGAGCTCGATGGACGGGAGTCCATACAGTTAAGTCTGTAGGCCTAGTGCTAAAACCTGTGAATAAGGTGTTGAAACTGTGGAACTTGCATGTGTTATGGAGTATCGGCAACCAGGGCGTTGCGCCCGGACCGAAGATCGCGTCCGTATGACAGAGTGACTCCGAAGCCAAAGACTTGGAGTCTGGCTTGGATTCCCGCATCCCAGAGCCATTGGTGTGAGCCCAACCCGGGGTCTGGATCAGTAATCCTTCCGGTGTCAACGAAAGGGCCTACCCTTATTTTGAGGAGACTCAGCGGGGAAAAATTTCGGGTTGCGTCCCAGTTGGAAAGGAAGTAGTTGCGTCCCAGCGGAGCACTTCCTTTCTTTCCGTTGCGGGTGGCGATGTGGGCGCGCATAGGCAGACCGCTGTCGCCGAGAACGCCGAACATGAAGAGCTCGTCGAAGGGTGGACTGCCCAAGGTCCCTCCGGCGCGGACTGTGTGCTCCAATTCGTACTTGTCTCCGCTGTGCTGAGGGAACCAGTGCATGCGAAGGGTTCCAGAGACCTTTGCGAAATCGCGTCCGTTACCTGACCACCGCCCCGCCACTTCCACCGCACCGCCTGATTCCACAATCAACCTTCGCTCAGGGAAATGAAGGAGCGTAACGTTTGCTCCCAACGTTTGTTTGAGCTGTGCCCCACCCGTGAGCAGTTGCGGAGTGAGCAGGTTTCCTGGGAAGACGTTGTTGTAAGAACGATTGGAAAACTCGGTTGCCTCGAACCACTGCCACCTTCCGCTTACCACGTCGGTGAAGTCGGCACGGAGTGCTTCGCGTTTCAGGTTGAGGGCCGCTAACAAGGGTGCTGGGCCGGAGAACGAGCTGCGAATTCCCCAATTCTCGTTGCGAAGATCTGTGCCTATACGCAAATGCCACTTCGGCATACCGGCAAGTGGGGTGCCCAACTCCGCGAGAATTCGACGCTTCTCAGCGTCCCAGCGAAATAACGAGCGGAAGTTGATGGCCTCGCGACGAATGTTGAAGTAATCAAAGTTGACGGTTTGCGCGGGCGTTCCGCCGAAGACGAGTAACAGGCACTCCCACTTGTTGCCGCCACAACCATTGCGCTCGAGATTGTAAAAAACGAGATCGAACTTTCCCTCTTCTCGGGCCTGCAATTCGAAATGTGAATTCTGGAAAACCTTCAACTGGTTGATACGTACCTCGGTCGTCAGCAAGTCGCGAAGGCGTAGCGTGCTTGCTGGGGAAAACGTGAATGCACGATCCAGCAGAACTGGTTTTGCGTGCGGAGTGGGTTCGAAAGAGACAGATTCAAGCATCGGCTTGCCGGCGCGATTCCAGTACTTGAGCGCGGCCTCGAGATTGCCTTGCATGAAGTAGATCGTGGCCAGAAAGTCATGGGCATAGCTGTCGTCAGGAGAGAGTCGCAGGGCACGTCTAAGCCACGTTTCAGCTTCGGAGTACCTCTTCTGTTTGAAGGCTACGCCAGCAAGCTCTGTGGGAAAGCGCGGATCTTTGGGATTGGCGTGGAGTCCGGATTCGAATGCGGCCCGGGCTTCGTCCCAGCGTTCGAGGCGAGCTAGCGCGGTCCCGTAATAAAAATAGAGGTCAGGGGAAGCTCCGGCGGGCGGCGGCAATTTTGCGATATCTTGCCATTGCTCTTGCTGAAAGAGTCGCTCGATGCGCGACGACTCAGGGTCGGCAGGATTCTGTCCGAACGCCGTACCGGCGCTGCAAATTAAAAGTAATGAGGGGAGCCAAATTAGTGAGCCTCTGATGTTGGCAGAGCGAGGAGCGTCCAATTTCGGGTAGCTTGCCATTCTTTCTCGAAATTGCCCGAGTCCATTTTGAGCAGCTTACGTTGCGCCGGGTCGTTCACCAACACAACGTGCTGCTCACGGTCAACTCCGGCGACAACTAAATAATGCAGCAGAAGGCCTGAAGTCGGCTTGAGGGCGACGATCAGCGGGCGTCCCGACGCGATGTGATGCTGCAGCAGGGCCTGATCTCCATGGAACACTTGCGTCTGAAAGCCATGCATGTCGAGATAACGCTGGAGGTCTGACGCATAGATGCCGTGTGCCTGGTCGGAGAATAGAGTTTGCTGGATGAGTGCAACGTTGGAGGCTTCGCCATCTGGCTTTCCCTGGCGCGCCTGCCAATATTTCATAACCATGGCGATGCTGGCGGCACCACAGCCTTCTTGCGGCTGTTTGACGAAGGGAACATCAATCCACAGCCCGCGCTGCCCCGAACCAGTCTGCTGTGGCCACGCGCAAGTGGCCACAGACACGCACAGAAGGATTGCCGCTTTGTGTATCAAGGTGCCTCAGTGGGCGATGACGATAATTAAGATAAGCACAACGACCGCGAGCACGATCAGGGCTATATCGCGCGTGCTCAGATATCCCGCGGCGAAATCATTTTGCGCTTTATCGGCGCGGGCAGCTAATTGCGCCAATTCGTCGTCGCTCAGATTTGGAACAGCGGCTTTTACTCTGCCGGAATCTATGTGCGCCTTCTGCATCGACTGCTCGGCGATTGGGCTGGAGAGAAAGCCACGGATTTTTTCCACATGCTGCTGCCGAGTTTGTGTGACAGAGGCAGCCTGCTTCTGAAGGTCAGCCGGAGAGACGACGTGCGCGGTTTCCGCCATGAGGCCGACGGGCATGGCAACAACAATGGACAGAACACAAACGCAAGACTTGAGGATCCACTCGTTACTTACAAAAGACATTGGGCGTGCTCCTAGCATTGAAAGAAATCAGGTCAGCGGCTTCGATGCGCCACTCTCTTCGCTGGTTTGACCACCCCTGGGAAAATTGTCGTCAGAGGTGCTCAACTTTTGTCTGGAGCTGGGCGGCGATGGTTTCTGGGGCCACTTCATCAGGAAATCGAATTGGCGGCCCAATTCTAACTTTGACGTGGTATGGCTTGGCTATTTTTCTGCCGGCTTGTTTCAGCTCGAACAATCCGTCAATGCGCATGGGAATTACC
>WNGF01006562.1_pt1 | contig 14365 bp, 15 predicted proteins | sample 5400641 | NCBI WGS metagenome assembly WNGF01 (sample SAMN13153371, study PRJNA577476) | soil metagenome | isolation source: 80 cm soil or saprolite under grassland replicate 2 | place: USA:California | collected 2016-06-15
TGGTTGAAGAGGTCGACGGCGACCTGCCTCCGCTGCTCAGGCGTCAGATCCGCAGGCCGGCGCTCGTCGTCACCCACGCGAGCACGCTATCTCAGCGATTCCGGGATGTTCGAGGACGAGGAGCGCTGAAAGCGCTCCTCGTCCCACCTAGTGCTCACGGTTGCTTACTCCACGCGGCCGAAGGCCTTGATCTCCTCCAGCTCTTCCGGAGTCAGTTCTCGCGGAGTTTCGCCTCGGGCGACCTTTTCGCTCTGAATCTGCTCCCGGATCTCATCGACGATCTCGGGGTTGGCCAGCGTCGACACGTCTCCGACGTCGGCGAAGTTCGAGATCCCGGCGATCACCCGGCGCATGATCTTCCCGGAGCGCGTCTTCGGCATGTCCGGAACGACCCAGACGTTCTTCGGGCGGGCGATCTTACCGATCTGCGTCTCGATCGCTTTCTCCACCTTCTGCGCGACGTCGTCGCTGCCCTCGTGGCCGGGCTTGAGCGAGACGTACATCTCGACAGCGCGACCACGGAGCTCATCGATCACCGGGACGGCCGCTGCCTCGGCCACCTCGTCGACGGTGATGGTCGCCGACTCCAGCTCCTTGGTACCGAGCCGGTGGCCGGCGACGTTGATCACGTCGTCGACCCGACCGAGGATCCGGAAGTAGCCGTCCGCAGCCTGGACCGCGCCGTCACCCGCGAAGTACGGCCAGTCGCGCCAGTCCGTGCTCTCCTTGTTCCGGCAGTACTTCTCGTAGTAGGTCTGGACGAACCGGTCATCCTGGCGCCAGATGCCTTGGAAGATCCCGGGCCACGGGTTGCGGATGCAGATGTTGCCCGCTTTCCCGCTTCCCGCCTCGATCTCGTTGCTCTCTTCGTCGTAGATCACCGGGTAGATCCCGAGCACGCCCGGTCCGCAGCTCCCGGGCTTCATCGGCTTCAGAGCGGGAAGCGTGCTCCCGAGGAAGCCGCCGTTCTCGGTCTGCCACCAGGTGTCGACGATGACCGCCTCGCCCTTGCCGACAACGTCGTGGTACCAGCGCCAGACATCCGGCTCGATGGGCTCCCCCACCGTGGTCATGTGCTTGAAGCGGTGGTTGTATTTCGGCGGTTCGTCCGGCCCGAGCTTGCGCAGCATCCGGATCGTCGTCGGGGCGGTGTGGAAGATGTTCACACCCAGCCGCTCAGCGATCCGCCAGGGACGGCCCGCGTCCGGGTAGGTCGGAACGCCTTCGTACATGACGCTCGTCGTTCCGAGCGCCAGCGGCCCGTAGACGATGTAGGAGTGGCCGGTAATCCAGCCGATGTCGGCGAAGCACCAGTAGGTGTCCTCCGGGTGAATGTCCTGGTAGTACTTGGACGTGCCCGCGACATAGGCCAGGTAGCCGCCGGTCGAGTGCACACAGCCCTTCGGCTGGCCCGTCGTGCCGCTCGTGTACATCAGGAACAGCGGCGCTTCGGCAGGCATCGAGACGGGCTCGACGACCTGGTCGCGGTAGTCCTTTAGGACCTCGTCGACGAAGAAGTCCCGGCCGTCGACCATCGGGCTTTCCGAGCGGTACTCGCCCGGATAGCGCCGCCAGACCAGCACCTTCTCCACTTCCGTGCCCTGCTGCCGGGCCACCTCGATCGCCTCGTCCGCCTTTGCCTTGTGGTCGATCAGCTCGCCCTGGCGGTAGTAGGCGTCCATCGTCACGAGAATGCGGCTCTCGGAGTCGGCAATCCGTTGGCCACAGGCCGTCCCGCTGAACCCGCCGAACACCTCGGAGTGGATGACACCGAGGCGGGCACAGGCGAGCATCGAGACCGGCAGCTCGGGGAGCATCGGCAGGTGGAAGGTGATCCGGTCACCGGTCTTCGCGCCGCCGAAGTCGCGGAGCAGCGCCGCGAACTCGTTCACCCGGCGGTAGAGCTCCTGGTAGGTGATGGCCTTGGTTTCCTCGTCCTCGGGCTCCGGCACCCAGATGAACGCGGCCTTGTTACCGCTCGACGCCAAGTGGCGGTCGACGCAGTTGAAGCAGGCGTTCAGCCGTGCGCCTACGAACCACTTCCAGAATGGCGGGTTGCTCGTGTCTAGCGTGGTGTGCCAGTAGGCATCCCAGTCGAGCAGGTCGGCGTACTCCTTGAAGCACTCCGGAAAGTGCTCCTCGCTGAATCGCTCGAAGATCGCGGGATCCGCCGCGTTTGCTTGAGCGATGAATGTCGGCGGGGGTTGGTAGTAGTCCTCTTCGCGCCAATGGACGGCGATCTGTGATTCGGAGACCTGCGCCTCCTCTGCTACCTCCATCGCTTCACCTCCTCCTATCCTGGCGCGTCATGCTAAGCCTCGATGCGCCGCGGCATCGGCGAGCCCATCTTCGAGAGGATGGGCACCCTGCCCCAGAGCGGCGAGCCGACGGGCAAGACCGCACGATCCGGCGACATGCCGTTCACGACACCCGCCGCGGACGTGTACCAGGCGACGGCGGCCGTCACGATCCCGGCCCAGCCGCCGGCGTGGAGCATCCACGTGCTGTTGCCGTGCGCGACGTTGAAGAAGCCGATCACGAGCAGGATCTCGGTGATCTCCAGTGTCAGGAAGACGCCCATGACCGCGATGTTCACGCGCAGGCTCCAGAGGAGCATGTACGTGTTGAAGATCGCGAACGAGAGCAGGAACCACGCGAGGCCGTTGTCGACATCCGCTCCCTTCAGGCCGGCGCCGAGCTTCGTCGTGTCCGCCAGGACGACGAAGATGCCGAGCGCAAGCCAGAAACCACCGTACGTCGAGAACGCCGTGGAGCCGAAGACGTTCCGGTTCCGGAACTCCCACATCCCCGCCAGCAGCTGGATGACTCCGCCGTAGAAGAGCGCGAGCCCGACCCAGAGCACGTCGGGGATGAAGGTGGCGTTGTGACCGCTGAGCATGAAGGTCGTGAGCGCGAACGCCGCCAGCCCGAGCGGAGCGGGATCCGCCACCGGGGCGAGCTCCACCAGGGTTGGCCGGCCGCGTTCCTCAGCGAGAACAGCCATAGCAACCTCCTTCGTGCCGGCTCCCCGGCTTGCCAACGGAGAGTCGGCAATGGCTTACATCGGAACCCGATTTTTCGGGCTCCGCATGAGTATTACCCGCAACGGAGCGCGCTACACCTACGGTTCGAGATCGTACGGGTAGTCCGTCAGGACCTCGGCGCCGTCCTCGGTGACGTGGACTAGGTCCTCGAGCCGGCAGCCGCCGTACCCGTGCCGGTAGAGGCCGGGCTCGACGGCGATCACGTCGCCGGCGACCAGCTCTCCGGGGGCGCGCCCGAGCGAGGGCTCCTCGTGCACTTCGAGCCCGACTCCGTGGCCAAGTGAGTGGTAGAAGCCGTCCTTGAGCACCTCGCCCGGCTGCTTGGAGAGGAGCGTCGGGTAGCCGTGCTCCTCGAAGACCGCGCAGGAGATCCGGTGGAGCTCGCTCCCCGCTACTCCCGGCTTGACGGCCTCCACCGAGCGCTCGAGCGCCTCGCGGCAGAGCCGGTGGTACTCGACCAGCTCGTCCGACGGATCGCCCACGACGAAGACGCGGGTCATGTCGGTGAAGCAGCCGGACTCGCGGTCGCGCGGGAAGAGGTCGAGGCAGACCGGCTCGCCCGCCGCGATCGGGCCGGAGCCCATGTCGTGCCCGACCGCGGTCTGCGGACCATGCGAGACGATGAACTCGTCGGCGAAGGCGCCGTTCGCGATGAACGCCTGCTCAACCGCCACCTTCAGGCGCTCGCAGGTGAGCGGCTCCCCGTCGAGCACGACGGTTCCGTTCTTCCGCTCCGCCACGCGCAACAGCTCGCGTGCGGCGCTCATCGCGTCCTCAGCCGCGCGCTGGGCGCGGCGAATCCCCGCCAGCTCCGACTCGTTCTTGACGCGCCGACGCGCGGTGAAGAGGTCGCGGTCGGAGGTGATCTCGATGCCGTGCGCGCGCAGGTGGTCGGCGAGCCCGACCGGGAAGGTCGACGGCACCGACGCCCTCTCGATACCGAAGCGGCGCGTCGCTCGCAGCGCGAGCTCGAGCTCGATCTCCTCGCGCTCGAGACCTTGCGCATAGAGCTCGTCGAGGCCGAGCTCCTCGGGCGGGATCAGCTCCATCTCCGAGGCGACGGCGGCAATCCGGTCGATCTCGAACGAGCTGACGACCGCGTGCCGCTCTCGGTTCCGCTCGGCATAGAGGAACGGATCCGGAATTCCGATCGGCACCTCGTGCCGCATCTCAGGCGAGCGAAGCGTGTCGGCATAGATGAGGAGACCCGCCACGGCAGCCTCGATCGTATATCTAGACTCGCGGACGGTGGAAGACGAGCTCCAACGAGCCCAGGCGCTGATCGCCGGGTACGACGAGCAGCTGGCCGCCGAGCTGCCCGAGGGGATCGAGATCTTCGACGCGCACGTCCACCTCGGGAACGACATCGACGGCTTCAGCGGCGTCTATGACGAGCTCGAGCGAATTACCGACCGCTACGGGATCGCACGCTGCTTCGTCTTCTGCATGGACGAGGCGGACCGGCGCCCCGCGTTCCAAGCCGCCAACGACCGGACGCTCGGCTACGCCCGCCGCTCGAACGGGAGGCTGATCCCGTTTGCGCGGCTCGACCTCGGCGAGAGGCCGGTCGTCGAGGCCACGCGCTGCCTCGACGCCGGCGCGCGCGGGATCAAGCTCCATCCGCGGGCCCAGCGCTTCCTGCTCAACGACCAGCGGCTTGCGCCCGTCTTCGCGCTCGCGGCGGAACGGCGCGTGCCGATCCTGATCCACGGCGGCCGCGGCCTGCCGCCGATTGCCGATCACCTCGCGCGGCTCGTCGAGCGCTATCCCGAGGCGCAGCTGATCATCGCGCACGCGGGGATCGCCGACCTCGCAGAGTTGGCCGACCGCTTCGGCGGCAAGGCGGGGGTCTTCTTCGACACCTCGGTCTGGAGCCCGATCGACCTCCTGAGCCTGTTCCATCTGATCTCACCCGAGCAGGCGGTCTACGCCTCCGACTATCCCTACGGGCAGCAGCCGAGCTCGCTCCTGATCTCGGTGCGCACCGCGCGGCTGGCCGGCTTCGACGAGGACGCGCTGCGCGGGCTGCTCTGGGAGAACGCGAACCGGATCGCCTCGGGCGAACCGCCGCGCGAGCCGTCTCCGCCGCTCGGGGGCGGGACGTTCTCCCAGCCGATGGCGTTCGCACGGATCCACCAGTACCTCTCGATGGCGACGCCCTTGCTCTGGACGCGGCAGGCCGACACGATCGGGGTGCTCGGCCTGGCGCTGAACGCCTGCGCCGACCGCGACGGGCACGCCGAGGAACGCGAGCGGATCCGCGAGCTGCTGACGGCGGCACGCGACCTCTGGCGGACGCTGCCGGACCTCGAGGACGAGGCGGAGCAGCGCGTGGTCGGCCGGATGACGTTTCGGCTCGTGCACCTGGCGGACATCCTGGCGGTGACGACACGTGTTTGAGCTCAAGGTCAACGGCGGCACGTACGAAGTCGACGCGCCTGTGGGAACGACCCTCGCCGAGACGCTGCGAGGGGAGCTCGGCCTGACCGGCACGAAGGTCGCCTGCGGAGAGGGGCATTGCGGCGCCTGCACCGTTCAGCTCGACGGCATCCCCGTGCTCTCTTGCATCACGCTGCTGCACACCGTCGGCGACCGCGAGGTGACAACGATCGAGGGCCTCGGCGACCATCCGCTGGTCGACTCGTTCGTGCGGGCCGACGCGCTGCAGTGCGGTTTCTGCACGCCGGGCCAGATCGTCTCGGCGGCGGCGCTCGTGGCAGCCGAGCCGGAGCCGACGCAAGAGCGCATTCGGCACGCCATGGCCGGCAACCTCTGCCGCTGCGGCACATACCCGAGAATCGAGGAGGCAGTTCTGACGTGGCGCGACTGATCCGCACCGAGAAGGAGGTCGAGGGCCGCTACACCGAGCAGTGGGTGGTCGTCGAGGAGGACGCGGCGATCGACCAGTGGGAGGCTGGACCGCGCAAGGTGGTCGGCCAGCCGGTGCCGCGCGTCGACGGCTACGAGCGGGCGCGCGGGCAGGCCCTCTTTACGGCCGACGTGGCGCTGCCGGGGATGCTGCATGCGGCCGTCCTGCGCAGTCCCTTCGCGCGCGCGCGTGTGAAGAACTTGGATTTGAGCCGGGCGCGAGAGACGGCGCTCGGCGCGATCGGCCCGGACGACTGCCACGTGCTGACGCTTGAGCCTGGCTTCCACGGTGCACCGGTCGCGGCGGTGGCGGCAACCAGTCCCCAGCGCGCACGCGAGGCGCTCGACCTGATCGACGTCGAGTGGGAGGAGCTCGAGCCGCTGCTGGATCCCGAGGAGGCCGTGCGGCGAAACGAGCTGCATGACGAGCCGCGCCGCTACGAGCGCGGGGACGTCGACGCGGCGTTCGGCGAAGCCGACGTGGTCGTGGAGGCGGAGTACCGGACGCAGACCGTCCTCCACAACCCGCTCGAGACGCATCAGTCCGTCTGCCGCTGGGAGGGCGACACGCTCGAGGTCTACATCTCGACGCAGTTCATCTGGGGCGTCCGCGACGACATCGCCGAGGCGCTCGACCTCCCGCCCGACCGGATCCGCGTCGTCTGCAACTTCATGGGCGGCGGCTTCGGCGCCAAGAACGGGGCGCACGACCAGACGTTCATCGCCATCGCGCTCGCCGGGCAGACGGGGCGGCCGGTGCGCTGCGCGCTCTCGCGGCGCGAGGAGAATCTGGCGACGGGCAACCGCAACTCGACGACCCAGCGGCTGCGGGCGGCGGCGCGCTCCGACGGGACGCTCGTGGCGCTCGAGGGCGAGTTCGTCAACGCTGTCGGCTGGAAAGGCTGGTCGGGGCCGACCTACGGGCCGATGGAGATGCTCTACGCGTGCGAGAACGTGCGCACGCTGACCTACGGCGCCAAGCTGAACCTGCCGCCCAACGCGGCCTTCCGGGCACCCGGGTTCGTGGAGGGGACGTTCGGGCTCGAGTGCCTGCTGGACGAGCTCGCGGCTCGGCTCGAGCTCGACCCGCTCGAGCTGCGGACACGGAACCACGCGGACACCGACCTCGTCGACGGGCGTCCGTACTCGTCGAAGAAACTGCTCGAGTGCTACCGGCGCGCCGAGCCGCACTGGGCTCGGCGGGAGCAGGTGCGGGCGCGGTCGGAGGGACCGTGGCGGCGCGGCGTCGGGCTCGCGAGCCAGATCTGGTACGGCGGCGGCGGGCCGCCCTCGTACGCGTGGGTTCGGATCGGCTCGGACGGCCGCGCGACCGTCATCACCGCGATGCAGGACATCGGCACCGGCACGCGGACGGCGATGGCGCAGATCGCGGCCGAGGAGCTCGGGCTGCCGCTGGAGCGCGTCCGCGTCTCGCTCGGCGACTCGTCTCGGGGCCCGTACGCGTCGATCTCGGCCGGCTCGTCGACCACGCCGTCGATGGGACCGGCGGTGCGTGCGGCCGCCGCGGACGCGGCGCGGCAGATCGTCGAGATCGCGGCGCAGCGCTACCACCTCGAGGAGCGCGTGCTCTCGCTGCGGGACGGCAAGGTCGTCTCGTCCGACGGGGGCTCGTGGTCGCTCGAGGAGGTGACGGGATTGCTGGACGACGGGCAGATCCTCGGCAAGGGTGCGCGGGGGCCGAACCCGACGGGGATGCAGGTGCTGACGTTCGGGATCCAGGTCGCCGACGTGGCCGTCGACGTCGAGACCGGCGAGGTCCGGGTCGAGCGGATCGCGGCGATCCACGACGTCGGGCGCGTGATCAATCCACTCGGAGCGCAGAGCCAGGTCGAGGGCGGGATCATCCAGGGTGTCGGGCACACGCTCTCGGAGGAGCGGCTCGTGGACCCGACGACGGGAACCGTCCTCACCCAGACGCTCGACTCCTACAAGCTGCCGACGATCGCCGACGTCCCGGAGATCGTGGTCGAGCTGCTCGACATCCCGGACGAGCACCTGACGAACCTCGGCTCGAAGGGTCTCGGCGAGCCGCCGATCGTGCCGACGGCCGCGGCGATCGTGAACGCGATCCGCGACGCGACCGGCGCAGACGTGCGCTCGCTGCCCGTTTCCCGCGAAGAGATGCTCCGCGCCCTGCACGAGGCGCGGGAGAAAGAAGCGGCGCGTGGAGCTGCTGCAACCGTCTAGCCTCGAGGAGCTCAACGGAGCAAGTAACAGTGTGTTACTTGCGGGTGGGACGGATCTCGTTCCGCTCCTGCGCGACGGGCTCGTGCAGGCCGAGACGCTCATCGACGTCCGGGCGATCGTCCCGCGCGGGGTCGAGGGCACACAGATCGGCGCAGGCACGACGCTGGCCGAGCTCGAGGTTGACCCCGAGATCCCGCAGGCCCTGCGCGAGGCCTGCGCGCTCGCGGCTTCGCCGCAGCTCCGGTCGATGGGAACGATCGGCGGGAACCTCCTTCAGGCGACCCGCTGCTGGTACTGGCGCCTGCGCTTCCCGTGCTACCTGCACGGCGGCTCGACGTGTCACGCTCGCGAAGGGGCGCACCGCGAGCACGCGATCCTCGGCAACGACCGCTGCGCTTCGGCGCATCCCTCCGATCCCGCGGCTGCTCTGCTCGCGCTCGGCGCACGCCTCCGCACGGACCGGCGAGAGCTGGAGATCGCCGACCTCTACCGGCTCCCGACCGATGACGACCGCGAGCTGACGACGCTCGAGCCGGGGGAGCTGATCCTCGATCTCGACGTCCCGCGGCCGGAGGCGAGCGTGTACCTGAAGGCGATGGACCGCGCGCGGTGGGCGTTCCCGCTGGTCGGGGTCGCTGCAGCACGCTTTGGCGACGGCGTTCGGCTCGGGCTCGCCGGTGTGGCACCGATCCCGTGGGCGCTCGACTCGCCCGCCGATCTCGACCGCGCGACACCTTTGCCCGGAACGGCGTACAAGCTCGAACTCGCCCGGACGCTCGTACGCCGGGCACTCGAAGCAATCGCGTGACCGGAGTTTGGGCGGTCGTGCTCGCAGCCGGGGCGGCAAGCCGGTTCGGGTCGCCCAAGCAGCGGCTCCTGCTCGAGCCGGTGCTCGAGCGCGTCCGGCGGAGCTCCGTCGGCGACAACGTGGTCGTCGTTCTCGGCGCGCACGAGCTCGATACCTCCGCCCGCACCGTGCATTGCCCCGAGTGGGAACGAGGCCCCGGCGCCTCCCTGCGCTGCGGCCTGGCGGCACTTCCATCGGACGCGGAGGCGGCGGTCGTCGTCCTCGCGGACGGCCCGCGGCTCGCTCCCGAGGCGATCGATCGCGTCATCGCGTCGTGGCACGAGACCGAGACACCGGTCGTGGCGGCCTCCTACGGCGGCGTCCGCCTCCATCCAGTCCTACTTGCGCGCGAGGCCTGGGCGGCGATCCCGGACAAAGGCGCCCGCACCCTCGACGCCGTCCTCGTTCCCTGCGACGATCTGGAGTCTCCAGGAGACGTCGATTTCGCCGATGAACTCCCGGAGGACGTGACGTCGTGGAGCTCGCGAGACCCCTAGACGCGCCAACCGAGCAGCGCTCGGTGCTGGCCGTGCTGCGCATGCGGCGCAAGCTGTCGGTCGAGGAGGCCGCCAAGCGGGCGGCGCTCTGGCCGGACCAGGTCGAGTGGCTCGAGGAAGGGCGCCTGTCCCGCTTCCCAACCAGCGAGGCCGCTGTGCTCGCGCTGATCCGCTATGCGACGTGGCTCGGGATCGACCACCGGGAGGCCCGGCGCCTGTCAGGCCTGCCGGTCGAGCCGCCGCGTCGGAAGCAGCTGGCGCGCTGGCTCGCCGCGGGAGGCGCCGTCGGGCTGGTGGCGATCCTGCTCGGGGCGCTCGCGCTCGCCTTCGGGAAGAGCGGACCGACGCCGGCGAGCCGTGCGGCAGCAACCCTGCCCTCGCCCTGGCGCGTGACGGTCGACGTCCTCAACGGCAGCGGAGACATCAACTACACGCGCCGCCTCGCCAGCCGCGTGGGGGCGTTCGGCTACCGCCTCGGGCACGTCACGAAGGCGGGGCGCTTCAACTACCGGCAGACCGTCGTCTACTTCGAGCCCGGCGGCGAGCCGCTGGCCCGACGCCTCGCCGACCAACTCGGCTGCGGGACGCCGAGCCCACTCCCCGGAGGATCGAACGCCCGCCGCCTGGTTCTGATCGCCGGGCCGCCGAGCGCGACCTGCTAGACCAGCGGCGTTCGCAGGGCGGCGAGCTTCGCCTTGAGCGCCGGCGGCATCTCCTCGACCGCGGCGTGGCGGACGAAGCGCCGTAGCTCGACCTCGAACCGGTAGCGCTTGCGGCAGTATCCGCACCCGTCGAGATGACGTTCCGCCTCCGCCCGTTCCTCGTCGTTCAGCTCACGATCCAGGTAGGGCTGCAGCAGCTCTTCGCACTTGTCGCAGTCGTCGAAGCCGATGTTCACGCGCTGCTCCCAACCGCTCGCTCCGCGAGCTCGCGTTTCAGGATACGCCGACCGCGGTGCAGCCGCGACATCACGGTCCCGATCGGGATCTCGAGGATCTGCGCCGCGTCCGCATAGCTGAAGTCGCCGATGTCGACGAGGACGATCACATCGCGGAAGTCGTGCGGCACGGCCGAGAGCGCGGCGACGGCGTCGTCCTGCGACAACCGCTGGTCGACCCGTTCCTCGTCCGGCGCACCGGCCTCCTCCAGCTTGTTGTAGAGGAAGTAGTCGCCCTCCTCGAGCGGGCGCATGTCCGGCGTGCGCTGGACGCGCCGTCCGCGGTCGATGTTCAGGTTCGTCAGGATCCGAAGCAGCCACGCGCGCAGGTTCGTCCCGGGCTGGAACGACTGCCACGATCGGAACGCACGCGCGTACGTCTCCTGCATCAGATCCTCCGCTTCTTCACGGGTCGAGACAAGCCTCCTCGCAACGCGGTAGACCTGGTCGGCGAGATCGAGTGCCTCCTCCTCGAAGCGGACGCGATCGCGGGCCTGCTCGGCCAGCTGCCTCGGGTCGGCCTGGGGAGTGGAGTCGCCCATCGCGGCCACCCTACCAACTGCCGGTTTGGGTTCTGAAACGCGATTCCGGCCGTCGGCATTCCCGTCGAGGCCGCACGGGCTCCGCCCGCGCGGCCGGGTTAGGGGGCCGCTCGATCGGGTAGCCGTCAGGGCATGGAAGGCTATGAGGTGATCACGAGCGACGAGCGCGAGCTCGGTCGTGTCGTGGAAGTCACCGACGACAATCTGATCGTCGAGCACGGTCTTCTGCGGAAGAGCCGCTACGCCGTCCCGCGAGTGTTCGCCAAGCCCGACGTGGCGGAACAGGTCGTCCTGCTGACGGTGAGCGAAGACCTCGTCTTGACCTCGCCGAAGGTGGACGACGACTCGTTCGACGAGCGGGCGGTGGCGCAGCACTACGGGCTCGCCGCCGGAGAGACCGCTCCCGAGACGGAGGGCTACGGCGAGCTGCTTCCCGACGACCCGGCCTGGAGCGCGGAGGAAGAAGAGCTTCGCAGCGGTGTCGAGCCCGCAGCGGAGCGCCGCGCCAAAATCCGGGAGGGGCGTAGCGAGGCAGGTCGCCACGGCCGGCAGATCATCCCGGCCGACCCGCACGAAGGCCCGTAGCCCGCTAGACGGGCTCGACTTCGCGAAAGCCGGCGCGGGCCAGCGCCGCGACGATCGCGTCGCGGTGGGTGCGCTCGTCGTCCCAGGCCAGCCGGACCTCACCCATCAGGTTCGCGCTCGCCTGCTCGAGGCCGTCGTGCCCTCGAAGCGCGCCCGCGAGCCGTCCGACGCAGCGCTCGCACCGGATCCCGGTCACCTGGATGGTCTCGCTATGCACCACGCTAAGGCCTCGCTGGCGAGGCCGCTTTCAGGACGCACGGGCCTTGCCCGTGCGTCCGTCTGCAACGACCGGTCAATGCAAAGGAGTTCACCGACACCGCTCTAGGATCGTACCGTCCGCTCCGCGACATCCGCGCAGACCGCCTCCAGACCCTGAGCGCGGGCGATCTCGAGCTGCCGGTCCGCCTCGCAGCGGTCCGGGTCGAGCGGCGCGAGTAGCTCCTCCGTGCCCAGCTCCCGGGCTGCCGGCGAGATGAGCTCGAGGAGCTCCCGCCCCAGCTCGGAGGCCGTCGCGACCCGCTCGCCGTCGGGGTGAATCAGCTCCGAGCGCGGCCCGAAGCGCAGGGCAGCCCAGCGGTTCTGCGCGTAGTCGCCGCGTTGCGCCGGAGGAGGCGGCGGTCCCTCGAGCACCGTCACGCAGAGCGCCTGCAGGAGCGTCGCGAACGCCGCTGTCAGCTCCATCGAGGTCGGCTGGTCGGGCGCGCGGATCTCGAGCGTTCCGAACCGCGGATGCGGCCGGATGTCCCACCAGAACCGCGTGTAGCCGTCTGCGAGGCCGAGCCGCACGAACCGTTCCACGAACGCCTCCCACTCCGCGTACGAGCCGAATACGGGCGGAGCGCTCGCGCGCGGGAGCTGGGCGAGCACCTCGGCCCGCGCCGAGACGAGCCCCGTCTCCTCGCCCGCCAGAAAGGGCGAGTTGGCCGAGAGCGCGAGCACGACGGGCAACCACGCGAGCAGGCCCTCGAGCGCGACCATGCACTCGTCCGGACCCGGCATCCCGACGTGGACGTGCAGGCCGCACACCGCCTGCCGGCGCGCGGAGATCCCGGCGTACTTGACGAACTCGCGGTAGCGCGGGTCCGGCGCGATCTGCTGCGCGGTCGGGAGGCTGAAGGCGTGCGTTCCCGCAGCGGCGATCACGAGGTCGTTCTCGGCCGCCGCCTCCGCAGCCCCCGCACGGAGCTGTGTAATGGCCTGGAGCGCCTCCGCGGGGGTCTCGCAGACCCCCGTCGCGAGCTCGACCATGGACGCGAGCAGCTCCATCTTCAGCACGCCGGGGAGCGAGCGCCCTTCGGCCCAGCCGACGAGCGCCTCGACACCGGGCGTCAGCGCGAGCGTCTCCCGGTCGAGGATCATCACCTCCTCCTCGACTCCCAGGGACCAGGGTGAGCTGCGCCCGAAGGCCTGCTCGATCACGTTCGGGAGCCTACGGGCTCCGGGTGCGGTGCTTGACGAACCTCGCGGCATAGACGACGAAGACGACGCCGGAGACCGCGAGGACGATGTACGAGAGCAAGTCGAGGACGAGGCTCCAGAGCGAGCCGTCCGGGTCGTTGAGGCGAATCCGCGGAATGTGAAACCGCCCGCTGTTCTGCTTGGTCGCCTTCGCCGCCGGCCGCCGAGGCGGGTTAGACGTCTCGCCGAGCACGCCGCCTGCGCCTCCGGCCGACACCGACGACGCAAACGCCGGTAGCAGCGGGCTGGACACACAGTGGAACGCGGGCGGCACCGACCGTCGCAGGCGCGATCGGGGAGGCACCACCTGCACCGAGATCCGGCCGATGCGCTTGTCGCTCCCTCCGCGCCGGGCGGTCACGTCGATGCGGTAGGTGCCCGGCGGAAGCGGCCGGCCGTCGAAGCGGCCTGTCAGCCGCACCTTGTTCAGCCCCGGCCGCCCGCGCACAGCCTTCGTGCCGACGACGCCGCAGCTCGGGCTCGGTCCGTGGACGGTGAAGATCACCGTCGCCGGCCGCGCGAGGCGGAAGCTGATCGTCGTGCCGCGGCGGGAGCCGCGGGTCGGGAAGCGCCTTCTCGTCGCATGGACCCGGCCGGCGCGAGCGCGTCCGGAGGCGCTCCGGCTACCGGCCGGCGTCGAGCCGTTGCTGCCAGTGCCACTGCTGCCGCCCGAAGAGCTCGTGCCTCCTCCCTGCTGCTGGCCGGGCGGTGGAGGCGGCGGGGGTAGGAGCGGCGCGGGCGGGGCCGGCGGCAGGGGCGGCGGCGGCGGAAGGGGCGGAGGCGGCGGAAGCGGCGGGATCGTCGGGGTGGTCCCAGTCGGCAGCGTCGGCAACGTGGGCAGGGTCAGGCTCGAGATCAGGTCGCCGCGCGCCTCGTCGCTGAGCATTACAGCCGTGGCGAAACCACCCACGGCGCTGGCGGCAAGCAGCGCGGCTACTCGAGGACGTGGAGCCACAGTCCCACCTCCGCTGTGAATAAACGTACCAAGCCCGCCTCTGGATACGGCTACCCGAGCACGAGCTCGGTCGTTCCGAACGGCACGGCGCGCGGCTTGCCGTTGACGGTGATCGCGACGTTGGCCGCAGCCCCGAGCTGCAGCCACACGCGTCGGCCGCGCAGCGTCAGCTCCTCGCCTTGGCGCAGCAGCCGCTCGGCGAGGACAGAGCCCGTCGAGGAGCCCCGCCGCGCGGCAATCCAGCAGTCGCCGGCACTGGCCACGATCGTGATGCGGAGCGGAGGCGCAGGCGGCTTCGGTCGGGGCCTCTGCACGGTACGGCTCGAAGGTGCGGCGTGCGCGGCCGACGGCGGCCGCGTGCCCGCGTCCTGGTTGGCGAAGTACCCGCTGCCGGCGAGCGCCGCCAGGACCGCGACGACCACGC